>Ga0116215_1000570_pt1 | contig 27661 bp, 25 predicted proteins | sample Sb_taG_7_FD_89698 | JGI IMG/M metagenome (GOLD analysis project Ga0116215, IMG submission 89698) | Peat soil microbial communities from Weissenstadt, Germany - Sb_50d_2_FS metaG | ecosystem: Environmental > Terrestrial > Soil > Wetlands > Peat | place: Germany: Weissenstadt | collected 2010-09-21
CACCGCCAAATTCGACTGTTGGGGCTGCGCTTGGCACCTCGGATTCGGCTTCGATAGCCGGCACCGGTGCAGCAGTGGAGCGCTTCTGAAGGCGGTGATCGCCGGCCGTCTGAAGTTGATCGCTGTCCTCGCTGGCATCGGGATTCGATGCCTCGCGGCGGCGTGCGGCCATTTCGACAGCCGGGACGACAGGAATATCGTGCGGCGTATTCAGGTACTGCAGCACTTGCTCGGCGACGCGGCGGAAGATCGGGCCCGCGACTTCGCCGCCGTGATGCGCGCCTATGGGCGAATCAAGAACGACCAGGATGGTAACGGCCGGGTCGCTCACCGGAGCGAATCCGACGAACGAAGTCACATATTTGTCGGGCGAGTAGCGCCCCGTCGTGGGATCAATCTTCTGCGCCGTGCCGGATTTCCCGGCATCGGTCCAGCCGTTGAGAGCCGCGGGCTTGCCGGTGCCTTCCAAAATCACGCCGGCCATCAGCTCGCGCATGGTCGCGGCGATTCTCGAATCTAGGACGCGTCGAGGTGCAGGCTCCGAATCCGACGCTCTCTCAATCCCAGTCGCCGGACCGCCGCCAACGAATTTCCGCACGTGCGGCCGATAGAGCAATCCACCGTTGGCGATCGCCGAGATGACTGTCGTAATCTGCACCGGCGTGACGCTGACTTCCTGGCCGATGGCAATCGAGCCGATCGAACTCGCCGTCCAGTGCTCGAGCGGCCGGAAAAGGCCGCGATTTTCGCCTGGCAGATCGATGCCAGTCAGCTCGCCGATGCCGAATTTGCGCGCGGTCTGGTAGAGATTCGACGCGCCATCCCTCAGCGCGATCTTGATCGAGCCCACATCGCTCGAATGCGCGAGAACGTTCGCGACGGTGAGCGTGCCGAAGGGATGCCAGTCGTGAATCAGGCGTCCGGCGACGACGATTGAGCCGTTCTGGCAATCGACGAGGTCGGATGGAGTGGCCACGTCGTTCTCGAAAGCGCTCGAAAGCGTAATGACCTTAAACGTTGAGCCGGGCTCGTACGCCGCTGCGACGGCGCGATTCATGCGCACGTCGTCTGGGAAATCGGAGGGATCGTTGGAATCGAATGTCGGCCAATTGGCGAGAGCCAAAAGCTCGCCCGAATTCGGATCTTCGATCACAATCGAGCCGGACTTGGCTTGTGTGTCGCTGATCGCCTGGGCGAGTTCTTTCTCGGCGATGTATTGGATATTTTCGTCGAGCGTGAGAGTGACGTTCGCTCCCGGCTGCGCAGCAACCTCACTGCGATCCACGCCGCGGCGCCGGGCGTCTTTGGTCACGAGCGCCCGTCCCGGCTTGCCACGAATCAGTTTGTCGAGCGCGTATTCGATGCCGCCCTGTCCTTGCTGATCAACGTTCACGTAACCGATGACTTGAGAGGCGAGCGACCGTTGCGGATAAACGCGCTCAGGTTCCTTCTGCACGTAGATCCCTCGCAAATTCAGCGCTTCGATCCGCTCGGCAACTTCGGGAGTGAGCTTTCTCGCCAGCACGGGAAACGGATGCGGCTCGGTGAGCTTCGCGCCGATCTCCTCTGGCGGCACATTCAGAACGCGCGAGAGAAGATTCGCCACCATGTCGGGATCGTTGATTTCAGAGCTGTCGGCAAAGCAATAGTCCACGGGCAGACTTACGGCGAGTTCGTGGCCGTTCCGGTCGAAGATCGAGCCGCGCTTCGGAGTAGTTTCGCGGACGCGCAGTTGCTGGCGTTGCGCCTTGGAAAGATAATCGCTATAGCGGAAGAGCTGCAGGTATCCAAGCCGCGCGACGACTGCGCCCATCCATACAACAGCCAGTATAAAAACGACCAGCCATCGGACGCGGGGATTGCGCGGCTCCATTTTTTTCCGGGGCTCCGGCGCTGCAAGCTTGTGCCTCGGCCCGCCAAACTTCGGCGTTTCGAAACGGGCCGCGAGGCGTGCCATGGAAATTGTTCTACGGCCGCGTCGCAGCAGACGGCGTACGAACTTGCGCGACCACGCCTTCGACGCTGCCTTGTGCCGGAGCCACTTGGCCGGGCACGGGCACGGAGAGCCCGAGTTGCTGCCGCGCGATGGCGTCAATGCGCATCGGCGAAGCCAGCGAAGCCACTTCGAGGCGCAATTGCTGATTCAATTCGGTCGCCTGCGTTTTCGCGGCCTGCAACTGCTCGAGCGAATAGCGGAGTTGGATACATTCAAAGTGCTGCCAGGCGTAAGTCAGCAGGCAAACGCCGAGCGCCGCGCCTCCGAGCATTTTTCGCCCCAGTTCGCGCCAGCGTTGCGGCGCGGCCGTTCGCACCAAGCGGGAATTATCAATACGCTTCAATGTGTAGTATTCGGTCATGGCTGTCCGCCCCGCAGCTATGCAGCCGCGGCTTCCGACTTTTGCGCCACGCGCATCTTGGCGCTGCGCGCGCGCGGGTTATCACGAATCTCATCGAGGGTGGGCTCGATGATCTTCTTCGTCAGGACTTGAAATTGGCCTTCGCGCGCGAGGCGCTGAAAGGCATGCTTCACTTGGCGGTCTTCCAGCGAGTGATAGCTGAGAATCACCCAGCGGCCGCCCGGAGATATAGTGGCAGGGGCCCGCGAAAGAAACTGCTCGAGTTCCTCCTCTTCTCGATTCACCGCAATCCGCAGCGCCAGAAACGTTTTTGTCGCGGGATGCAGTCTCTGCCTTCCCCTTGCTTTTCGAGCCCCTGCCACACTGGTTGCCAAATGTGCGGTGTCGCGGATGGGCCGCGCGCGCACAATTGCTTTGGCGATTCTGCGTGAATCTCTCTCCTCCGCTTTCTGATAGAGGAGATCGGCCAATTCCCTCTCTGGCCAGTGATTCACAATTTCGTCGGCGGTCAATGCCTGCTCGGGATCCATGCGCATATCGAGCGGCGCCGCATAGCGGAATGAAAATCCGCGCTCCGGTGTATCGAGTTCGAGCGTTGAAACTCCCAAGTCGGCCAGCACGCCATCGAGCGGCGGCATCTGCTGCTGTCTTGCCACTTCGCCGATCTGGGAAAAACTTGCTTTCACCAGCGTTACCTTGTCTTTCAAATCGCTAACTCTTTCTTGCGCAATCGCCAGGGCCTGCGGGTCGCGGTCAATTCCGTACACGCGCCCCGTAGTCAGCCGCCTCGCAATTTCAACAAGATGGCCGCCGGTTCCGGTGGTGGCGTCGAGATAATTCCCCTCGGGCCGTATACACAGCCACTCCAGAACTTCCCTGAGCATTGCCGGCGTATGCAGCACGCTCAAAACTAGATGCCCAGGTCGTCGAGAACCTTTTCGTCGTCCGAAGTAATTGGGTTGTTCTTCAGCCGATCCTGGAACCTAGCCTGGTTCCAGATTGTCAGGTGGTCGAGATCGCCGAGGACATTCACCTCGCCGCTGATTTGCGCCTCTTCGCGGAGAAGCGCGGGAACCAGGAGTCTGCCCTGGCCATCTATCTCAACTTCCTGACCGTAATAATTCACGCGATCGAGGAATCTCTGCTTCGACCGGTTGTGCGACGAGGCCCGCGCAAGCCGCGCTTCTTTCTCTTCCCAGACCTTCATCGGGAAGACCCACGCGTTGTCGCCCCCTTCGCTGGTTACGTAAAACTTCTCGCCCATTTCCCGTAACTCGCGCAGAAATGCCCGCGGGATTTTCAGCCGTCCCTTCGCGTCCACAGTTGCGGGATGGTTCCCCCGAAGCATTTGTTGATAAGCTCAAATCGCCTGAAATCAGCCCTAAACATGCTTTGTGTTGGCCACTGCTAACCACTCTGTACCACTTTTGGCCACTGATAATAGCCAGACTCGGCGGGTTGTCAAGCGGAATCCGAAAGAAATCAAAAGATTTTTTGCGTAGGTGAATGCCGAAGCCGAGCGCGACGGAAGCAGACCACTAGATATGGTGCGCGGATGCTGAGCCTAGACGATTCATTGTTGAATTGGCGCCGAATTTCGATTTTGTTCCGAAAGAGTTAACAGAATTATCGTGGGTGCATGTCAGCGCTGCGTTCGAGCCGTCGTTCTCACGATCGGGTCTTCGTAGGGGCGTCCGCCTAGGCGGACTGCGCCCTTCGACGATTGCCGAGCAAGTTCAGGGCTCGCCCGCAAACGCGGACTATGTCATTCCCCATCACTCTCGGTTTCGAATTGCAGGTGTTACTGCGGCGGAAGCGGATTGCGGAGCTGATTCAAATCGCGAAGCGTCTGCTGCTCATCGGGCGAAAGGCCCTGCATGAAAGCCGGATCGTTGAGCTTCGCCGATCGCGCATCCGGCGTCAGATCGCGAAGCACGCGGAGGCGCCCCAGGAGAAGCTGCCGCCGCTCGACGGGCATGGCCTGCCAGCGAGGAAGCAGGTTGTTGCGAATGTATTGCCGTTGCTGCGGCGAGAGGCTCTCAAAAAACTTCTCGCGGTCGATGATGGCGTTCTTCTGTTCTGGCGTCAGCCGGTTCCATTGCTCGAGATTCTTGCGGATTTGCGCCTGGCGCTCCGGCGGCAAGCTCTTGAAGCGCTCATTGTTCTCCATGAAGCGCTGCTGCTCTTCCGGCGAGCGATCGCGGAGCTGCTCGACCCATTTCGGAGGCAGACCCTCCATACTGCGCACATTGGGCTGGCCCTTCTGCGCGTCGGGCTTGGCGTCCTTCGCCTTTGCGTCTTCCGCGGCGGCGCGGCGAGCCTGGCGATCAGCGCGGCGCTGAGCGGCAGCGGCGCGGAAGGCTTGTGCGCGGTACCCTTGCGCGTGCGCCGGCAGCGCAAGCAACGCTACCAAACACACCAGCCAGAATTTGAATGTGCGGCAAATCATCTAGATATGTCCGTCGTGACTCTTGTTCTGATGCTGATCCGGTTGCGTTTGGGTCTGTTGCGCAACAGGCAGTTCCGAGAGCGCGTCGAAATTCTTGACCACATCGTAATTCTCGAGAACGTCGAGATCTTTGATGACGCGGAAGTCTTGTTCGCTTTGCGCCGCGCCGGTCGTGGCCTCGGGAATTCCCGGCTCGAATCGCGCGGTCCATACCGAAAGCGCCAGCAAGAACGCGAGAGAAAACGCCAGGCGCGGCGCGGGAAAGATCCATCCAAACCAGCTCGTGCGCGGCTCATTGGCGATGCGCTGGCGGACGTGCGCGTCGAAGGCGCCCGAGGGCTCCATCCCGGGAAGCTCGTCGAGCACAACGGAGAGGCGGCGGAATTCCTGAATGCGCGTCTTGCAGGCTGGGCATACGGCCGCATGCGCTTCCACTTGACGCTGTTCGGCGCTGCTCGCGCGTCCGTCGAGATAAGGAATCAGCGATTCCGCGACGCGTTCGCAATTCGTTTCGTATTTCATTGCAGCCTTCCCTTCCCGGCTTCGGCTGGGGTGGCCGGCGCGGGAGACGCCGCCAAACCTACCAGCGGCGCCAATTGAACCCGGAGCGTCTCGTATGCGCGGAAGAGCAGCGATTTGAGCGCTGCCTCCGAACATTCGAGAACTTTGGCGATTTCACAATAGTCCATTTCTTCGTATTTATGCAGCAAGACGGCGATGCGTTGCTTCTCAGGCAATGCCTCGACGGCCCGGCGGATGATGACGGTGCGATCGCGCTCGATCAGAATCTGATCCACGCGAAGCTCCCGCGCCGGAAGCTCCATCACGGGCTGGTCGTCTTCGGCCCGCACATCGAGCGAAACTTCCATTTGCCGGTAGCGCGTATCTCGAATGCGATTCAATGCCAAGTTTGTCGCGATGCGAAAGAGCCATGTGGTGAATTTGGCGCTGGCTTCGTAGCCGTGACGGGCTCGATAGACGCGCAGAAAAACTTCCTGAGCCAGATCTTCCGCCGTCGCCGAATCCCTCACCATGCGGTAGAGGAAATTGACCAGAGGGGTGCGATAGCGCTGGAGCAGATGCTCGAAGGACGCATCGTTCCCCGCTTTGGCTTCCAGCATGAGCTGGACGTCGGACCTGGCCATAACAGCCACATCATATCTAACACCATGCGTGCCATAAAGTTGCGTTCGTCGAAGAGGTGCAGTGGCGGCACCGGGGGGCGGGGAGATTGTGCTTCGACCGGCCCAAACGGTGTATCTGGCACATGCAGGAGCAACCATAACCGGTTTATATTCAATTGGTTAGAGAGATAGTCGAAGACCCCTCTAGAGATGGAAGGTCAGTTTCAGGAGAAGCATGGCGAGGACGCCGAGGAATACGAGCACCGGCAACCCGACCGCTGGTTCGCGGTTCACCTCAGGCATGAGATCCGATGCGGCTACGTAGATCGTCACGCCTGCAGAGAACGGCAGCGCTAGGCCGACGGCGCCGCGGAGGACGTACATCAGGCCGACGCCGGCGATCGTGGCGCCTCCGAGCACAACCGACGAGAGCAGGGCGACGCGGCGGCTTTGGCCGCTGGCGAGCGTGAGAGAAGCTACCGTCGAGCCTTCGGGCAATTTGTGGAGAAATACGGCGAGGAAAATCACGCCGCCGAGCCACGTCGAAACCAAAACGCCGGAGGCGATCGCGACGCCATCGAAGAAGGTGTGAATCACCAGCCCGAGCACCGCGGCGATGCCTGCGTGAGCCGGAGCGAGCTCTTCGCTGTGGGTTTCTTCGCCGAAATGAAAATGCGGCGCGACGGTGTGCTCAAAGAAATGAATCAGCAGATAACCGCCCAGCACGAGGAAGAAGACTTCATCGGTCCGTGTCGCCAGCTTGAGCGATTCAGGAAGCATCTCGAGGAAGGCGGCGGCGAGCATGAAGCCAGCGCCGAGAGCGATGAAGTATTTCAGGTATGCGCGCGACCATTGGTGCCGAACAATAGCGAGTCCGCCGATTACGTTCGCCGCGGCTGCGATCGCGCCCAGGAGCAGCGCGAGCAGTATGCGTGATGCGGCGATGTGCGTCATGTCGCGATCAGCCGGCGTGGCGGAAGAGAATTACGTCGCCGTCCTGCACGATGTACTCCTTGCCTTCAAGGCGCAGTTTGCCGTGCTCCTTCGCGTGAGCAAAGCTGCCTGCTTCTAACAAATCTTCCCAGCGCACGACTTCGGCCTTGATGAAATTTTTCTCAATGTCGCTGTGAATTGCGCCGGCGGCTTTTTGCGCGTTGAGACCGCGCTCGATAGTCCAGGCGCGGCACTCGGGCTCGCCGCAGGTGAGGAACGAAATCAGGCCGAGGAGACGGTACGTCGCCTGAATGAGCCGGTCGCGGCCGGATTCAGCCAGGCCGTACGCCTTCATCATCTCGGTGGCTTCGGCATCGTCGAGATCTGCGAGTTCGGCTTCGATTTTTCCGCAGAATGGCACGACAGCCGTTTGCGGCTTGCTTGCTAACTTCTCGAGTTTGTGTTTTTCGATTGCATGGGCGGCCTCCGTCGCTTCTTCATCGCCGAGATTCAGGACGTAAAGCATCGGCTTGATGGTGAGAAACGTGAAGCCGGTAAGCGCTTTCATCTCCTCCGGCTTGAATTCGAGTTCACGCAACGGTTTCTCGGATTCGAGCGCCTGCTTGCAAACGGTAAGCAGCTTATGCTCGAGCTCGAGGTGCGGCTCTTTCTTCCGTTTCAAATCTTTCTCGAGGCGTTCGAGCCGCTTGGTGGCCTGCTCGAGATCGTTGAACATCAACTCGATTTCGACATTGTCGATGTCGCGCATGGCGTTGATGCTGCCGGCAGGATGCGGCACAGTCGGATCATCGAAGAGCCGCACGACGTGCGCGAGAGCGTCGGCTTCGCGCAGCGGCACCAGAGACTGCGCATTCTTCTCGCGATCCTGCTGCATACCGCCAACGTCCACGTACTCGATCGTGGCGTAGGTGATTTTCTTCGGCTTGAAGATTTCGGAAAGCTTGGCTACACGCGCATCCGGCACTCGCGCGATGCCCACATGCGCTTCACCCGGCTTCATGCGCGCGTCCACGCGCGCGTGCGTCAGAATCCGGAACAAACTTGTCTTGCCGACCTGCGGCAGCCCTATAATTCCTGTTTGCATAAGCGTGTGATACTAGCATACGCACCGGAGGTTCCCTGAATGACCGCCACGGCCGCGATAGCGCTCGCCAAGAAAAAAGCGAAGCCCTATCCGTTCAATCATCTCGCTGCCGTCCGCCATCTGCGGCGCAGCGACGAAAAATTTGAAGACTTGATCGCGCGCGTCGGGCGATTCCGCATGGAGATGGACACGCATCCGAGCCCGTACGAAGCGTTGATGGAAGCGATTGTCTATCAGCAGCTCAATGGCAAAGCCGCCGCGACAATTTTCGGACGCGTGAAAGATCGCGTAGGCGGCGGAAACATTCCCACTCCCGCGCAAATTCTCGCCGCGTCCGACGAAAAGCTGCGCGGCGCTGGACTCTCTCGCCAGAAACTCGCCGCGATTCGAGATCTCGCGCAAAAAACCGCGGACGGCATCGTGCCCAGCCTGGCGGAAGTCGAACTTCTGCCGGATGAGGAGATCGTCACGCGGCTGACGGCCGTGCGCGGCGTCGGCGTCTGGACGGTACACATGATGCTGATCTTCCGCCTCGGCCGGCCCGATGTCCTGCCGACGCTCGATTACGGCGTGCAGCAGGGATTCAAGCTCGCCTATCGCAAGCGCAAGTTACCGAAGCCGAAGGAGCTCCAAACGTTCGGCGAGCGCTGGAAGCCTTATCGCAGCGTAGCAAGCTGGTATCTCTGGCAGGCCGTGCATCTGCATCGCACGAAAAAGGTCAATCCGAAAGCTCGGTAGCGCCGGCGTCCCTGCCGGCATCCGACGACCGCCGACACAGCCAAGAAGTTTGCGCATCCGCGGAAGAAAATGTTGATTCGAAGTCTCGGGATGCTCAACGAGGCGAAAAATTCCGCACGGTCAAAAATATTCCGGCGAGACCGAGCAGCAACACCGCGCCTTCAATCCGCACCGACATTTGGTGGAGCCGGTCGAATTCCACCCGCAGCGGATTGTCGCGCGCCGTAGCATCGACGGAAACCATCTCGCGCCGCAATCCCGCGAGACGGCTGGTAACAAACGCTTGCGAGTAATACGTCAGCGCAATCATCAGCACCACCGCGATTGCCGCGGGCCGCGCAATCACTGCCAGGGATCGCCGTTCCGCCACCAGCGCCACCAAATAAACTACCCCGGCGACGATCCCAATCCAATGCAGCCGCCCGAGCGCAAATCCCACCATCGTCCCGGCCTGGTCACGGCTTCCAAGCACACCGAACGCGCCCGGCGCCACAACGAAGCTCAGGAAGATGATGCTGCCCACCCAAGTTCCTAACGCGAAGATTTCAATAAATCGTAGAGTCGAGGTCATGTTTTCCGCCTCTGACCACTTCTTGAACACATCCAACCAATCATTGTGTCAGGTAGTCGAACGAACAGTGGCAAAATAATTCGGGGCATGGTGGGCGATCAAGGACTTGAACCTTGGACCTCTCCCGTGTGAGGGGAGCGCTCTAACCAACTGAGCTAATCGCCCCGGAAGCGACATTAATTTTGTAGCAAAAGGCCGGACCAATTGCAAACCAAGACCAGCAACGCCGGCAGCCAGCTCGCGGAGCTGAAGAAGTCGATTTCGCACGTCGTAAAAGGCAAAGAGGAAGTGATTCAGCTCGCGCTGACGACGCTGCTCGCGCGCGGCCACTTGCTGATTGAAGATGTTCCGGGCGTGGGCAAGACCACGCTCGCTCAAGCGCTGGCGCGTTCGTTTCACTGCTCGTTTCAGAGGTTGCAATTCACTTCGGACATGCTGCCGAGCGACGTCATAGGCGTGAGCGTCTTCGATCCAGTGCGGCAGAATTTCGAATTCAAGCCGGGGCCGATTTTCGCGAATGTGGTGCTCGCGGATGAAATCAATCGCACTACGCCCAAGACGCAATCGGCGCTGCTCGAAGCGATGAGCGAGTCGCAAGTCACGGTGGACAATCACACTCATCCTTTGCCAGATCCATTCCTGGTCGTAGCCACGCAAAATCCCATCGAGCATCACGGAACCTATCCCCTGCCTGAATCGCAGCTCGATCGTTTTTTGATGCGCATCCGCATGGGCTATCCCTCGCGCGCCAGCGAGAAAGAAATCATCCGCAACGGCAGCAGCTCCTCTCCGGCTGAATCGATTACCGCCGCAATGGACGCCGCGGACGTGCTGGCCATGCAGGAATCTGTGAAGCAAATTAAAGTGGAAGAGAGCTTGCTCGATTACGCGCTCGAAATTGTCGAGCGCACGCGCAATTCCGAGCAATTGAGCCTCGGCGTCAGCCCGCGCGGCGCCGTGATGCTGCATCGCGCTGCACAGGCGCGTGCATTTCTCGAAGGCCGCGACTATTGTCTGCCCGACGATTTCAAGCGGCTCATCCTTCCGGTCTTCTCGCACCGCGTGGTGGTCAGCTCGCGCTATGTTTCGACGCAGCGCAAATCCGCGCAGGCCGAAGCTATCCTCGAAGAAATTCTCGAAACCACGCGCGTCCCACTCTGATGTCCGATTCATTCGTCGCACGCATCTGGCGCGAGCGCGATCGCCCAGGCTGGCGCTTGTTCGGCGTGTCCATGGCTACGCTGGCTGTGGCCATGGTACTGGCGCTTTTTTCCGCAGCCGTCGCGCAAGAGGGGCGCATCAAGATGGCGACGGCCGCGGCGTTCGCAGCGCTGGCACTCGCCGGCTGGGTAGCCGTTTCCTTTGTACCGGCGCTGGCGCGGCGCACTAGCCTGCGCTGGCTGGTCTATCAAATCGATTACAAGCTGACGCGCGAAGGCATCGTTTATCTCGCCGTGATTTTGGTTCTCGTGCTGGCCGCGGTAAATACCGGCAATAATTTGTTGTTTCTGGTGCTCGGTTGCCTGCTCGCGGGAATTTTGATTTCCGGCGTGCTTTCGCGCGCGGTATTGACGGGAATCGAGCTGCGGCTCGAATTGCCCGAACGGCTCTTCGCCGAACAGCCCGTGCTGGCGACGATTGAGATCCGCAACGAAAAAGAAATCTGGCCGTCGCTTTCACTGCGAGTGGAAGGCGAGGGCAAGGACAAACGCGCCGCCGAAATCCTCGTGCAGCCGGTTTATTTCCCGTATATCGCACGGCGCAGCTCGGCACGCCAAAAAGTGCAGCTTGTCTTTCCGCGGCGCGGAGTCTACCGGCAGGATGCGTTTTCCATTCGCACTAAATTCCCTTTCGGATTATTTGAAAAAGGCCGGCGCGTGGATTCACCGATTGAGGTGGTCGTCTATCCGCATGTCGAGCCGGCCGAGCAGACTTACGAGATTTTGCCCTTGATCAGCGGAGAAATGGCCAGCTTCTATCGCGGGCGCGGCCACGATCTTCATTCCATCCGTCAATATCAGCCGCAGGACAGCGCGCGCTTTGTGGATTGGAAGATTTCGGCAAAGACGGGCTCGTTGAAGGTGCGTGAATATTCTCGCGAAGACGAGCGGCGCTTGATGCTCGTACTCGATCCGCTCGTCGGGCCGCCGCGCGCGAATCTTGGCAAGCTCGGCGAGGCCGAACATTCGGAACATTTCGAGCGCGCAGTGTCGCTGGCTGCGAGCATCGCGTGGCATTTTCAGGAGATTAATGCCGTGATGCAATTTCGGACCGACCGAATGGCGACGCCGATGGCGCCAGCCGGAGAGATCATTTACGAAATTTTGCGCGAACTCGCGTTCATCCAACCGGATACGTCCGAGAGCGGCGGCGGATTCTTAGATGAATTGGCCGCGGAGACCGAAGTCTTCAAGATCGTGCTAACGCGCCGCGAGCAGCGTTCGATTCCATCGCAGCTGTGGTCGTCCTCGTACTTCATCTTCTTCGATTCCATTTAGAACAATTCTTTCCGATTTCGGCGCGCAACCGAGAGCTCGAGTGCGCCCGGTTTTGGTAGCGCCGGCGTCCCTGCCGGCATCTTACGACCACAGACGCCGGCAAAAACGGCAGTCGAGCGCGGACCAACCAACTCAGCAACACTGTGCTCGGTCGACGATTGTCTCTGTTCCCGCGAAATCGCTCGCCGGATGCCGGCAGGGACGCCGGCGCTACCGAATGTGCGACAATGGCGCGCGACGCTCATGCCGCTCACACCAAAATCCGTTCGCGCATTTCGACAGCGGCTGCTCGCGTGGTTCCGCGCGAACCGTCGCGAGCATCCCTGGCGGCGCGATCGCAGTCCCTACCGCGTCTGGCTAGCCGAAGTGATGCTGCAGCAGACGCGCATCGCAGCGGTGATTCCCTACTACGAGAAGTTCCTGGCGCGGTTTCCCACCATCGAGTCTCTCGCGCTCGCGCGCGAGCAGGAAGTGCTGCGCCTGTGGGCTGGCCTCGGCTATTACAGCCGGGCGCGAAATCTGCAGCGAGCCGCGCGCGATATTGTGGCGAAGCACGGCAGCGAGTTTCCGGACGATTTCGCCGCGGCGATCGCTCTGCCCGGAATCGGCCGCTACACGGCAGCCTCTGTGCTCAGCATCGCGTTCGACGCGCCTCACGCTGTTCTCGATGGCAACGTAGCGCGCGTCCTGGCGCGCCTCGACGCCATTCGCGGCGACCTGCGCGCGCCGCAACGCTGGAAGAAGCTTGAAGCCACAGCGCAAGCGCTCCTCGCTCCGAAAGCAGCAGGCGATTGGAATCAAGCGATGATGGAGCTCGGCGAGACGATCTGCACGCCGAAGTCGCCGCAATGCAGCGTGTGTCCGGTGGCGCGCTGGTGCGAAGCGCGCAAGCGTGGCCTCGTTGACGCGATTCCCGCGCCGCGAAAGAAACCCGCGAGTGTCAGACAGCGCATCGCCGCCGCCGTGCTCCTCGATTCGCGCGGGCGCACTTTGCTCGTCCGCGATCCCGGCGCGCACGACGGCGTGCTCTTCTCGCGCATGTGGCAATTCCCCGCCGTGCAGTTTTCGAAGAATCCGGCGGCCGCGTTAGCCGACCACTTGCGCACGCATCTGCGCTTCGATCCGCCTGCGCTCATCGAACTACCGCATGCAAAGCACGGCGTGACATTCCGCGACATCACGCTCGTGCCATTCTGCGCTCGCGTCGCGACGCTGCCGATTCTCCAGCGCTCGCGCCGCCTGCCGCTGGCCGACATCGCCCGCGTGCCGGTATCCAGCGCGACGAGAAAAATTGCGCAGGCCGCGCTGGCACACGCTTCCTAATATTCAGCTCAGTCAGATTTGCGACGGAAAAAAGAAAGCGGGCGGCGCCTCCACGCGCCGCCCGCCTCGGGGGTCGGGCACCTACGTACAACACCGCAGTACAGAATTTCGTCGCTACTCAGACGGCGGCGCAGGAGCACCAGCCGGCGGCGGTCCGCCCCAGCCTCGATGATGTCCTCCGCCCTGCTTCACCGTGTAGTCGGCCGGAACCTGGAAGAGCGATGACGCGGGTTCCGTCCGGCTGATGTTCGTCAATGTAAATGTCGAAGTTCCCCAGCGCGGATCGCTGTGCTTCGACATCACCACGGTCTGCAGATCCGCCGAATACCACCGCTCGGTCACAATTTGCAGCGGCTTGTCGTTGCCGATCTGACCGGCCGGAATCGTCCGTGTGGTGCGCGTGCCGGTGGCAACCACGCCTTCGATGGTCTGCGTTCCGAGCGATTCCTTGGTCACGTTCGCCGAATCACCGTGCGCGCGCTTTTCGCCCTCCGCATCAGGCGAGCCTGCGCCGCCGTGCATGTGCGCCGGCATCTGCCGGGCCGTCTTCGTGGAAGGATCGAGAACGAAGTGCGTTCCCGCCACCGGATCGTGAATCATCACGAATTGGCCGGACTTGTGCGCCACAGCTACCGGTCCGATGCCGGAGAGCGTCTGCTCGTAGCGCGTGCGTCCCTGGCTGTCGCGAGAGATCGTGCCGGGGCTCTTGCGGTCGATGTGCGTTCCGTCGGCCAGGGTCTGCGTCGTTTCCACGCTCGACTGAGCGGAGAACGGCGCGCCCTTCACCACGTTATGCGCCCCAGCGCCCATCTCCACGCCAAGAATATCGGCCTCGGGCGGTGGCGGCGGTGGCGCAGCATCTTGCGCGTGCACCAGAAGCACGGCGCCGAACAAGAATGCGCCGATGCTTCCCGCTACAATTCCTGACATTTTCCGATTCATCTTTGATCCTCCTACATTCCTTGCGGTGATGTTTTGGAGCTTAACTAAAATCGCTACTGCGATCGAACTAGACGGACCGCGCGCGGCATGCCGTCTTCGCCCATTACAAAATCGGCGAGAACGTTCGAGTCGCGGCCGTCGGAACTGACCGGCAGGCCGAAACTGGCGAGCGCCGATGGCGGCAAAGAGACGCGCACGATGGTCTGATCCTCGGCAAACGCCGCGCCGTCGGCCGACGGCAGCGAAACATAAGATGTCGCGTATTCGGTGTCCGAATCTTGCGTCGCAGCGCTCAAATCGGCTGGCGTTTCCGCATTGGCCTCCGGCGACCCAACTTGCGGCGCGGCTTGCGAAACTTGTGTCGGCGCGCCTGCAGTCGAAGCCGCGCCGCCCGGCGAAGTCGCTCCCTGCCGATGGAAAATCCCCGGCTTGAAAAGCACGATCGACAGCAAAGCCGCAGCCGCCAACCCCGCGATTCCGCCGATGGCCCAGCGCACCGAGCGCGGCGAACGGATTGCAACCGTCGCGCGGCGTTGTCGCATCTCCCGGCGCAGGAATTCCGCCACGCGCGCCGGAGCGTCTGCGCCCGCCACACTGGAAGCCAGCGAGCGCAGCGCCGCGGTCAACTCCCGCGCCATTACCAGCTCTTCATCGCAGCGCGAGCAGGCATCCGCGTGCGCCAAAGCCTTCTTCCGCGTGGCGTCGTCAAGGCCTTCGTTCCGGGCCAGATCCGAGGCGAGTTCGCTGAATTCAGCGCAGTTCATAAAATGATCCTTCAGTTGCTCCCGCGGCCGCGCGCCGCCGTTTTCGGCTCCGCTTGCCGCAATTCGAAAAGTTTCGCGGCCAGCAGCGTGCGCGCGCGATGCAGCCGCGAGCGAACCGTTCCGATCGCGCATCCCAGCGCCGCCGCCGTTTCCTCGTAGCTCATCTCTTGCAAGTCGCACAGCACCACAACTTCGCGGTAATGCCCCGGCAGGCTCAAGACAGCTTCGCGCACATGTTCAATCGTCTGCTTGCGGGCGAGATCAACGGGCGGAACGGAAATGGCACGGTGGCCGTTGCCCGCGATCTTCGATTGCGAATCGCGCGAAGAGTCACCCGGCTCCGGAAACGGTACCAGCACGCGGTCCTTCTCCAGCCTTCGCAGCACTTGATTGCGCGCGATCCCAAACAGGTAGGCCGACGCGGTGCCCAGCGCCGGATCGAACCGGCTGGCATCGCGAACCACGCTCATGAAGGCTTCTTGCGTCACGTCTTCCGCCACCGATGCGCTCCCGCTCATATGCAGCGCGAAGCGGTAAATGCGGCCTTGCCACCGCCGGTAGAAGCACACAAAGGCATCCTCTTCACCGGCGATGATTCGCCGCAGCAGGTCGTCATCTGAGTATTCGGGTTCCCGCAGCATCTACCTGATTAGGACGAACCCTGCCGCTTCTCGTTACTTATTAACTCAGCGGCTCCTGAAAGTTCCACAATCACGGAGACTTGCCGCTAAGAGGCAGGCGATCTTTCCGGGTGCCATGTCCGCCAACGAACGGGGTTTAGCGCAACTGGACATCGGGAACAGCCCTCGGCTCGCCTCGCCGCGGCATAACTTCCTTCTGCTCTATAGCTTACGGCATTCGTGCCCTTGGCCATGCCCGTGCGTATCAAAGCCACGGCGCGCTGTGGGCGAAGCCTAATCGATGCGGCACCAATCTAACTGGGAGGACCGGAAATGACCTCTCTGCCTCAAGACTTTCGCTACGGCTTTCGAATGATTCGAAGGTCTCCAGGTTTCGCCGCCGTCGCAATCCTCGTCCTCGCCCTCGGCATCGGAGCCAATACCGCGATCTTCAGCGTCGTAAATGGCGTGCTTCTGCGTCCGCTACCCTACTCCGAGCCCGAACGCCTCGTGCGCATCTGGCACACTCCACCGCCGCAGAATTTTCCCGGCATTGATCGCTTCTCCGTATCAGCCGCAAATTTCGTGGATTGGAAGGCGCAAAGCAAATCCTTCGACGGTATGGCGATGTACAGTTTCAATCATGCCGACATGACCGGCGGCAGCAAGCCGGACGTAGTTCGCCTCGCGCGCGTCACGGACGGCTTCTTCACGGTCTTCGGCATGCAGCCGCTCCTCGGGAGAATCTTCACGGTGGATGAAGATCAGGTCGGTCACGGGCGAGTGGTGATTCTCAGCTATCCATTCTGGAAAGCGCAGTTCGGCGGAGATCAGAACATCATCGGTCGCATGGTCAATCTCGACGGCGATTCTTACTCCATCGTCGGCGTCGCTCCCGCAAACTTTCGCTATCCGGAATGGGCGCAAATGTGGGAGCCAATGGCGTGGACGGATCAAGAGAAGGCGGTTCGCGGCGAGCATCACTCGGTGGTCGTCGCGCGGTTGAAGCGCGGCGTAGCGCTGAAGCAGGCGCAGGCCGAGATGAACGCGATTTCGTCGCGCCTCGCCGATCAATACCCCGCCGACAATAAAGGCTGGGGAGCGATCGTGATTCCGCTGCATGCCGACATGGTTGGCGACGTTCGCCCCGCGCTGCTCGTCCTTCTCGGTGCCGTCGGCTTCGTGCTGCTCATCGCCTGTGCCAACGTCGCGAACCTGCTCCTCGCGAAGACTCTCGCTAGGCAGAAGGAAGCTGCCATCCGTGCGGTGCTCGGTGCCAGCGGGCGCCGGATCGTGCGGCAGATTTTGGTGGAAACGATTCTCCTCGCTATCGCCGGCGGCGTTCTGGGCTTGGTTGTCGCGAATTTTGGCGTTTCGGCCATCGCCGCCTTCTTCGGCGATAATCTGCCGCAGAACATGGACATCTCACCGGACTTCTGGGTGCTTACCTTCACAATTCTGCTCTCCGTCGTGACAGGTATCGTCGCCGGCCTCGCCCCGGCCTGGCGGTTGACGAAGACCAATTTGAACGAAGCGCTGAAGTCGGGCCTCGGCCGCACCGAGGCCGACACCAGCGGAAACCGCGCACGCGCCATTCTGGTTGTCTCCGAAGTCGCGCTCTCGTTGATTCTTCTCGCTGGGGCCGGATTGCTAATCCGCAGCTTGTGGAATTTGCGCCGCGTGAATCCAGGGCTCGATCCTCACAATTTGCTCACCATGTCTCTGCCCGTAACGACAAGACAATTGCCGACTCCCGCCGCGCAAGTTGAATTCTTCGAAGATGCGCTCCGGCGCCTGCGCGCTCTACCCGGCGTAGAATCTGCCGCGGCCATCGACAACATGCCGCTCTCCGGCGAAGGCGGCTCCATTCAGCCCGTCCAGATCGAAGGACGGCCCGTGGTGCAAATGGCGGATCAGCCGGAAGTCGCCGTGCGCTTGATCAGCTCAGGATTTATTCACACCATGCATATCCCGCTGATTGCCGGCCGCGAATTCAATGATTCGGACACGCCCGCCGGGCGTGGCGTCGTGCTCGTCAGCCAGGCAATGGCGCGGCAATTCTGGCCGAACGAGAGTGCGATCGGGAAGCGGCTGACACTAACGTTTTCCCCCGGCGGCCCGCGCGAAATCATCGGCGTCGTCGGCGATGTGAAACAGGATGGCCTGGACACCATTGATCCAGTCGCCACGCTCTATTCCCCGCTGAGCCAGCTGACCACTCCTAAAGGCGTCGCCTGGCATGCTTTCTCCCTCGCACTCGCGCTACGCACGAACGTGCCTCCCGCGGGCTTGACTTCCGCGGTAACCAATGCCGTCCATGAATTTAGTCCAGAACAATCCGTGCAGGACATCGCCACCATGGATCAGCTGATCGCCACGTCGCTCACGCCGCAGAAATTTAATATGCTCATGCTCGCTTCTTTTGCGGGACTGGCGTTGCTTCTCGCTGCTGTTGGAATTTACAGCGTTCTTTCCTACGCGGTCCGCCGCCGCACGCGCGAAATCGGCATTCGCATGGCCCTCGGCGCGCAAGTCCGCGACGTGCTGCGGCTCGTAGTGGCAGACGGCATGAAGCCCACGCTAATCGGTGTAGCCATCGGAATCGCCGGAGCTCTTGCACTCAGCAAAGTCGTAGCAAAGTTAATCTATGGTGTGAGTCCCACGGATCCCGTAACGCTAGCAGCCGTAGCGCTCCTGCTGGCAACGGTAGCGTTTCTCGCGAGTGTGATTCCAGCGATTCGCGCGACAAAGGTAGAGCCGATGACCGCTCTTCACGAAGAATAATTGCGCTTCGGGCTCGCCCCCGACGCTCAACCTGGGGACATTAACTTTTCTTGGCGATCCTTCGCCAAAAGCTCACCGCGAATCCCGCCAATAGTAGGGCGACTGCCAATATGAGAAATCGCGTTCGGTAAGCGTGATACATCGATACAAGATCGAAGCCCACGTCAGCTTCGCCTGGGATGTACTGTGAGCGGGTATAAAACAACATTGCTATGGATGAGAGGTACGCCAGGCAAAACATTCCAGCGACAAGAGTGAGAACGCCTGCGAACGCACTTTTTGCGAGGATCCGCAACAATGGCTGCTGTACTGGTGGGGCTCCAGTTACTCTCGCACCCCGGTGCACTATTTCTCTCCCACCAAATACCGGCAACCATTCCGTCCCATCCGCGCCAAATGCACCGCCCCCGCCGGCACATCGCAACGGTCGCCCGCTCGATAAGTCGCCGCCTGTCCATCCATTGTCAATGTCATCTCGCCCGTCAAAATAATATGCGCCGTTTCGCTAGCATGCGTATGGTCGGGATAAAACGCCTCCGGCCCGTCCTGCCACACAAACGTATGCTCAAATCCTTCCGCGCGAAGCTGTTCTGTTAATTTTTTCTCATCCATGCCGATATTAAATCATACTCCTACGCGCCCGGGCTTGACCGGCTGGCGGGTGTCTCGTAATTTAGAACCGCAGCACGCTCCGCGCAATTGGAGCGCATTATTACAACCGTGTAGACGTCCTCGAGCCCTCGCCGCAGAGGAGACAACGATGCAAGAGTTCGATCCGCACGTTCTCGACGAAAAGCCCATCCCGCCGCCCGCGGATTTTTCGAAGAAGGCGCGCGTGCGCTCGATGGATGAATACGAAGAGATGTGCGCCAAGGCCGCGGACGATCCCGAGGCTTTCTGGGGCGAAGAGGCCAAGAATCTGGACTGGTTCGAGCCGCCGACGAAAACTCTCGACTGGAATATGCCGCACGCGAAATGGTTCGTCGGCGGCAAGCTGAACGTCGCGCACAACTGTCTCGACCGCCATCTTGAAAAGAATGGAAACAAGCCCGCGCTCCTCTGGGAAGCCGAAGACGGCGCCACGCTGCAATTGACGTACGCCGAACTGCACGAGCGCGTCTGCAAATTCGCCAACGTGCTGCTCTCGCTCGGAGTGAAGCCCACAGATTGCATCGCGATTTACATGCCCATGATTCCCGAACTGCCGATCGCCATGCTGGCTTGCGCGCGCGTTGGCGCCGTACATTCGGTCGTCTTCGGCGGATTCAGCGCCGTCGCTCTCGCCGATCGCATCGCCGACGCCAGATCGAAAATCCTAATCACCGCGGACGGCGGCTATCGTCGCGGAAAAGTCGTGCCGCTCAAGGAAACCGCCGACGTCGCTCTCGATAAATGCCCCACCATCGAAAAATCCATAGTCGTCCGCCGCACCGGCGAAAAAGTCGGCTGGAAAGAAGGCCGCGATCTCTGGTGGCACGACCTCGTTGAAAAAATCCCCAGCGACTGCCCCGCCCCACCCTTCGATTCCGAGCATCCGCTCTACATCCTCTACACTTCCGGCACGACCGGCAAACCGAAAGGCGTCCTGCACACTTCCGCCGGCTATCTGCTCCAAACGCAGTGGAGCACGCGCCTGGTCTTCGATCTCCGCGACGACGACGTCTATTGGTGTACTGCCGACATCGGCTGGGTCACCGGCCACAGCTACATTGTCTACGGCCCGCTCTTGAATGCCGCCAGCATTGTGATGTACGAAGGCGCGCCCGATTTTCCCCGCCGCGATCGCTTCTGGGACATCATCGATCGCTACAAAGTCTCCATTTTTTACAGCTCCGCCACCGCCGTTCGCGCGTTTATGGCCTGGGGCATGGAATGGCTCGACCAACACGATCTCAGCTCGCTGCGCCTGCTCGGCACAGTCGGTGAGCCGATCAATCCCGCGGCGTGGAAATGGTATTCATCCGCAATCGGCAAAGACCGCTGCCCAATCGTAGATACCTGGTGGCAAACGGAAACCGGCTCGATCCTGATTTCGCCGCTCCCCGGTGCGACGCCCACAAAACCCGGCTGCGCCACGCGTCCTCTTCCCGGCGTCGCCGCTCGCGTCGTCACCATGCAAGGCGAAGCCGTAAAACCCGGCGAAACCGGCTATCTCGTAATCGAGCGCCCGTGGCCCTCGATGCTGCGCACCATCTATGGCGATGACGAACGCTTCCGCCGCGATTACTGGAGCCGCATCCCGAATGTCTATTTCACCGGCGACGCCGCGCAATGCGACAAAGACGGCTACATCTGGGTCTTAGGTCGCGTGGACGATGTGATCAAGGTTGCCGGCCATCGCCTCAGCTCCATGGAAATCGAAAGCGCTCTGGTAAGCCATCCCGCCGTAGCCGAAGCAGCAGTAGTCGCGCGCCCGGACGACATCAAAGGCGAAGCCATCGTCACCTTCGTCACGCTCCGCGCCGGCCAAATCCCTTCGCGCGAGCTGCAAATCGCCCTCATCGAGCACGTTGCCGTAACAATCGGCACAATCGCCCGCCCCGCAGAAGTCCGCTTCGCCGATCTCCTCCCCAAAACGCGCAGTGGCAAAATCATGCGCCGTCTATTGCGCGAGCTAGCCCAAAAAGGCGGCATCTCTGGAGACACCACAACGCTGGAAGATTTATCGGTAATCGAAAAACTAGCCAAAGCCAAAGGCCACGATGAAGAGTAGGTTTTCTCTGCGCACTCTGCGTCTCTGCGGTAGTGCACTTTCCTATTTCGGCGCAAACATCTTCGCCGCAGTACGCGTAACAAATCTTCGCGGCACGAGACGCTCCGCGTGAGCACTCGCGTAATTCGCAAATCCCGAAATCACGTAGCTCTTTCCCGCCGCCAGCGCCTCGAGACCAACGCGCGCCACCTTTTCAGCGGTCTCTTGCTTCCTCTTCAAATGATCCGGCTGCCCCGCAACCTGGTGAAATTCGGTAGTCGTCGACCCGGGACATAGCGCGCAAACGCGCACGCCGAACGGCCGCACTTCCTCCGCCAACCCCTCGGCAAACAACAAGTCAAACGCCTTTGAAGCCGCATACACCGAAATGTAAGGCACCGCCTGAAACGAAGCCGTCGAAGCCAAAATCAAAATATCGCCCCGCCGCCGCTGCACCATTCCCTGCAAATAAAGATGCGTCAACTGCACCACCGCGGCACAGTTCACCTGCACCATCCCAAGCTGCGGCTCGAGCGGCTCGCTGCTAAACGCCCCGTAATGCCCGAAGCCCGCATTGTTGATAAGCAGATCGACGTCAATCCTCTTGCCCGCAGTAAACGCATAAATTTCGCTCGGCGCCGAGCGCTGCTCCAAATCCGCCGCTACAATCTCAACCTGAATTTTATTCGACGCCGCCAATTCCGCCGCAAGCTTCTCCAACCGCTCGCGCCGCCGCGCCGTCAAAACCAAATTCGTCCCGCCCCTCGCCAACAATCGCGCCAGCGCCGTCCCAATCCCCGCGCTAGCCCCGGTAACAACCGCCCATTTCCCCCGCCATCTCTCGCTCATCAAAGGCCTCCAAATCAGAGGCCCAATCAAATCACAGCCACAAAGAAATGAACAGTCACCGCAAAGGAATCTACAAACATCGCCATGAGCCACAATGGCATGAGCAGCGTCGCAGGTCTTAGTAGCGCCGACTGCCAGCCGGCGTTTTTGTGCGGAGGTTCTTGGCAAGAAACCAGGGGCGAGCGTTCGGCGAGGCGGGTATCTATTAACCAGAGACGAACTTCAAACCAACCAATCCTGGCTACCAATCTTCAAATTCGCCGCGGACGCGAGACGCGCCATATGCTCAAAAACGCCGGCAAGCTGCCGGCGCTACGAACTTCTGTACCCATCTGAACCAGCGGGAAATTCGGATTATGCTGTCGGAACGAACGCTACAGCCGGATTCCTCGCGCCTGAAGCAACGCCTTTCGCGCCACAAACGAGTCTCGCAGCCACTCCGTACATTCCTTCACATATTTCAATAACTGCCGCGCCCAATCAAAATCCGCCGCCAGCGTCCCCAGTCCCAGCGCGATCATTAAAAATCCCGGCACCGGCGTCGGAATCGCCACGATGCCCAACACCAGCAGCGCGAATCCAAATAAAATTCGCGCGCATCGTCTTGCCTGTTGCATGGTCCGCAAGATCATAATTTTCTCTTCGCCGCCTCGCGCCATAGGTATCGACAAAGATCATTCGATACATGAATTTCTCTCGCAACCTCGCCGCACTTCACCGCGCGATTTCGAAAGCACGTTCGTGGCCACGCGCACCCGCACTTGCCTCCGCCTTAATCACTGCAGATAATGGACTTCGCTCGCGCGCACATTTCCACCGCGCTCGCCGCACTTCTAGATTGGGAAATTTCTACACAGGTGAGGACAAGATGGAACTACACGAAATTCCGCTTCAAATCCCGGAAGGCGCAAACCTGATCCTCGGCCAAGCCCACTTCATCAAAACCGCCGAAGATCTCTACGAAGTGATGATGAACACCGTTCCCGGCGCAAAATTCGCCGTAGCCTTCTGCGAAGCCTCGGGTCCCTGCCTCATTCGCGTCGAATCCAACGACGACGAACTCCGTCGCGCCGCCATCTCCAACGCCGAAGCCATCGCCGCCGGCCACGTCTTCGTCCTGCTAATCCGCCAAGCCTTCCCCATCAACGTCCTAGGCCGCGTCCGCGACTGCTTCGAAGTCTGCAACATCTTCTGCGCCACAGCCAATCCGGTCGCGGCCATCGTAGGCCAGTCCAGCCACGGCCGTGGCGTCCTAGGCGTAATCGACGGCGCCCCACCCAAAGGCGTCGAAACCCCCGAAGACGCCAGCTCCCGCCACGCCCTAGTCCGCAAATTCGGCTACAAGCTGTAGCCGGTCTGAATGATTTTTAGCTCCGGGAAGTCTCGCTGGTAGCGCTTCGCGTCAAGAGTCATCAGGCGATCCGCCTGCACCAAGGCGTGCGCGCCGATAAGAAAATCAACCAGCAAGCGCCTTTGCTCACCGCCGCCCGCGCGGCGCCGGCGCGCAGCGTAGCGCGCGAACCGCAGTCCTGCTTCGAGCCATGTCGCCCGGGTATATTCGAAATCCAAATCTATCCCGGTTGCGTCGAGGAACCCGTTAACGAGTTTTTCGGTCATATTCGGATACGCGAGCAACTCCGCATATACCGCCGCGCCCGCAACGAGACCTCCTTCATTTTTGGCCCGTCCGAGAGTCGTAGCGACCTGAACGGAAGCCGGCTCCTGCGACCAAATCGCGGACACAACGTTCGTATCGACCGCCGTTCTCATCGCTTCTTCTTTTCTGGCTTCTCATCGCGAAGAGATTTTACCCAGTCATTTATTTCACGAACGCTCGTAAAGGCGGGGTAAGCTCCGACATATTTCAGAAATGGATTCTCGGGCGCCTGTTCAGGCCGGATCACGGTTCGCCCACCATCATCCACAAATTCCACGCGATCCCCGGCCTTGAGGCCAAGCCTTCTCCGAAACTCAAGCGGCACTGTGACCTGCCCCTTGCTGCTGATTCTGCTCGATCGGCGCATCTTTACTTTACTCCTTTACAGTAAAGAATATCATACCCACATTACGCTCCGCCACTTTTCTGCCGACTTTCTTATTTGCTCCCCGCGCAACAACATCCCTCTCCTAGCACAATATAGGCCTGAACCTGAAAAACACAGCGGTTCGCGCGGGCGGGTACTTCCCTCTCTAATTAAAGCTTTGTATACTCCCCTTCAGCTCGCCGGTGCTCAAGCACGGCCGGCGTCGCGCTATCCAAGGAAGTCGCATGCACATTCGCAAACCTGCCTTGGCCTTACTGTTATTGCTGCTCTCCGGCGCCTTCTCCGCGCGCGCAACGTCCGATCAAACCGCTCCGGCGTCTCCAGTTTTCGCTGCAATGCGCGCGGAGCTTCAGCGCTCCATGGCGAATCTGAAGTCGCAGCCCATGGCGCCGTACTTTCTCAGCTACGAAATCACTGAAAAGCATTCGGTCTCCGTGCAAGGCGCTTTCGGCGCGCTGACCGCCAGCACTGAGGATCGCAGCCGCCTCCTCGACGTCGATCTACGCGTCGGCGATCCCGCCTTCGACAACACGCACCCCATCCGCGGCGGAATGCCGAGCTTCGACTTCAGCGATCGCTTCTCCTACACGCAGATCCCGCTCGAAGACGCTCCCGATCCCATCCGCCAAATCCTGTGGTACGAGACCGACAAGAAGTACAAGCAGGCGCTCGAGCACTACACGCGCGCGAAAGCAAACTCCGAAGTAAAAGTCGCGCCCGAAGACGCCTCGGGCGATTTCTCCAAAGAGCCGCCGGAGAAATACACGGAACCCACGCGAGACGCCACCGCAGATCGCAGCGCCTGGGAAGAAAAAATCCGCAGCTACACCGCGCCATTCGCCTCCGCCTCTAGCATCTACGAAGGCGAGGCCAGCCTCAGCCTAGAAAGCGAGACGCGCTGGTACGTCAACAGCGACGGCTCCGAGCTCCAGACTTCCTCCGCCTACTATCGCCTCCTAATCACCGCCTACACAAAAGCCGATGACGGCATGGAACTCCCGCGATACGAATCCTTTCTCGCATTCACTCCCGAAGGCCTTCCCGATGACGCCACGGTCAAGAAATCCGTGGACAAAATGATTGCGGACCTCGCCGCGCTGAGGAAAGCGCCGATCGTCGATCCCTTCACCGGCCCAGCCATTCTTTCCGGCCGCGCCAGCGGCGTCTTCTTCCACGAAGTATTCGGCCACCGCATCGAAGGTCATCGCCAAAAGGACGAAGACGAAGCGCAAACCTTCAAGAAAAAAGTCGGCGAGAAAATTCTTCCCGATTCCTTTTCCGTCTATTTCGATCCCACGCAGCGGCGCATCGGCGAAACGGAACTCGCCGGCTACTACCTCTACGACAATCAGGGCGTGAAAGCCCGCCGCGTAGATGTGGTGAAAAATGGCGTATTCGAAAATTTCCTCATGTCGCGCTCGCCTATCGCCGGCTTCGACCATTCCAATGGCCACGGCCGCAATGAGCCGGGCCTCGCCGCCGTCGCACGCCAGTCGAATCTAGTCGTGAGCACTTCCCAGCCCGTCTCGCGCGACGCCCTGAAAAAGATGCTCATCGATCAAATCAAGCAGCAGAATAAGCCCTTCGGCCTGCTCTTCGACGACATCGAAGGCGGCTTCACCATCACCCAACGCTTCATTCCCAACGCCTTCAACGTAATCCCCGTCATGGTCTATCGCATCTATCCCGATGGCCGCGAAGAACTCGTCCGCGGCGTCGATCTAATCGGCACGCCGCTGATCGTTTTCAGCAAAGTCGTCGCCGCCGACGATGACGTCCGTGTCTTCAACGGCGTCTGCGGCGCGGAATCCGGCTGGGTTCCCGTCTCGGCGTCTTCACCGGATATTCTGATTTCGCAAATCGAAGTCCAGAAGAAGGAAAAATCGCAGGAGCGCGCGCCCATCTTACCGCCGCCCAGCGAGAGTCACGCGGGAGCAGCCAAGCCATGAAAAACTCGCTCATAGCCCGCGTGGCGCCTTTTGCAGTCGGCCTGATTTGCCTCTCGGCAGCGCTCGCCCCGCCTGACGCGCACAGCCAAGCGTCACAAAAGCCGGCAGCGCCCACCGAGGCTCAGAATTCCGCTCCGCCGCAACCCAAATTCGATGGCGCAGCCCAGGCCGGCTTCGAAGGCGACATCACCGTGCGCGCCCTGCGCGACGAAATGGCCCGCTCGATGAAAGATCTCCGCCTCGCCCAACTCGAGCAGCCGTACTTCATCGCCTACCGCGTGCGCAACACTCAGTCCATCGGCGTCTCCGCAAGCCGCGGCAGCCTTCTCACCAGCGGCAGCTCCCGCAGTCGCAATCTGGGCGTCGACTTGCGCGTGGGCGACTATGCCTTCGACAACACGAACTTCTTCCCGGGCGCCGAGGGCTTCGGTTTTCTCATGAACCGCCACTTCGGCGAATTCAACGAGCTGCCCCTCGACGATAACTACACCGAAATTCGCCGCCAGGTCTGGCTCGCCACCGACGCCGCCTACAAGCAAGCGCTCGAAAGCCTGGCCGGCAAGCGCGCCGCACTCCAAAACAAGACGCGCACCGACACCCTGCCAGACTTCAGCAAAGAGGATCCCACCAAAACGGTCGACATCCCACCGCCGGTAATCCTCCGCCGCTCCGACGCGGAAGCAATCGTCCGCAATCTCTCCAAAGTCTTGAGTGACATGCCGGATCTCTACGCTTCGTCGGTAAGCATGAACATCACCAATTCCAATTCGGTTTATATCAATAGCGAAGGTACCTTCTACGTAGTCTCGCCCGCACTCATCACTCTCTCCGCCAGCGCTTCGACGCAAGCCGCCGACGGCATGCCGCTCGGCAATTCGATGACTCTCTACTGGCGGTCGCTCAGCTCTTTCCCCGTTCGCGAGCAACTCGTGGCGCACATCGTGGAATTAGGCGCGGGGCTCGAAGTCGCGCGCAAAGCTGCGCTCCTCGATCGCTACAACGGCCCGGTCCTCTTCGAAGGCCGCGCGGCGGCAGAAGTTTTCGGTGAAGACTTCGCTAGCGCTCTCGTCGGCCAGCGCAAATCGATTTCCGGCAGCCCGGAAATGGCAGCCGTCTTCGAGCGCTTCTCCGAGCACGGCGGCGTTTCGTTCACCAATAAGCTCGGCGCGCGTGTCCTCCCCGAATTTCTAAGCCTCGTGGATAATCCAACCATTTCCGAATTCGATGGCCAGCCGCTTTTCGGCGGCTACAAAGTCGATGAGGAGGGTGTTCCCGCACGCGAAACTCATCTAATCGAGAACGGCATCCTGAAAACGTTTCTGACCACGCGCACGCCCGTCGAAGGCGTGGCGCACAGCACCGGCAACAGCCGCGGCGGTTCTGGCTCGCCCAGCAATCTGATTCTCAAGTCTGACAGTGGATTGACCGATTCGCAGCTAAAAGAAAAACTCCTCGATCTCGTGAAGAAGCGCAGCCTGGAATTTGGAATCATCGTGCGCGAAATCGGCGGCTCGGGCGCTACGATGGAAGAACAAGCCATGGCCATGGTCTCGGCCATGACGGGCCAGGGCGAGAGCGGCCGCAGCGTCCTAGTAGCTTTCAAAGTGTATCCCGACGGACACGAAGAGCCGATTCGCGGCGCGCGCATCAGCGGGCTGAATGCGGGATCGTTCAAAGACATCGTCGCAGCCTCGAAATCAGAGACCGTCTACACCTCCACGAGCACCCCTCAATTCAACATCGGCATGATCTCCACGTTCGCAGCAGGCAATTTCTCGATGCCCGTCTCGACGTACGTTGTCCCCTCGCTCCTCTTCGATGATCTAACTCTCACCAAGCCCACAGGCGAGCTTCCCAAGCCCCCGTTCAGCACTCCACCCTCCGCGCAGTAGAGTCCAGCAATTTTCGCCGGGAAATG
>Ga0116215_1000572_pt1 | contig 27565 bp, 25 predicted proteins | sample Sb_taG_7_FD_89698 | JGI IMG/M metagenome (GOLD analysis project Ga0116215, IMG submission 89698) | Peat soil microbial communities from Weissenstadt, Germany - Sb_50d_2_FS metaG | ecosystem: Environmental > Terrestrial > Soil > Wetlands > Peat | place: Germany: Weissenstadt | collected 2010-09-21
GCGATGCAGATCATCGACGAGCTCGAGCCGGTCAAGCGCGGCGGCTACGGCGGCGCGATCGGCTACCTGAGCTACGCCGGCGACCTCGACACCGCTATTCACATCCGCACCGTCGTCGTCAAGGACGGCGTCGCCCACGTGCAGGCCGGCGGCGGCACCGTCGCCGATGCCAAGCCCGAGTATGAGTACGAGGAGTCGGTCGCAAAGGCGCGCGCCGTGATGCGCGCCGTTCAGGTCGCATGCGAACAGCCGGACTGGTCATGAGAGTGCTCGTCATCGACAACTACGACTCGTTCACGTACAACCTCGTGCAGTACCTGGGCGAGCTCGGCGCGGAGATGCACGTCGTGCGCAACGACCGCGCGAGCGTGCAGGAGCTGCTCGCCGACGGCTACGAACGCTGCGTGGTCTCGCCGGGGCCGTGCACGCCCGAGCAGGCGGGCATCACGCTCGAGGTCGTACGGCGGATGCCCGAGGCGGGGATCCCCACGCTGGGCGTGTGCCTCGGCCATCAGGCGCTCGCGCAGGCGTTCGGCGGTCGCTGGAAGCTGCACACCCCCGTACACGGCAAGGCGACAAGCATCGAGCACGATGGACGCACGATCTTCAAGGGCCTGTCGTCGCCGCTGACCGTCGGTCGCTATCACTCGCTCGTGGTCGACGCCGACCTGCCCGATTGCCTGGAGGAGTCCGCGCGCGGCGGCGGCGTGCTGATGGGCCTGCGCCACCGCGAATTGCCAGCGGAGGGGGTGCAGTTCCATCCAGAGTCAGTGCTCACCGAACAGGGCCGCGAGCTGCTGCGCAACTTCCTAGAGGGTCCCTGATGCCCAACGCGATCCTGACGCGGGCGATCGACGCGCTCTGCAACGGCCGCGATCTCAGCGCCGAGCAGACCTCCGAGGTGCTCGCAGAGATCATGCACGGCGAGGTCTCAGAGACGCAGATCGCGGGCTTCCTGATCGCCCTGCGGGCGAAGGGGGAGACGGTGCAGGAGCTCGCAGGCCTGGCGCGCACGATGCGCGCGCTCGCCGCGCACGTTCCGTGCCAGCGCTCAGACCTGCTCGACACGGCCGGCACCGGGGGTGGCCGTTCGAGCTTCAACGTCTCAACCACCGCCGCGCTGATCGCCGCCGGCGCCGGCTGTGCTGTGGCCAAGCACGGCAACCGCTCGGCGACCAGCAGATCCGGGTCGGCCGACCTGCTCGAGGCGCTGGGCGCGCGCATCGATCTGCCGCCCGCCGCGGTCGCAAGCTGCATCGCGGAAGCGGGCTTCGGCTTCATGTTCGCACCCGCGCATCACCAGGCGACACGCTTCGTCGTGCCGGTGCGACGCGAGCTGGCGGTGCGCACGATCTTCAACCTGCTGGGCCCGCTGACCAACCCGGCCGGAGCGCGGCGTCAGCTGATCGGCGTGTCCGACGCGAGCTTCCTCGAGCGGATGGCGGGGGCGCTGGCAGAGCTGGGCGTCGATCGTGCCCTGGTCGTGGCAGGCGACGACGGGCTCGATGAGATCTCCGCGAGCACCACCACGAAAGTCGTCGAGGTCAACGGCCAGGAGATCACGCGCTACGTGCTCTCCCCCGGCGGGGTCGGCATCGAGTCCGCCGGCGAGCAGGCCGGCGAACAGGCCGGCGCGCAAGGCCCGGGCGGTGGCACGCCCGCCGAGAACGCGACAGTCACGCTCGCGATCCTGCATCACGAGCGAACGCCCGCGCACGCGCCCGCGGGCGAGGCGCTCGCACTGATCAACGCTGGCGCCGCGATCTATGTGGCCGGCGGCGCGGACTCGATCGCCGAGGGCGTGCAGGCCGCTCGCGCGGCGCTCTCGGAGGGACGCGCCGCGAGCGCGCTGCAGCGCTACGTGCAGGCAAGCCATCGGCACGCGCCCGCTCAGCAACCGCAGGTCGCCCGATGAGCGCGCGCTCGAGCACTGTGCTCGAGCGGATCGTGACCGAAACGCGCGAGGAGGTGGAGCGTCGCAAGCGCGATACGCCGTTGCCGGGCGGGGCGGGTCAGGCGAGCGGGGCGGGCGGGCTCCAACACACGCGCGAGCACCGCTTTCGCGAGGCGCTGCGCGGCCAGGACATCGGCGTGATCGCTGAGTTCAAGCGCCGCTCGCCCTCGGCGGGCAGGCTGCGCGAGCGACCCGACCTAGCGCGCATGCTCAGCGCATACGAGCGCGGCGGGGCGGTCGCGGCCTCGATCCTGACCGAGGGGCCCAACTTCGATGGGTCGCTCGAGGATCTGCGGGCAGCGCGCCGCGTGAGTCGCCTGCCGCTGCTGCGCAAGGACTTCATCGTCGACGAGTATCAGCTGCACGAGGCGCTTGGCGCCGGCGCGGACGCCGTGCTGCTGATCGTCGCGGCGTTGGCGCAGGCAGAGCTGTCCGCGCTGCACCGAGCTGCGACGGGCATCGGCCTGGACGTGCTCGTCGAGGTCCACGACCGCGAAGAGCTGGACCGGGCGCTCGAGGCCGAAGCGCAGATCATCGGCATCAACAATCGCGACCTGCGCGACTTCAGCGTCGATCTCGGGCGCACCGAGATGTTGATGACCTACGTTCCATCCGGGACGACGGTCGTCTCTGAGTCGGGCATCGCCGGCCCCGAGCAGCTGCAGCGGCTGCGCGGGCACGGCGTGCACGCGGTGCTCGTGGGGGAGTCACTGATGCGAGCTGCCGATCCCGCGGCAACGCTCGTAGAGCTCAGGACGGCGCGCTCCGGCACGCACTCTGAGAGCAGGCGTTGAGCAGGCGCTTGAAGAACATTTAGACCGGCGCGCGCAGACCTTTAGATACCGTTCATCGCCGTCGATCATCCTCTCTGACTATGCGCCGCACCTTCTTCATCCCGTTCATCGCCGCACTCGCCGGCGGCGGCGTGGTCGCTGCGGTGATCGCCGCGGTCGGCGGGTTCAGCGAAGGCAAGACGACGACCGTCACGACCGTCCAGGCGCAGGCCCTGCCGGCGACACCGTCGAACGCCTCGCGGCGGACCACTGGGCTCACGCCGCACGAAGCCTACGTGCGCGACGCGCCCGGAGTGGCATTCGTGACCTCGACGGTGGTGCAGAAAACCGAATCGCCGTTCCTGTTCGGCCAGGAAAGCCAGAGTCAGGGCGTCGATACTGGTTCGGGCATCGCGATCAACGCCAACGGCACGATCCTCACCAACTACCACGTCGTCGAGAACGCGATCAAGGTCACGGTCAGCTTTGAAAAAGGCAAGTCAGTCGAAGCGCAGGTCGTCGGCAAGGACCCCTCCAACGACCTCGCCGTGCTGCGCATCCCCACCGACGGCCTGACGCTCCATCCCCTGGCGTTGGGCGACTCGAGCATCGTCCAGGTGGGAGATCCCGTGTACGCGATCGGCAACCCGTTCGATCTCGAACGCACGCTCACGACCGGCGTGATCTCCGCGCTGCAGCGCGAGATCACCGCGCCGAACGGCTTCACGATCGACAACGTGCTGCAGACCGACGCGCCGATCAACCCCGGCAACTCCGGCGGACCGCTGCTCAACTCCGCGGGCGAAGTGATCGGCATCAACTCGCAGATCGAGACCGGCGGCAGCGGCGGCGGCAGCGTCGGCATCGGCTTCGCGGTGCCGATCAACACCGCCAAGTCCGAGCTGACCCAGCTCGAGAAAGGCGGGACCGTGCGCGGGGCGTATCTCGGCCTGACCTCGCTGACGATCGACGGGTCGCTCTCGGCGCTCAATCTGCCGGTCAAATCCGGCGCTCTCGTGCAGAGCGTCGAGCCGGGCACCGCCGCGGCCAAAGCGGGCATCCGCGGTGGATCGGTGAGCACCAACACTGAAAATGGGCAGGTCGCCGTCGGCGGCGACATCATCACCGGCGTCGACGGCAAGAAGGTCAGCAGTTCCGAAGACCTCGCCAACGAGATCGGGGAAAAGAAGCCGGGCGACGCGGTCAGCGTAGAACTCGAGCGCGCCGCGGGTAACGGTGCCTACAAGAAACTGACGATGCACGTGACGCTCGGCCAGCGCCCCAACTCGGTGCCCAACCCCACCACGCCCCAAGGCTGAGCCCCGCAGCACGTCCCGCTACCGTTGGGGCATGTCGATGTCCCCGAAGGTGAAGATATGCGGGATCACGAGCCTCGCGGACGCCGAGCTGGCCGTGAGCCTGGGGTCGTGGGCGCTCGGGATGATCTTCTACGAGGGCTCACCTCGAAGCTGCTCGCTCGCGCAGGCGCAGGAGATCACCGCGGCGCTGCGCCGGCGTGTTGAGCTGTGCGGCGTGTTCGTGAACGCGCCGCTGCACGAGATCGTCGGCGTCAGCGAGGCGCTGGGCTTGAGCCTGCTGCAGCTGCACGGCGAGGAGGGCCCGTCGTTCTGCGCGGAGGCGCGCCGCAGGACCGGTGCGCGCGTGATCAAGGCGGCGCAGGTGTCGGGGCCGGGCGACGTCAGGAACGTGGAGCGCTTCCATGTGGACTTCCACCTGCTCGACGCGCGCGCGCGGACGAGTGCACGCGCTGGATTGCGCGGGGGAACGGGTGAGACCTTCGACTGGACACTGCTGCGTGCGCGGCGATCGAAGGTCCCGCTGATCCTCAGCGGCGGCCTTCACGCTGAGAACGTTGCGGCGGCGATCGCCGCGACGCATCCGTACGCGGTGGACAGCGCTAGCGCCACCGAGGCCGCTCCCGGACGCAAGGACCCGGAGAAGCTGCGCGCGTTCTTCGCGGCCGTCGCGGACGTGGGAGAGCCGCGGAGCGCGATCGGCAAGTCGGCGGCATGAGCGCGAGCGAGACCACGAGCGCGCCCGACCGCGACCATGGCGCCAACGGCGTCGAGCACCGCTACGGGCCCTACGGCGGGCAGTTCGTGCCCGAGACGTTGATGCCTGCGCTGCAGGAGCTCGAGCGGGAGTGGCTTGCGGCGCGCGCCGACCCCGAGTATCGCGCGGAGCTGAACGGGCTGCTGCGCGACTTCAGCGGGCGCCCCACGCCGCTGTATCACGCGCGCCGCCTGTCAGCGCGGCTTGGGTGGCCCGTCTACCTCAAGCGCGAGGACCTCAACCACACCGGCTCGCACAAGCTCAACAACGCGCTCGGCCAGGCGCTGCTGGCCAGGCGCATGGGCAAGCGGCGCATCATCGCCGAGACGGGTGCCGGCCAGCACGGCGTCGCCACGGCCACCGTGTGCGCGCTGTTGGGAATCGAGTGCGTGGTGTACATGGGTGTGCAGGACACGCGCAGGCAGCGGCCGAACGTGCAGCGGATGGAGCTGCTGGGAGCGAGCGTACGCCCCGTGGACGCCGGCGCGCAGACGCTCAAGGAGGCCACCTCGGAGGCGATCCGCGACTGGGTGACCAACGTGCGCAGCACGCACTACGTGATCGGCTCGGCGGTCGGCCCGGCGCCCTATCCGGCGATCGTGCGCGACCTGCAGCGGGTGATCGGCGAGGAGGCGCGCGCACAGATACTCGAGCGCGAGGGCAGGCTGCCGACGCGCGTGATCGCGTGCGTGGGCGGCGGCTCGAACGCGATCGGGACGTTCACGGCGTTCATCCCCGACGAGCACGTGCAGCTGGTCGGGGTCGAGGCGGGCGGCGAGGGCGTCGAGACGGGACGGCACGGGGCGCCACTGACGGTCGGTGGCCGGCCTGGGATCCTGCATGGCTCGCGCTCGGCGGTGATGCAGGACGAGGAGGGTCAGATCCTGCAGGCGCACTCGATCTCAGCGGGTCTGGACTATCCCGGCGCGGGCCCCCAGCACGCGTACCTGCGCGACAGCGGCCGCGCGCGCTACGTGGCGGTCAGCGACCGCGAGGCGCTCGCCGCCTTCCGCGAGGTGACGCGTCTGGAGGGCATCATCCCCGCCCTGGAGACCGCGCATGCGCTCGCGTGGGTGCTCGCCCAGTCCGAGGGCGCATCGTCCCAGGATGGGGAGCTCGACCTCGTGTGCCTGTCCGGTCGTGGTGACAAGGATCTCGCCGAGGTGCTGGCTGCTGGCGCGAACGGTATCGGGGCAGTGCCCACAGGCGACGAGCCCGAGCGCGCCGGCGCGCCGGCCGGGGAGCACGCGTGAGCACGGTCGAGACGACCGGCGCCGAGCGCATCGCCGAGGCGTTCGCGCACACGGGCAAGCGCGCGGCGCTGATGCCATACGTGATGGCGGGCTTCCCCACGCTCGAGCAGTCGCTGCGCATCGGCGAGGCCTGCGTGCACGCGGGCGCTGACGTGATCGAGCTCGGCATGCCCTATTCGGACCCGCTGGCGGACGGCCCTGTGATTCACGATGCCGGTACGCGTGCGCTGGCGGCGGGCGCGAACGTGGCGGGCGTGCTCGAGGTGGCACGCGCGCTCGCGGCGAGCGTCCCCGTGGCGCTGATGTGCTACGCGAACATGGTGTTCGCCCCCGGTGTGCAGGCGTTCGTGGAGCGTTTGGCGCGCGCCGGCGTCAGTGGCTTGATCGTGCCCGACCTGCCCCAGGAGGAGGCCGCGGAGACGCTGGCGGCGTGCGACGCGTGCGGTGTGGCGTTGATACCGCTCGTCGCGCCGACGACGACCCCCGAGCGTCTGGCGGCGATCGGCGCGCGGGCTCGGGGCTTCCTGTACACGGTGTCCGTGGTCGGCACCACCGGGGAGCGGCGCGCGCTCGGTGAGGATCTCAGCGAGATCCTCGCGCGCGCGAAGGCGAGCACGAGCGTGCCGGTCGCGATCGGCTTCGGCATCAGCACGCCTGCGCAGGCCCGCGAGGCCGCGGAGGCGGGCGCCGACGGGGTGATCGTGGGCACACGCCTGGTGCGTGCGGCCGGCGACCCGTCGCAGGTCGGTCAGCTGGACGCCGCGGGCGCGGTGGGGTTGGTGGTGGAGGAGCTCGCGACGGGTCTCGCTCCGACCGATCGCGGATCCGCCAGCTAAGATTGCGTGCGCATGGGACTGGTTCTCACCGTCACCGCAGGCCTGGTTGTGTGGATCGTGCTTTGGGCGCTTGGGACGCAGGGACTCGACGCGGGTCTGCTGGCTCTGGCGATCATCCTCGTGGGGGCGTCGCTGAAGATTCTCTCCGGCTACCTGCCCGGCCGTCGCAACACCTGAGCCCAGGTGCTCGCGCGCGGGCTGGGCCTGATTGCTCTCGCCGCCGTGTTGCTCGGGGCGGTGGGTTGCGGGGGCGTGGCGGTCTCCGACGTGGCCGAAGCGACCGGCGGTCAGCTGACGATCTATTCGAGCGAGCCGTTGCAGGGACTCTCCTCGACGCTCGCGCAACAGGTTGTGGACGGCGAGAAGCTCGCGCTATCGGATGCGGGCGGCCACGCCGGGCCCTTCAAGATCGGCTTCGTGTCGCTGAACGACGCCAATCCGGCAAGCGGCCAGTGGAGCCCGGCCGTCACCGAGACCAACGCCAAGATCGCCGCGCAGGACACGAGCGCGATCGCCTTCCTGGGGGACCTCGACTCGGGTGCGACGGCGGTCTCGCTGCCGCTGATGAACGCCGCGGGCGTCCTGCAGGTCAGTCCGGCCAGCCCGTACGTCGGGCTCACCTCGTCCCTCGACGCGGGGCAGGACGAGCCCGAACGCTTCTACCCGAGCGGCAAGCGGACATTCATACGCCTGCAGCCGGGCGACACCGCACAGGCCCAGGCACAGGTCCAGCTGATGAGGGCGCTGCACGTGCGCCGGCTGTACGTGCTCGACGATCAGAACCCATTCGAGCAGCCGCTCGCGAACCTCCTCGCCGGTGACGCGGAACGGGCCGGCATCGAGGTGATCGCGCACGACAGCGTCTCGACGGCGCCGGAAGCGGTGTTCACCGGCGAGGTCGAAAAAATCGTCGAACGCGGTGCCCAAGCGGTGTTCCTCGCGGGCGGGGAAGGCGCCGGCACGGCCGCGCTCTGGCGCGACCTGCACGAAGCCGACCCGCACCTGCTGCTGTTCGGCCCGAGCTCGATGGCCAGCGAAGCGTTCACCTCGCAGATCGGTGCGGCGGGAGCCCACACCTACCTGACCACGCCGGTGTTGCCGGCGCGGCTGTATCCGTCGAGCGCCCAGCAGGTGCTGCGTCACTACCGCTCCGCGTTCGGGGCCGAAGGCGGGGCGTATGCGCTGTACGGCTACGAGGCGATGACGCTGGTGCTCGACGGGATCCGCGACGCGGGCGCGCGCGGCAACGATCGCCAGACGGTGATCGACCGCGTGTTCGCCACCAGGGGCCGCAACTCGTTGATCGGGCGCTACTCGATCGAACCCGATGGCGAAACGACGCTCTCGCGCTACGGCGTAGAGCGCGTGCGTCACGGGCGCCCGGTGTTCGAGCGCGTGCTCGAGCTCGGCGCGGGCTGAACTCAGCCGCCCGCCTGCGCCAGGCCCAGCACGAGGCGGAAGCGTTCGACGTCCCCGCCGAGGCTGTGGCCGCCGCCGGAGAGTGTCGTGAGCGAACGCAGATAGGGGACGAACTTGGAGATCCCCGGCGCTTCGCTCAGGCCGAGACCTTCGATCAGGCTGAGGAAGGTGGGGACGCCGACGATCAAGCTCGGCTGTGTCCCTTCGCCGAGGGCGGCCACCGCGGCGTCGTGCGGCGCGCTGCCCGCGAGCGCGCTTGGCGGATTGAGCGCCGCCCCGACCGATGCTTCGCCGATGCCCAGCACGAACTTCGCCTGGCCGTTGGCGCCGCGGCCGTCGGCGATGTCGAGCACGACGGGCAGCCCGCTGACCCGGGCGGCCATCGCGGCTTCGGTGCCGGCGATCTTCGCTGGCGAGACCGAAGCTCCCGCTGCTCGCAGCTGGTCGGCGAGCTTGGACACGGCGAGGCGGGAGGCCGCTGGGTTCGTGGAGGAGAACACGACCGCGCCCTTCAGTTCGAGCAGGCTCGCGCCGCTCGCGAATATCCCCCCGGAGCTCATCCAGCTGGTGAAGTCGTGCCTGGCCTGCGCGGTGTTCGCGGCGAGCGCGTTCAGCGGTGTGATCAGCGCTTTCAGCACCGAGCTGAGGCTGAGGCCCGCGGTGCCTTCCTGAGGCGAGCTGAACAGCGAGCCGAGGTCCTGCAGGCCTTGGACGTCCTGTGCGAGCCCGGCGCCGACATGGCCGAGACCGATTGCCAGCCAGGATTCTCCAGGCAGTTCCGCCAGCGCCTGCGCGCCCTGAGGGTCGGCTGCCAGCAGGCCTTCGCCCTGGCTTTGCTGGGCGCTCGCGCTGCTCGCCGGCGAGCTCAGCGTGTCTGCGTCGAGCGCGAGCGTGCCAGCGCTGGTCAGCAGCGAGATGTTCGCCTCGTGTCTTCCCGCGAGCAGCGCGATTAGGCTCGAGAGCCCTTCGCCGACTGCGCTCGATTGTGAGCCGGACGCCGGCGAGGCTTCGCCGGCGGTGGGGTTTGAGTAGATGTGCGCGAGCGCTTCGGACGGCGCCTTGGCGAGCAGCTTGGAGTAGCCGCTCGCGCTCGCCAGCGATCCGCCGCCGTGTGTCGTTTCGATCACGCCGCGCAACCCCGATTCGCTGCCGATCACCGCGAAGCGATCGACGATCCCAAACGCCACGCCGCCGGCGCTCACCTGGTAGGAGACGCCGCGGTAGCTGCTCGCGTGCGCGCCCGCGCGCTTGGCCTGCGCGTTCAGGAACGACTGCGCCTTGGTGGCGTCGCTTGTGTCCAGCACGATCGCGCCCTGCGCGCCGGTGGCGCTGAACGGGAACGCGCTCGAGGTGGCGCTCCCGAGCAGCCCCTGCTCGAGCAGTGACAGCAGCGCGCTCGAGGAGGAACCCAACGATGTCAGGAAGGCCCCCGCGTGGGGCCCGAGCCACGGGGCGACGTCGCGCGCGAAGTTGAGCTGGGGCGAGCCGGGCGTCTGCAGCGCGGCGAGCAGCCGCAGGTAGGGGTCTGCCTGGCCGGTGAAGGCCTTGCCGGCCGCGAGCGCCGATGTCTTCTGTGCGCCTGTCGGGCGCACCGTCGCGCCGACATACAGCACCGCCGAGGCCGGTACGGCGCGGGCGGGTTCGGCGCTCGTGCCTGGAGGGCTGCTGGAGCCGCATCCGGCGAGCGCGCCGCCGAGCGCCGCGAGCAGCGCCACGCACCCAAGCACACTGCGGACGCTGGCGTCCACACGGGCGCGAGGCGAGGAGGAGCGGGCTGCAGACAACGCGTGGGTCCTTTCTGTGGGGGGTGAAGCGACCGCACGACGGTGGCTGCGGCGAGGCGATCGTACAACCGCGCGTCCCAGGCGGTACACCCGCGCTCGTGCAACCGCGCTCTCACAAGCGGCTTCTGCACGCGGTGTTGCGCTGGCCTGCCGTCCTGGCGGAAATCCCGCGCGGTCCCAGAAGTCGCCTGTTAGCGGGGGTTTTGCCGAAAGCGGAGGCTCGAGGACGACAAAGTGGGAGAAGATGTGCAAATGGGGTTGCATTGTGGGAGAAGGTGGGATATGTTCGCGCCAGCGAGACGGGGTGGAGGAGCTCCTCCCACTCCTCCACCCCGTCTCGGTAAGAACTCGACTCCCACCCGCCCTCACCAGTGGTCCCCTTCAGAGGCACCTTCGACCATACGCTCGACGCCAAGAATCGCCTCACGGTGCCGGCGCGCTACCGAGCTGCACTGGCCGAGGGCGTGGTGCTCGCGATGCCTGTCGACTTGAAGCCCTGTGTGGGGGTGTGGCGTCCGGAGGAGTACGAGCGCTACACGCGCCGCGCGCTCGCCGAGCTGCCGCCGCTGTCACCGCGCCTGGCCGAGCTCGAGCGCTTCTTCTACGGCAGCTCCCATGACGCCGAGCTGGATGCGGCCGGGCGGATCATGGTCCCGGGCTTCCTCGGCGAGCACGCCGGCCTGACGAAGGAGGTCGTGGTGGTGGGCGTGGGCGACCGTTTGGAGCTGTGGGCGAAAGCCTCGTGGGACGCACATCGATCGACGCTGCTCAGCGGCGTCGCGGAGGTCACCGCGCGTGTCGATGACGCTGCTTGAGGGCGGCCCCGCTTGGGAGCGGGAGCTGCGGCCGGTGGTCGAGCTCGCAAAGCGACGCCGTGGCGCGGGCGCGTCGGGTCGCTCCCCGCGCAGCAGACGGCCAGCCGGTGTGCCGCCGGCTGATGCGGGCGCGGGGATCGCGCGGCAGCTGTCGCACACGCCGGTCCTCGCCGGCGAGCTGCTCTCGCTGCTCGATCCCCAGCCGAGACAGCTGGCGATCGACTGCACGTTCGGCGACGGTGGGCACGCACGGCTCGTCGCCGAGCGGCTTGGCCCCACGGGAACGCTCGTGGCGATCGATCGCGACCCCCTTGCGGAGCAGCGTTTCGCGGCGCTGGCCGCCGAGACGTCATGCTCGCTGCGCTTCATCCGCTCGGGCTACGCGGAGGCGCTCGAGCTGCTCGCACGCGAGGGCGTGCGAGCCGACATCGTGTACTTCGACCTGGGCATGTCCTCGATGCAGGTCGACACGCGCGAGCGTGGCTTCTCCTACTCATACGACGCACCGCTCGACATGCGCATGGACACCTCGCAGCAGCTGAGCGCGCGCGAGATCGTCGCCGAGTGGGACGAGCGTCGCCTGGCGAATGCGTTGCGCGAGCTCGGTGAGGAGCGCCACGCGGGCGCGATCGCGCGGGCGATCGTGCGCCGGCGTGCGCGGGCGCCGATCGGGACGACGCTCGAGCTGGTCGACACGATCAGCTCCGCCATCCCCGCGCCGGCCCGCTTCGCCGGCGGCCACCCCGCCAAGCGCTCCTTTCAGGCGCTGCGGATCGCCGTCAACGACGAGCTGGGGCAACTCGATCGGGCGTTGCCGCTCGCCTGGGGGTTGCTGCGCGAGCAGGGAGTGCTTGCGGGCATCGCCTTCCACTCGCTCGAGGATCGGCGCGTCAAGCGCTTCCTTGCCGCGCGCGCGCGCGGCTGTGTGTGCCCGCCCGAGCTGCCCGTGTGCGTGTGCGGGCGCGAGCCCGAGGCGGCGCTGCTGACGCGCCGATCGATCGTGCCCTCAGCGGAGGAGCTCGCGGGCAATCCGCGCGCCGCCTCCGCGCGCCTGCGCGCCGCCAGGAAGCTGACAGACGACGGAGATCCAGCCACATGACCCCCCCGGCAGCCGCTTCGGCCGTCCCGCGAGCGCACAGAGCGCCCGCTGCGCCCGCGCGCCCGCGCGTCGCCCCGCGCGCGCCCAGACGGGTCTCCGGTCCGCTGCAGCGCCCGCCGCGCCCGGCCCGCGCCGAGCGTGGGCTCGCGCTGGGACTGGCGGACGCGCTCTCGAGCCTTCCGCGTCACCGTGCCCTTGACCGGCTGATCCGCGGGCGCGTGTGGATCGCGCTGATCGCCTTCGCACTGATCGGCATCGTGACGTTGCAGCTGCTCGTGCTGACATTGAACGCACACATCGGCCGCGCGCTCGAGCGCGCGGCGCTCCTGCAGAGCGAGAACACCGCGCTGAGCATCGAAAGCTCCGAACTGGCTGGCGGCGAACGCATCGAGTCCGAGGCGACGCGCCTGGGCATGGAGCTCGTTCCGATGAACGCCCTGCGCTTCCTGAATGTCGATCCGCGCGCCGACATCGTCCGCGCGGCCGCTGCCCTCAACACGCCGGTGCACGCCGCGGGCGCCGGCTCAGGTGAAACGAGCACCGGATCCCCTCCTCAGACGGGCAGCATGGCAAGCGCAGGATCCGCCGGAGAAACCGGTGCGCAAGCACCCGCGCAAGCGAGCGGCGGACCCTCAGGCGAAGCGAGCGTAACCACGAGAGCGTCGGGCGCCACAGCCGGCGCACAGGTTGAAAACGCGGGGGCGAGCACGCCATCCCAGCCGCAGACGAGCGGCTCGACCGCGACAGCGCCGCAGGCCCCGGAAGCCACGGCCAGCGTGCCGGCCAGCTCTGGCGCCGGCGGCGGCACCGCCGAAGCTGCGCCCGCCGGCGCAGCGGCAGGTGCGGCGGGTGGGACGCAACCCAACGGCGCGGGCTGAGCGGGTGGCCGTCGTTCAGCGTCGCATCGGGGTCATCTTTGGACTGTTCTTCGCGCTGCTCGTGCTCGCGGCCGGGCGCACCGTGTACCTCGGCGTGCTGCGCGCGGGAAGTCTGCGCAAGGCGGCGAGCGACCAGCAGCTGACCTCCGAAACGGTGAACGCGCCGCGGGGCGCGATCACCGATCGCAACGGCGTCGACCTGGCGGTCTCTGAACCCGCGCAGGACATAGCCGCCGATCCGTACCTGATCTCCGATCCGCTGGATGCGGCACGGCGCCTGGCGCCGCTGCTCGGCCGGCCACAGGCGAGCGTGCTCACCGAGCTGACGCAGCGCACCGGCTTCGTGTATCTCGCGCGGGCGCTGCCTGAACACGCGGCGCAGGCGGTACTGGCCGCCGCGCGCGAGTCGAAGATCGCGGGCATCTCGGGCACGCCGGTGATGCGCCGCGTGTACCCGCGCGGGACGCTCGCGGCGCAGGTGCTGGGCGAGGTCGGCACCAAGGGAGAAGGACGCCTGGGTCTCGAGTACTCGCGCAACGCGCTGCTGAGCGGCCGCTCGGGCGAGCGGCGGGTCGTGAGCGATGCGCTGGGCCAGCCCTTGTCGATCACGGAAGTCAGGCGCGAGGTGCCGGGCAGATCGTTGACGCTGACGCTCGACGCCAACATTCAGCAGCGCGCCGAAGACGTGCTCGCAGCGGTCGCGCGCGTGTTCGCACCCAAAGACGCGACAGCGATCGTGATGGATCCGCGCAGCGGCGCGATCCTCGCGCTTGCCAACTGGCCGCAGGTGGACGCCGGCAACTCCGGCGCCTACTCGCCCTCGGCGTATGTGGAAGCGATGGAGGACAGAGCGGTCAGCTTCGACTACGAACCAGGCTCCACGTTCAAGGCGGTCACCGTCTCGGGCGCGCTGGAAGCGGGGCTGATCACGCCGAGCACGCCCTTCAACATCCCCGACCAGATCCAGGTCGCCGAACGCACGATCCACGACGACACCGAACATCCGGAAGAAACGCTCACCACCTCGCAGATCCTCGCGCGCTCGAGCAACGTGGGCGCGATCAAGATCGGCGAGCTGGAGGGCGCGCCGCGCTTCAACGAATGGATGCACCGCTACGGCTTCGGCGCGCGCACGGGCGTCGACCTGCCGGGCGAGGAAGCGGGCGTGACGCTGTCGCTCGCCCAGTACTCGGGCTCCTCGATGGGCAACCTGCCGATCGGGCAGGGCGAGCTGGTCACGCCGATGCAGATGGCCACCGCGTACTCGGCGATCGCCAACGGCGGCGTCCTGCGCCCGCCGTACATCGTCGGTGCGATCGGCGGACGGCCCCGGCCCGCGCCCGCCGGCCACCGCATCATCTCGGCGAACACCGCGGCTGATCTGCGCAAGATGCTCGAGGGCGTGCTCGGCCCGGAAGGCACCGCCAGCCAGGTCTCGATCCCGGGCTATCAGCTCGCCGGCAAGACCGGCACCGCGAGCAAGGTCGACCCGGAAACGGGCGAATACTCGAAGACGGCGTACGTGGCGTCGTTCATCGGCTTCGCGCCCGCGTCCGACCCCAAGCTGCTGTGCGCGGTGGTGGTGGACGAACCCAGCGCAGGATCGATCTACGGCGGCGCCGTCGCGGCGCCGGCGTTCGGCCAGATCATGAGCTTCGCGCTTCCCTATTTGGGAGTTGCCCCGGGGTGACCCCGTCGATCGCGGCGCCTTTGACGAACCCCTATGTCCAGTTCTGGAAGTCGCTGATTCGGGCTTGACAAATCAGTTCGCCTGGGAGAGGCTCTGGCGAGCGGGGCCTGTGTCAAGCGGTGAAAGGGGGGCGTACGATCATGACCATTCCGACACTGCTGGTAGTCGCGACGTCAAATGTCGCGGCGGGAACGTCGAAAACCGCGGGATCGTCACCTGCGGCCGTTCCACACAATTGGGCCTGGGTGCTCGCGTTGATCGGCGGAGGCGGGGCGCTGGTCCTGTTTCTCCTGTTCAGGTTCTACAAAGCGCTCCAGAACTCGGAATTCATATCGGAACTGCTCGGATTGCCGAGCAAGCTCAATCCGACCCGGGCGCAGACGCCGCCGGAAAGCGTGTTCCGGTTCGCAGAGGAATTCCTGGCACGCAGGACCGAGTTCTGGCTCCTCTACGCCCAGGTCTTCGTCGCGACCTTCTTCATCGCGGCGATCACGGCGCTCCTGCTCGTTGGCGTCGTGGAAGTCCAGGCGGGGCTGCCGGCGCTCTCGACGGTCGTGGGCATCGTGCTGGGGAAGACCCTCCTGTCGGCCAAGGGGACCCCATTGACCGCCCAGGAACAGCTTGCGGGGCTGACCCCGAGCAACATCAAGCTCCCCGCGATCACCGAAGAAGCAGTGGCGGGCGGCGGCACCAAACTGACCGCTGACCCGGGAGAATGGAGTGGACAGCTGCCGATGACCTACGCCTACGTATGGCGACGTAAGGACGCCAAAGGCGAGGAGCCCATCCCCGAAGCGAACGAGTCTACGTACACGACAGTCGCCGCCGACAAGGGCAAATCGATCACCGTCATGGTAAGCGCGAAGAACGCGGGCGGCGTGAGCACCGCCACCTCGAACCCGGTCTCGGTCAACTGAAGACGGCGAGCGTCCCTCCTGGTCCGGGGTAGCGCATCCCCGGGTGGGTACGTGCCACGGGCGCCCGCCTGCCCCGTGGGTAGCATCAGCCCATGCGACTGGACCGGCTGATCGCCGCGGAGCTGGCGGGCGAGGCGGCCGCGACGGAGATCACAGCGCTCGCCTACGACAGCCGCCGGGTCAACCGGGGGACGCTGTTCTTCTGCGTGCCGGGCTTCCGCAGCGACGGCCACGATTTCGCCGCCCAGGCGGTGCAGGCGGGTGCGGCCGCGCTGGTGGTGGAGCGCCCGCTGGGCTTGGGCGTGCCGGAGGTGTGCGTGGAGTCGGTGCGCGGCGCGATGGCGCCGATCGCGGCGCGCTTCTACGGCGAGCCGGCGCGCGAGCTGCGGGTGGTGGGTGTGACGGGCACGAACGGCAAGACGACCACCGCGTACCTGGTGCGAGCGCTGCTGGAGGCCACAGGCGAGCGGTGCGGTCTGCTGGGCACGGTCAAGTCGGTGATCGGCGGCCAGGAGCATGAGGTCGCACGCACGACTCCGGAGGCGATCGACCTGCAGGCGGACCTGCGCGCGATGCTCGACGGCGGCGATCGCGCTTGTGCGATGGAGGTCTCCTCGCACGCGCTGGAACTGGGGCGCGCGGACGCGATCGGCTTCGCGGCGGCGATATTCACGAACCTGACGCAGGACCACCTGGACTTCCACGCGAGCATGGAGCACTACTTCCAGGCCAAGCGGCGCCTGTTCGTGCCCGATCAGAATGGGTCGGCGGCGGCGCCTGAGATCAGCGTGGTCAACGTCGACGATCCCTACGGACGGCGCCTGGCGGCGGAGATCCCCCTCCGGGGACGATGCGAGGGTGCGCGAACTTTTGCGCTGGACGCGCCGGCGGAATATCGCGCGAGCGACCTGCGCTGCGCGCTGGACCACTGCAGCTTCACGCTGAGCACGCCGGCGGGGCAGCGCGAGCTGACGCTGCCGATGCCGGGCCGCTTCAACGTCGCCAATGCGCTCGGCGCGCTCGCGGCGGCGCACGCGCTGGGGGGCGAGTTGGATGTCCTCGTGGAGGCGCTGGGGCGGGGCGTGCGCGTGCCCGGACGCTTCGAGCCGGTGCAGGCGGGCCAGGAGTTTGCGGTGCTGGTCGACTACGCGCACACGCCGGACTCGCTCGAGAACGTGCTGAGCGCGGCGCGCGAGCTCGCGCGGTCCGACGGCGGCCGCGTGCTGTGCGTGTTCGGCGCGGGCGGCGATCGGGATCGCGGCAAGCGTCCGCTGATGGGCGCGATCGCGGCACGGCTGGCGGACGTGGCGATCGTGACCTCGGACAATCCGCGCTCTGAGGACCCCGAGCGGATCATCGAGGAGATCATGGATGGCGTGCCGGCGAACGGCGGCGAGGTGGGATCGTACGGGGGTGCTGATGCGGACCGCGGCGGGGGCGCGCGTTCGCGGTTGGACACGGAGCGCGTGTGCACGCTCGTGGACCGCAGAGCTGCGATCGAAGCTGCGATCTCGTGCGCGCGGCGGGGCGATGTGGTGGTAATCGCGGGCAAGGGCCACGAGCAGGGTCAGGAGCTGGCGGGCGGGCGCAAGGTGGCTTTCGACGACGTGACCGTGGCTAGGGAGGCGCTGGGCGCGGCGGCGCAGGTGGCACCCCGTATCGGGGCGCACCCTGAGGGGCATACTCCCTTCGGCGGCGCACTACCTTCGGGGGCACAGGCAGGCAGGCGGGCTGGCGCGAGATGAGGGATTGGGACGCGCTGCGCGTCGCGCGCGCGGCGGGCGCGGAGCTGGTAGCGGGCCCCGAAGCGGCTAACCCCGTTGGCCCATCCGGGGTGGCCATCGACTCGCGCGCGCTCGCGCCGGGCGAGCTGTTCGTGGGCCTGCGCGGGGAGCACGCGGACGGCGGGGCATTTGCGGCGCAGGCGCTGGCGGCGGGCGCATGGGGTGTGCTGGTCGCACCCGAGCACGCGCGCGCGGTGGCCGCGGCGGTGCGGGCGGGCGCGATCAGCGACGCGAGCACGCCTGAGCGGGGCAGCGTGGTGTTGGCGCACGAGGACCCGATCGCGGCGCTGCACGCGCTTGCGCGCACGCGGCGCGTGGAGCTGCGCGAGCGCGGCGCGAAGGTGGTCGCGATCACGGGCTCCACGGGCAAGACCTCGACGAAGGACATCCTGGCGGCGCTGCTGAGCTCCCACGTGCGCGTGGCGGCCAGCCCGGAGAACTTCAACACGGAGATCGGGCTGCCGCTGGCGTTGCTGGGCGCGCCCGGCGACGCGGACGTGCTGGTGTTGGAGATGGCGATGCGCGGTCCGGGGCAGATCGCGCAGCTGACGGAGATCGCGCAGCCGGACGTGGGCGTGATCGTGAACGTCGGCCCGGCGCACCTGGAGCTGCTCGGCTCGCTGGAGGCGATCGCGGCGGCGAAGGCGGAGCTGATCGCGGGCCTGGGGTCGGATGCGAGCGTGGTGGTGCCGGCGGGCGAGCAGCTGCTGGCCGATCATCTGCGTGAGCACGGATCGAAGCCCTCGATCACGTTTGGCGAGGGCGCCGTCGGCGCCGACGTGACCCTCGTGGAGCGCCGCGCGGACGGCTGGGTGGCGATCGTGCACGACGGCGAGCAGATCGAGCTGCGCCCATCGTTCGCGCAGGCGCACCACCTGCGCAACCTGCTCGCCGCGGTCGCCGCCGCGCGCGCCCTCGGCTACACGCCGAGCGGGCGCCTGGAGGTGCGCTTCTCGGCGATGCGCGGACAGCGCGAGCGGCTGGCGAGCGGCGTGCTGCTGATCGACGACTGCTACAACGCCAACCCGATGTCCATGCACGCCGCCATCGACGACCTCGCGCAGACGCCCGCCGAGCGCCGCGTGGCGGTGCTCGGCGACATGCTCGAGCTCGGTCTCCAAGGGCCGCGCCTTCACCGCGAGATCGGCGCGCACGCGGACGCGCGCGGGGTCGAGCTGCTCGTCACCGTAGGCCCTTTGGCCACAGAGATGGGGCACGGTTTCAGCGGCGAGACCCACGCGGTGGCCGACGCGCGCGCGGCCGCGGAGCTCGTGGGTGGACTGTTGCGCGACGGCGACGCGGTGCTCGTGAAGGGCTCGCGCGGGGTGTGCTTGGAGCAGGTGGTGGAGCGCCTGCGGGGCGACGCGTCGGTGCTGGTGAGCGCGGGCGCAAACGCTTCGGGGCGCCGCTGAATGGGCCGGATTCTGTTTGGCGGCACGGCCGCCCTGCTGATCTGCATCTTCCTCAGCCCCAAGTTCATCGAGTTCCTGCGCCGGCGCGAGTTCGGTCAGCACATTCGCGAGGACGGCCCGCAGGGCCATCATCAGAAGGCGGGGACGCCGACGATGGGAGGCGTGATCATCTTCCTGGCGGTCGCGGTCTCGTTCCTGATCCTCACGGACTACGAATGGCGCTCGCTGGGGGTGTTCGGCGTGGCGATCGCGTGCGCGCTGCTGGGCTTCGTCGACGACTACATGAAGCTCGTCCGGCGCCGCTCGCTGGGCCTGCGGGCGCGCACGAAGCTCGGCGTGACGATCGCGATCTCGCTCGCGCTGTGGTTCGTGGCCAGGCACGAGGCGAACCTCGCGCCGACGCTGGAGCTGCGCTTCGTCGACTACCACATCGACCTCGGCGTGTTCTACCCGCTGCTGATCTACCTGGTGGTGGCGGGGACGACCAGCGCCGTCAACCTGACGGACGGCCTTGACGGCCTCGCTGCGGGCTGCGCGGCGATCGTGCTGCTCGCGTACATCGGCATCGCGTTCATCACCGAAGACTTCGACCTGGCGATGCTCGCCGGCTGCCTGGTGGGCGCGTGCATCGGCTTTCTGTGGTTCAACGCGTTCCCGGCGACGATCTTCATGGGCGACACGGGCTCGCTGGGGCTCGGCGGGGCGATCGCGGGGCTGGCGGTGATGACCAAGACTGAGGTGCTGCTGATCCTGATCGGCGGCATCTTCGTGATGGAGGCGCTATCGGTGGTGATCCAGGTGATCTACTTCCAGCTGACGCGCAAGCGCGTGTTCCTGATGGCGCCGATCCATCACCACTTCGAGCTGAAGGGGTGGTCGGAGACCAAGATCATCCTGCGCTTCTGGATCGTCGCCTCGATCTGCGGTGCGATCGGATTCACGATCTACCGCCAAAGCCGCGGGGTGTAGGGGACCGCTGGCCGGCGCGAGACTTTGTCCTCGGTCGCTCGCGTGCTCAGCACGCCACGCTCCCTGCGTTCGCGTCTCGCTTGGCCAGCGGTCCCCTACACACGGGAGGCGTTCGGGAGCCGGCGTGCTTCGCTCGCTCGCATGCCCAGCACGCCACGCGGGTGGGTGGGCCTCGATCACAGCGTCTCGCTTGCCTCTCGCTCGTCTAGACGGGCCGGCTCGTATACGCCCAGGAGGCTTCTGAGAGGTGGCGTCGAAGTGAGCAGGGATGCCAGCAGCGCGAGGAATGGAATCCCCGCCCCCCACCCCCGGCCGGCGCAAGCGCCGAACGCCCGCGGGCAGCTCTACGGGCTCCAAACGCAAGCCCGCTCCCGCACGCAACACGGCGTCCGCGCGGATGCCCAGACGCCGCGGTGCGACTCGGATCGCTGTCGAGCGCTCGCTCGAGCACCGCATGCTGCTGACGGCGACGATGTGCCTGCTGGCGTTCGGCGCGGTGATGGTCTACAGCGCGTCCTCGGCGACGACGCTGCTGCAGGGCAAGGGCTACGCGGACAGCTACCTGGTGAAGTTCTTCATCTACGGGGCGATCGGCCTGGTGGCGATGCGCGTGCTGGCTCGCGACGGGGTGGCGAAAGTGCACAGCATCACGGCGCCACTGCTGGCGGTGTCGTTCGTGCTGGTGCTGGCGGTGCACATCCCCCATGTCGGCGTGAGCATCAACGGGGCGCGTCGCTGGATCGGCCCGGCATCTTTCCAGTTCGAGCCCTCCGAGCTGATGAAGCTCGCGCTCGTGCTGTATGCGGCGACGCTACTCGCCAAGCGCCCCCGCTGCGTGCACGACCTGCGCGAGCTGACCAAACCGCTGCTGGCGGTGGTGGGCGCGGCGTGCCTGCTGGTGTTCACCCAGCCGGACCTCGGCACCGCGATGGTGATCGCGTTCACGATCGCGGCGATGCTGGTCGCGGCGGGGATCCCGCTGGGCAGGCTCGGCGTGATCGTGGGATCGGTGCTCGGCGTGGTGTTGGTGTACGCGCTCGCGCGTCCGTACGCGCGCGCGCGGCTGACGTCGTTCATCGATCCGTGGGCGCACGCATCCTCGACGGGCTTTCAGGCGGTTCAGGGGCAGATCGCGATCGGCTCGGGTGGGCTGTTCGGGGTCGGGCCGGGGCAGTCGGTGCAGAAGATCTTCTACCTGCCGGAGGCGCAGACGGACTTCATCCTGGCGGTGATCGCGGAGGAGTTGGGCGTGGTGGGGGTGTTCGCGCTGCTGTTCCTGTACGGGCTGATCGCATACGCGGGCCTGCGCGCGGCGAAGGCGGCACGCAGCCTATACAGCGCGCTGATCGCGGTCGGCGTGACCGGACTGATCCTCTCGCAGGCGATCCTCAACGCGTTCGCGGTGCTGGGCCTGGCGCCGCTGACGGGCGTGCCGCTGCCGTTCGTGTCCTACGGCTCGAGCAGCCTGATCGTGATGCTCGCGGCGATGGGCCTGCTGCTGAACGTTGCCGCGGGAGCCACCGGGCACGTGCGCGCGGTGGCGCCGCCACGCGCACGTCGGAGCGAATCGCGACGATGGAGCGCTGATGGCAGCTCCGAGGATCGTGATCGCCGCGGGCGGGACAGCCGGGCACGTCGTGCCGGCGCTCGCGGTGGCGGACGCGCTGCGGGCTGAGGGCGCGCAGGTCGCGTTCATCGGCGGAAGCCGCGCCGAGGCGCAGCTGGTGCCGGCGGCGGGCTTCGAGCTGCACGCGCTCGCCGTGGAGGGGCTCAGCCGCACGAGCCCGGTGCGCGCGGCACGCGCGCTGGGGCTGGCCGCGCTCGCGGCTCCACGAGCGCGAGCGCTGCTGGGGAAGCTGGCCCCAGGCGCGGTGATGGGCGCCGGCGGCTACGTCGCCGGCCCGGTCGGCCTGGCGGCGTTGAGCAGGCGCGTGCCGCTGGTGCTGACCGAGGCGGACAGTCATCTGGGTGTGACCAACAGGCTGCTGGCACCGTTCGCACGGCGGGTGTGCCTGGCATTCCCGATCGCCGGGCGCGACGAGCCGCGCTACCGTGTCACCGGGCGCCCGATACCAGCGTTCGCGCACGACCGCGCGCAGGCGCGCAGGCGGTTCGGGATCGAGCCGGACGCGACGTGCGTGCTCGTGTTCGGCGGTTCGCTGGGCGCGCGCTCGATCAACCTCGCGGCGATCGACGCGTTCGCGGATCAGCCCTTCCGCGTGTTGCACGTGTGTGGACGGCGCGATCATCCCGAGCTGACCGCGCGGGCGCTGCGCGATGGGTATGACCTGCGCGAGTACCTCGACCTGGAGGAGTTCGCCGACGCGCTGGCGGCGGCCGACCTGGCGCTCGCGCGCTCGGGCGGGTCGGTGTTCGAGATCGCCGCGCACGGGCTGCCGGCGATCCTCGTGCCCTACCCGCATGCGTCGGGCAACCATCAACAGGCGAACGCGCGCTGGATGGCGGACGCGGGCGCAGCGGTGGTGATCGCAGACGCGCAGCTGAGCGCGCCGAGCCTGCGCGAGGCGGTCGCGGCGCTGCTGGGCGACCGCGAGCGTCTGGCGGCGATGGCCGCTGCCGCCGAGAGCCTCGCCCGCCCGGACGCAGCGCGCGAGGTGGCGCAGGAGCTGCTGGAGGCTGCTGCATGAACGCGCATGGTGGCGCTGGCGGCATGAGCTCGCGCGAGCGTCCGTGGAGCGGACGGCGACTTCATTTTGTCGGTGTTGGCGGCGCGGGCATGAGCGGCTACGCGCGCGCGGCGGCCGCGCTGGGCGCCGAGGTGAGCGGCTCGGACGCGGCCGCGGGCTCCTACATCGAGCGGCTCACCGCCGACGGGATCCTGTGCGCGCAGATCGGCCACCGCGCAGAGAACCTCCCGAGTGGCGACGGGGTCGAGCTGATCTACTCCTCGGCGGTTGGCGTGGAGAATGTCGAGCGCGCGGCCGCGCGTGAGCGCGGCATTCCCGAGCGCCCGCGCGCGGAGCTGCTCGCGCAGCTGACGGCGATGCGACGGACGATCGCGGTCGCGGGCACGCACGGCAAGACGACGACCGCGTCGATGATCGCGCACGCGCTGCGCGGCGCGGGGATGGAGCCGGGATGGCTGGTGGGGGCGGCGATCGGCGGCGGCTTGGCGAACGCGGAGTGGGGGGCGGGGGAGTGGCTGGTGGTGGAGGCTGACGAGTCCGACCGCTCGATGCTCAGCCTGAGCGTGGAGATCGCGCTCTTGACCAATGTCGAGCTCGACCATCACGCGACGTTCGCCTCGCTGCCCGAACTGCGCGAGGCGTTCCGCGCGTTCCTCGCGCGCGCGAGGCGCGCGAACGTGGTGTGGGAGCGCCCCGAGTTGCTCGAGCTGGCGAGCCCGTCCGCGGAGGTCGAGCTGGTCGCCTACGACGTGCGCGAGCCCACCCTCACGCCCGAGGGCGCGCGCTTTCAGTGGCGCGGGCTGCCGGTGAGCCTGGCGGTCCCGGGCGCGCACAACGCGCTGAACGCTGCCGGCGCGCTCGAGGCCGCGCGCTTGGCAGGCGCTGATGAAACGCGCGCGATCGCCGCGTTGACGGACTTTCACGGGGCGGCCCGGCGCTTTCAGCCGCTTGGCGCGACGCGGCGCGGGGCGCTGGTGTACGAGGACTACGCCCATCACCCGACCGAGATCGCCGCCACGCTGGCGGCGGCGCGCGGACTCGCGCATGGGCGCCTGGTGGCGGTGTTCCAGCCGCACCTGTACTCGCGCACGGCGTTGCTGGCGCGCGAGTTCGGCCGGGCGCTGGCGCTGGCTGACGTGGTGGTCGTGCTCGACGTGTACCCGGCGCGCGAGCGTCAGGAGGATTACCCGGAGGTGAGCGGCCTCACGATCGCGCAGGCGAGTGCAGACGCCGCGCGCGGACGCGCGGTGTACTGGCTGCCGACGTTCGCCGACGCCGAGCCGGTGCTGCGCGAGCTGCTGGCCGAGCGCGACCTGTGCGTGGTGATGGGCGCGGGCGACGTCGACCGGCTGGCGAGGGATCTGGTGCGCTCGTGAATACAGCGCCGAGTCGGCCGCTGGGCGTGCGCGCGGACTTCGCGCTCGCCCGCCTGACGACCGTCAAGACGGGCGGGGCGGCGCAGTGGTTCGCGCGCGCGGGCAGCGAGCGCGAGCTGACCGAGCTACTCGGCTGGGCGGACGGGCAGCGCCTTGAGGTGAACGTGGTGGGCTCGGGATCGAACCTGCTGGTAGCCGACGAGGGCGTGTGCGGCCTGGTGCTCAAGCTCGATCGCGAGCTCGCGCGGATCGCGGTCGAGGGGCGGCGCATGCTCTGCGGCGGCGGCGCGCGCCTGCCGGCGGTCGCCAGCAGTGCCGCGCGCGCGGGGCTGTCGGGGATCGAGTTCGGCGTGAACATCCCGGGCACGGTCGGCGGCGCGGTGCGGATGAACGCGAACGCGTACGGCGGCGAGCTCGAGCGGGCGCTCGAGTGGGTGCAGATCGCGACCACCGCGGGCGTCGAGCGCCGCGAGCCGCGCCAGCTCGGGTTCGCCTATCGCAGCTCCAACCTCGCGCCCGGCGAGATCGTCGCGCGCGCGTCCCTGTTGCTCGCCGAGGCGGACGCTCAGAGCGTGAAGGCGAGCCTCGCGGAGATGCGCCGCCGCCGCCACGAGGCACAGCCGCAGGGGATCAAGACGTTCGGCTCCACGTTCAAGAACCCCGACGATCCCCGCGCGGAAGGTCGCAGCGCCGGTCTGCTGCTCTGCGACGCCGGCTGCAACGGCCTCGCGGTGGGGGGAGCCCGCTTCGCGCCCAAGCACGCCAACTTCATCGAGAACACCGGCACGGCGAGCACCGCGGACGTGATCGCCGTGATGGGGGAGGGGCGGCGCCGCGTGCTCGAGCGCTTCGGCGTGGCGCTCGAGCCGGAGGTGCAGACGCTTGGGGATGTGCGGTTTCCTTGGTAGGGGGCTTGCCGGGTCGTGCAGGTGGCCGGGACTTGCGCTGTCGTCCGGGTCGCTCATGTGCTAGGTTTCGCGTCAGCAGAGAATACGAAACAGAGAATATGATACGAAGGGGTCGGGAATGGCGACCACATCACCGAAGATCGTGAAAGTGGCAAAGCGGCGCTTCGAGCTTGGGCACGACGCAGTGGAGCAGAAGATGCAAGGCCGGCGGCCCGAGCCGATCGCGAGCCACTTCGTGGTGATCGGCGTTAGACGCTTCCCGCCTAAGCAGGTCATTTGCGCCATGACGGGTCTCGACCGGGCGGACTTCACGTCGCATCAGGCCAGGCGTATCCTCACGGGGCTTGGCTTTGCCGCCGGTCGCCAGCCGCGCGATGAGCCCGCTGCGCATAACAGCGAGCCTCCCGCTCACCTTGATCGTGACACTGGCTCCGAGACGTCGCGCACGGCGACCGCGTCGATGCGTCCCAGCGCCGAGGAGCTCGAGCCGTTCATTGGGCAGTGGGTGGCGACGAGAGGACCGCAGGTGCTGGTCGCTGCTGGGGATCCGCGCACCGTTGTGAGCTGGCTGGCTGAACATCGCCAGCGAGCCGACAGTATGTTCCGTGTACCAGAGACGGAGTATCAAGCTAGCGGCCTCGCGCCTCGGTGAGGTCCCACTTCCAGACACTCCCGGGGATAGCTGGGAGAGCCCGTCCGGTCGTCGACCTCGTGGTCGATGGTCTCGAGTTGGCTCCGCAGGCGTGCCTCTTGGACACCGGGGCCAGCGACGTTCGCATGGGTATGCACGTAGCAGACCTCGCCGGCATCGAGCTGGCGCCGAGCCCTGGCGTCGAGGTTGCGCTCGGCGGTCTGCGAACGACTGGCAAGCCGGTGCGAACCCAGCTTGAGATGCGACACGGTTCGAGCCCTCATGCGTGGACATCCACCGTCTACTTCTGCGATCCGTGGCCGTGGGCCTTCGGCCTCCTGGGCTTGGCGGGCATGGATACCTTTCTGACGATCATCGACACCTATGAAGAGTGGGTAGAGATTCAGCCACTGGACCGGTGAGCGCTTTCCAGTAGGGGTTCCAGCCGCGAGGTCGAAGACCTCGGCAATGGCTCGCTCGCTCGCCGCGCCCGCCGCTGGGCGCATCGCTCGTGGTCGCGGTCGGACCGCCGCAGGACGAGCATCAACCCATCCGCGTCTTCCGCGCCCGTTTAGCGCAGTGCCGGCGATGGCTCGCCTGGGTGCTCGATTCGTCAGCCAGCGACGCCGGCTGCGCATCGTGCTGCTGGCGCTCGTGGCGTCCATGCCGCTACTCGCGGGTGGCTGGCTGTGGCTGCGCTCCTCTCCCTTCGTGTCCGTGCAGCACGTGCAGATCACGGGCGTGCACGGCACGCAGGCACCGGCGGTCGACGCCGCGCTCACGGCGGCCTCGCATCGCATGAGCACGCTTGATGTCAGCGCAGGCGCGCTGGAGGCGGCGGTGGCGCCGCTGCGCGTGGTGCGCTCGTTGCGGGCGATCCCGAGCTTTCCCCACGGGCTGCGGATCGAGGTCACCGAGCAGCTTCCTGTGGCGAGCCTCACGGCTGGCGGCCAGCACACGGCGGTGGCGGGCGACGGCGTCGTGCTCGGGCCTTCGCTGCTGTCGAGCTCGCTTCCCAGCGTGAGCGGTGAGGTCGTCCCCGCCGCGGGACGGCGCGTCAGTGGCGCGAGCCTGCAGGCCGAGCTGACCGTGCTGGGCGCGGCGCCCACGCTGCTGCTCAAGCACGTTGAACGCGTGTTCACCGGCGTGCAGGGCATCACCGCGGCGATGCGCAACGGCCTGCGCGTGTACTTCGGCGACGACACGCGTCCGCATGCCAAGTGGCTGTCGCTGGCGCGCGTGCTCGCCGACCCGAGCTCCGCCGGTGCCTCCTACGTCGACGTGCGCCTGCCATCCCATCCTGCCGCCGGGTTCCCCGCGGGCGTCACGCCTCCGGATCAGTCCGCGACCCCTGGAACCAGTTCAACCGAACCGGCGGGCGGCTCGGAATCGGCCGTCTCCTCGCTCGCTGCCGGACTGTCCGGTGGCGGCGCGACAACGTCCACGGGTTCCCCCGCGGGCGCCTCCACGGAACCCGCGAGCGCAGCCACCGAACCGGCCAGCACGGCGCCCGGTTCGGCGGGCAATGTCGTGGCCTCTCAAAGCACCGAAGGGACGACGAGCGAAGCGGGAGTCGCTGGCGAAGGCGAAGCAGCCCAGGCTGGCGCCCCACCCGGGGGCTGACCGGGCTACAGGGAGCAGTCAGGCACGTCGCTTGCCGTCGCGGAGCAGATCCCAGTCGATGCCGGCGTTGGCCGGATCTCTGAAGTGCTCGGCGAGATGGTCAAGCAACGCGCGTTTGGTAAGCCGTCCCGTGGCCAGGGGAGACTCAGCCTAAACTATAGGTCGACTGTTGCGTAGGGTCCATTCTCACCCAGTGGTCGAGAGTCGGGCGATCTGCAACGTTTGTTGCGAGAGTGGCAGCGTTCGTTGACAGGGCGAAGATCCCTGCATAACGTGCACAACCTCGCGGTTCGGCGATCAGTATGCTGCGAACCCTTAATTCCTACTGAAGACTTCGGACGGGACCAATCATGGAGAGCAGCGGGAGCTATCTGGCGGTCATCAAGGTCGTGGGCGTCGGCGGAGGGGGCACGAACGCCGTCAGCCGCATGGTCGACGCGGGACTGCGCGGCGTGGAGTTCATCGCCGCCAACACCGACGCGCAGGCGCTCGCGATGTGCGACGCGGACATCAAGCTGAACATCGGCCACGAGTCGACCAAGGGGCTCGGCGCGGGCGCCAACCCCGACGTCGGCCTCGCCTCCGCATCGGAGTCGCGCGACGACATCAAGGAGGCGCTCAAGGGCGCGGACATGGTGTTCGTGACCGCCGGCGAGGGCGGGGGCACGGGCACCGGCGCCGCCCCGGTGATCGCGGAGATCGCCAAGAACGAGATCGGCGCGC
>Ga0116215_1000576_pt1 | contig 27499 bp, 20 predicted proteins | sample Sb_taG_7_FD_89698 | JGI IMG/M metagenome (GOLD analysis project Ga0116215, IMG submission 89698) | Peat soil microbial communities from Weissenstadt, Germany - Sb_50d_2_FS metaG | ecosystem: Environmental > Terrestrial > Soil > Wetlands > Peat | place: Germany: Weissenstadt | collected 2010-09-21
CGATGCCGTCGACAAGAGTCGTCCTCGTCGGGCGGCTCCCTTCGTCGTAGGCGAACGAGAGTTTTTGGCTGCCGCGTGCTAGTTCCGTCAGACGGTTGGCTTCATCGTAGGTATATTTGAGCGCTTCCTGGCCTGGGGCCGTCATGCTCGTTCGCCGGTTGGCTTCATCATAGCCGTAGCTGACTGTCCCGTTGGGCGTCGCGAGTGACTTGAGGCGGTTGAGTTCATCGTATTCAGGCGTGTACGTCCCGGTGGCACTGTCTGTGATCTTCGTGAGACGGTTGCCGTTGTCGTATTCGTATGCGATCGTGCTTTCGGAGGTTTCGCCGGAGACACCGAACCTGGCTTCCGTGAGGCGATTCAAAGAGTCGTAGCTGAACTTGGAGAGCTTGCCCCGTCGATCGGTGAGTTCTACAAGGTTGCCGTCCCGGTCATACACGCCTTTGATGGTGTGTTCGAGGGGGTCCGTTTCACCTTCGAGGCGATCGAGGGCATCGTAGGCCGCCGAGCTCGTGTGTTTGTTCGGATCCGTAGTGGCGACGAGGTCGCCATCGCCATCGTATTCGTAGCTCGTGACAGCACCGAGCGGATCGGTCAGCTTGGTGACCTGTCCGTCCAAGTTGTATTCGTAGAGCGTGCGCTGGCCGCCTGGCGTGGTGGCCGACGCCACACGGCCGAGAGCGTCGACGAATTGCGTGGTTGTATGACCGAGCGGATCGCTGACTGCGGTCAAGTCGCCGAATCCATAGGTTAGTTTGGTTGTCTTGCCTAGCGGATTTGTGATCGCCGTAAGCTCGCCGATGGCGTCGTATTCAAAGCTGGTTTTGTGACCGAGGGGGTCCGTTTCACTCAAGCGTTCCCCGTGTTCGCCGTAATGGTAGGTGGTGGTGTGTTTCAATGGGTCGGTTACGCTGGCGAGCTCGGTGGTCCCTGGTTCGTATTTGTATTCTGTCGTCTGCGGGGATGAGGTGCCTGCGAGTGCAGTCATCTGCGTCATGTTGCCACTGCTGTCATATTTGAACGTTGTTTTGCGGCCCCGAGGGTCGGTGATACTGAGCGGGAGTCCGCTGCCCGTTTCCGGTTCGTAACTGGTCGTTTGCTGGAGGCTCGTGCCGAGAGCTTGGGTTTCGCTGGTGGGGAAGCCTTCGGTGTTGAACGCGACCTTGCGTTCAAGTTTGCGCGGGTCGGTAACGGTCGTGGCTTCAACCTGTTCCGAGCCACCGACCGTGTAGGCGAATTTGTAGACGCCGCCATCACCGAGGGTCTGCGCCGAGACTCGGCCGCTGGCTTCATATTCGGTGGCGAGATAGGTTTTGCCGCGGCCGTCCGTCACGGACGTCATCTGCTTCGCGGCGTTGTATTCGTATTTGGTGGTGCGGCCCAGTGGATCGGTGACTTTTTCGAGCAGCCCGGCTGTGTTGTAGCTGTATTTGAGCGTGCGGCCGCCGTTGTCTTTGATTTCGGTGATCCTGTTTGAGCCGTCGTAGGTGAAGGTCGCCCAACGGCCGTGGGGAGACGTGATCTGCGTGATGTTGCCGTTGCTTTCGCGTGCGATCGTGAGCTTGTTGCCATGGCGGTCGCGGATCGCTGATAGGGGCTGGAACGCCGGGAACTGGTACGTCAGGCCATTCGTTAGGGTCAGATCCCATCCAGTGATGGGGCCGTCCCACTTGATCGTCGACCCGTAGTATTGGTCAGGGGCGCTCGTTGAGCGGTATTCGGCTGCTTCATAGCCTTCGCCTGGAGAGATGCGCAGATACTTCACGCGGCCGCCGTCGGGGAGGATGAGGTCGGCTTCGTGGAAGTTGTTGTTGGACCACAGCCTCATGTCGTAGGCGTTCGTCATGCCGATCCCAAAGCTGTACGAGTTTGAGTCCGATTGGCGATATGTGCGTTCGATCGTGATCGGGAACGTGTCGGGCAGCACGAGGTCTGTTTTCCGGTAGACGAATAGGCCCGTGTGCAGGTCAACGGGATCGCCGCCCGTGGGAGATCCCCCAGGGGCTGGTCCGAGGCCGGGCGGGTTTGGTGAACCGGAGACCATCGCGCCGGTGAACTCCCATATCTTGACCTGGGGGTCGGGCACGACCTGCTTGCCGTCGGGTGTTACGGTGCCTTGGCCGTAGACGTACCAGCTGCGGCTGTCCGCTTCATAGTTCCAGAAGTCCACCCTCTGTCCGGGCGGCAGGTGGTCCCAGTTGGGATAGATGATCTGCGCGCCCTTGCTCAGATACGCGCGGCCGGGCTGGACGGTGAAGTACAGCGGGACGGACACGAACGCGGGCAGCGGAAACGGCGGCCGGTCCACCGGGATCGCCGTTATGTTCAGCTTCGTGACAGTCTTCCCGCTCGGGTCGGTGATAACGGTGCCCTTCGGGAGACGAACTTCGAGCCCGGGGATCTGCGGCGTCGTGAGCCTCCGTTCCTGCGTGGTCGGCGAGTCGATGTGCCGGTCGCCCGCCGCGTCAAGCGGCGTGAGCCAGATCGTGTACGGGAGTATCGTCGTCCTGTTCGCGGCGAGGTTGACACCGACCTCGTAGATGCCGTAACGCTGGTGTCCCGCTACCGATTCGCCTTCCACGACGAGGATGTGGTGGCCTGCGGGCACCCCGCCGCTGAGCAGGAAGCGTCCGGCTTCGTCGGTCTGTGCCGCGATATATGTGTCCTCGATCGCGACGCGCACGCCGGCGATCGGTAGCCCGTTCTGTGCGAGTACCTGTCCCGATAGCGCCGTCGTGCCGTAGAGGCTCTGCAACCGTCCGACTCTTGTCCACGGGCTTGGCGGCTCGCCGCTCTCCCATGCCTTACCGCTGTGGCTGCTCGGCGGCGGCTGCCAGGCCGCCGGGTCTCGCGGGCGAAACCCTCGCATTTCGGGGCTGATCGATGACCGCTCGGTGCGCGCGTGTGAGGTTGGGCTCGCGTGAGCGGGTGCCCCTTCTCGTGAAGATCGGCTGACGTGACGCCACGAGCGGGACCTCGCCGGACGCGCCAGCGTACTACCGCTGGGCGCCAACGACGCCGGCTGCGCCACTACACTGGCGCTTGGGCTGCTTGCGAGGAGCCGCGCAAAGCCCCCCGGGTGGGAGCCCAGGTACGCCGTGAGTTTCACGGTGCCCGTGTCCGCTTCCGTCGGTTCAAGCAGGATCGTGTACGTCCCGGTTTCTGAGAGGGTGATTTCGACGCTCGCGCCGGCGCCTGAGAAGTTCGCTTCGCTGCCCGAGACCTTGGAGCCAGCGGGATTCCACACGGACATCAAGCCATTGGCGATCGTCGATTCCCGCGCCTTCAGCGTGACCGTCTGACCTTCAGTCCCAGTAAAGGTGTAGCGCGCGTGCTGGCCAGGCACGCCGATCGTGACCGTCTTGGATTCGCCTTCGGCTGTCGGCGTGATCGTGCCTGTCACGTCCGACGCATTGTAGGCGGTGAGCGTCATCGACCCCGTCGAGCCCCTCCTGGACCCACGCACAATCAACGTGTAGTTGCCGGTGGTAGCGAACTTCACCTGCGCGAAGAATTCGCCCCCCGTTTTTTCGAAGTTCCGACTCTCGATGTACTGGCCTTCCGGGTTCAGCCATTCCAGTTCGCCGCCTTCGGGCGAGAAAGCCACGCTTGACGTTTTCAACGACACCGCCTCCCCAGCCGTGCCCGCAATCGTGTAGATCGCGCGCTGCCCCGGGGTCGTAAGCGACACCGCCGTCGCCGCGCCTTCCGCCGTCGGCGTGATTGGCCCTTTCACATCGGTGACCAAATACGCCCCTAGCTTGACGCTACCCGTCGTGCCTTCGGACGGTTCCACCAAGATCGTGTAGGTGCCGGTCGAGGGAAGCGTCACAGGGCCTCCCATATTCGTGCTTTCGCCCGAGGAGAAGCTGACCATGCTACCCGACAACTCGCTCCCTCCAGGACCCCAAATCGAAGCCCAGCCGTGATAGGTCGCTTCAGACGAGAGCAACGATACACGCTGGCCTTCACTGCCCGAGAACGTGTAGCGCGCGAACTGGCCGGGCACGCCGATCGTGATCGTCTTGGAGTCGCCTTGAGCGCTCGGCGTGAACGTGCCCGTGACATCTGACGCGTTGTAGGCCGTGAGCGTCATCGACCCCGTCGAGCCCTTCCACGGACGCACGATCAGAGTGTAGGTGCCGGTAGTAGCGAACTTCACCTGCGCGAAGAATTCTCCACCCGTTTTTTCGAAGTCCCGACTCACGATGTACTGCCCTTCCGGGTTCAGCCACTCCAGTTCGCCGCCTTCGGGCGAGAAAGCCACGCTCGATGTTTTCAACGACACCGCCTCCCCAGCCGTGCCCGCAATCGTGTAGATCGCGCGCTGCCCGGGAGTCGTGAGCGACACCGCCGTCGCGGCACCTTCCGCAGTCGGTGTGATCGCGCCTTTCACATCATTGACTAGATAGGCCCCCAGCTTGACGCTGCCCGTTGGTGCCCCTTCTCCAGGTTCCACCAAGATCGTGTAAGTCCCGGTCGAGGGAAGCGTGACCGGCCCGTCGAGGCTCTGTGTTTCGTTCGTCCAGAAACCGTCCTGGCTGCCCGCGACTTCTTTGCCTTCGGGACCCCAAATCGACAGCAAGCCGTGATACGTCATTTCAGAAGCAAGCAGCGACACACGCTGCCCCGCAGTTCCGACGAACGTCTCCAGCGCGAAATCTTCAGCCGATTTGGAGACTTTTACCGTCACCGGACTACCGAGAGACAATTCGCCTGTAACCCCAATTTTGGCCGGCGCGATGCCGTTCGGAGGGATGAATAGGGTGGGACCCGTGACCGAGCCTTGCGGCGTCGCGAGAGCGACGTGCCCGCTCCCGGTAGCCCCGGGCACCTTGAATTTCATCGACGTAGCGGACGCTGAGATCACTTCGGTGCGGGTCTGGTTCACACCGAGGGCATCGTTGTATGTGGTGGTTTCGAAGTTCGAGCCCGATATCGTGATTTCGGTCCCCGTGCTAGCGACCGTGGCCGACAGAGACGTCACTTTCGGTGCCGGAGAGCTGGCAACGGTGAACGTCTGGGAGCTCGTTACGGGGCCTTCGGTGGTCGTCTGTACGGTGACCGTGCCGGACGTCGCCCCTGTCGGAACTTTCACGGTCAGCGCCAACGCCGTCGCCGCGCTCACCGTCGCTTTCGTCCCGTTGAACTTGACCGTGTCCGAGCTGGCGGTCGTCGAGAATCCCGTCCCGTAGATCGTGATCGTTTCCCCGACGGCGCCCCGAGCAGGCGTGAGCTGGATGATCGAGAGTTTTGTCGTCGCTTTTAGCGCGATCGATGTGAGATTGCCCGCCGGATCCCACCCGTACAGGGCCGTTTCGCTCGCCGGATTGACCACCGCCTTCAGATGTCCGTCCGCGTCGTAGACGTAACGAATCGCAGTGGTGGGAGGAGACGCAAAGGCCAGGGTCGGCCCAACCCAACCCGCCGCGACGCTCAGGCCAACGAGCGCCAGCGCTCGGACGCAAACCAGACGCCGCAAGCGCGGCGCCCGCTCGACCAACCTAGATGCGCCTCCCGCGATTGCGACCGCCAACCGGCCGAGCAAGGCCATAACCCAGCATGAGATACACGTCGCGACCCGGCGCACGGCAATCCGCATCTTTGGTCCCCCAGTGGAATGCCCGGACTCCGACCGGACTCGATCAACAGAAGTTGGGCGACGCTATCCGATGAAGGCGGGTCCGTCAATCCGTACAATGGATTAGTTCTACGGAAGAAGATAGGAGCCCCGGGTGGTGCACTGTTGTCTACCTAGTCGCAGACACGGGGGACTGGCATGCCGATCAGCTCGCGCTTGCCTTGCACTCCCAACTTCCGGCAGATTCGGGAGGTGTACGTGTGCACGGTGCGGAGGCCGATCTTCAAGTCTTGCGCAATCTGGTTGTGGGGCTTACCTTCGCTGAGACCCTCGAGTACGTCGATCTCCCGCGGCGTAAGGGGGGGTGCGTTTTCGGGATAGCGTGGCTCGACTCGTTCGCCATCAGCCGACATAAACACCCGTCCACCGTGTGCCACGAGATGCACCGCCGCGAGGATCTCCACGGGCGAGGAGCTTCGCGCGATGCACGTCGCCCCGGTCGCTAGTAGCGTCATCCCGTATTTGGGCGTCGGCTCGTGCGCGAACACGAGCATCCCGGTTGCTGGCCGTATCGACCTTAGCCGCTCGCGCACCGCGCGCTCAGCAGTCTCATCCAAGATGGCTACCTGCGGCTTCCACCGCACGACGGCTCGCAAGAGCGCGGCGTGGTCGAGACCGCTCTCGAGGACATCAAGGCGCCGGTCATCACGCAAGACAACAGCTAATCCGAGCGCGGTGATTGGCTCGAAGCGCGCCACAACGACCGCTACACGCTGGCAGTCACGCATACGAACGCTGAAGCTGGGATTTGTCCAGACATGCCAGACGCCGTAACGAGCGAGCACGCCCACTCATGCCGCCGGCGCGCGCGAGAGCAGTAGGTATCCAATGGTGCGTCGGGCATGAACACGCAAACCGTCGCGAATAAGCGGCACACAGGACTCGCGATGCAGCGAGGGGACCTGATGTACCCGGGGGCCATGTTGCTCCGGCCAAGGTCACCGTCCCGCGCCGGATCGCCTGGGGATCCCTCGCGACGACCACGAGGGCGCGCGTGTCCCTCGTAACGCCCCTCATCGTCGCTCGATGATGCCGTGCGTCTGCCCAGCCGCCAGCCGCCAGCCGCCAAGCGCGCGACCGCCCAACTATCTCCCCGACCGACACCGATAGCAGAGGGCTTCACCGCTTGGGCAGTCCTTCGCGAAAGAGTCAATGTAACTGGGTGTGTACTTGAATCTCCGTGAGGCTGAGCCGGAGCGCCATTGCCCGGTGAGCCTCACCAGCCTCATAAAGCTCCTTGAGTTGGCTCCGCACGGTCACCCACGATCTCGGCACCCCGTTTTGGGCACCGGAAGCCACGATGCCGACGCGTGGCTGAAGTCGACCGTTGAGTACGAGGTGCGCTACCTGCCGGTCAACCTGTCCTTTCGTCACCCCAAGGCGCTCGGCTATCTCGCTGTGGGTCAGACCGGCCTTTTCGCGGAGTTCGATGAGCCGGCGGTTCCGGCTTTCGGTCCAGTCGGTCGCGCTCATGCCGGTTGGGTGCCCCGCGTCCGTGGTCATCTTGGAGGCTCGTCCCTCGGTGCAGCCAGACCCTCGATGAGCGCCGCCCGCGGGACTCCGAGCCCCGTAGCAAGGGCTTCGATCTGCGAGAGGGTCGGGTCAACTTGCCCAGCCTCGCTCTTGGTAATGATTCTGGGATTCAGGCGACTCCGTTCCGCCAGTTCGTCCTCCGAAAGCGCTGCCTCGTTGCGCAACTTCTGGAGACGTTCGCCAAACGCGCGCATCAAGTCGAGACGCCTGCCTGACGCTTGGAGTCGATCTTCTGCCGAGGACATCAACAGCCTCCGCGCCGCCAAGGGTGGGCACCGCCTGCCCAGCCCGCGCTACGGACACATATACTTGAGCGGCTGGCGAGGGAAATCAGCGAATCGCAACGGCGCGCTCGCGCTACCCCTAGAAGCGCAACGGCCACCACGCGCTCTGGGTGCTCGGGGGATTTGTGCGTCGCTTGCTTTGCGACTCCTCGCATTGCTAGCGTGCTGCTCGGGGTGGCGGTCACGCGGCATCCGATGGAGATTCGTCGTGCGTGCGGGCCTCATGGACGGCCCTGACACCGAATGCCAGTGCCTCGCCTTCCGGCATGTGCTGCTGTTGCGAGAGCGGAGTGAGTTCAACGTACACGTAGTCGTTGCGGACGAACCTGTTGAATAGGCGGCGGCGCAGGCCGTAGCCGCGACGAAGTGCCGCCTCTGCATGCGCCTCTCCCTCTTGGGGCACGATGCGCGCCAGGCGTTCGATGTAGTCATCGCGTGGCTTCCCGCGCATCGTGCAGGCCGCTACGTTGACGATCGGCCGGCGGCTCATTCTCCTCACCTTCGGCGAGTCAGCTTCGGTGCGGAGAAAGATCGTGTCATCGACCACGGCGAACCACATAGGAGTCCCGACATGCGTGCCGTCCGCTCTTTCGGACTCCAGTAGGAGATACTTTGCGCCCTCAAGATGGGCCACGGAATTGGATGTGGCCGCGTGGCTCCTGGACAGGTGCGCCCCTGGATGCCTGAACCGCTCGTACAGCGGCACGAGGCGCCTCCCGAGCCGAGTGCCTGATTGCCCTCTAGCCACCTCCCCGGGTCCTCCTTGGACGTCGTCGTGCTAGCTGTTTCTCCAGAAAGGACTGCGGGCGCCCGCGTCTCGGTGGGGCACCCACTCTCTTGCGAACGTCGGCCACCAAGCACCCAAGTGCTGGAACGTCGCGGGTGGGGAGATCAACCCCGCTCGCGCGGGCGTCCTCCAGCCGGGTGAGTTCGGCCTCGTGCTGGGACTCCAGCGCCTTGAGTACTAGTTGCGGCCAGCGCCCGAGATCGAGTTCGACATCCTGTGGCTCGGGCTCGTCGGAGACCCCAATGGCGTCGAGCAGTGTGCGGGCAGCGTCAAAAAGAGCGAGCGCGTCGCAATAGGTTTCGGGATCGATGTTTGTGTCGAGCTGGATCTGGAGTATCGCGACGCTGGCACTGAACTCCCGCTTGACGCCGCTACGCAGAAACCGCACGAGCTTCCCGGCGATCGTCACGTTCCCCATCACCGAGGGATTCACGTGTCAGCTCCTGCGCGAGCCGGACTGCGAGCGCGGCGTGACCGAGGCTCGATAGGAAGTGGCAGATCGCCGAGGAGCTCGCCGACCGTTACCCCGAGCCCGCGGCAGAGCCTGAGCACCGTCGTAAGCCGCGGGTCAGACAGCTCGCTCCTCACCTGCTGCAGCGTCCACATCGAGATGTCGGACGCGTGCGCAAGGCGTTCGAGGCTCAGCCCTCGCGGCTTTCGCAGCTCGTCAACCCTCGCCATGAGCAGGGCGGTAATCACGCGCGCCTCGGCTTGCGCTGGCGTCCTAGCAGGCTTCTTGGCCCGTTTCTCACGGGCGACCGGCAGGTTCAGGGTGCGCATTCGACGTCGGACAGCTGACGCTGTGAAGCCCATAGCTTCGGCGCGCCTCTGGATCGGAGCGCCCCCTCGGACATACGCAGCGTGGATCGCCCGGATCTTGTCGTCGCTCAAGTGGCGCCGCTGGAGCTTGGGCATACCTTCGGCGAAGAGTTCGTTGAGGATCCCGTGGGCGCGCCGCCTTGTCAGGTTGAGCGCCTCGCTGATGTCGACATACCGGTCTCCCCGCATGTAGAGCTGTGAAACGTCGCCCGCAAGGTCCGCTCGCGTTCGCTGCTCGGCCCACGCGGTGGGTACCATCGGCCCCTCCGGCTGGGTGACTCGGCTTGCCTGTGGTTGCTCTGGCCGCACGACGAGCCTCACGCCCTCCCGCCGGGCATCTCATCGTCGCGGCGGTGTCCCAACCGAGCGGAGATGCGGTCAGCGGTCGAGAGCAAGTGCGGGCCAAGCGCGTCGGCCATCTCCTCCAGCGAGATCATCGAGGAGTGGGCGGCCATGTTCACGGCGGCGATGACTTCGCGAGCCTCGTTGCGTATCGGCGCCGCTATCCCGAAGAGCTCGACAGCCAGCTCTTGGTCACTGGCAGCCAAGCCAGCGACCCTGATTTGCCTAAGCTCCCGGCGCAGCGCCTTTTTGCTGGTGATCGTGTTGGGGCCGTGCTTGGTCAGCTTCATTTGCGCGATCAAGTCGCGCTGCTCAGCCTCGGGGAGATGCGCCAGCAGCAGCTTGCCCATCGCGCTGCAGTAGACCGGCAAACGCGAGCCCGGATGTAGGTTCAGGTCGATCTTGCCCTGCCCCCGGCGGAAGCTGCGTACGCGATCGACGTACAAGACCTCACTGCCGTCGAGCACACCTAGGCTGGTGGTGTAGGAGGTGCGCTGGCGAAGCTCCTCAAGGTAGGGGTGAGCGTGCTCGCGCAGCCCGGTGGAGTTCAGCGCGGACATCCCCAGGTCGGTCACGCGTAGCCCCAGGCGGTACTTGCGCGAGGCGCCCTGCTCGAGGTAGCCGAGCGCGACGAGCGTGATCACGTAGCGGTGCGTGGTCGAGCGGCTCATGCCGAGCTCGTCGGCGATGTCCGCGATCCCCAGCACGGGCCGCTTGGGCGTGAAGCACCCCAGGATCGCCAGGCCGCGCTCCAGCGACTGCGAGTAGCGCGGCTCACGCAGGCTCGGAATCGACCACGCCGGCTCGTGCCCACTGACCTTGGCGAGGGCAGCCCGCGGCTTACTCATAGCGACCCAGGCTCCCCGGGGCCGCCCATCTCTGCCAACCGTTGCCTGGCGGCCTTTAGGTTCGCCTCGGCCGTCTCAGCGCGCGTGTGCGCCTCGCGGCGTTCGATCTGCAGATCGCGGTTCTGCTGGCGGGCCTTAGCGAGCTCGTCCTCGGCGAGCCTGCGCACGTCTTCGATCTGCCTGATCTCCTCGAGCACCCGCGGGCGACTGAGATCGAACCGGCGCGCGAACTCCCCAAGCATGTGCTGATCGGGCTCGCCGTCGAGCTCGACCACGAGCGGATGCTCACTCGGATCGCTGCCTACAGACAGGCCCGGCCACCAAACCCGGGCCGCGCCGACCGGCAATGTGAGCGCCTGCCCGAGCGCCCGCCGGACTTTGAGCAGGCAATGCTCCTCGGGGATGTAGTAGATCCGCGGACCCGGCCCCACGACCGCGCGAACATCGCGAGCCCCAAGCACGGGCTCATCGCGCTCCAGCGACTGCGTGAACGCGACCACCGGCAGCTTGCGCGTGCCCGACAGCAGATATGCCTGCATCTTGAGCAAGCGCAGTTCGCGGCGCACCACGATCGGCGTAACAGCGCTGGCGCTCACGGGCGTGGCGCTCTCACCGGCTCGCCCGACGCGGCGATTCGGGCCAGCAGCCGAGCGAAAGTGGGGAAGCCCGCCTGCTCGCGATGGACATCGCGATTGGCTCATGACTGAGCAGCAGCTCCGGGTCGGACACACGCATGTGTGCGACGCTTCGTGATCTGAACGCAATCAAGCCACGTTCATACTCAGACTCGTCACGGCCAAGCGCAACATGCCGGGGCCGGCGTAGCTCTCCTTCTCTGTCTGTTCGCGTCGGAGTTTGTTGGGTCATCGTGCGCCATGATGACCAGCATTGCGTTCGAGTTGGCGAAATCCGTCTTATAACTAAATAGAAACATTTAGTTATAAGACGACGGCACAAGGCGACCCATATCCCCCGATCCGCGGGGGGTATTCGCGGTGGATCGTCTGCGGAGAACGATACGTGACCCGCCGCCTGGTGTGACGATCACGCTGCGCCATCGAGCCGTCTCGACACGGCCGCTTACTGGCAGCACCTGGAGGTCGGAGAGGACCGTCTTGAGGACGAGTTGCATCTCGAGCACGGCGAGGTGGTGCCCAGGGCAGCGCTTGCGGCCTCCACCCCAGGGCATCCAGACCTCGGGCGGTGGCTCAGCGGCCAGGAAGCGCTCGGGTAGGAAGCGCTCGGGGTTCTCGTATGCGGCGGGGTCATGCTGCATCAGATAGATGCAGCCCATGAGGTGTACGGGCGGGTAGAAGGTCCGCCCGGCGATCTCGAAGGGAGCGTTCACGACGCGCGGGATCGTGAAGAGGAACACTGGTCGGTGGCGAAGCACCTCTTGCACGGTGGCCATGAGGAGGCGGTCCTCGCCGTTGTCGAGGCTGTCGGCGAGGCGTGCTGCCGTGGCTGGGTTGTGGGCAAGAAGTTGGAACGCCCACGCAAGCTCGGAGGCGGTCGTCTCATGTCCGGCGAGGATCACCGACATCAAGTCGTCACGTATGTGCGTCGGGTCGCGGTCCTCGGAGGATGTTGGGCCTTCGAGTAGCATCGCCAGGAGCCCGCTCTCGCGGGCCGGCGCGTGGGCTTCCTCGCTGATGAGTTCGTCGATCAGGCGGTGTACGGCCACGCGCTCGGAGAGGAATCCCCTCCAGAGGCGCCGCCATGGGGGGATCGGCCGCAGTTGCCCCTCTTGCAGTGTGAGACTCGCCGTTATTGTCAGCATCCGCAGTAGCCGGGCGTGAAGCTCAGATTGGCGTGCGTTCTCTTGCCCAAAGATCGTTCGCAGGACCACTCTGAGTGTTAGCGCACGTAGGTAGGGGTGAATCGCGACGGGTCGGTCACGTGGCCACAGGGTGACCTCTCGTCGCACGATGTCGTCAACCATTTCCGTGTGCGCTCGGACACGCTGGTGCTGGAAGGCGGGCAAGATCGCGCGACGTCCTTCGAGGTGCGTGTCTTCCTCTGCCAGCATGAAAGAGCCCTCTCCGACGAGCGGTGCAATGACCGCTGCGCCGGCACCCGGATAGAGAACGTCTGCCGGCGCGCGCACGATCGCCATGATGTCCTCCCGGTCTGACATGAACACAAGGGGCGGGAGGCCAAGCGTGCGAATCGTGAATCGGCTGCCGTACCGCCTGCGACACCAACCGAGATAGCGATGCGGATCACGCCAGACTGCGAGTGTCTGAAGGGGTGAGGGCAGCGGCGCGCTCGGCGGCAGTCTCGTTGCTCGACGAGCGCACGGTATGTGGAACTCGGCGCTGGCGCGGACTTGTTTTCCGCCGCCGTCGGTCTGTAGGCCGTAGATGACTCGCCAGGCGCGAAGGACCGGGATAAGAGCCCTCGGGAGCGGGCCGGCGGTTCGCGCTAGCTGCCGTGTCGCCGCGCGATTCGCGGTGGTGCGCGTGCTGTCCTTGGACAGGTACATCGCGACCATGCAGCTGAGCAGCACGACATGCCGCTCACCGTTCGGCAGAGCGGGTACCTTCGCGAGCGCTGCCGTGAGGATCTCGCCGACGCGATGGAGTCCCTCGCTCGCGTTCGTGTAATGACCGATGTAACTGTGCTCGCCTGCTTCGCGGTCTTCGGTGAGGTCAGCGTAGCTGTCGAGCATCGTGCCGGCGAGGGACACCCACGGCAGGTAGGCGGCATATGTGGCCTCTGCGTCCGATTGGTCGCGGCCGGTGTCGGCTGCGAGGGCGAGAAGCGCGAGGATGGTGAGCCAGGCGCTTGCGCTGGCGGCCCACTCAAACCAGGGGAGCGCGCCGTCTTCTGGAAAGTGCAGCGCAGCCCATGCTCTCAATTCGGTGTCGCGCAGCGTCGGGTTGGGCTCATGGTTGAGCGCGAGGACGGTGGTGAGGCGTGCCGCGCGGGCCGCGAGGGGTTGCGCCTGCGCGAACGATGGGAGCCCCGCAGCGGTCTGTCGGCAGCGTTCCACCAGCGCTCGGACGTACCCACCGTCCTCGCGCCAGGGGTGGTATTGGTAATAGTCGGACAGCGGGAGCGAGGGGTCAATCGCCTCGATCAACGCGCGATGAAGCTGGAGCCCGTTTCTGATTCCGTTGCTTGCCACACGCTCACTGGTGCAGTCCAGATAATCGGCTAGGACTTGGTAGGCGACGAGCAGCCGGAGAAGTTCCGGAGAGCGTGCGCGCGGTAGCGTCCAGAACATCGCTGCGCCGTCAACCATCGGACGCTTGCATGCGAGCGCTTCGAGCGCGTCGGCACGAAGCGCCCGGTCGGGGATCGTGCTCGCGAGCGCACGCCAGCCTTCGATCTCGCGGGACACATCGCGGAGCCCCCAAACAAGCTCGCGGTATGCCGCGCGGGCGAGTCCGAGAACCGCTCGCGGCGATAGTGCCGCCGGCCCCGCTCTGCTGCTACCCAGGCTTGACCATCGTCGCCCGAACGCGTGTCGCGAAATAGCCGGGAATCGCCACGATCGCGAGCGCGGTGGCGCTGACGATGAGGAAGCTGAGGATGGCGATGAGGGCTCCGACACTGATCGTGATAGGGAAGCCCGTGACGGTGGTCAGTGCGTGACTGATGACAAGTTGGCCGTAGAGCCCGAACACCGCACCAATGAGACACCCCGCTCCGAGCAGTACCGTGCTCTCAAAGAACAGGGAGCGCCACAACAATCCGCGCGTGATGCCGGTCCGCTTGAGATATCCGATTCGTTCTCGTCGTTGCCATATGAGCGAAACCATCACGAACCCCATCGCGAGAATCGCCGCGATCAAGACGATAGTCTTTATCTGTGTAAGCCGCGCTAGGCCCTGGCTGCTGAGTCTCGTCCACTGCGCTCCACGTTCGCTGGCCGTCTGCACGGCCAGGCCGGAGTCCGGTCCGAGCGCTCGGATTATCTGAAAGCGGGCTTCGGCCGGTGCTCGTTCGGGTGTGATCTGGACGTTGAGTGCGCTGGCCGCGTTCGAGCCCCAGGCTCGCGCATAGTCTTCGGCGTTGATCACGATTGCGCCAGGTGGCCATCCGCCGTTGGTCGAAAGGCCTGCGAGCCGAAACACGGTCGGCTGTGGAGAAGGCAGCGTGAATGACTCGCCGATGTGCAGGTGCATTTCGTGGGCTATCGCTTCGGACAGGATCGCCCAGCCGTGACCGCGCAGTCTCGCGTTCGCTTGCTCGACGTTGCCCTCGGTGAGTTGCCCCGACGGCATCGGCTCGGCTGACTGTCGTGGTGGGGCGATCACCCACACGCGGCGGTCGCCGACGTTCAGGAAGCTCCCCCGATAGATGCTCACGCTGCTTACGTCTTCAAGGTGCTTGAGCCTGGACGCCACCGAGGCGGGAAACGGCGTGGTTGCCAGAGAGTTGTCGTCTCCCGAGGGTGATACCCACACGTCGGCGGCGCGATTCCATTCGCGGGTGGCGTCGTTCAGGCCGCTTTGGAGGTTGTGCTGGGCGCCTGCGACCGCGACGGTGCCGAACACGGCGAGCGCACCTGTTGCCGCGACGGCCAGGGAGCGCACGTTGGTCATGGTGTCTGTGAGCTCGCCGACGGCGAGACGGGTCGACGTGCTGCGAAATGGACGCTGCGCCCAGCTGAATCCCATGACGATGCCTCTGAAGAGGAATGGAAGCAGGGCAAGCCCGGCGATGACGAGGGTGATCACTCCGACGACCGCTGACTGTGGGCGAAACAGAACGATGAGGGTTGTGATGAGCAGGCCCAGGATGCCGGCGCTGACCCGTATCGCGGTCCAGCCGCGGGGTGGCCGTTCGACTTCGACCTGGGAGCGCAAGGGCAGGGCGAGGATGTGTCTGAGTGGTGCCAGGACGCCCACGAAGGCCGCGAGGAATCCCGCCGCGACAGACAGGGCGATCGTGGTGAAGCCCACGATGCGCTGGCCGCCGACCGGGAACGCGAAGGCGAGGTAGCCTGGCTCGGCGTGGAACAGGGCCTTTGAGAGCAACTCGCCGAGTCCAATCCCGAGCAACGTGGCGACCGCGCCTATAACGAGTGCGTCGAACGTCAGCGCCTGCAGGATCATCGGTCGGGTGAAGCCCTGGCGGCGCATCGTTTTTATGAGGCGGCGGCGCTCGGTGACGGTCAGCAGCATCGCGTTGAACGCGAACAGGAATCCGACAACCGCGCTGATGAGGCTAAATAGGTTCTCTCCCTGTTGTGCTGGGGCCGAGGCGACACTGAATAGCTGTGCGTCGAAGTCCGCCGGGACCGCGTTCAAGTGGCGGGCTGCGGCGAGTTTTCGCAGGGCGGCGTCGGCCTCGGTTTGTTGGCCGGGCTTGACCTTGATGTAGAGGCGGGAAACGCGCTCGGGCGTGCCGGCGAGTTTTTGGGCGTAGGACAGCGGCGCGAGCGCGACCTGGCTGTCGACAAGCCCACCGATGTCAGCTTGGCTGAGAGTTGCCCCGAGCAGCGTCTCGACCGTGCTTGCTCCTATCCGCAGGTGGACATCCTGAAACGGGCTCGCTCCGATCGCCGCCGCGACGGGTGCCGGGAGCGCGATCACCTTGGCATGCGCGATCTGACGTGCGCTGAATTTGCGCAGTAGCGGCCCGCCAATATTTGCGAACCTCGGGTCCGCCCCGATGAGATCAACCGAGGTCTGGCCGTGTGGCCCGAGCACGATCGCCTGCTGCTCGAGCAGCGGCACCGCGGCGGTCACCCCTGGCAGTGCGCCGACTTCACGAGCGATGCTTTCGGGGAATCCTTCGGGGCCTCTCGCGTCGAGCTGGTATTGCGTTCCGCCGACGAGCTGCTGGCTGAGTTGTCGGACTGAGCCGTCGAGGCTCTGCGAGGCGACCTGGGAGGCGAAGAGCAACGCTACGCCGACCGAGATGCCGATGACGGCAAGAGCCTCCTGGCCCAAGACGGCACGCTCCTTGAGCCGTGCCCGAAAGACGAACAGGATCTCCCCGAGCGGCACGGTCTGCCTCGCCCGCCTGCGCAGGCGTGTGATCGCAGACGGATGGTTGCCAGGAGCCTGCTCGCGGTTGGGTGTGTCTGACGGGGAGGAAAGGGAGCTCATGGGCTCGGCTGCCCCGCCGTGCCGGTCGCGCGAAAGTACAGCTCGTCCGGCTGGTAGTCGTCGAGGTGCCCGTCGCGCAGTTCGTAGACACGATCGGCGAACGAGACGGCTTGCGGATCGTGGGTGACGAGCAGCACGGCTGTGCCTCGATCGCGGCAGAGGTCCCGTATCTGCCCGAGCACCTCACGGCTGCGGCGGGTGTCGAGGTTGCCGGTGGGCTCGTCGGCAAGAACGAGGCGCGGGTCGGTCGCAAGGGCCTGGGCGATCATTACGCGCTGACGCTCGCCCTTGGAGAGCTTGTGGGTCGGCTGGTTCATCCGGTCGCCGAGCCCGAGGTCAACGAGCAGCGGCTCGATCAGACGACCCGCGTCCTTCGGATGGTCGCGCAGCAGCTTCAGGCAGGCGTTGTCGCGTGCCGACGCGGAAGGCCATAGTTCGTCCCCTTGGCCGATGATGCCGACCGTCAGGCGCAAGTAGTCGGCGTGTTCTCGTTCTGAGAATGAAGCGATGTCTCGCCCGTCGACTACCACCGTGCCGGCGTCGGGCGTCTGAAATCCCGCGATGAGGTCAATCAGAGTCGACTTGCCAGACCCGCTCGGCCCGTAGAGCGCGACCATCTCGCCGGGCGCGATGTCCAGCGACACCCCGTCCACCGCGCGGACCGCTTCGCCTCCGACCTCAAAGTGCTTGACGAGACCTCCTACATGGAGCATCTCACGGCTCTGCAGCCCGCGCCCGCGCGGGCTGGTGTTGGTGGAGGTAGGTGATGTCGGGGTCTTGGTGCATTAGCTCGAGCTTGGTGTGGCTGAGCTGCCAGACGGTGGCGGAGCGCAGCGCGGCAGCGTGGTCGGAGACGGCCATCAGCACCCCGCAGCGACGGTCTTTGGCGAAGCCTTCCATGAGGTCCATCGCCGCCCGCTTTTGGTCGTGGCCCATACCGTCCACGACATCATCCACGAGCAGCAGCTTCGGGCGGCGCACGATCGCCTGCGCGAACTCCACGAGCACCTGCTGCCAGTCCGATAGCTCCGCCCATTGCGAGTCCGCGCACCCCGATATCTCAAGCTCCGCCAAGATGTCCTTGACGAGCCGGTCGCGTTCCCTGCCGCTATACCTGCGGGTCGCCGCCAGCGACATCTCCACATAGTCGTGCACATTCAGGCGGTCCTCTCCGGCTCGCGTGGCGACCCCGATCTCGGTCGCCAGCACCCGTTCAAGCTCACGGTCTGAAAGGCCGCCCAGCTCGCGGCCGTCGATCGACACGCTGCCCCGGTCCGCGCGCAGCATCCCCGTGGCGAGCCGGATCAGCGTCGACTTGCCCTGGCCGCGCGCACCAACGACCGCCGCGACCTGCCCCACCCGCACCTCCAATGACACGTCCTCCAACACCGACACCCACTCACGACCACGCGCAAACCCCTTCCACACCCCCACCAACCGCAACACAGGCACGTCCGCCACGGGAACCGTCCTAATCTTCGAGTCCGCTAAGCCTAGCCGTGCGGACTCGCCGAGTTGTACGAGTCTTCTACGCTGACGCGCTGGGGTGCCAGCCGCGGCCCCGCTTGTGGACCTTGCCTTCCTGTCCAAGCTTGGGGAGAACCTGGTACAGGTAGTTCTGCTTGATGCCCATCCTCGCCGCCAGCTCCGGGATCGTGATGCCGGGCTGTTCGTTGATGAAGGTCATTGCCTCAGTCGAGCGTCCACCGCTACCTTTGCGGCGGCCTCGCCTCGGAGTCGCCTTCGGCGCAGCGCTGGCGCCAGCGACTCGTTTGCGACCGGCTCTCGCGGCCGGTGCAGCGGTCGCGGCGGCGGCTTGCGGTGCGTTTTGCGATCCGCGCGGTCTCCCCGGCCCGTGGCGCCGACCAGTGGCCACCCCGACCCTCGCGCGGCCCGCGGGCACGCCGGCGAGTGCGGTGGCCGCCGCCTCGAGTCTCTGATACTCATCAACGATCGGCTTCAGCACGATCATGCGAGCGGCTATCTCCTTGCGCTTTTCAGAAAGAAAGTCGGGCACGGGGGTCTCCCTTCGGACGTCGGATCGAAAGGCTATACAGGATGCGCAACACGGCACAATGTCGAAGGACAGTGGTCGCCTCGAACGACTAGGGTCGTCACGGGAGGCACTTGCGGACTGTCCGGGCCGTAGCAAACGCGCCCCTTCCGATGGAGAAGGAGCCCTGCTCAGCTACCCGCGCTGCTGGGGTTAACCGGGCCGCAAGTTGGTGATTGTACCGGGCCAACGGGACTCGCGTCGTCAGAGCGTGACAGTCCAGTGCAGGTGCGTGGCTGTGTAGGAAGCGCTGCCGGGGTAGAACATTTCGAGGGTTGCCCCACGGTGCAGGCTCTTTGCGAGTGGGATCGTGCAGCGGAAGCGCGTGTGATGGAGCGTTGCGTGCGCCTTTGCGCTCCATCGGCGGTGGTCGCGAAGGGAGCCATTTATCGTGAACTGTAGGACGCCGTTTGCATCAAGGGGTGCGGTGCCTGTCAGCAGGAGCTTGTCGTGCCGGACGCTGGGTTTGGCGAGCTTGATGTGCAGGTGAGGGAGCAGGCTCGGGCTGCCGGTGGTGCTGTGGGTGGGAGCGGGTGGGGTTTCTGTGTTAGTGGGGCTGGTCGGGCTGCTTGTGCTCCCGTTCGGATGGCCGTGTTCTTCTGATCCGCTGCTTGGGGTGGATGGGTGGTTGGCGATGATCAGGGTGTATGGGGGGGAGGTGGATTGCTCGTGCGCGGCGTTCGTTGCCTGGACGCGTATCTGGTTTGGCCCGTCGGGCAATGTTTCGGTGTCCAGCGGCAGCGGGAGATCATTTGCGCTTGTGGGGCATGGGGTGAGCAGACTGTAGTTGCATTTCCCGGGGACGGTCACGGGCCCGCCGATCAGGCTATTTGAGCTGTCGATGACGCTGAGCGACAGTAGCCCGGCGATGGTGTCTGTGGCTGAGCCGGGGATCGTGATCGACCCGTGCTGGGGTTCGGTTGGGATGTCCGGTGCGGTGACGCTAGAGGGGCCCTGTGGGTCGGTGAGGGTGACGGTCACGAAGTTGAATCCGGCGCGCACGGCGTGTCCGAATTCGTTGCCGCGCGCGCAGGTGCTGTATGTGTGGCCGGGGGCGTATTCTTCGGCGTCGCATTCCGCGCCGATCGTGATCGTCTTTGCGTCGAGTCCGGTCACGTCGAAGGGGCCGCTGACGGCGCATTCGTTTTCTTCGGCGCTCGTCGCGCATGTTTGGGCGAGCTGGGTGTGGCCTTCGCTGTCTTCGCTCTCCAGGTAGACGTTCCATCCCATGTTTCCCCCGACCTTCATCAGGGAGTCGCTGCCGGATATTTCGCTGATGCTGGTGCCCTGTGGGGCTTTGAGCTTCCAGGCGCCTGCTGTGCCGACTGGTACGCCGTGTGCTCCGAGGGTGTCGCCGAGCGAGAGGTTTGCCAGCGTCGGGGGGTTGCCAGAGACGGGTGGTTCGCCGCAGCTGTTGTGCGATTCGATGTAGGTCGGGTTGTTCGTCGCGAACGTGAACGAGTGGTTTTCGTAGCCGACCGCCGCGGTGCAGGCTTCGACGGGGTAGCGCCCGACGACGTATCCCGGCGCTTGCTGGGGCGCGCTCCCTACGACCGCGACGGCGAGGAGGGTGGCGAGCGCCAAGGCGCTTGTTCTAGCGGCTTTGAGTGGTGGCGGTGGCATGCGCCGGGTGCTCATGTGTGGCTGACCGCTACGCGTACCCATGTGGATGAGAGCTTGGCTTCGGCGACCCCTTTGAAGCGAGCCTCGATCTCATCGCCTGCGCTCGCGGGAACGGTCAGGACGGCGCCCCGGCTTGTGTACGGTCGCGTCCAGCGCATCTTCTCGTGCACGATAGAGCGAATCCGCGCCTGCAATCGACAGTGCTTCGGGACGCTGCTCGATCGCAGTCGCACACCTCGCCCGACGCGTGTTGCCCGCAGCCGCGGCGGCGAGCAGCTCGGCTCAAAGACCCCGAGCTTCGGTGACACGCTCGGCGTTGCGGGCACTCCAGGAGGGCACACGATTGCCCCAGTACACGGCTGGGCCGGTGGTTCTGAGTGCGATGGGGGTGGGGAGCTTTCCGGGGCTTGTTGGGCTGCGCGCTCGGCCTGTTCGCCGGCTTGCACGATCCGTTCTAGGCCGCAGGCGTCGAATGCTGCGGCTGCGTCGAGCGCTCCGTTGCGGGCCGATGAGGTCAGGCACGCTTCGGTCTGCTGCGGTGTGAGTTCGGGGTTGTAGGAGTCGATGGACGCCTCGACGGCTGAGACCTCTGCCGAGGTCTGGCTTGCGCCGGACCCGAACGCTGGTTCCCCGGTGTCTTGGAAGGCGACTTCAAGGCCGCCGGTCAGCGTGTCGCAGCCGGGCGCGAGCAGATCGAGTCCTTCCCCGCGAGAAGCGAACGAGCAGAGCGTGCCCGGAGCCTGGCCGGCGTCGGCTGCCCCGACCGCCAGGACAGGGCTGTAGGACGCGGGGAACAGAACACTGCCGCCGGTGTCGCCGGCCGCCGCGACGATGCTCATCCCGGCTTCGCGTGCGCTTGCGACGGCCCGCTTGAAGCCGTTCAGGACGGCTCCTTCGGGGGCGGCTTCTCCCCCGAGGGAGAGGTTCACGACGCTCATGCTCGGGTAGGCCGATTCCCGCAGCCGCTGGCATGCTTCGATCGCTAGATAGAACTCCTTGGCAGGAAACTGCAGCTCGCCGGACGGGAGCGCCTTCACGTTGTAACCCTTGTCGAGGTCGGGGCGATTCCGACCATTCCCCAGCCGTTGCGGGGCGCGGCGATGATCATGGCCATCAGCGTTCCATGCCCGTCGGGATGATTCCCGGGCTGCACCGGCGGCGCGAGGCGCGCGACTTCATCGAGCGTGTCGGTGTTCGGCGAGAGCGCCTGCCCGCCGATCACCGCTGATTCGGTGTCGGGGTTCGGGTCCACGCCGGAGTCGACCATGCAAACGACCCCCGGAGTCGCCGGGGCTGGCGCGTACGCCAGCCAAGCCGCGTCAGCGCCCGCCGCACCGACGGTCGGCGAGGACGCACCGACCTCCGCGCTCGCTGTCGCCGTGAGCACCCCCAACGCAAGGATCATGAGAGCCGCGACCGTGCGCATCAACATCGCCAGCCGCGAAGGCTCGCCGCGAACTCGACTCGTGTCAACAGCCGGCAGCCGAGTTGCGCGCACCCGCGTCATACCGGGGCTGCGGCGCTGGGCGACACTCCGAAGTCTCCTGTCGGGCGCAACTCAGGTCTCGGTGACCGTGAGAATGCTCGAGGTGCCCGTGGGGTCCCGGAAGCCTCCCTCTTGAGGCGCGACAGCCTGCATCTCGTAGATATGCGAGCCGCCGAGATGAAACTTGTAGCTCGTATGCCACGCGCCGTTTGCCGATGAGCGTGTACGGGCGAACGTGATCCATTTGCCGTAGACGATCGCCCGGTGACGCTTGGCTCCCTGGCCGTTCCACGTGCTAGTGACGCTCCTTGCTTGTACGTAGACGATCTTGCCGGCGCGTGGCCGGGGGCTCGTCGTGACGGCGCCGGAGATCTGGATGGTCGTGCCCTTGTGCACCTGCCTGCGGGTCACGTTGAGCGTCACGGCCCACTTCGCGTCGGATCCCAAGAGCGTTAGGCTGCCAGCGCCGAGACCGGGGAGGTTGATCGTGATGCCCGGCCCCGACCCACCGCCTGAGCCACCGGTGCCGCCCGAGCCTCCGTGTAGGCATTCGCCGCTCACGCAACTTGGCTGGGTCGACGGGGAGGTGACTGCGAGCGTTGGTTGGGAGTCGGAGGTCGTGCTCCCGTCACTGTCAGACACGGTGTTCGCGTAGACGAGGTAGTAGCCGACGTCTGCTGCCTGCGGCTGATAGGTCAGGTTGCTCGCTTGCGCGATCGGTGAGCAGTGCGTCGCGGTCGCGTCGCTACATCTCAACCATTGGCCCGTGACGCTGGAAAGGACGCCCGCCCCGCTCGGAGCGGTGAAGCTGCCGTTCGCGCCGGTCAGGGTCGCGCCAACGCCGGCGACGCCGGCGACGCTCGGTGGTTCCACGACCGTCGGCGCGTTGTGAGTTTCCAGACTCCGTGAGTACACGGTCGCTTCGTTGCCGGCCGCGTCCACAACCGTAACCGTCAGTTCGTGCGGCCCGTCATGGACAGCGGCGGTGTTGACCGGGATCGTGACCGACTCCGAGGTCCGGCAAGGCGTCGCTGAGACGAACTCGAGACTGCCGCCGTATGAGCCAAGCGGCACGCACTCGCCACCGTTGGTGTTGGGCGTAGCTTCGTAAACCGTCTGGCCCGCCAGAGCAGCCTTGACCTTGTATACGCCGCTGCCACCATCCGTAGCCTGGAAAACAAGGTCCTGGGCGCCGGCAACCGCTCCAGCCGCAGTCAGGCCGCCGGTGAAGCCCGACGCAAACGGCTGAGCGCTGTTCGAGAGCACCACGATCGCCTGCTCAATCGAACCATACGCCCAAAACCAGTTCAGGCTCCCACCGGCCGGACACGTACCGCCAGGTGGCTCGCAAAAGGCGTACACCCAGATATGCCCGCCCGTATGGCCGGCCAGCGAGTAGGTCGATTCGACCGATGTCCATTCCCCGCCCGGAAGCCCACCAATCACATTGGCGGCATCAAACTGAAACTCCGGACCAATTATGCCCGTAGCCGCTGAGTACCCGCCAACGTTCGCGCCAGGGATATCGAAAGCGCCCGTGACCTGCCCACCGACCAGGGAAAAGCCCTCCCGCGGCGTGTATTCCCAGAACGGCCCATCACTACCAGGCTGTGGACCCTGGGCGCCGACGAAGGACGTCAGCGAACCCCCACTGGACGGGCAGGTGTTCGAGCTCCCCGCATACAGCAGCGGCTCCCCTGTCCACCCACTCGTCCAGCCTTCGGTCGGCGCCGGCCCACCACCGGGCAACCTGCACGAGACGACCGCCTCCGAACCCGCACTCGCAGACGCCGTCAGCACACCACCCAACCCGACGAACATCAGCACAGCGCAAACCAGCACGACACGCGCACGAGCGACAACCACGCTCATCTCAGATCTCCTTATCTCTCAGCAGCGACAAGGGGACGCACATCCCCTCTACCACTACCGTCGTGTCGAAGCCGGACTTTCCCCCCAACTAAATCTTGGCGTCCAGTAGTCCGACTCCGCCGATATATCCCTCCGTAGCTATCGACTACTCCCGACGGTCGCATGTGTCAAGACTTATGTCAAGTCCGCAAGCCAACTGTCATCCCGTCCAGCCTGCAGCCTCCAAGAGTGCGGAGCGCGACTCGCGTCGACCCGTCAGACTGTTCTTGCAGTTTTGATTCGCGCTTTCTGAGTCGTCAGCGATGAGCGCCGCGGGCTCCTAGACCACCGCACGGACATCACATCCGGCCACGTTGAGCCGGAATCGGCGGGGCGCGCGGAGCACCGGGCAGAACCAAATCGAAGCTCCGACCCGACGTGTCGAGACCGGCGATCCACGCGATGAGGCTACATGGAACCGTCCGGGGAGTTGCGTGACCGGCACGCACGCCGAACGCAGGAATCAGGCCAAGCCATGCCAAGCTGCGGGCAAGCGATATGTTGCTCCACTGCGGCTAGGTCGAATCGCAGCCGGCCGCGTGCTGCGCCGAGCCGCACGCCGCCCAGCTCCCGCGCATGATCGATGACCCATCGGCGGTCGACGCCGAGGTGGCTGGCGGCCACCTGCGCATCTACGAGACGACGCCGACGCTGTGTGGTCGGTTCGCCCTTCAATAGCTCCCGCACGCGGGCAGCGACGGCCTGTCTGTCCCTCGCCGCGAGGCTTCCGCGCTGGTCCCCGCCTGAAGTCAGGGGGACGGGCTCAGAGGACTCCATGCAAATCCGTCGCGGACAGCCGCGCCTCTCCCCCGTCCCCATTTATATCGAGAGCCCGCTAGCCCGTGCCCCTCTCGCGCCGTCTCCCGCAGCGCGAGAGGGGCACGGGTGGTTGAACGGGCGCGGGTGAGAACGGGGCCGGAGCGCGCTTCGGCGACTGGCCCGCAGTCGGCTAGGCTGCGACAAGCAATCCCTCCTGCGTATCGCAGGGCTCGTGGGCGTCCCGCGCGGCGGCCCACTCCTCATTGAACGGTCTGGGCCCGAACCTGCGCAGGTCGTCGATGGCGAAGGCGTAGTGTTCGTCGAGCATCCGAGATCTGGTTCCGCAGTCTTTGGCGACGGTCTGCGGGTCCTCGGCACGCAGACGAACGGAGATCCCGCCGCGGCGCAGCGAGTACGGCGTCGCGCCTTTGATGGCAGCGAACTCCGGGCGCCGGGCGGCTTTCTCCACAGCCGGGGTGAAATACTTCGTGCCCCACTTCTTGCACTGGTTGAGGCTGAGGTGACAGGCGCCGGTGTCGGGGTCGATCACTCCCCAGCGTTTGCCGCCGAGGTCGCCCGGAATGATGAAGTCCAGATCGCCGGCGGGGTGCCCCCACTCGCGCAGGTCGATGCGCCATTTGGTCAGGTCGTCCCACAGGACGCGGGGGACGGCTGGCCGGCGTTTGGTGCTGTTGGACGTCTTTCCGTACTCGTCTAGTTCGCCCCAAGAGATGACTTCGATCACGTCCGCGAAGGTCTCTGAGACCGACCCGAACCGCAGCCCCCATATCTCCTGCGGGCGCGCGCCAAGCCCGTACTGCAGGCTCGTGACGATCGCGTCTCGCTTGGCGAGGATCGGGTCGCGCGTATTGCCGGGGCGCCCGGTGCCGACGCGGGCCGTCTGCTCGCGGCGGATCGCCTCGACGGCCTGCGGGGACAGCGCCCAGCTCTGTGTCGTTGAGCGACGCTTGCGCCCTTGGGAGCCCCTGCCGGTGGAGCGCGCCCGGACAGAGCGCCTGCGGTTCGTGGCGCGCTCGTTCGCGAGGATGCACCCGTTAGTGTGGATCTCGGGAACCTCGTGCGAGCCGGCCGCCCAGCTCAGCACCACGGAGAGCACCTTCCAGGCGTCTTTGATTCGTGTCTGCGGCTGGCCGTCGGCGCGCATCATGTCCCGGTACTGCCGGGGGGTGTGCGGTTCGTTGAAGTCAGAGGCGGGCCGTGCGGCGAGCCACGTCGCGTAGCCCTTGCGGCCGATGACTTCGTGTTTGTTGTTGTGCATCGGACGGCCGAGGATGTGCGGGTTTGCGGTCGCCTGGTAGCCGGCGAACGTCGCGGGCGCAAGGCCGCCCTCGAGGGCGGGGTCGGCGTCGAGCGCGAAGTACATGGCGACGATCTGTCCGAGCGGGCGGCCGTCGCTGACGTTGGCCTCCTTCGCGTCGAGGTCGCGCAGGAAGCGCTCCAGGCTGTCTGGCCCCCGCCGCTCGGCGGCGGAGTAGTCGCGCATCCAGTCTCTTGCCCCGCCCTCACCTGAGGCGGACGCGAAGGTCTTTGAGCGCTCGACGCGATCGTGGTCGTAGTAGCCGACGATGTAGGACTTCCTGCCGTTGCGGCCGACGCGCGGCCATTGCTTCTTCCAAGGTCTGCTCATGTTCAAGAGACTCCGTATCTGAAAATCGAAGGGAGGCCGGCTAGCGGAACTGCGCGCGCAGTCGCTCAAGCGCGGCCGGGGAAAGGTCGTATTCGTCCGGCGGCTCGCAACCGAGTGCCGGGCGCCGGCCAGCGCTAGGTGACGGGCTCGGGCGGCGCGCTTTGCCAGCGGGCCGTGTCTCGGCCGCCCGGTCGGCCGCGCGGGTGTGCCGGCGGTCGTGCTCTGACCAGAACTCCTCGATGGCGCTCTCGGGTATGCGGAAGTGCCCGCCGGGGAGGCGGTGAAAGCGGATGCGGCCGGCTTTCATGTAGCGGCGCAGCGTGCGCTCGCAGATGCCGAGCTTGGCTGCCGCTTCGCTGCACTTCAGCTGCCGCTCCCTGCCGGCGCTGGCAATCGAGCGACCCATACATTTTCGTCCGGCGGGGGGCGGCTCTACCCCCCGACCGATTTAGGAAGCTGGCGCCCGCCGCGACGCCCGGCGCCGTGCGGGGCAGCCGCCGTGACCGGGGGCCACTTCGCTGCGCTTCTGGCAGAGATCCGCGCGGTTTTGCGGTACGCCTGCGGTAAAAAGTCCTGCTTGAAACGCCGATTGTGCTGATTTCCAGGTAAAACGCCCCAGGGGGCCCCTTTCTTACCATGAAGGTGGTCCCTTGCACATGTTTTCCCTGCAAAACCGCACTTTCGTAACGTCGAGCATGTCCTCTGTCAAAAGCCGTAGCCGCAGCATAACCAGCACTTTCTCCGGCGATTTGGCCGGATGACCACGGAGGAGCCCATCTAGCGGACCGTCGAAGGCTCGTCTGTGCCGATTTTGTTCGCCTGTGCTCGTGTGCCCGCAAACGGGGTCCGCGATGGCTAGATCCTTGGCCGAAGCGCTCCAAATGGCCGTACGTCGCCAAGAACGGGCGCAAGTCCTACTCCGTTGGCTATTACGACCACGAGAAGAGGGAGACGACCCGCACGTTCCCGTCGGTGCGCCACGCGCGCGTGTGGATGGACGCCTATGTCGCTGCGGAGCGTCGCGGCCCGGACAGTCTGCGCCGCTTCCTGCTGGACCTCGACGCGAAGGAGGCCAATCAGGCTGAAGAGTCGCGGAGCCTTGGAGAGGTGCTCGAGCTATACCTCGCGGTCAACGCCCACCCGCGCAACGAGGGCGGGCTCGCGCCGTCGACCTATGAACGCTACGAGTGGACGATCGGCCGTCATCTGCTCGGCAGGCCGCGACGCGGCCCTCAGGGCGCTACGGTGGCGCCGCCCCGCTACGCGGTGGCGGTCGCTTCTGTGCCTGCGGCGCGCTTCAATGGGCCGCAGTCGCCGCGGGCGTGGCGTGAGGACATGCTGCTTGCGGGTGTGTCCAAGCCGACGCGCGATCAGGCGTGGAGCGTTCTCTCGGCCGCTTTGAGCTGGGCCGCCTCGTCTTATCTCGTGCCCGAGATCCAGACCAACGGGTGTGGCCTGGCCAACGAGCCGCGCGTGAACCGGCGCCGCTCGATGCGAGCCGGGGGCACCGGCTATGCCCCCGCGCGACGCCGTCGCGGGCTGGGGGTGGCGAGCTGGGCGCTCTCACCACAGGCCGTTGGGGGCGGCGGCTTGGAGTGGCCCCGGGGCGGCGGCTTGGAGTGGCCCCACTTCGCGTCGGTTGATGTGTGTGGTTGATCTTCTCTGATTGGTTGGTGCGGCGGCGTCTCGTGGAGCGGAGC
>Ga0116215_1000583_pt1 | contig 27336 bp, 29 predicted proteins | sample Sb_taG_7_FD_89698 | JGI IMG/M metagenome (GOLD analysis project Ga0116215, IMG submission 89698) | Peat soil microbial communities from Weissenstadt, Germany - Sb_50d_2_FS metaG | ecosystem: Environmental > Terrestrial > Soil > Wetlands > Peat | place: Germany: Weissenstadt | collected 2010-09-21
CATCGACCAGCTCCGGCGAAAGCGACACGGGGTCCACGACGAGCACGCCGCCGCCGGTCCTCTCCGGTCGCCCTCCGGGCTCCCTCCGCTCCCCGGCGGCGCGGAACACCACCTCCTGAACCTCAACGTGATCCTGCGCAGTAGTAGGCATAGCGATCTCCTTCGCTCATGCCTACACAGTTCCTATGACACTCCCGGCCTTTCAGCTCGGCGAGGAACCGTTCGATCAGGGTTGCTATGGCGGTCGCAGGCTCGCGCTGGCGTGGGTCGTCGGTGTCGGCGAGATGCAGCTGAGTATCGAGGTCGGTTTCGAGCGCGTCCACGACCGTTTGCCCGTGGCGGGCGAAGTCGATCTCCCGGGGCTGCTGTTGCTTGGGCTTGCTCCAGCCGATCTCCTCCAGCAGCGCCCGCTCGCCGTCGAGCCGCGCCAGTGGGTCCGTCAACCCGGCCGGGTCGATCGGCCGGTGGTACACGACCTCGGTCAGTTCGTCGGCGCGCCTTTCAAGCTCGACGTACAGCACTTCCCGCAGCAGCAGCACCACCTCGGCGGGGATCGTGAGCCGCTGCGGCGCGTTGGGCAGTTCCGTCGCCGTGAAGTCGCGCAACGCCTCGTACAGCTCGCGCTCGCCGGGCGCGTCGTGCAGGATCGGCGTCATGATCGCGATCGCCGAGCGCAGCGTCGCCGTGTGCACGGCGAGATCGAGCTCGGTGTCGCTCGCGGGATCATCTTGGGTCCAGCCGATCGCGTCCAGCAGCCGGCAGACGCCCGCGAGACGCTCCCGGCACACACGCAGGTCTTCGCCCAGATCGATACCCGCCCCGACATCGCGACTGACCGCGTAGGAGCCCTCGCGTACCGGGGCGATCAACACGGCGGGGATGATGATCGTGGTGATGTCCATGCTCGATTGCTCCTTCGTGGCTGCTGTTGTCGGTGTGCTTCGCCGGCCTGCTCGCGCTCTGTTCGCGACGGGCGACGCTCAGCCGTCCTCCAAGGGCCTGATGCTGCGCCGGCCCGCCCGCAGGGCACGCCGCCGGTTCTGCCCGTGGGAGTCGAGACACATATCGATCGGCTCTCGCCGGTCGTCGATGTCCGCCAGCTCGTCGCTCGGCTCAACCCACTCGTACAGGCAGTAGCTGACCGAGCCCATACACCTGCAACCGTGCCGCAGGCGCTCCGCGAGCACGAACCACATATCCGAATCAGGCGACAGGTCCCCGTCGAGCATCTCGCCGGCCACCGCGAGGCTTCCCCGCAGGTGCTCGCGGACCCGGTCGATCTCCTGCTCCGCCAACCTCCGCGCGTCACGCCAGCGCCGGTGCTGCGGGGACTCGGGCAGCTCGACACTCTCACCCGCACGACGCGCCCGCGACAGACACCGCCGGCCATGACTCGTCAACGCCACCACAGGATTGCTGTGGCGGCGGGAACGCTCGATCGACCCCGCCGCCTCCAGCTCATCCAGCCGAGCATGCAGGCGGCGGGCTCTCCCCGAGCGGCGCGGGATATCCAGGTGATCCATCACGTGCCACACCGGCACGCCACGCGCGTCCCCGCCCCTGTGGCGTTCGGCGCGGTCGATCGCGGCCAACACCAGCACATCGGGCACTACATCCACGGGGGTCTTGCTCATCATCGGTTCCTCCAGTCGGTTGGAGGCCCCGAGAAAGCCGTCGGCGGGCAAGCCCAGACAACCCCTGCCGGGGTACGCTGGCCTTGCGCCGGGAGCGGAATCTCTCGGTGCCACGCCCCCGGCTGCACCATCAGCGCGGGGGCACTATGTCTGTTTCGTCTGCCCGTGCCGCCGCGCCAGCTACTCGCGCAAGAGCTGACAGAACCGCACCGCCGGGCGGGCCGCGAACACGAGCTCGCCGACCCGGTGCACCAGGCCCGCCGCGTGCAACCTCACGACCGCCTCAGCCGCCGTGATCTCGCAGCCGACCTCGCGCGCGAGCTCCGCCAGCGACCAGCCCCCCGACCAATCCGGGTCCAACAACAACGCGAGAACGACAAACTGGACCTCATCGCCACGCCGCCCGGCCGGCGGCGCACCACTACGCTGATCGCGCATGGGAAGGCTTCCTCCTTTCCGTGCCACGGCCCCGGGGCAGTTCGCGCTGTCGCCGGGGCCAACACATGACGTTGACCGCTTGACTCTACGCGCCAGGCCGCGAGAAAACCAGACAACGACCGAAACTTGGCGCGAACGCGCCCATCTGAGCGGTTTAGCTCCTAGAAGTCGGCGCCTTGGCTTCGCCTCTACATGCTGGACTCGAACCATCGGATAACGGGCCGTGGGGCTCCGAACATGCGTAATCCACCCGGGCTTCGATCCGAATGGCGCTCGCGTAGACGTTCGGTGGAGCGTACGGACGCCGCAGCGATACAACGCGGCGTGCGCGTGGCTTGCGGCTCCGCATCGTCCTGCGCGGCCTGCCGACCGACAATAGGCCCGTGTGCTCGCACGCAGCACGAGAGTCCCCATTGGGCACAAATGGGCACAAATCGATCGCCTTAGCCCTCTGTGGCCGCTCCCGAAAGCGCCCCGACCTGCTCGTAAACCTCTCGTTAGCAGGCACTTCTCGAATGGAGCCAACCGGGATCGAACCGGTGACCTCCTGCTTGCAAAGCAGGCGCTCTCCCAGCTGAGCTATGGCCCCAGGCTCCTCAATATAGGTCGTAGACCTACCTCTAGTCGAACGAAAGGCGTTCCTGCCCGGGAGCATCCTCGTGCGGAGGTTCGCGATCGTGCTCGCTCGGGAAGTCCCACTCCACCGAGGCCTCCCCAGACATCTCGCCCGCGTATGCGGCTTGCACCGCCTCGTGCGCAACCGAGTCGGCCGGCGGCGTGGCTCCGAGCGCATCGGAGTCTTCGCCGAGCACAGTCCCCATGTCCAGCTCGGCTGTGTCCTGCGCCGCCGTCGAGAGACTCCCGAGCGGCGCATTCTCGGCGAGCTGGGCGTCCCCATCAAGAACCACTCCCGCGAGCGGGGAGCCGGCGGGAGTCGCCTCAGGGATGGCCTCGTGCACCAGCTCGCCATGGCCGTCATCCGCGGCGTCTCGCTCGTCCGAGAAGATCGGCGTCAGCGCCTCGCGCTCCTCGCGCGCCACTGCCGTCGGATCGGCGCCGTGGCGGCGCTTGAGCTCGAGGTGTTCACGTATGGCCTCGTCGAGCATGCCCATGAAGCCCCCACACCATACTGCGCGCGTCCCCTCTGCCCATCCCACTAAACTGCTCAGGTGGGCTGGGTGACCGCCGGTCTGCTCATGCGGGGCTATAGCTCAGTTGGGAGAGCGCCTGGATCGCACCCAGGAGGTCGGGGGTTCGAGTCCCCCTAGCTCCATTTACTGGACGTCTGCGCCCAGCGCTACTGGAACAAGCGCACGTGCAGACCGTCGAGAACCTTCACAATGCGCTCGAAGTCACGATCGCGCGTCCAGAGCTCAGCCTCGGCGTTGACCGCGCAGACGGCGATTTGGACGTCGACCAGCGGCGTCGTCTGTCCCTGCTCCTGCAGCTTGGCAGTGGTATGTCCCACCGCCACCCAGTCGCTGCGCTTGAGGTCGATCCAGGGTTGAGCACGGAGTTGCTCCGCCAGCTCGTCGCGTTGGTGGCCGCGGGCGCCGGCGAGCAGCTCTGCCACGATCGGCCCGCACGTCAGGATCTTTTCCCGTTGGATGCGCGGGTCGAGATCCTCAGCCGGCGAGACACCCTCCGCGCCCGCGTTGTGGAGAAGGTCGGGCTCGAAGGTACTCCACCCAGATGGACGTGTCGGGGAGCATCAACGGCTTTGCTGCCGCCGGTGCTCGTCTTCAGAGCGCCTCGTCGTCCGCCAGTACTCGGGGTCCTCAAACGCGATCTTGCCACGCATCTCGCGAATGCCCTGAGTTGCGTCCCTGCGTAGATAATCCGCGATAGCGGTCTCGACGGCCTTCGTCTTGGACTTACCCTGCGAGCGCGCCATCAGCGCCTCCATGAGGCTGTCATCCAGCTCGAGCGTGATCCTTCATGGCAGATAGTCTGGCATGTCGATCTCCGGTGCCCGATCGAACAGCTCGCGCCCAACGCGCCCTACCCCGGCCCGCCGCCAAAGCCCGGCGGCGGCGCGCGGCTCGGCTGTTCGCGCCCGATCAGCTGTTCCTGCCAGCTCACCGAGAACTTGCCCCCCGAGCTGGACAGCGAGGAAGGGGTGGCGAGCGTCATCGCCGGCGCGTGATCGGTGTGCGTGCCGGGCCGCCCGCCGCCGCCCGTGAGGGCGTGTTGGCGCAGCTGCAGCGCACTTGCCCACCAGTGGGGGTCCACGATCGTGCCCGTGTGTGAACGGGCGGTGGCGTACGCACTCGCGAAGGTGACTTCTCCGAAGTCGGTGAGTGGCAGGATGTGGCACGTGGACCTGCCGGCGCAGACGGACGGCGCCTCGACGATCCACTCGGCTGAGGAGCGGTCGACGATCGCGCTGCGTACGGCCTTCGCAAAGTGTGCACCCGTGGTCAGATCGCTGATCCTCAGCGCGACCTCGTGACTCTTGATGGCGACCGACGCGGACATTTCGTCCCCTGGGCGCACTTGCAGCGGCAGGTTGACCGGCGCGGCGGGAACCAGCTCATACCAGCTGCTGTAGATCGCGTCGCCTTCGGGCGCGCAGTTGGCGTCGGTGCCGATCTGCTCCAGCGCCCGCGCATGCTGGCTGTAACCGCCGAGCCCCACCCACACGGCGGAGTACGTTTCCCGTCCGGCGCTGCAGGCGGCGCTCGGCGCCCGCCACGAGGCTGACACGCTGCTGAACCGCGAGGCGACTCTCGTGGAGGGGACGGCGATGTATCCAGCCCAGTTCGCGCTCACGCTCGCCCGTGCCCCCGCGGGGGGTGCGGCGAGCGTTGAGGACGGGGCGAACGCGCCGAGCAGGAGCGCCTGCACGAGCACGGCGAGCAGCCGGGCGGGCCAACGTGTCGGCTTGCAGTTGCGCACGGCGGGCAGAATCGCGCCCGCGGCTCAGGAAAAGGTCGCCGCCGTGTAACCGGTTCTAAGAAGGCACCCGCAGCCCGTTGCTCGCCACGATCGTCTGCCGGCCCGCGTCCGTCCACACGATCTGCTCGCGGCCTGGGCCGACGCCCACTAGCGTGACCGGCGCGCCCACGTGCTCGGCGATGAAGTCCAGGTACTCGCGCGCCCCGTCAGGCAGGTCCGACAGCGTGCGGCACTCGCCAAGATCCTGCTGCCAGCCGCCAAGTTCGGTCAGCTCGGCGGTGGTGTGGTGCAGCACCGTCTGGTGATAGGGGAAGTCCTCGAACACCGCGCCGTCCGCGCCGCGATAGCTCGTGCAGACGCAGATGCGGTCAAGGCCCGAGAGTACGTCCAGCTTGGTCACCACCAGCGCCGTCAGCGTGTTCAGGCGCACCGCATAGCGCAGCGCGACGAGGTCCAGCCAGCCGGTGCGCCGCGGGCGCCCGGTCGTCGTACCGAACTCGCCGCCCCGCGAGCGGATCAGCTCGCCCATGTCGTCGTGCAGCTCGCTCGGGAACGGGCCCGCGCCCACGCGCGTCGTGTATGCCTTGGACACGCCCCAGATTTCGTCGATCGCCTTCGGGCCGATGCCGCTGCCCACGCACGCAGCGCCGGACAGCGGGTTCGAGGAGGTCACGAACGGGTACGTGCCGTGGTCGATGTCCAGCATCGCCCCCTGCGCTCCCTCGAGGATCACCGTCTGGCCGTCGTCGAGCATCTCCCACATCAGCTTGGAGGTGTCAGCGATGTGCTGCTCCAGGCGGTGGCCGTAGGTCAGGTATTCCTCGGTCATCGCGTGCAGGTCGAGCGCCGGGTCCTTCTCGAACGGGCGCAATGACAGCCGCTTGGGCTCCATCGCGGCGACGATCTTCTTCTTGAGGATCTTCTCGTCGAGCAGGTCCTGTACGCGGATGCCCAGACGGGCCGCCTTGTCCGCGTAGCAGGGACCGATCCCCCTGCGGGTGGTGCCGATCTGCAGGCTGCCGAGCTTGGCCTCACCGGCTGAATCGAGCAGCAGGTGATAGGGCATGATCAGGTGCGCGTTGGCGGATATGCGCAGGCCGCCCACGTCCACGCGGCGCGCGCGCAGCCCGTCGAGCTCGTCGATCAGGACCTTCGGGTCGATCACGACGCCGTTGCCGATCACGCAACGCTTGCCCGGATACAGGATGCCGGAGGGGATCAGGTGCAGCTTCCACTCCTGATCGCCCCTCACGATCGTGTGGCCGGCGTTGTTGCCGCCCTGGAAGCGCACGACCGCGTCGCCGTGCTCTGCGAGCAGGTCGGTGATCTTGCCCTTGCCCTCGTCGCCCCACTGGGCGCCCACTATCACTATGCCAGGCATGCTCAGAGCAGTGTACGGACGGGCTGCGGCCAGCCCGGCTCAGCCGGCGTGCTCGGCGACCTCAACCCGCCGGGCGCGATACTCGCGCCGGCGGTCCTCGCCGAACAGCGGCAATGGGTCGCCACACATCTCGATCAAGCGCGAGACGGTGCGCGCGCCAATCTGCTCGGAGAGCTCGTCGGGCTGAAGATTGGTGGTCACGATGATCGAGCGCTCCTCCTCGTAGCGAGTGTTCACGATCGAATAGAGCTGCTCGAGCGCCCAGTCGGTGCGGTTCTCCGCGCCGACGTCATCCAGGTGCAGCAGGTCCACGCCTGCCAGGCGGTCGAGGAACCCGACGACGCCGTCGACCTGCTCCCCGTCCCGGGACGATGCGATCGTCTCGCGAATCAGGTTCAGCAGCCGCGGAAGCGAGTAGATGGCGACCGTGCGCCCGGCATCGAGCGCGGCCTTGGAGATCAGCATCGCGAGCATCGTCTTGCCCGTGCCGATGTCTCCCATGATCCACATGCCCTGGCCTCGGTCGAGGTTCTCCCCGATCGCGCCGGCGAACCTGCGCGCCACGCGGATCTGCTCGGGGAACGCCACCAGATCGGTCCCAGTGAGCTGCTCGAAGGAGATCTCTCGATAGCGGCTGGGGATGCGCGCCTCCAGACGGCCGGCGCGCAGCTTCGCGATCCGCGCGGGCCTGCAGCGGCAGTCGAATGCCGTGTTGGTGGCTTCGTCGATCACGAAGCCGCTGCCGTCGCACAGGTCGAACGGGCAGCGATCCGTGCCACGCTTGCCCCGCTGAGCCGCCAGCACGGTGAGCGGCTCCGGGGTGGCGGACGCATCGCCCTCGCATCGTCCCGGGACGGGGAATAGGCGCTCGTCTGTCTGCCCTCCGTCAGGGGGGGTGTCCTTCGGGGAGCTCATTGTGCGTAGCGCTCGCCCGCGTAGTTCATGAACTTCGGGTATTCCTTCTGAAAGGTCAACGTGACCCTGCCGACCGCGCCGTTGCGGTGCTTGGCGATGATCAGGTCAGCCTCGCCGGGGCGCTCGGAGTCCTCGTCGTAGTACTCGTCGCGGTAGATGAACATCACCAGGTCGGAGTCCTGCTCGAGGTTGCCGCTCTCACGCAGGTCCGACAGCTGTGGCTTCTTGTCCGGACGCTGCTCCACCGCGCGGCTGAGCTGGGACAGCGCGATCACCGGCACCCCCAGCTCGCGCGCCAGGATCTTCAGGCCACGGCTCAGCTCACCCACGGCGGTGACGCGGCTGTCGTAGCGGCTGTCCGTGCGCATCAGCTGCAGGTAGTCGATGATGATCAAGCCGAGCCCGCCCTCGCACTGGCTGTGCAGCCGCCGCGCCTTCGCCCGGATCTCCAGCATCCCCACGTCGCTCGAGTCGTCCACCCACAGCGGCGCTCGCGCCAGACGCTGGCTGGCCTGCAGGATCTTCGGCCAGCGCTGCTCGGCGACCCGTCCCTTGCGCAGCTCCTCGCCCTTGATTTTCGCCTGCGAGGCGACGAAACGCTGTGCGAGCTCCGCCTCGGCCATCTCGAGCGAGAACAGCGCCACGGGCTTGCCGTGCTCGACCGCCGCGTTCTCCGCGATGTTGCACACGAGCGCGCTCTTGCCCATCGCCGGGCGGGCGGCGATGATGATCAGGTTGCCCGCCTGGAATCCCCCGGTGATCTCGTCGAGGTCCTTGAACCCCGAGGGCGTGCCGGTCAGCGAGGTGCCCTCGAGCGACAGCCGGTGCAGCTTGTCGAGCTCCTCGTGCAGCACCTCCTCGATCGCCCTGAAGTCCTGCTGGCGGTCATCGCGCGCGACCTCGAGCATCGCCTTCTCGGCCTGCTCCACGAGCTCCCGCGGCGGCGCCTGGTGGCCGAGCACGCTCTCCTGGATCTCATACGTGCTCTTCAGCAGGCGCCGCAGCAGCGCGTTCTCGCGCACGATCTGCGCGTAGCGGCGCGCATGGCCGGCGGCTGGCACGACGCCGGTCAGCTCATCCACCGTCGCCGGGCCGCCCACGTCCTCCAGCTTGCCCATCTGGCGCAGCCGGTCGGTGACCGTCAGCACGTCGACCGGCTCGCTTTCGTTGTACAGCGCGAGCATCGCCTCGTAGACGACCGCGTGTCGCTCGCGATAGAAGTCCTCCGCGCGCAGCCCCTCTTCGATCACCAGCGCGTACAGCGAGCGATCGGACAACAGGATCGCGCCGAGCACCGACTGCTCCGCGTCGAGGTTGTGCGGCGGCGTGATAACGCCCGCGTTGGCGCCGTTGGCGCCGTTGGCTCGGGAAACGGCGCTCATGGCCATGGCTCTGCCGAGTCTAGGCTGCGCTCGGGCGCATTCCGACAGTTGTTCCCGCAAATGCGGCGCGAAAAAGCTGAGGCATCGTCACGAACACATGTTCGCACCAGGAAAGGACGGAGCCGCTACGCGCGGCTGCAGTTCTCGGCCAAGCGGAGCGCTTGAGGCGACTCGGTCCCCCGCCGCGTCAGCGGCCGGGAACGATCGACTCAAGCGCGGAGCGTCATTTCTTGGCGACGACCATCGTCTTGATCGTCGCGGTCGCGTTCTCGACCACGTCGACCACGACCATGTACGTGCCGACGTTCCTGATCGGCTCCGGCATGTGCACGTTGCGTTTGTCGATCCGCAGTCCGCGCGCTTCGCGGATCGCGGTGGCGATGTCCTGTGCTGTCACCGACCCGAACAGCCGTCCGTCCGCGCCAGCCTGCTGGGGGATCGTGAGGACCGTCCGGTTGAGCAGGTTGACGTTCTCCTGAGCCTTTTCAACCGCCTCGCGTGCGGCCCGCTCGGCCGCCGCCTGGCGCTGGCGGACCGTTTCGATCGCGCCCTTGGTCGCCGGCTGCGCCAGCTTGCGCGGGATCAGGTAGTTGCGCAGGTAGCCCTTGGAGACCTCCACCACGTTGCCCTGCTCGCCGAGCTCCTCGACGTCCTTGAGCAGAATCGCTTCGGGCATCGCCGCGCGGCCTAGCGGTCGCGGTCGCGGTCTCGACCGCGGTCGCGAGGGCTGTCGTCGCGGCCGCCCTCATTGACGTAGGGAAGCAGCGCCAGCTCGCGGGCGCGCTTGACCGCGCGCGCGATCTGCACCTGGTGGCGCCGGCAGGAGCCGGTGATCCGGCGCGAACGGATCTTGCCCTTCTCGGAGATGAACTTGCGCAGCGAGGTCACGTCCTTGTAGTCGACCTGGTCGATCTTGTCGCGGCAGTGCTGGCAGGGCTTGCGCCGCCCGCTGCCCGGTCCGCCCTTCTTGTCGCGCCGGCGCACGGGCTTGCCGCGACCGCGTGCCTTGGCCATCAGCGTGCTCCGCTGTTGGGGTTGTGCTCGGCGCGACGATCTGCTTTGGCTGGCGTGTAGGACACTGGACCTCGCTGTGCTGGCATTGGGATGGAGCTAGAACGGAATGTCGTCGTCACCGGCGCCGCCGGCGACCGGTGCAGGCTGGAAGTCCCCTTCGTCGACCGGGGCCTCGCCAGTCCTGGCGGGCCCGTTGCCGGAGAATCCGCCACCGCCCGAGCCTTCCTCGCGCGAGCCCAGGAACTGCACCGAGTCGGCAATGATATCGATTGCCTGGCGTTTCGTCCCGTCCTGTGCCTCCCACTCGCGCCACTCGAGGCGGCCGTCGATCGCCACCGGGCGTCCCTTGGCGAGGAAACGCGCCGCGTTCTCCCCCTGCGCGCCCCACACGGTCACGTTGAAGTAGTTGGGCTTGTCCTCCCATTCGCCCGTGCTCCCGTTCTTGCGGCGCGTGTTGCACGCGAGGCGCAGGCTGCACACGGAGGTCCCGCTCGGCAGCGAGCGCAGCTCCGGGTCGGCGGTCAGGTTTCCGGTCAGCACGACCCTGTTGATGTTGGTGGCGGCCACGGCTGTATTCCTTTCGGTTCGTCCTCGTCCGGGGGTCGATCTGTCGTCTGGTGGTCGAGGGTCGAGTCTAGAGCGGCCTGCGCAGGCAACCGGCCCGGGCGGCCTTCTCGATCGCGCTCATTGCGAGGATCGCTTCTCGCGCGATGAGGTGCGGAACACCTCGTCCCAGTAGGGCGCGCTGATCCCGAAGCCGCGGGTGTCATCCTGAAAGTGATGGCGCATGTGGCGCTCGCGCAGCATCCTGCCCAGTCGCCCACGCGGGCGGAAGTGGTGCAGGTAGTAGTGCGTCATGTCGTACACCAGGTAGCCGGCGAAGAACCCAACCGCGATCGCCGGCGCGTAGCCTGCGCCGAAGATCACGTACAGCAGGCCGAATACGGCAGCGCCGAGCGGCAGGCTCACCGCGGGCGGCATCACCAGGCGCATCGGGTCGTTTGGGTGATCGTGATGGACGCCGTGGATGATCCAGTGCAGGCGCGCGCCCAGCCCGTCCTGCGGCTCGAAGTGGAAAACGAGCCGGTGCAACCAGTACTCGAACAGCGTCCACAGCGCATAGCCGCCCGCCGCCAGGCCGATGCTCGCGGGCACGCTCTCGTTCGACAGCGCCCATGCGCCAAGCGCGGCGATCGCCGGCAGGAAGATCATCACGGGCACCGCCGGATGCACGCGCGAGAGCGCGTCGAGCACGCGCGAGTCGAACATCGGCGGCGACGCGCGCAGCACATCGGTCCTGTTGGTGGCTCGATCGACCATGTCCTCCCCCTCCCCCTTCGGGGACGATGCCGGGGACGATGCCGCCTCTGCCCAGCTCATGGCGCCGATGTTATTACCCTTGCCGCTGGCGCGTAAGCGTCGAGCGGCAATCGATCAGGCACTCTCGGCGAGCTCGTCCTGCGGCTCGTCGTCGCTCGCCGCCTCGACCTGCGCCTCGGGCTCCCCCTCCGGGGACGATGCGCTGCGGCGCGCGGATGCCGCGGAGGAGCGCATGTCGGGCGCGGCCGGCACGCCCGGCTTGAGCTTGATGATGCGAAAGCGCAGCACGCCGTCGGTGATCCGCAGCGAGTGATCGAGGCCGCTCAGCAGCTCCGTGCCGCCGGTGTGGAACTGCAGCAGGTGGTACTCGGCGCTCGCCCGGCGCTCGATCGGGTAGGCCAGCGGCCGCTCGCCCCACTCGTCGTGGCGCAGCAGCTCGCCCTGGGCCTGCACCGTGGCGAGCGTGTCGCCGACGATCTTCGCGCGCGCGTCCTCCTCCGCCTGGGGGTCCAGCAGCAGCGTCAGATCGTATGTGGGCGCGGTCACAGGCATGTCCGGCGAGAAAGACTAGCGGGTCGGCGGATCGGGCTCGGGGGTCGGGTCGTCCCGGACGGCGCATGCGCCGTCCGGCGGTCCGCGCATGCGCGGACCGAGTCAGGGCCGCATGCGGCCCTGACGCCACGCCGCATGCGGCGTGGCCCGCACAGATCGCTTCAGCGCGCGGCGCCCTTGGCGCGGATGTCCGCCAGCTGCTCGTCGATCCAGTCGCCCGGGTCGCGCGAGGTGACGATCTGCGCCAGTCCCTCGGCGCGCCGGCGACGCTCGTCGCGGTCCATCGTCAGGGCGGCGTAGATCGAGTTGGCGAGCTCCTCGATGTCGAAGGGGTTGACCGACAGCGCGTACTCCCCGAGCTCCTCGTGCGCCCCTGTGTTCTCCGAGAGGATCGAGACCCCCTCGCGCTCGTTCACGATCGGCCCCTCCTTGGCGACGAGGTTCATGCCGTCGAACATCGCGTTGACGAGCAGCACGTCGTAGTGCTTGTACGCGGCGACCGCCTCCTCGAGGTCATCGCGCAGCTTCAGCTGGATCGGCATCCAGTCGGGGGTGCCGTGGCGGTGGTTGACGACCGCCACCAGCGCCTCGATCCGCTCGAGGTACTCCGCGTACTGCGGCACGTCCGTTCGCGACGGCATCAGCTGCGCCACGAACGTCACCCGCTCGATGAACTCGGGGTGCTCCTCGAGGAACAGGTCGAACGCGGAGAAGCCGCGCAGCACGTTCTTCGAGAGGTCGGCGCGGTCCACGCGCAGGATCAGGAAGTCGCGCCGGCGGCGCAGCAGCTCCTGCTCGAACTCCCTCACGCGGGCACTCTGCGCGATCTGTCGTGTCGCGCGGTGATCGATCGGCAGCGGGTAAGCGCGCACCCACACCTCGCGTTCCCCGCCCGGGGCCCTCACCGCGCCGCGCTCGAAGTCGACCTCCAGGTCCATCAGGTCGCGACAGCACTGCAGGAAGTTGCTGCGGTAGGAGCGCGTGTGAAAGCCGATGATGTCGTTCGCCAGCAGGCCCGTGAAGATCTCCTCGCGAATCCGCGTCGGCAGTACGCGCCAGGCGTCGGCTTGCGTCCACGGGATGTGGATGAAGTGGTGCAGGAACACGTCCGGGCGTGCGCGGCGGACGAGATCTGGCAGCGTGTAAAGGTGGTAGTCGTGGACCATCACGACCGGCTCGGAGCTGTCCTGCAACTGCTCGACCACCGCGCGCGCGAGATCCTCGTTGACGACGTTGTAGCCGAACTCGAACGCCTCGATCTCCTCGCGGCGGATGTCTGGAGCGTTGGACAGGTCCCACAGGTAGTGCTGGATGAACCACAGCATCGGGTTGGCGAACACGTTGTAGAAGCGGTCGTAGGCGTCGGGATCGCTGACCACCAGTCGCACCTGGTACTCGCCGGCGCCCGGCGCGCGCACGGGGAAGGCGCGCCCGCCGTGCTCGCGCGAGACCGCCACGTCGTGCTCGTTCATCGCCGAGGCGATCCAGATCGCTTCGCGGTGCGAGGCCAGGCCGGTGAGCGCCGTCACCAAGCCCCCCGAGCCGCGCTGCACCTCTCCGCCCGCCTGAAACGTGACCGGGCCGCGGTTGCTCACCAGCACGAGCGGAGTCCGCTGTGCCGGCTCGCCGGTCATGCCTCGTTCAGCTCGTTGAAGATCCGTAGATAGTCGCGCAGATAGCGCGGCGTGAGGAAGTGCTGGCGCACGTGCTCCTTGCCGCGCCTGCCAAGTGTGCGCCCGAGCTCGGGGTCGCGCAGGATCTCCAGCGTGCGCTGCGCGCACTGCTCTGGGCTGGAGACGAGAAAGCCGGTGACGCCGTCTTGAATCTGCAGCGGTATCCCGCCGACGTCGCCGCCGACGAACGGGCGCGCCTTCCAGATCGCCTCCGATACGGTCAAGCCGAACCCCTCGCGCGTGGACTTCTGGATCAGCACGTCCGCGTGCGACTGGAAGGCGTTGACCTCGATCGCGCCGACGTTGTTGAAGTTGTTGAGGATGTGTATGTCCGAGTCGCCGTCGGCGTGCGCGATCGTGGCGTTGAAGTAGTCCCATCCCTCCGGGTCGTCGCTCGCCATCGAGCCGACCAGCGCGAGCTGCACGTCGGGCATCGACTCCTTCACCTGGTGGTAGGCGTCGATCACGCCGAGCGGGTCCTTCCAGGGGTCGAAGCGCGAGACCTGGCAGATCAGCGGCCGGTCCACGTCGATCCCGAACTGTCCGCACACGAACGCGCCGTCTTCAGGCGAGAGCGCCATGTTCTTCGGTGTCAGCGGGTCGATTGCGGGCGGCACGACGTTGACGTGACCGTTCATGCCCGCCGGCACGTACTCGCGCATGTGAAACAGCGACTCCGGGTAATTTTCGATGTACGGCAGCAGCTGGCGGATCGTGTCCGGGTTGGGGGTCGACAGGTCGATGTGGCAGCGCCACACCCAGCCCCTGGCCTTCTCGGGCACCAGCTGGCACAGCGCCGCCGGCTGCGGGTCGTGGACCAGGCACACGTCCCAGCCTCCGGAGAGCTCGGCGGCGTTCATCTCGTTGTAGCGCAGCCACGTCGCCCACTGTTCCTCGTCGAGGTCCTGCGGCGCGCCCTGGAGCGCGTTGTGCATCAGCTTGGTCGCGTTGAAGAACTCTTCGCGGCCGTAGATCACCTGCCACTCGCAGTCCAGGCCCACGTCGCGCATCAGCGGCACGAGCGTGTAGAGGATCTCCGAGACACCGCCGCCGAACGCGGTCGCCGAGATGTGCACCACGCGCTGGCCCTTCAGCGGCTCGGCCAGCTCGCGGATTTCAGCGATCAGCTCGCGTCCGCAGATGTGCGTGTAGTCGGCGAGCGTCTTGTTGGCAACGGCCACGGGCTGGAGCACGCGGCCGCACGATACCTAACCCACTGCACCGATCCGCGCCCTGTCGCCCTGCGTCGCCCCCGCGGCTCACTCTGAGCGCACAGCGAGCCGGCCCGCGGACTATGGTCTAGGCATGCTCAACGGGCGTCTGTACCGAGCCGCGTTCGTGCCTTTCCTGTTCGCGCTCGCGATCGCGGCGTTCTCGCTGAGCTCGCGTCCGTCCGCCCTGCGCTCAACGCTCGCTCCCGAAGCGTTCGAAGGCGCACCGGCATTCGCCGACCTGCAGCGCCTGACCGCGCGCTTCCCGCAGCGACGTCCCGGCAGCCGCGGCGATGACGAGCTGGCAGCGTACGTCGCACGGGCCCTGGCAGGGCTCGGCGGCACCGCGGGCGGCGGCTTCTCGGTGCACACCTACCACTTCCAAGCGCAGACGATCGAAGGCGAACGCACTCTCAGCACGGTCATCGCCGAGCGACCGGGCTCGACCGACGCCCCCCCGATCCTGATAGTCGCGCATCGCGATGCCGCCGCGCGCGGCTCGGAGGCAGAGCTATCTGGGACCGCGGCGCTGCTCGAGCTCGCCAGCGTGTTCGCCCAGCGCGAGACCAAGCGCACGATCGTCCTGGCCTCCACGAGCGCAGGCAGCGGCGGCGACGCCGGTGCGGGGCAGCTGATCTCCGATCCCTCCCAGCTCGGGAGCGCCGCCGCCGCCGCGGGCGGCGGTCACGGACCGTTCGACGCGGCGATCGTGCTCGGCGACCTCGCCGGCGCTCGCACCCGGCGGCCGTTCGTGGCGCCCTACTCCGACGGGCTCGGCTCGGCGCCGCTGCAGCTGCAGCGCACTGTGGCCGGAGCGATCACGCAGGAGGTCGGCGCCAACCCCGGCTCGCCAAGCGCGCTCGGCCAGTTCGCGCATCAAGTGTTCCCGCTCGCGAGCGGCGAACAGGGGGTGCTGAACGCCGGCGGACTGCCGGCCGTGCTGATACAGGTCTCAGGAGAACAGGGTCCCGCACCGCGGGAAGGCGTGAGCGCGGAACGCCTGCAGAGCTTCGGCCGCGCGGCGCTGATCGCAATCGACGCGCTCGACACTGCCCCCGATGTCTCTCAGACGATGCAGACCGGGTTGCTCCTGCAGCACAAGACGGTGCCGATGTGGGCGGTGCGGCTGCTGGTCCTCACCCTGCTGCTGCCGGCGCTGGTGGTGCTCGCGGACGGGCTCGCTCGCCTACGCCGCCGGCGGATGCCGGCGGGACGCTGGATGCTGTGGACGCTCAGCTGTGCGCTGCCGTTCTTCAGCTGCGCCCTGTTCGCATGGGTGCTCGGCGCCCTTGGCATCTTGGGTGCTACGCCATCCGTGCCGGCGCCGCCCGGCGCGCTGCCGTTCGACGCCACCGCCGCCACCGCGGTCGTGGCCGTCGTGCTGACGTTCGCGCTCGCCTGGCTGCTGTGGGCGGCGCTCGTCCGGCGCCTGGGCTGGGGCGTGCGCCCCGCCTCGCAGGCAGCCGGCGTGTCGATGCTGGTGGTGGTGCTCGCCCTCGCCGCGCTCACATGGGTGGGCAACCCGTTCACGGCGCTGCTTGCGCTTCCAGCGCTGCACCTGTGGCTGGTGCTCGCCTCGCCGCGGCTGCGTCCGTCTCGCCTGGGCTCGCTCGCGCTCGTCGCGCTCGGCGTGCTGCCGCTCGCGCTGCTGGTGCTCTTCTACGCTCACGAGCTGGGGCTGGGGGTGGGCGGGATGGCATGGACGGCCGTGCTGCTGCTCGCCGGAGGGCACGTCGGCCTGGGGAGCGCGATCCTTTGGAGCGTCGGCTTTGGATGTGTCGCCGCCGCGATCATGCTCGCCGTCCAGCCCCGCCGGGAGCGGGCGGGCGTGCAGGCACCGGAGGAGATCGAGGTCACGATCCGCGGTCCCATGTCCTACGCGGGGCCGGGATCGCTGGGAGGCACCGAGTCGGCTCTGCGACTATAGGTGGGCGTGTCCGAGCTCCAGTTGACGACCCCGTCGCCCGGCACAGCGCTCGTCGCGTCGAGCGACGGTCACGTACGGGTGGCGCGCCTGCTGCGCGTGGCGGCGGTCCTGCTCGTCCTCGCCGGCTTGCTGGCGCTGCTCGACGCGGCCGCGACGCTGCTCTGGCAGGAGCCGATCTCGGCTCTGTACGCGATCATCGAGCAGGACAAGCTCAGCGGCGATCTGCGCAGGGTCGAACGCGCCCCACCCACGCCGCTGGAGCGGCGTACGCTGGCCAGTCTGGCCGACCAGGGCGCCCGCATCGCGTTCCTCGCCGGCGAGCTCGAACGCCATGTCGGCGACGGCAGCGCGGTGGGACGGATCGTGATTCCCCGGGTGCATGCCAACTACGTGGTCGTCAACGGCACCGACACCGAAGACCTCAAGAGCGGACCGGGTATCTACACGGAAACGAGCTTCCCTGGAATCCCCGGTACGACGGCCATCGCCGGGCACCGCACGACCTACCTGGCTCCCTTCCGCAACATCGACCTGCTGGAGCCCGGAAGCCACATCCTGCTGTTCATGCCCTACGCGCATTTCACCTACACGGTCACAGCCCAACGCGTCGTGGCTCCCACCGACGTGCGCGCCGCTGTCTCCGAGGTCGGCCACAGCCGCCTCGTGCTGTCTGCATGCACGCCGCTGTTCAGCGCCGAAAAACGTCTGCTCGTGTACGCGCGGCTGACACGGACCATGCCCGTGGGAGCTGCGCGAGTGCTGCCCGGTGACGCGATCCCGCGGCCGATCGAAACCCCGCTCCTCGGCACGCAAGCGCATCCACGCAGGTCGCTACCAGCGATGCTCGTATCCCTCGATCCGCACCTGCTCGCCCCGAGCGTCTGACAGCACCGCGCCCGGCGGCCCCTCGATCACCTCGCCGATCCACGTGACCCCGACCTCGCCGAGCTCGCTGAGCGCGTGCTCGATGCGCGCACGCTGCGCCGGCGCGGCGCAGAAGCACAGCTCGTAGTCTTCCCCCGCCCCCGCCGCGAGCCGCCAAGGCGGCACTCCGAGCTCGGCCGCGATCTCCGCCACGCCGCCGTCCAACGGCAGCGCCTCCAGCTCGATCCGCAGGCGCACGCCGCTCGCGCGGGCGATGTGGCCGGCGTCGCTGGCAAGGCCGTCGGAGAGGTCGATCATCGCGTGCACGCCCGCGCTCGCCAGCGCGCGACCCTCTCTCAGCCGCGGCATCGGGTTGCGCGCGCGTGCGAGCGCCGCCTGCGCGGCCGGCGTGTCGGTGCCGGCGCGTCCCGCGAGCACGGCCAGTCCAGCGCCCGCCCCGCCAAGCCGGCCGCTCACGCCCACGATGTCGCCCGCCCGCGCGCCGTCGCGGCCGACGAGCTCCTCGGCGCGCTCGGCCCAGCCCACCGCGGTCACCGACACGGTGAGCACCGGCGCGGCGACGATGTCCCCACCGGCGATCGCGGTGTCGGTTGCGCCGGCGAGCGCGTCCGCCGCGCGCATCAGCTCGAGCGCGCGCTGCTCGCCAAACCCGGGCGGCAGGCCCAGCAGGAAATAGGCCTCGCCCGGGAGGGCCCCCATCGCGGCGAGATCGGACAGGGCCCCCGCCAGCGCGCGGTGCCCGACCTCGCCCGCCGTCGAGGAGCCCTCCCGCAGACGGAAGTGGACCCCGTCGACCATCGCGTCGAGCGAGGTCACGGATATCGCCCGCGCGCGTACGACCGCCGCGTCGTCTCCTATACCTCTCACGATCCGCGCCCCGCGCGTGCTCTGCAGCTCGCGGGCGATGGCTTCGATCAGGGAGCGCTCGGCGATCAGCGGTGGCGGTAGACGATCCGCGCGCGGTCCAGGTCGTACGGCGAGAGCTCGCAGCGCACGCGGTCTCCCGGGAGGATGCGAATGCGAAAGCGACGCATCTTGCCGGCGACGTGCCCGAGCACGATGTGGTCGTTGTCCAGCTTCACGCGGAACATCGCATTCGGCAGGGCCTCGATCACCTCGCCCTCGAATTCGACCTTGTCCTCCTTTGCCACGCCGATCAAACTACCAGTGCGCAGTATCTACGGCGTTGCGCCGCCGGTCTTGCCCGGCCCGGCGTGTCCGGGCGCGGCCGGTTCACGGCCGGGCGTGGGCGGCGTCGGCGTGTTCGGCGACGGAGCCCTGGCTTTTGGCGGGGGAGTTTCCTGCACTTCGATGATCGCGTGTTCGCTGTGACGGTTGCCCTGGCCGGAGCCGGCGCCGGGCGCGGCGTGGTGCTTGGCCTTCGGATGCGCGGGCGCGGATTCGAGCTGCTGGCTCAGCTGCGCCTCGCCGGTGGTCGCGTATTTGCCGTAGAACGGCCGGTAGGAGATCGCTTCCTTGGAGGACGGGAGTTCCACGCACGGCTGACCTTCGGTGACCGCGCTCATGTACGTTTTCCAGATCACCGCCGGCAGCGCGCCGCCCTGCTGGGGTTCGCCGTGGACGTCGGTCATCGGCACGTCTTTGTTGGGGTAGCCCATCCACACGACCGTCGAGTAGTCGGGGGTGTACCCGTCCAGCCACGCGTCGACCAACTTGCTCGTGGTCCCCGTCTTCGCCGCGGTCGGACAGGAGATCACCGATTTCACGGCCGTGCCCCCGAGCACGTTCTGGTGCAGGATGCTCGTCTCCTCGGCGGTGACCGCTTCGCTGAGCACCCTCACCCGCTGCGGCCTGCCCCAGTTGTCGTCCACGTGACCGTTTGGGAAGATCACCTTGGTGATCGCGATCGGCGTGTTGCGCCAGCCGCCGTCGGCGAGCGTCGCGTACACGTCGGCCATTTCCAGCGGTGTCACTCCGTGTTCGAGGCCGCCGAGTGCCTGTGCGGGGTTGCCGATCAGATGTTCCTTGACCCCCATCGCGTAAGCGGTGTGCGTGATCGTTTCCTCGCCCAGGTCGGCGGCCAGCTGGGCGTAGACGGTGTTGTCGGAGGCCAGCGTCGCTTGCACGAGGTTGATCGACTTGTTCAGCGAGGTGCCCTCGAAGGTCTGCACTTCGTACTTCGGTTCGCTCGCCAGCCAGCCGGGCGCGAGCGTGTGGGAGAAGTAGTAGGTGCTGTTCGGGTCGATCCCCCGCGAGAGCGCGTCCGCCAGGTCGATCGCCTTGAACGTCGAGCCCGGCTGGCGGTGTCCGTCGGCGGCGAGGTTGTACTGCGACTGCTCGTAGCTCTCTGACTCGGCCATCGCCTCGATGTCGCCGTTGTGCGGGTTGAGCGTGACGATCGCCGCGGCCGGGTCTTCGTGCTCGTTGAGCACTTCAGCGATCGCTTTGCGTGCGAGCCGCTGCATGTTCAGGTCGATCGTCGTGTGGACCTTCAGGCCGCCCTGCTCGACCGTCTTTGCGCCGTAGCGTTCGACGAGCTGCTGGTGGACGTATTCAAAGAAGAACGGTTCGCTGCGCTGCGAGTAGAAGTTGCCGCGATGGACCTCCAGCGGCGCGGACTCGGTCGCGCGGGCCTGCGCTCGGCTGATGTAGCGCAGTTCCGCCATCTTCGCCAGCACCTCGTTGCGGCGTTCCCTGGCCTCCGACGGATTCAGGAACGGGTTGTACTGCGAGGGCGCCTGCGGCAGCCCGGCGAGCAGCGCCGACTGCTCGAGATCCAGGCGCGAGACGGGCTTGTCGAAGAACATCCGCGCGGCCGCCTGGACGCCGATCGCCGTCTGGCCGCCGAGGGTGCCGTAGGGGACGCTGTTGAGGTAGCCGGTGAGGATCGAGTGCTTGCTGTGTTCTTTGGTGTATTTGATCGCCATCGCCGCCTCGATGATCTTCTGGTGGATCGTGCGCTGATAGCCGCCGAGATAGAGGTTGCGCATCAGCTGCATGGTGATCGTCGAGGCGCCCTGCAGCGCGGAGCCGTGGAGGATGTCCTTGATTGCCGCGCGGAAGATGCCGGTCAAATCGACGCCGTTGTTCTTGTAGAAGCGCTGGTCCTCGATCGCCACCGTCGCGTTCTTGACATCGCCTGGGATTTCGCTCCAGCCAACGGGACTGCGCGGTTCGTCGGACTGGATCGTGCCCAGGAGAGTGCCGTCGGCGGCGAACACCTGCGAGCTGCCGCCGCTCACGCGCGGTGTCAGCCCGCGCGGCGAAGGCGCCGACTGCGCGACGTTCACGACGTACGCGACCGCGCCGATCACACCGACCGCCAGCGTGGCCGCGAGCACGCTGGCGCCGATGAACAGGATGCGCGAGCCGCCGCGGCGGCCGCGGCGGCGCTTTCGTGCCTTTGCAGACATCTCCGAAGATCGAGATTACCGTGCCGCTTGTGATTTCCTGCCGTCTGGCAGCGGCGCGGCCTCTACGCTCGGTGCCGAGCGCGATGAGCACCGACACGATCGATCAAGAGGGCACCCGGCGCGTGGAGCCGCCCGGCTCTGCGCGGCCTGTGCCCCACGCGCTCGTCGCACGGCCGGCCGACTCCGAGCGCATGGACGCCGTTCGCGACTGCTGGCGCGCGCTGTGGTGCTCGCGCCTGCTCGTGTGGGCGGCTGGCGTGGGCACGATCGTGGCGTTCGGGTACGGGCCCACACGCAAGGCGTTCAACCCCCCCGGTTTGACCAGGGGCTTTGGCTGGCTCGGCAATCTGCTCGCCGCTCCCGCGGCGCGCTGGGACTCGGTCTGGTACCTGGTGATCGCCCACGACGGTTACCGCCCGGACCTGAGCTTCTACACCTCCCCGCGCACTGCCTTCTTCCCCCTGTACCCGCTCGGCCTGTGGGCGACCACGTCGTTCGGCGTGCCGGCGATCCTGGCAGGCGTGCTGCTGTCGCTGGCGGCGCTCGCGCTCGCGCTGTACGGCATCCATCGTCTGACCACGCTCGAGCTCGCGTGCGGCCTGCGGCGAGGGCTCGCCGGCGGGCGGGCTGGCGAGGTGCCGCGCCTGGCGGTGCTGCTGACGGCGTTCGCGCCGATGGCCTTCTTCTTCTCGGCCGTCTACTCCGAGTCGCTGTACCTGGCGCTGTCGGTCGGGCTGTTCCTGAACGCGCGCCGCGGTCGCTGGATGTGGGTGGGGGTGCTCGGCGCGCTCGCGGGCGCCACGCGCAGCACCGGCCTGGTGCTCGCCCTGCCCGCCGTGATCATCTATCTGTACGGGCCGCGCGAGGACCGACCGCCCGACCGCACGCTGGATCGCCATCCCGCCCGCCACTCGCGCCTGCCCGTGCCCGTCAGGGTGCGCCCGCGCTACAGGTTGCGCCGTGAGGCGCTTTGGCTCGCCCTGCTGCCACTCGGTGCGGTCATCTACGGCGCCTACCTGGGGCTCGCGGGGGGCGATCCCCTCTCACCGCTGAGCGCCCAGAACGTCTGGGGCAGGCACTTCGCGGGCCCGTACGTGGGCGTGTGGGACGGTCTGGAGGCGGCGATCGGCGGCGCGCGCCAGCTGCTGTCCTTCCAGCATCATCACCTCTACTTCCCCGTCACGGGGGGCAGCCCGTTCGTGGCCGCCGGCCACAACCTGATGCTGTTCGCGTTCCTGCTGGCGGCGATCCCCGCGATCATCGGCGTGCTGCGCAGGCTGCCGCTCGCCTATGGCGCGTACGTGATCGCCGCGCTCGCGCTGCCGCTGTCGGACCCCGTGAGCTCGCAACCGCTGATGTCGTTGCCGCGCTTCCTGCTGGTGCTGTTCCCGCTCACGATCTGGCTTGCGATCTGGCTGAGCGAGCATCCCCCCGCGCGCCGGCCGACGCTCGCGCTGTCGGGCGCGCTGATGGCGGTGTTCGTCGCCCAGTTCGCGACCTGGCACTGGGTGGCCTAGCGGTGCAGGAGCTCGGCGAGCAGCCGCGCGAGCGCGAGCGCTCCCCGACCACCGCGTGGGCCCCTTGGACCGCGCCGGTCGCGCTGCTGGCGGGGCTGTTCCTGGCACTCGTAGGTGGGCTCGTGGTCGACGTGCCCGCGCTGCTGGCGGGAGTGAAGATCACGAGCTCGCATACACCTCCCGGGGTCTCGATCGCCGACACTATCGTCCAGGACACCGGCTTCGTGCTGGTGGCCGTCTACTGCGCGCATCTCGGCGGGCGGGCGGTGCGCTCGGCCCAGTTCGGCCTGCGCCGACCGGGCGTCGGCTGGGTGTCTGCGGCCGGCTTCGTCCTGCTGCTGCTGGCCGTGTACCTCCTGCTCGGCGCGATCTGGTCCACGCTGGTGCATCCCGAAGAAGAGAAGCTGCTCGAAACGCTCGGCTCCAACGAAAGCACCGCGCTGCTGCTCGCAAGCGCGGCGCTGACGTGCGTTGTGGCGCCGATCTGCGAGGAGCTCCTGTTCCGCGGCTACATCTTCACGGCGCTGCGCAACTGGCGCGGGACGCTGCCCGCGGCGCTGATCACGGGGCTGCTGTTCGGGCTCGTGCACGTCGGCTCTGCGCCCGCGCTGGACCTGGTGCCGCTGGCGGGGCTCGGCTTCGGACTGTGCCTGCTCTACCGCTACAGCGGCTCGCTATACCCGTGCATGATCGCCCACTCGCTGAACAATTCGCTCGCGTTCTCCAGCCTGGAGAACTGGGGCTGGCAGGCACCCGTGCTGGCGGTGTGCGCGTTGCTGGCGATTGGCGCGTTGGTGCAGGCGTTCAAGCGCGTCGGCGTGATCGCCGTGGAGACACCGCTGCCGGCTGGATACGTTGATGGTTGAGACGACCGTCTACGATCGCGGTTATGAGCTCGATGCGTAGCCTGGTCCTGCTCAGCGCACTGCTTGCATGTGTGATCGCGCTGGCGCAATCGGCGCCTGCAAAGGCCACCGCAACGCCCAGCTCGGGGGCTGCGCCGCGGTCGCCGAGTGCGCCCGGTCCCGTGGCGCCCGTGCTGAAGCTCGCTCTGGCGAAGGCCGGCGGCAGTCCGCCGTTCGCGCTGGTGGGGCGGCGAATCGTGGTGCGTGGCATCATCACGCCGTATGTCGCCGGGCAGGTCGTGAAGGTCAGCTTCTACCTCGACCGTCGCAAGGTCGGCGTACGGTTCGTGGATGTGCAGCCGCTGCACGCTGCCGCCGGGCAGTTCCGCGTGGCCTTCCTCAGCCACTACGCGGGACTGCTGCGGGCGCGCGTCACGCATTACGCGACCGCGCAGCAGGGCGCCTTCAGCGCCAGCTTTCCGGGGGTCACTTTCGTCCACGCCAACCTCGGCCCGGGCGCGCGCGGGCAGTCGGTGCGCCTGCTTCAGTCCGAGCTCGACGCGCTTCACTACGCGGTGCCGAGCAGCGGCGTCTTCGATGAAGGCACCGAGCAGGCGCTGATCGCCTACCGCAAGGTGACCGGGCTGGAACGCATCGCCTACGCGGGCACGCGCGTGTTCGCGCTGTTGGCGCGTGGAGCGGGGAGCTTTCATGTGCGCTACCGCGGCGACGGTCGCCACGTGGAGGCGAACCTGAGCAAACAGGTGCTGGCGGAGATCGAACCGCGCGGTCGCGTGTACAGGATCTACACGATCAGCTCCGGCAAGCCCTCCACGCCAACCGTCGTCGGGCGCTTTGTCGTCTATTTGAAGACCCCGGGAGAAAACAGCAAGGGCATGGTCGACGCCAACTACTTCATCCGCGGGTACGCCATCCACGGCTACGCCGAAGTGCCGACGTACGCCGCCAGCCATGGCTGCCTGCGCGTGCCGATCCCGGACGCGCCCGCGATCTTCGCATGGGTGCGCACGGGCACGCCAGTCGACGTTTACGACGAGGGCGGGGGCGCCAGCGCGCGTGTGCGCGCCAACGCCGGTCCGTAGGCGCGCGCGGGACCTCTATCCCCTGACCCGCAGCACGCGTGCGAGGTAGCCGAGCCCGAAGCCGTACACGGCCAGCGCGAGCAGCAGCCTCACGCTGTGGATCAGCCATTGGCTGCTGGAGCCGGAGGTCACGCCGGCAAACGGCGAGGTGAGCTGTTCGGAGGCTTCGTCGATCGCCTGATGCACGCCGCTCTTGTGTGTGCCGGACGCGCCGCCGGAACCCGGCCCGCCGCCGCTCGTGCTCGCCGTGATCGGCGAGCGGCTGGTGATCTTCTGGGCCTGTTGGCTCGACGCGCTTTTCGACTGATCGGCCACGAAGATCAGGAACGACACGACCACGATCGCGCAGATAGCAAGCGAAGCGAACCGCATCAATCGCACGATCAAGGACATCACAACGCTAGATTAGGTCGCCGCGTGGACACGATCGACAGATATACGAGCAACGCCCCCGCCGCGCGTGAGCGGCTGGTGGCGGAGCTTCGCGAGCACGCGCTGGTGATCGGCGAGGTCACGCTCACGAGCGGCGCTCGCGCGCAGTACTACGTGGACGCCAAGCGCGCGATTCTGCGGCCGGACGGTTTCACGGCGCTCGCCGTGCTGCTCGCCGCACAGCTGGCGGAGTGGGGTGCCACGGCGGTCGGTGGTTTGACCATGGGCGCCGACGCGCCCGCGTGCGCGGCGCTCGCCGGCGGTGCCCGCGTGAAGGCGTTCTTCGTGCGCAAGGAGACCAAGGCGCACGGGCTGCAGCGACGCATCGAGGGCCCTCCGCTGCAGCCGAGCGACCGTTGCGCGGTCGTCGAGGACGTGGTCACGACCGGCAGCTCCACACTCGCGGCGATCGCCGCGTTGAAGGAAGCCGGGCACGAGATCTGCGGCGTGGTGAGCGTGCTCGACCGCTTGGCCGGCGCCGCCGCGGCGATCGAGCGTGCCGCCGGCGCGCCGTATGTCGCGCTGAGCACGATCGACGAGATCTACCCCGAGCGCCCCGACCGGGACGCAGGCTGACGGGTATGGCAGGTGCCGACCAGCACGGATCGCCGATCGTGCGGGCGGCCGTCCCCGAGGACGTGCCGCTGCTGCTCGCGCTGTTCAGGGAGCTGGCTGAGTACGAGCGGCTCGAGCACGAGCTGCGCGGCACCGAGGAGTTGCTGAGCGAGGCTCTCTTCGGCGAGCGTCCCGCGGCGGAGGCGCTGATCGCCGAGCACGCGGGGAACGTAGCCGGCTATGCGCTCTTCTATCCCACCTTCTCCAGCTTCCTTGCGATCCAGGGCGTGTGGTTGGAGGACCTGTTCGTGCGCCCGGCCCATCGCCGCGCGGGTGTCGGCAGGACGCTGCTTGCCGCCGTCGCCGCACGAGTGCGCGAGCGCGGCGGCGAGCGCCTGGAATGGGCCGCGCTCGACTGGAACGAGCTCGCGCTCGGCTTCTACCGCGGCATCGGCGCGCAGAGGATGGATGAATGGATCACTCACCGGCTCGTCGGTGAGCCCCTGCAGCGCCTAGCGGACGAGGTCGGCGCCAGTTCGAGCCCCGAGCGCCGGTAGCCTTTCTCACGCAGCCATCGCCACCGCGACGGCCACGCCCTCGTAGTCCAATGGATAAGACGACCGCCTCCTAAGCGGTAGATCCAGGTTCGACTCCCGGCGGGGGCACTTCGCTGATAGCCCTGTGTTCAAGCCGTGTTTGTCGCCGGCCGTCGATGGCGCCGCACTCTGTGAAGGTTCCGCTTTGGGCTCCAGTGCCCAATGGTGCCCAATCAACGGCGTCGCGGCTCGCGCCTACGCCGCAAGTCTCCACGTCGGAGGCACGATACAGAGGTGCATCCGATCACTTGACCGTGGGGGCAGGCTTTCTGGCTATCCGCCATTGGTTGCCAATCGGGCGAACGCCGGGAGTAATCTCCGCGTCAGCATCTGGCGACCGAAAACCTGGGCCGAGGTCGAAGCGCTCAAGGGCCAGGCCGAAGAGACCTCGCAGCTGGACTTTAAGCGGGATGTCACGAGGAACCCTGAGACCGCGAAGGACATCGCCGCGATGACGGTCGATGGCGGCGTTCTCGTGTACGGCGTAGCCGAGGACGAGGCATCGCTAGTGGTTTCCGAGATCACCCCTGTGCCGTTCGCCGGTCTTGAGGAGAAGCTACGCCAGGTCTCGGGCTCCTTGACCGCGCCCACGCCGGATTTCGACGTAGAACTCATCCCGAGCCCAGAGGACGAAAGCCTGGGGGTTGCGGTCGTAGTTGTTAGAGCGTCCCCGATGGCGCCGCACCAAGTCGGAGGGCGCTATCCGTGCCGCCGAGGCACGACTACTGATTCGCTGAGCGAGGCAGAGGTACAGCGACTGTATCGCCAGCGGCAGATCCTCTCAGGTCCCGCCCCGACCGTCGAGGATCTTCTTAACGAGTTTCGGCAGGCGCCGGGTACGCCGCTCCCGGTCGATGGCGTTGAAGTTGGCGCGGTCTCTCTCGTGCTGCGGCCCGCTAGCTCCGAGGTCACGCATCCTGCTGGCGCGTGGCAGGAGGGCTACCTGAGTGCCGCGGTGGCGGCGGCCGCCAGACGCCAAGCAACGCGTCTCGCAAACGCCTCTCTCGTTCGGACCTGGAGTGCCCTCGCCAAGTGGGAGCCACTTGAAGCCGACGGGTGTTCGCGAATGCGCGGTCAGATGGCCCACTTCGCGGTGTTCGGGAACGGCACCTGTCGGCGACTTTGACCTACCCAGCGCGCCTGTCGTTCTTGGCCCAGTACCCGCTGACCGTTGCAGCCGGAGGAGGGAGGGTTCCCTTCAAGACCGCCAGGGAGACCGACGTGGCATACGAGCTGGTCTCGATGCTTGCCGTGGCCGGCGAATACTTCAGCGAAGTAGACGGCGGAGGGCACCTCCTAGCGGCGATCAGGCTTTCGGGGTTCGGAGGCGCTGAGTCTGAAGTGGGCAGAGACAGTGGATGGATGGACGCGCTGCCAGGGGCACCGGCCGGTATCGATGCAGACGCTCGCACGGACGCTGTCGATCTGAGGGACGAACCTGAGCAGCTCGCACGGCGCCTCGTTGAAAGGTGGTTGCCACCGTTTTATCGGGACGCCCTGAGCGATCCGGCGAGAGACCTGTTTAAGCTCGTCGTTCCTGGCTGATATCGGCGGGTTTCTCGATGTCAGCTGCGCATGCAGCAGATCGCGGTCGAGAGGCATTAGGACATCAGCGTCCGCATAGGGCGCGCCAACTCCTCCCCGATGATGCCTAATCGGTGCCGCCGACGAGCGCTCGCAGACA
>Ga0116215_1000586_pt1 | contig 27203 bp, 29 predicted proteins | sample Sb_taG_7_FD_89698 | JGI IMG/M metagenome (GOLD analysis project Ga0116215, IMG submission 89698) | Peat soil microbial communities from Weissenstadt, Germany - Sb_50d_2_FS metaG | ecosystem: Environmental > Terrestrial > Soil > Wetlands > Peat | place: Germany: Weissenstadt | collected 2010-09-21
CGCGACCTCGGGTTCCCCTTCGGTCCCAAGATGATGGAGCGCTACGCCGAGCGTGGCGGCCTCGTCTCCCAGGGCATCTCGGCCGAGATGATCGCCGACCAGTGGGACCTCTCGCGCCAGGACCTCGACGCGTTCGGAGCCCGGAGCCAGCAGCTCGCCGCCCAGGCCACCGCCGAGGGCCGTTTCGAGCGGGAGATCCTCCCCCTCGCCGTCAAGGACGACGAGGGCGCCGCCACCAACGACGTCATCTCCTCCGACGAGGGGGTCCGCCCCGACACCACAGCAGAGGTCCTCGCCAACCTGAAGCCCGCCTTCAAGCCCGACGGCAAAGTGACAGCCGGGAACTCCTCCCAGATCACCGACGGGTCCGCGGCTGTCCTCATCATGAGCGAGGAGAAGGCCAATGCGCTGGGACTCACTCCCCGAGCCCGCTTCCACGCCTTCTCCCTGGCCGGTGTGGACCCTGTCACGATGCTCACCGGTCCCATCCCCGCCACGCGCACCGTGCTCGAGAAGGCCAAGATGACCATCGACGGCATCGACCTCGTCGAGATCAATGAGGCGTTCGCGTCGGTGGTGCTGGCGTGGGAGAAGGAACTGCACGCCGACATGGACCGCGTGAACGTCAATGGCGGGGCCATCGCCATCGGCCACCCGCTCGGGTGCTCGGGGGCCAAGCTCATGTGCACCCTTCTCAACGAGCTCGAGCGCACCGGTGGACGGTGGGGGCTCGAGACGATGTGCGAGGGCGGTGGCATGGCCAACGCCACCATCATCGAACGCCTGGGTTGACCTCCGGCCCGGACCGGACCGACATCGGGCGTCACGTGGGCGGTGGCCCTAACGCGCCGTCGTCGCGGGATTGCGTCAGTGGTACTGCGTGGCCACGACGAATCCGCCCGCGATGAGGACGATGCCCCCCACCAGGTACCAGTTGCTCGGTCCCGCGGGCATGACGTTGAAGTAGTTGAGGACGATCGTGAGCGCCCCGCCGATGAGCAACGCCAGGATCAGCGGCCCCATCCATTTGGGGCTGACTCTGACCCGGCGCGGGATGGGCGGGGTATAGCGACCACTGGCGGTCGGCGGACGGCTGACCGCCCTCGCCGCCGTCACCCGTCCGGCCGAACGGCCCTTGCGAGCCGCACTCCCCGGACCCTGCTTGTTCGCCATTCCCCGAGAATAGCCACGACGGCGCAGCTGGCCGGGGCCGGTACAGTCGGGCCCGTGGGCGCCCGGGTCCTGCTCGTCGACAACTACGACTCCTTTACCTACAACTTGGTGCAGGAGCTGGGTGCGCTCGGCGCCGAGCCGGTCGTGTTCCGCAACGATGCGGTCGACGTCGACGGCATCCGCGCTGCAGGCGCAGACGGCATCGTGATCTCACCGGGGCCGGGGCGTCCCGAGGACGGCGGGGTGAGCATGGACGTCGTGGCCGAACTGGCCGGAGAGCTGCCCATCCTCGGTGTGTGCCTCGGCCACCAGTGCATCGGCCAGGTCTACGGAGGTCGTATCGTCCCTGCTCCCGAGCTCATGCACGGCAAGACCTCGGCCATCTTCCACACCGGGGTGGGCGTCTTCACCGACATGCCCAACCCGTTCGAGGCCACCCGGTACCACTCCTTGATCGTGGACCGAGACTCGCTGCCCGACGTCCTCGAGGTCACCGCCGAGACCGCCGACGGCATCGTCATGGGCCTGCGGCACCGGGAGCTGGCGGTCGAGGGAGTGCAATTCCACCCCGAGTCCATCCTCACGAGCGTCTGGCCGGACCTGCTCTCGAATTTCCTCGGCGCGTTGGGGGCCGAGACCCGCTAGGTCGTCGGGGGGCCCGGCGCCGTCGTCGTGGTCGACGTCGACGTGCTCGAGCAACCGGCGAAGCTCGCCACGGTGATGTCCACCGTCGTCCCCGGGCTCTCTGTCTGCCCGCCGTTGGGGCTCTGGGCCTGGACGAGCCCGTCCTGGCTCTGTTGAGAGGTCGACTGGCAGATTACGACGGGGCTGAGTTGGGCGCCCTGCAGTGTCGTGACGGCCTGGGCCTGGGTGTCACCGATGACGTAGGGCACGAGCACCGACGAAGGCCCGCTCGACACCACCAGGTTCACCGAGGCGTTGGCGGGCTCCTGTGCGCCTGCCACCGGATTCGTGCTGATCACGTCGCCCTTGTTGACCGACTGTGACGCCTGGGCCGTGATGGTCCCACACTGGAAGCCGGCTTGACCCAGGCGGTTGCACGCCGTGGTCTGGTCGAGCCCGATGACGTCGGGGACCGGGGTGGTCGTCGATTGGGTGAAGATGTTCACCGTCCCGCCGGGCCGGATTGTGGCACCGGCTTTCGGGCTCTGGCTGCACACGACGTTCTGCTGCGTGCAGGTGCTGCTGAATTGGACGTTGGGCTGGAGGCCCAGCTGCTGCAACTGGGCCTTGGCGGCGAGCACCGATTGGTCCACCAGGGAGGGCACCGCCACGGGCGGGCCCTGGTTCCCGGTGATGAGGATGACCCTGTCGCCTCTGTTCACCGCCGTCCCCTTGGGCGGGTTGGTGCTCAACACCTGGGTGTTGGGTGTCGAGTTGGCGGACCTGTCGGGCTGCACCTTGGTCTTGAGCCCGTCTCGTGCGAGGAGGTGCTCGGCCTGGACCACGTTCTGGTTGGTCACGTCCGGCATGGCGAAGGCCGCAGGCTTGCCCCCGATGTGCCACCAGCCCACGGAGTTGCCCAGGAAGATGATGACCACAGCCAGCGCCACCAGGAGCAGGGCCAGGATGGCCGCATAGAGCCTGGTACGGCTGGGCTCGTGCTCGCCCTCGTCGTCGACCAATCCGACCGCGGGCAGGGCCTGGGTCCCCGACGGCCTGAGCGCTTGCGTGCTGACCGACGGGTGCTGACCCGTCGGGGCCGAGGCCGCCCCCACAGCGCGGCCCTCGCGGAAGCGCAGAAGGTCGATCCGCAAGTCGTCGCCCGTCGCGTAGCGGTGGTCGGGCGACTTTGCCAGGCACTTCAAGATGATCGCCTCGAGATCGGGCGGCACGCCGGGGTTCACCTCACGCGGGGCGGGCGGATGCTCGCGCACGTGCTTGGACGCCACCGCCACCGGTGTGTCACCGAGGAAGGGGGGACGGCCCGTCACCATCTCGTACAGCACGACGCCGAGGGAGTAGATGTCGCTGCGGGAGTCCACGCCCATGCCCTCGGCCTGCTCGGGGGAGAAGTACGTGGCCGTACCCATGACGGCCCCGGTCTGGGTCAGGCTCTCCTCGGTGTTGACAGCCCGGGCGATCCCGAAGTCGGTGACCTTGATCGTGCCCTCCTCGGTGATGAGCACGTTCCCCGGCTTGACGTCGCGGTGGACCACCCCGTGGCGATGCGCGTACGCAAGTGCCCCGGCGACATCGGCGGCGATCTCGGCGGCCCTGTCGGGGTGCAGAGGCCCCGCCGTACGCAGGATCGACGACAGGGCTCGGCCGTCGACGAACTCCATGACGATGAAGTAGGTGCCGTTGTCCTCGCCCCAGTCGAAGACGGGGACGATGTTGGGGTGGGAAAGGTTGGCCGCCGCCTGGGCCTCCCGGCGGAAGCGCTCCACGAAGGACCTGTCCACCGAGAGCTCGGGGAAGAGCACCTTGAGCGCCACGGGACGGTCCAGAAGCTGGTCGCGGGCGCGGTACACCTCGGCCATGCCGCCGCGCGCCACCAGGTGCGAGAGCTCGTATCGCCCCGACAGGACGCGGGGGGTCTTGGTCGGCTCCATGCGGGTCAGAGCCTACGTCTCGCCAGATCGCCGCTCGGGCCAGGCACGGTTGGTCTCCTCCTCGGTCGCGGTCGGTCGGCCATCGATGTCACTGGCCCGCCAGGACCGCTTGGATCATGGTCTTGACGATGGGACCGGCGACCAGTGCGCCGGTCTCGTCCACCGGCTGGTTGGGCATGGCTACGGCGATGGCGACGGTGGGATTGCTCGCCGGGGCCAAGGCGATCATCCAGTCGGTCGTGCGTGTGTTGCCCACACCCACCTGCGCGGTTCCGGTTTTGGCCGCCACGTCCCACGACGCCGGGAACCCGTCGCCGGACGCCGTGCCGGACTTGACGACATTGACCATGAGGCCTCGCAGTGCGGCCGCCGTCGCCGGGGAGGCGGCTCGGTGCCACGCCTTGGGCGGGTATTGCTCGACCAGATTGTTCTGGGAATCGCGGATCTCGTACATCACGTGGGGGGTCATCACCACACCCCCATTGGCGATGCCGGCCGCCACCATTGCCATCTGCAGCGGAGAGGCCACGGTGCAGTCCTGGCCGATCGACGCGTAGGCCAGCAGGATCTGGGCCGTGCAGTCCGCATGGGGCACCGTCAGAAAGTGCGACGGCTGGTAGATGCTGGAGGGCAGGTCGAGGGGGGGCTGTTGGTTGAAGCCGAAGGACTGCGCCTCGGCTGTCATACTCGCCGCGCCGACCCGGGTGCCGAGGAGGGCGAACCCGGGGTCACAGGATTCTGGAAGCATCACCGCGATCACGCCACCACACGCGGTCTTCCCGGAGTTGCACAGGGGCACCCCTTGCCCGCCGAGGGTGCCGACCGGGATGCAGACGTAGGACGGCATGGGCGTGTTCACGAGCTTGGGCGCGTACTCGTAGGCCGCCGTCGCGGTCACCACCTTGAAGGTCGACCCCGGCTGGAACGAGTCCTGGTAGGCCAGGGACACGGCCGGTGCGAAGCCTGAGACGGGGTTCTTGGTGGTGTCGGCTGTGTACGCGTTCGCCACCGTGGTGGTGTTGTTCACCGCCAACGGGTTGGGGTCGAAGGTGGGATTGGAGTACATGGCGAGGATCGCGCCCGTGGTGGGATCGAGCACCACGACGGCGCCGTCACGACCAGCCAGCGCCTGTCGGGCGGTGGCCTGCAGCTTGCTCGACAGCGTGAGGGTGACTGTGTCGGTCTCGACGGGCGTAGTGAGCAGGTCAGCGATGGTCTTGACGGGGCGGTTGTGCTGAGCCAGGTCCTGGCCGTAGGTCGCCTCGACCCCGGTGGGCAGGCCGCCGATGGGCAGGTACCCCGTGATCTGGGCGAACAGCGACCCCATCGGGTACTGGCGTATGTACTTGTAGGCACCCCTCGACGTCCGCACCGACTGGGCCAGCACCACGCCGTCCGCGCTCTGGATGATCCCCCGGGGCTGGTCGTACTTGGCCTCGACCACCGCCGGGTTGGAGGAGTTCGTGGCATACGCGTGGGCGTTCTTGACCTGGATGTTGTTGAGCTGGAGGAAGAGGAGGACGAAGCACAGCACCATGCCGACGCCGAGCCATCGGACGCGCCCCGCCATCTCAGGTTGACCCGGCGCCGCGCGTATCGGGGGACAGACCCGGCACCGGCAACCCGAAGGTGGCTGGCGTCGATGTCGGCAACGACGTCGATGGCGCGGAGCCCGGGGGCGTCGTCACCGTCGAACAGTACGCCGGGGGTTGTTGCAGGCTGCACACCGACTGCTCGAGATCTGTGACGTAGCGCTTCGCGGCCGCGTAGGAAGGCTCCTGCACTCCGGTACGCAGATCCGGGATCCGGTAGGAGGGAACCTGCCCGGCAGCCATCTGGGTGCGGTCGACGATCTTCGGCTTGATCCCGACGAATCCCCCGGGGCGTCCCTGGTAGATGACGACCTGGTTGTGGTTCAAGCCGACGAAATAGGAGCTGTTCACGTACCAGTGCACCGTGGCGTACCCGGCATAGGCCAGTCCCCCCAACACCACGAGGAACAACAGCACGCGAAAGGTGATGCGGCGGGGGACGCGGACACCGGGATGCTGCTCGTGGCGCGGCGCCGGCCGGCGAGCCAGGGCAGTGTCGGGGGCCGAGCCACTGACGACGGCGGGCCCCAGGCCGTTGGCCCTGACCGGCGCGGCAGTCACGGGCCGCGCAGGTGGAGCGTGCGGCGCCTCGGGCGCGCTCACCACCATGGTCGACCCCGTGGCCCCCGGGGCCCCCGGGGCCCCCGGGGCGGGGGCGGGGGCGGCGGTCGTGTCCGGGGCCCACAGCGCCGCGCCCGCGACCGCGCCTGCCCCTTGGGTCCCTTCGGCGTCGGTGGACGCGGCCTCGCCGACCATGACATCAACCACGACCACGGTGATGTTGTCGTTGCCACCGGCCTGGTTGGCCTTCGTCACCAGGATCTGAGCCGCCTCGTTGGGATCGCGCGTCTCGGTCAGGACCCGGGTGATCTCGTCGGCCGGTACCTCGTTGGTGAGCCCGTCCGAACAGAGCAGGAATCGGTCGCCCTCCTCGGGGACGATGTCCCACACGTCCACCGCCACGTCGGCCTGGATGCCGAGCGCCCGGGTCAGGATGTGGCGGTGCGGGTGCACGGCCGCCTCCGCCTCCGACAGCTCGCCGCGGGCCACGAGCTCCTCGGCGACGGAGTGGTCGGTGGTGAGCTGGACCAGCTCGTCGCCGTGCAGGCGATAGGCCCGCGAGTCCCCCACGTTGGCCAACACCAACCGGTCGCCCCGGTCGGTCGCCACCAGGGCCGCCGCGATCAGGGTCGTCCCCATGCCTCTCAGGTCGACGTCGGCCCGGCTGCGCTCCCAGACGGCCCGGTTCGCCTCGTGGATGGCTACCGCCAGACCTTCGGCGGAAGGCTTTCGGGCGAACTCCGCCTGCAGCGTGTCGATGGCGGTGCGGGCCGCGATCTCACCTCCGACGTGGCCGCCCATCCCGTCCGCCACGGCGAACAGGGTGAGGGTCTCGAGCGCGAGGTCCTCGTTGACCGTGCGCACTCGGCCCACATCGCTGGCTGAACCCGACCGGAGGACGGTCAATGGCCCCCCAGCGAGTTCACCGATCGGATCAGGCACCCCGCCGACCAGGGTCGACGCGTCACCGCGACACCTCGAAGACGGTGCCACCGACCTGAAGGAGATCGCCCTTGCCGAGCTTGGCGGCGGACCCGATCCGCTCGGCGTTGACCCAGGTGCCGTTGGTCGACCCGAGGTCCTCCACCCACAGCGAGCCGTTGCGCCGGAAGAGTCGGGCGTGGAGGCTGGAGGTGTAGGAGTCGTCGACGCGGACGCCGCACCCCGCGGCGCGTCCCAGGGTGACTTCCTCGCCCACCTCGAATGTCTGCCCGTACCCCTCTTGGGGCTCGATCACCTTGAGGTGGAGCTTGCCGGCTCGACTGCGACGCTCGGCCGATTGGCGTGTCGCGGCTCCCGCGGCGGCGACCTGAGCGGCCGCACCACGAGCCGGTGGTGGGCGCACCTGCACCCAGACAGCCCTGATCACCCGGAAGAAGAAGAGCCAGATCAGCGCCACGACCAGGACCTCCAGGGCACGCAGGAGGTTCTGGTTGTCCAACGAGGTCAAGAACAACACGGCTGCCGACCACTCACGAGGACTCGAACCGGATGGCCGTCGTCCCCACGGTGATTTCGTCCCCGTCCTCGAGGACGCGCTCACGGATGGGAACGCCGTTCACCCTGGTGCCGTTGGTCGACTGTAGGTCCACCACCACGACGTCGCTACCGCGCCGTCGGATCTCCGCATGGCGGCGGCTCACGTTCGCGTCGCTCAGGGCGATCGAGCACTCGGGCAAGCGACCGATCTCGATCGTCTCGCTGCCGAGCACGATCCGGGAACCGTCCGACAGGATCAGCGATGCCGCCGACAGCCCGTCGATGCCCTCCCGGACCTCGGCCGTGACCCGGTAGCGCCCTGGCCGAGTGGAGGGATCGCTGCGTATCTCCACCTCGACGGGCCCGACGAACACGTAGCCCTCGCGCCGGGCGTGCTCGCGGGCGGCGTCTCCGAGCTCCCGGGCCAGGACGTCGGCGAAGCTCTGGAATCGGTCGGCGTCCTCGAGCGACAGGGTCACCACGAACACGTTGGGCGCGATCAGGCCTCGGACCCCCACGCGACGCAGGAGGTCCATCTCCCGCGTCAGGCGTCGGCCGATCTCCACGGGCTGGATCCCACCCCGGAGGGCCTTGGAGAACGCACCTTCCACCAGACGCTCGAGACGCTGCTCGAACCTTTGGAGTCCCATCGTGGTGATCCAGCCTACCGGCGCTTTCTGCCCCGACGGGGTTGCCCGGCTCGGCACCAAGCGAGCTGAAACCGCATGAGAGTCCCCGCGACCAAGCGTGACGAATACGGTACTGGCGGTGGGCAAAATCGCAGCGCGAGCGGTGGAACGGCGAAGGAGCCAAGTGGCATTGCGGTCTTGGACAGCCCGCAGGACCTCGGGAAGCGGTCGGGTATCGTGACGCCGTCGCTCGGGCGAGTGGCGGAATTGGCAGACGCGCAGGATTCAGGTTCCTGTGTCCGAAAGGATGTGGGGGTTCAAGTCCCCCCTCGCCCACGAAGGGGTCTCGACAAAACCAGCCATTTCGCGTCGACAAAACTAGACCAAGAGGGCTGGGTGTCGATGATGTCCGTCATCGACGATGATGTCCGTCATCGACACCGTCATCAAGACGATGAAGTGGATGAATCCGGTTGGCTGAGGTGTCCATGAATGCGCGCTTGGGCCGCCACCGGGGTCCTTGCCAAACGACAGGCGCGCTCTAGCCGCCGCCCTCTCGAAGTTCAGGATTCAGGGCCCGGCTCGGGTGGCTCGGGTCCGTGGGAGATCCTGGTCGGCGCCGGGTACCAGTCGCTGATGGGCTTGCTCCTCCGTCGACGGGACCGGCGCCGACCCAAGCCAGGGTCCAACTCGAACAGCCTCATGAACTCCATGATCTTGCGATAGTTGGCCGCGAACACCAGCAACGCCACGAACACGCTCTGGGCGTGTGGGGTGCCAAAACTCGATCTGCTGGATGACCTGGGCGTTCGCATCCTCGGTGGTCGGCGCCGTTCGGTAGCGGGAAGGCTTCCTTGCGTGGTTGCCTCCCTTCTCTACGTTCTCGTCCGACGGGTGCTGACACTCCTGACGTTGCGGTTTCGGAGTGAGAGCTCGAAAGACCTCGAGATCGTCGTGCTCCGGCACGAGCTGGCGATCTTGCGTCGCCAGGTCGGTCGGGCCCAGGCACCGAACATCTGTTCGCTGCCATCAAGGACCGTGACCGGCTCGTAAACTTGATGACGCCAGAAGCAACGGTGTATCGGGCGAGACTGCGACCGCACCCCGGCGGAGACGGAACGGTACTCGGGGCTATGCGTGGCCCGCGTTTTCCTTTGCGTCCGACAGGTTGCACCGGAGTCGGGTAAACGGGCCGATTGGCGCACCCGCTCAGTATTCGCGTCGCGCTGAACATTTCCGGGCTGCCCCCGTGGGGGCTCCCTATCCGGCGACGGGGCGACATTGGGGCAAATCCGGGCCTGGGAGACCATCCCAGTCCCAAGGGTGATCCCGATCGGCCTGGGGAACAGGCACGGACCCACCCATGAGAAGCCGCCTTTGGTGTGACCAATGGTGTGGGTGCCGAAAATCGCATCCGCATCACGCCACCAGCCGATACTCATGAATCACGCCTCCGAGCCTGTCCGCTCGCAGGAGTCGTCCAGTGTCGACAGATGCCATCAGCTCGAACGGCGCTGACGAGCACGGAGGCACCTGATCGAGCGCCCTGTGCGGGCGGTGCGTGTTGTAGTGGTCCACGAACTCGTCGAGGACAGCAACGAGGTGACGCCTGCCGAGGATCAGCATCCGGTCCAAGCACTCCCGGCGGACCGTCCTCACGAAGCGCTCGGCGATGGCGTTGGCCCGAGGCGCCCGGACCGGGGTTTGGATCACGCGCATTGCCTCGGAGCGGAAGACCTCGTCGAAGCCGGCTGTGAACTTGGCATCCCGGCGGTACGGGCCTTTCCAGAGCGGAGATGCGTGGTCGAGGGACTAGTGGGGCCGAGGGCGGTCGTAGTGATCGATGACGAGGCAAGGACGACCTCGAGTTGAATCGGTTGAAGATCAGCGTCCGGTTAAGGTGCGCTCTCGCTGATGTTGCCGACGAAGCGCTCAGCAAGAGCCTTGGCCGGTGGGCCTCTGACGGGGCGCCGAGAGAATCACCAACACACATGAGGCCCCACGCATCGACAGGACTGATCATGTCGCGTACAGCTGGCCGTCGGGCCCTTTGCTAATCGTGATGCGCCTCAGGCCGTTGGGAGCTGGACCGTTTTCCACGGCGCCTGTTTGTCCATTGAACACTGAGCCGTGACATGGACACACAAACATCTTGTTACCCTGGTCGTACTGGACAACGCACCCGGCGTGAGGACAGACGGCGTCGAACGCCAGGAACCTCCCCGCTTTGGGTTGGATCACCAATGAGGGGTCTCCGGACGCGGGATCTGCGAACGACGCCGCTCCCCCGACGGGCACAGCGGTGGCCGGTCCGAGGCGCGTACCCGACGGATGCGGCGTAGAGACCGACGTTGTCTTGGGAGACGAAGGACCAGTCGAGTCTGTCCCTTGTGCGGAGCCTGACGCCGTTGTGGTGTTCGTGCTTGATGGAGAAGTCGGTGAAGCGCCGACGCCCAGGGGCGTCGTACCCGACGGGTGTGTGGATGACGCCAGCCTTCCGAAGCCTGCGGCGAACCCCCCACCGAGAAGCCCAACGGCGGCAGCCAGCGCGGTCCACGCGCCTTTGAGCGCTAACGTGCGACGATCAATGACTGCTTCATCGCGCTGGCGAGGCACGGCGCCGCGATTTGCCAGGTAGGGACACGGGGCGGGCGCGCAGGGTTCACCATCGCGAGCCTGGCACCGGCCGGTCGCATAGCAACCGCACACCTGCTGGACCATCTCGAACGGCACAGGCACGACCGCAGACGCCCCCAAACCCGCCCGTTCGCGGGCGATATGGGTGACAAGGCCGTCAGCTGACAGTACGTCACCAGACCCACCCAAGAGCAGTGTCGTCCAAGCGAAGACAAAAACGATGTCAGATCCGGTGTAGTAGGGATTGGAGTGGAAGCTCACCGTCAAGAAGAGGCCAAAGGAAATCAAGATACCTCCGAGGGCGGCGATCCTGGTCCACAACCCGACAATGGCCCCTAGTCCGACAGCCAACTCGGCGAAGGCGATGAACAGTCCGAGCGGTACCGCCACATGCGCGAGAGGCGCAATGAGCCCGTGGATGGGGCTCCGCCGAGCCGCACCCGCAAGCTGGGACTGAATCGAAGACGGATTCGACGCGGAGAAGAATCCGGGATTAGCGAGCTTCTGTAATCCGGCGAAACAAAAGGTAAGTCCAAGAAAGGCGCGCAATGGCAGCACAGCCCAACCAGCCAATAGCCGCGCTCGGGGGGGCGGGCCCAGCCATGGCCACTCCTCCCAGTCGACCATCCGTTGAATTGCAAGCGGACGACTCGACGTGGTGGACCGTCGGGCCGTGCCCCGTCTCGGCCGACGTTCCACGACGCGGGTAGCCGCGGGCGCAGGACGTCTCCGTCGGGATGCTCTTCGTCCGGACATTGCACTCCAGATCTCGTCCATGGGGAAGCACCTCACTTCCCGAGCCCGCCAGTCATCGTCGCCTATCGTTGCTTACGGGACCATGAAAATGGGAGTCTTGTGTGATCCTGCCGTCAGGTGGACGGGAGTCACTCTTCGGCATGAGGGTGCTCGTGGCCTCATCACCTCAATCTCAAGCTCTTTCACTCACGCGTACACACCGACCGCGAACAGCATGATCCACACCAGGCCCAGGATCTGTAGCGTCCGATCGCCGAAGGCGAGGTCCTCGGGTGCTGCTCCCCAGCCCCGTTCGAATCGCAGCTCCAGGTGAAGCACAGCCATGACGAAGGGCACTATGGAAAGCTCGAACCAGATCGGGTGGTGTCCATTCCCGATCTGGCTGGCCCGCTCGAATGCCCATAGGCAGTAGGCGCTGAGGGTGACACCTGCGGCGATCAGGCGCACGGAGCGAAGAAACGAAGGGGGATACACGCCCAGTGCGCTGCGGTGAGTGGTGCACAGGTCGCCGAGGTCAGCCTGCTCGGCGCTTCGCTTCCCGGTAACAACCAGCAGCGAACCGAACGAGGCCACGAGCAAGAACCAGTCCGAAAGACGCACGCCGGTTGCGATGCCTCCGGCGATGGCCCGAAGGACGAAGCCCGAGGAAACACAGGCCAGGTCAATCACCGGCTCGTGTTTGAGCCGGAGCGAGTACGCGGTCGACACCAGCCCGTAGATGGCGATCACCAGCGCCAGGCGTCCGCTCGCCAGCCACCACGCCAGCCCCACCGATGCGACGAGGAGGCCGGAACCAACGGCAATGGCGACCGGTGCGCGCACCTCACCGGCGGCCACCGGTCTAAGTCGCTTTGTCGGATGAAAACGGTCGGCCGCGGCGTCGACGGTGTCGTTGAGGAAGTATGTGCCGGTGGCAGCCAAGCAGAAGACCCCGAACGCGCCTCCAGCCTGCAGTGCGTCGTGCCCGTGGGAGAGGACGCCTGCGGCCCCAGGGGCGGCGAATACCAGCCCGTTCTTGACCCACTGGCGAGGTCTGGAGGTCCGGATCAACCCCGACCAGATCCGACGTCTGCGGGTCTCCGTCGGCTGGGGGCATTCGATACCGAGAGTTCCGTGCGGTGGCGGGGCGGCTTCGAGCCAAGACTCACTCAGATGGTTTGCTTCGAGGGCGGCCTGTCTCATCCGTCAAGACCAGGGCGAACCGACAGGGTGAAGAAGTCGCGTGACCACCAGGATTCGAAATACCGCTGGGGCGTGCCCGCCATGTTCGGAAGGAGATCGGTTCCGTTGCTCGGGGTGGCAAGCCCAGTGGCGGTGGTTGGCGCGTAGGTGGCGAGGTTGACCCAGTCGGTGTTGATGTCGAGCTCCATCGCCCTGACGGTCCCCGCCCGCACGAGGACGTCGGCGAGGTCGGTGATGTTCAGGTCGGGCCCACCGACGTAAACGAGTGCCCCCGTGGACGTGACTCCGATCGCGGATCGCCACACGTAGATTTGGTTCCCCAGCGTGTCGCCCCACTGGGTGGTGTCATTCGCGTTCAGTCCGGGAACGGGGTGACCGCCGTCCACCACGAGGTCCAGGTTCTGCCTCACTGAGGCGACGTTCGGCCCCATCGTCATGTCCCGCCCCCACTGGCCGACAGCGGCGGCGCCGTTGCTATAGATGACGAAGGACGCCGCCCCCGTGCGAAGAGGAATGACTGTCTTCCCCTGGGTGTAGTACCCACCGTTGGCGTTCGACATCAAGAAACCGGCGTTGAATGCCGCTACCAGGGTGCTGGCGGCCTGAGACGAGACGGGGGCGGTGTCATGCCAAGGACCACCGCCGGGGATGCTGCTCCCCGAGTACAAGGTCGCAGACAGAAGCTTTGTATCAATCCATGCCACTCCAACCACCACACTCGTGTGTACGGCGTCGGGGCGAAGGTAGGCCTCGTAGACAGCGGGCAGCCCACCGACAAGCCGGCCGACAGGATGCCACTGGCCCTCCCCGGAGACAGGTGGGCTGGCAATAGGCGGAATCGGCGTGGGTGGTGGCAGGTGTGCGGGGGGCGACGTGGTGGCAACAGTCGGTCGTTGTGGCAAAGTCGACGCCGTCGCCGAGGGGATCGCCCCCTTTGCTGGTTCCCCCCCCACCGGAGGCGGGTGATGCGAATACCACGTGTTCTCTGCCCACGTGACCAGCGACCCACCGCCGTGGCCGCGGAACCATTCCGCGAATCGCGCCGGCACACTTGTCCCCAGGCCCTGATCAGTAAGTGCAGAGCCCAACGACCACCATACGGGCGTGAGAAGGATCGTCACGAGCACGAGCACGCTCGTGACCTTGTGCCGGCGCACCCACCTGACGCGGCGGCGCATCCATCTGCGTCGACGCCGGCATGACACACGGGGGTCGTTGTTAACCACGCGCAGCGGTCGAACGGCCATGTGCTGCATCGGATCCACACTATGCAGCGAACCTTGCGGCAACGTGAAGATCTATAGGCACACTCGAAAAGTGATGGCGGGAGTCCACATGTAATCCTGTCGTCAGGTTGGTCTAGTGGGCCTCGCGAAGTAAAGGTGCTCGTCGCCGAGGATCATCAGGGCCGCGCTCCATCGTCGAGCGAGACCTGAGGGAAATGGCACGTTGTCGACGCTCTGGCCGACGGGCAGCAGGCTCTGCGCTTCCTGTGCACCTACGACTATGAGGGTCACGGTTTCGACTGGCGCATAGCTCAGGCGTCGGGAATCGACTAGTGAGAGGGCTTCGTCGGCACGGATCACAACTCCCAGTGCTCATGCTGACGGCGCGACGCGCCCCGAGCGATCGAGTCACCAGGCTTTACGTGGGGCCCGATTCCTTAGTCCAGCCCTTCGCTTCTCAGGGCTGCGCGCCAACGGAGCCCTGCAACACAGCCGGCTGGCACAGGATCCCGTCGACATACCGGTGGGCGGGTCGTCCGACGATTCGGGGGTGCCCACTCGCAGGCCCGCACTCCTCTTGGCGAGTCACGGTTACCAGGTTTGTCAGGAGCCAGGCAGACGGTTAGCCATTCCGTTCCTATATAGGGACTCTTCAGGCGAGAGGCCGCTGTCCCCGGACCACCCGGAGGCGGTGGATGAAGACCAGGGCCACGGCGACTAGGGCCAGCACCCCCAACGCGTAGCCAGCATCGCTGAACGCGTTCAGGAAATGGTTATAGGTGGAACCCAGGGCGAAACCCAGACCTGCCAGCGCCATGCACCAGATCGCACAGCCGGTGACGGTGAAGGCCACAAAGTTTCCGATGGCCATCTCGCCCAGTCCGGCCGCGAAGGACACGAATGACCGCAACAGCGGGATGAAGCGGCCGAAGAGCACCAGTAGTTCGCCGTGGCGGGCGAACCATGTCTCGGCCCGGTCGAGGTCCTTGTGAGTGAGCAACACGTACTTGCCGAACCGATCGACCAACGGGCGCCCGCCGTAGTGGCCGATGAGGTAGCCGGCCAACGATCCCAGTACCTCCGCCGAGGTGGCCACGACGATGACGGCAGCCAGGTTGAGGTGGTGAGGTTCGTTGGGAATCTGGCCGCTGGCCAGCACCCCTCCGTAGATGATCGCCAGCTCCGCGCCCACCGGCAGGCCCATCGACGAGATGAAGCTCAGGACGAAGACGGCCAGGTAGCCCCAGGTCTCGAGAAAGTGTTCCATCGCACATCTCCGATTGGACGATCTCCTTGTCTGTGGTCAGCCCGGGTTACAAGGTCGATCTCGATCCCACGTTCTGCTTCACTTTCGCGTGGAGGATCGATTCTATGGCCCCGTTGAGGCAATCCTTTCAATGAACAGGGCGCGCCGTGGACACTCACGCACGGCACGCTGAGCCAACTCGAAAAGACGCGGCGGGATGGGGCCTTCTCGAAGGATGGGATAGCCCCATTCGTCTCGGAGGACGATCTCGGGGATGAGCTCAGCGCAATAGCCGAAGGCATCACAAGCAATGGGATTGACACGCAGGCGGTAGCTGAACGAGGCGATCGGCATGAATTGGCTCTTAGCTCCGGGTCAGCGCCACCGCCCGACGGCAGTCGCTGCCGACGGCGGAACGGGCAAGATCGGCCGGTGGTTCCAGCCTGTACATGGGCGGTGGCGCGCATGGTCGGCGAAGTCGCCCGCGAACACCGAAAGCGCACTACGAACAAGTCGGACAACACCGTCGGGATGACCACACGCTCCCCGGCCCTCCACGGTGCCGAGGCGTAGCGTCAAGCGGTTCAGGGCCTGCGAATCATTCTCACCGCGCGCCAGTTGGACCAAGTCTTGGGCCACGGCATGGAGCCCGAACACACACGGACCACATTGGCCTGCGCTCTCGTTTGCCATGTAGGTGGCCACCCGCGCCGTCTCGGAGACGCCGCACGACGAGGTCGGAATGGCGGCGAGGACCCCGGCTCCCACCGCGCATGCGACGGTTTTGAGGGGCCCAGGAGCGTACGGAGTGTGAAGCAGGCCTGAGCGAAGCCAGGTCCCGCCGTAACCACCGACGAGCAAGGCACTGACGGGGGCGGTGATCCCCGCTCTCTCAAGAATGGTGGCCATCGGCGTACCGAGCTCCACTTCGCACACACCGGGGTTCGCCACGGGCCCCGACACCGTGACCAGGCATGTGCCTGGTGCGTCAGGGGGGCCCACGCTGCGAAACCACTCAGGACCGTGTCTGGCGATGAGCGCGATGTGGGCCAGGGTCTCGGCGCTCTGCACCAGGACCGGTTGCCGCCTAATGGTGAGCGGCGTTCCTTTGGTGGCTCGGAACTGCGGGTGCGCGGCTCCACCCGCCAACCAGGCGACGAGAGCCGACTCTTCACCGGTGACATAGCGACCCGGAGGTCGCATCACCCGCGTCGGGAGACGACTGAGACCCGCACGGGCTCGCTCGCTCAGCGCCGTCCTGACGCACTTGGCGCTGTCGTTCCGGTCATCAGCCACGCACACGGCGATCTCGCGGGCACCGATGGCCGTTGCCACGAGCTCGGCGCCGTCGAGTACGAGGTGGGGCACACCGGACAACAGAGCTCGGTCCTTGTGGCTGGCCGGCTCGCCCTCCATGGCATTCACGGCCAAGAGCGGATGGCGGTGCCCGCTGCGGACCGATTGCAGCTTTCGCGCCGTGGGAAAGCCGGCCCCGCCGCGACCGGTCAACCCGGCTGCCCCGACGTCCTCCACCAGACGGTCCGCCCAGGCGCCGTCGCGACGGCGCGGCAGTGGCATGGAACCATGAGTGGCCAGATGGCCGTCGATGTCGGACCGTCCGGTTTCGTGCCACGCGGCCAGAACCCTCGATGCGCGGGGGCGCAGGCTGGCAGCCACCTGCGGCTCAGTTGTCGTCACCGAAACCCCTTTCGGCTCCGATCTCGCTAATCGACCTCAGTTCGCCGGAGACCTGGGAACCGGATTGGGTGACATCCACCCGTAGGTGCAACAGGCTTCCGGCCTGGTTGGCCAGCGATAGCAGCATTCGGGATCCTTCGAGTCCTACGATCTCACCCTGGTACTGGGTGGGAGCGCCGGTGGGGCCGAAGCTCGCTCGGCTCTCCTGCATGGTCACCCCACCCGACCCATCGGGTGTCCCCACGATCGCGATGTCGACGAGGGCAACGAGCGCGCCCGAGGTCTGCGCTTTGATCTCGAGCCGCACCGACGTGCTCGACAGGCTCTGCTGGGTGACGGTTCCTTGGAACGAGGCGCTATACGGGGGAGCCGGCAGGCTCGTCGCGGGTGAGCGCGCTGACCCACTCGGGGCGGGAGTTGTGGAGCTCGATACCGGCTGAGCGCCAGCGGCCTTCTTGGATCCCGCCAGCAGTGCGGCCGGGGTTCCGGCGCGAACGGCCCACCCAGGGCGCAGGGGGCCCAGGGCGGTCCAGGCCGCCAGCGCGACGACGGCCACCACGCTCGCTGAGGCCGCTGTCACGCGGGCACCGGCGTGAGCCGGCCAACCAGCCACGAGGCGCCACGTGATGGCGACGAGCACGGCGGCCACGCAGACCACTACGAGGACGATCACCCATCCGAGGTGGGGGTCGGTACCCGTGCCCAGTCCATGGACCACGGCAAGAGGCCAGCTGGCGTAAGCGAGCCAATGCAGGGCCCGCCACGATCGGGGCTTGATCCTCTGACGTAACAGGCTCGAGATGGTGACGGCCAAGAGGATGTCGACCGAGATTGTGCCCAGACCGAGCCATAACCTGCGATAAGGCGAGGTGAAGGGGATCACGACCGACACCCATCCGATCGGCGCGAAAGCGTCTGACACCGTGGTGATCACGTGCAGAGCAACGAAGACGACGGCAAGGAGCGAAACGCGGCGATGCAAGTCCTGGAACGTGAAGCGAGGCCAGCTCGTCGTCTCAAACCGCACCGACGTGAGCACGCCCAGCACCACGCTTGTGGTGAGTAAGACGAGTGCAACGATGCCCGTGGCACGCGTCGTGTACCAGAGCCACTGGGATGTCGTGACTACCGCCACCGACCGCCAGCTCTTTGCACGGACGCCGACCCCATCTCAGCGCTAGGTTCGGATGGCCATCGCGCCACCGTGGACACAACACCGTCGTGTCGAACAAGACGTGCGGGTAGGCCAATGGTGGCCAGGCGATCGGGTGCGCTCTCGCCCCAGACGATCGCCGCGGTACTGAAGGCGTTGGCTTCGACACAGCTAACGACAGCCACCGACACGAGCCGCCAGTGGTCGCTGGCGCAGTCGCCGGTGGTCGGGTCAACGATGTGGTGGAGTCTGCGCGTCCCCCGATGCCAGGTCCGAACGGCGGTGCTTGAACTGGCAAGCCCACCCGCCGTGACGGATACGACCGGCCCACCTTCGAAAGGCCCCGAGGAGTCCACGGCGATTCCAACAGGCCATCCGTGATCTCGAGGCGGACCTGAAACGGCCACGTCGCCGCCGACGCAAACCAGTGCGCCTGACTTGGTGATCGATGCGATACGACACGCGGCCCGATCGGCAACAAGTGCCTTGGCGCTCGCACCCAGGTCGAGACTTACGCCTGGGGGCACCGCGATCGAGCGAGTCCGCTCGTCAAGCTCGATGAGCCACCAACCCGGTGCCGGGACGGGTTGGATCGGGAGAGGCTCCCCGATCTCGGCCACCTCGGCAAAGTCCCGGTCATAGCCGAGGGCCGCAACGGCGCGACCGACGGTCGGGTCAACCGCACCCCCAGTACGCTCTGCGACCAGACAGGCCACAGAGACTGCCTCATACAACAGCTCGCTCACCCGCACCGGGCGACCACCCATGGCGCTCAGGTTTTGGATCTCGGAATCGGATCGGAAGCGGCTGCAGGCGTGGTCGACCGCGGCGAGTTCGTGGCGGAGGGCGACCTCGGCCACCCTCAGGTCGCCGTCGTGGTCGACGGCCAACGTGACCTTCGTACCCAGGGCGCGCATATGGGTGACACCGGCGGCACGCTCCTCGGTCTTGACCAAGGGCCCGCCGCCCATGTCAAAATCCGGTCCCGCCCGACACAGCCGTCGGGGGGCTCTGGGTGGGAGCAGGTGGGGTCACCTGCGGAGGAGGAGCCCCTCCACCCGCAACTCCTCCACTTGTGGCGGGCGAGCTTGCCGGGGTGGTCGCCGGAGCCCCCGAGCCACTGTTCGAGGTGGTGGCGACGGTGGACCGCCCTGGGATCTCGCGAGCGACGACGCCGGTGATGACAGCCGCACCTGCAAGCGCTGCCACGACCGTCCATCGGAACACCCTTCGAACCCGTTCGAATGTTTCGTCCCGTCGGGCCTGGATTTGTGCGTAGTGCCAGGGCGTAGTCATGACTCACCACCTTCGACGCCTATCGTGCGCGCTCAATCATGACCAAGGCATGAAGAACGCCTTCACGTTGCCTGTGGGTCACGGTAAGAGGGCGAGCTTGGGACTAGCTGTGAAACGGTAGGTGCAACCCTTGGCGGACCCGAGCGACGTCGGCGCTCAATGGCCCTCGCCTGTCGGGCCAGGCTATGGGGTATGGGCGGGCTGTGTCCGCATCCGACTCGCAGACCGAACGTGAGTAGGGACGCTTCCGGCTGACTGGCGCAAAACAATGCCTTGCTGGTGCGCGGCGATGGGTCTCATCTACAACCCTCGCGTGCGCTCATTTTCATTGCCACCTTCAAAGACCCGTCGCAGGGCGATTCGAGTCGCCTCGAAAGTGGCCAGCATCTCAGCCTCAGTGGCCGCAACTTGGCCGGTCGCATCTAGTCTCACCGTTCGCCGAGCCTTGACCTGCTCCCGATCGGGCCAGGACCAGAACACCCTGGCTTCGGCCGACAAGGATTCGGAAACGCTTGAGGAAAAGAGGGTCTTAGACGGACTTAGCCGCTTGCCACGGTCCTGTGATAATGGCAACCCACCGTCATGCTCCCTTTCTTTCGACAACATTCCAACCTCCAAGTGCTGGACGGGCGGGAGCGGCATGGCGGGCTCCACTCCCGGACCCGTCCTTGTTCCCATCTTGGTCCAAGAGACCTGAAGAAACGATGAACAAATTGTCCATCGTGACTTTCTGAGCGGAAGAACAACAGACCGTTCATGTCATGCTGTCCTCCAGTCGGGGAGATCCAGGCTGATTACCAAACGCTATGGTGTAGGTGCCGAATACCACCCGACACCTCACGCAGCCGACTCGCACTCGTGGCGAGAATCGCGCCGCCATCGGACGGGGATGTGGAAGTTGACCCCGGGCCCCAAGTAAGGAGCCCATGAACATCGAGCCCCCGGAACGACCCAGAGGACGGGTCGGATCCAGGCTAATGATTCCTTGGCAGATGTTGACCGCGTTGGTGATTGTGACCGTGACGACGTCGAGTGTGGCCGCCGCGCCTGTGTCCCGTCGTTCCCGATGGGGTAACAGCCGCCGGGACCGTTGGTTGCGTCGTCGAGGGGGTTGACGTAGCAGTGAGAGCTAAGGCACTTGGTCCGGTCCTCGCCAGCCTTGGTTTGATCGTCGAAAGGCTTGATTTGTTCGTCGTCGTCGACGTCGAAGTCGAAGAATTCCCAGAATCTGTGTTGCCCGTAGCGGAGTTCCGCGTGTTCCCTATGCTCGTGCTGGTCCCAAGTTCTGTTGCCGGGGCTGCGCGCAGCGGAGGAACGCGATGCTTATGTTCGGATTGGGGCGCTGAATTGTGCGCCGCGCACGAGGTTGCGAGCAGCGAAGCAGTCAGAAGCGAACCGACAAGCCCCCACCTTGGCGGTGGCCTCATCGTCCCCCAGCTCCTGCATCGACACCCAACCATAACAATTTCCTCACCCACTATCTCGCGTTGGCAACGGCTGCGAGGTCAGGTTCATTCGCGCTGCCGCTGACCGTCCCTCTTTACCGCCGGGCGCTACTGGTGCTCCCCTACCCCACTGCAAGTGTCGTTCGTTCGCAACGTCTAGTCGGTGGTAACCCGCTCCGGTAGACTGCGCCGAGTGATGACGATGGTCCGGCGGCCGTGAGTCTGCGTCCGGAGTCTTGACCGAACTACGGCTCGCCATCCGGTCGCAAGTCGGCGGCCGCGAAGACCTCGGCCAGGACTTCCTGCGATCCGCGGCGGCGCACACGGTACCCATCAGGCAGCACTTCGGCCACTTCGTATCCGTGTGCCCACTGCCCAACCAGATACCGAGTGCGAACTTCGACTGTGGCCCCGGCGAGTACATTCCGGCCTTCCGCCGACAACGCGAATGCGCCGCTCTCCATCGGTGTGCCTCCTTTCGCTGATCCAGCGATGCCCCGATCGGCCGGCGGGACGGACATCACCGATGTGCGTCGCCTGCGGCACCGTGCCGATGCGGCTTGCCCGTGCGTCCGACTAGAAACGAAGAGGGCCGTGAGGGAGTGACCGAGGAACCGTCTCGCATGGTCCTCTGGGTGAAGTGCTGTGAGAGGGGAGGTTCCACTTCTCCCATCCTCTCCGAGAATCGTGAAGAACGGATGAACCCAGCTCCAACTCTTTGGCAAGGCCCCTCCGCCGGAACCGGGGTCGTCTTACTCGATGAAGGAACACTCACACCCGGCAAGGAAGAGGGTCAGACCTCCTTCTCCTTGATTCACAGCAATCCCACAGTTTCCGGCGCTTTCATTGTGAGTGAGTGCTTCGACAAGGAGTCGAGATGTTCCGTTACGGCCCTGGCGGCTTTCATCACCCTGTCTTCGCCGCGTTGCTCCTGGCTTTGCTCGCCGCATTGGTGGTACTGGGGGTGATCGCCGTGGTGCGGATGTGGAGATACCCCCTTCGTCGTCCTGCGTCCCTTCATAGGGGAGCACCGCAGGGTCCCCCGATCGACCCAGCACTCACCGAGTTGCGGGTTCGGTACGCGCGAGGTGACATCGACTGGGACGAGTACGCGCGACGCGCGAGCCACCTGGGCTTCTCACTTCCGCCAGCCACCAGCCCTGGCTCCGATGCCGGCGGTCCCCCGCCCGAGGCACCAGCGCCACCAGACGGTGGCTCGTAGACGCTCACGAACACGCCCGTACTTCCTTTGGGCAGCGATCTCTCACCGATGGCTTCATCAATCATGCCACTCCACTGGAGCCGCGTCCCGGCATCCCCAAAACAGGAGGCGGGAACCGCTCACGGCGCGGAGAGCCGCGGATCGTTCTTTGGCGCGCTTCTCGTCGTCAGCAATGGATTCCGCATTCGGTCTTGTCGCTTCCTGGCCACCGGCCCGATCGTCGTTCCTCCCCTGGGGCTACGGGAGAGGTGCAGGGGGCACAACCGATGGACGGGTAGCCCTTCGTCGCGAGCGGATGCACCAGGAGCGCGTGATCGTAGATGTAGCGGTCGAGGTCGTCCTCAGTCCAGCTGGCAAGCGGATTGATCTTCACGAGGCCACGCGATCGGTCCCACGCCACAATCGGAGCGTGCGCCCGAGTCGCCGAGTCGCAACGCTTCAGACCGGTCATCCACGCTGCCCGACCGGCCAAACCACTATTCAACGGTGCGACCTTGCGCACCTCGCAACACCCTGCCGTGCCTGGGGGCACCCGGGCGGCATCTGAGGACGGGACGAGAACTCGGAGGTTCAAGTCAAAGCGCCTGCGAACCTCCTCGACGAACCAGATCGTCTCCTGGAAGTGGTAGCCCGTGTCGAGAAAGAGCACCTCGATGTGCGGATCAACCTGCAACGCCAGATCGATGATGGCGCACTCCTGGAACGAGCAGGCAAGTGTGAGTTGATCACCGAACCTCTCCACGCCCCATGAGATGATATCGATCGCTGGAGCAGATTCGAACGCCTCGTTCCGCCCTTCGATCTCGTCCTGATCGATCCGTGTTCGGGTTTCGTACGGGGCCACGGCGCTGCTCCCCCTCAAAGACCGGCCGGCGACCCCGACAGGACCGCTGTCGCGCCCTCGGTCGTCGGGGCCCCGGGCGCCGTCGGCAACGTGCTCGAGGTCTCCTGCCAGTGCACCGTTGGGCGGATCGCCTCCGGGTCGATGCGGACACGGTGACGCTCGGCCACCGCCAGCAGGGAGCGGATGGTCTGCTCGTTGAGAGGATGGGGGGCCAGTCCAAGGTCGAGCAGCTTCGTGTGCGCGGCTTTGTAGTAATGGTCGTCCTGCTCCGTTCGGGGGTTCTCGATGGACTCTATGGTCACATGTCCGCCAAGCGAGTCGGCCACCATGTGCGCCAATTGATTCACGGAGAACGACTCTGTGAACTGGTTGAAGACCCTGTACTCGCCGACGTCGGCCGGGTGCGTGCAGGCGAGTTCGATGCAGGCAAGGGTGTCTCTGATATCGAGCATGCCCCTTGTCTGACCGCCAGAGCCGTAGACAGTGAGAGGGTGACCGACAACAGCCTGGACGCAGAACCGGTTCAACACCGTGCCGAACACCGCGTCATAATCGAAACGGGTGGCGAGGTCGGCGTGCGCGGTCGTCTCGGGCGTCTCTTGTCCGTAGACAATCCCCTGGTTGAGATCCGTGGCCCGCAGGCCCCAGGTCCGACAGGCGAACATGATGTTGTGACTGTCGTGGACCTTAGAGAGGTGGTAGAAGGAGCCCGGCTGTTTGGGGTACGGCAGGACGTCGGTTCGTCCCTTGTGGGTGATCTCGATAAACCCCTCTTCGATGTCGATGTTCGGGGTCCCGTACTCGCCCATCGTGCCCAGCTTCACCAGATGGATGGTCGGATCGATTTCGGCGATGGCATACAGCAGGTTCAATGTTCCGATAACGTTATTGACCTGTGTGTAGACGGCGTGGTGACGATCGATCATCGAGTACGGGGCTGATCGTTGCTCGGCGAAGTGCACGACTGCGGTCGGCCCAAAATCTCTGACCACGCGATACACGAACTCGGCGTCAGTCAGATCTCCGATGAAGGTGGCCACCGGTTTATCCGATACGAGTTCCCATGCTCGCACGCGTGCGTGAAGGCTCTCGATCGGGACGAGGCTTTGCGTGCCCATCTCGTCGTCATAGCTGCGCCGCGCGAGACTGTCGGCAACAGCGACGTGGTGTCCTCGTGCGGACATGTGCAGCGCCGTCGGCCAACCCAGGTATCCGTCACCTCCCAGGACCAGGATCCTCATCGTGCCTCCTGCTGTGCGGCCCCGCCGTCCACTCCACGGGGCATCCCTCTCATGGTGGCGCGCGGCGTGCCGTCAGAACAGGGTCCTTTGGCGCCTTTGCAGGCGAAAAAGTCCTGGTCATCCTGTGAGAATGCTGTGTGCACGGGCTGCCTCCAACCGGGCGCGGGGAACGCACTGCCCGGAGGCGCGGAGGGAACCTGACGTCGGGACAAGCTAGGACGTTGGCCTCTGGCCATGCGGTCGCAGCCGCCCAACGCTATCGGGGTGGGAATCTCGATCTTCGACTTGGAGGCGGGAAAACGAGCGGGCATCGTCGGCACCGCCACCGGGGTGCAGGCCGGCCCTCGATGGGAACGCGGTAGCGCTTTCCTGAGAAGGCTGTGGCACACCGGGAACCTGCGATCGGGGATCGAGGGGGGAGCCTGCTACAGGGCGTCCGACGCCGTGCTGCGAAGCTCGCCCGGTATGTGGGGACCCCTGTCGTCGCCTTAGGGGTCAGTGAAATGATCCTGTTGGTGCTCTATGGAAGCGGCACCGTGAACCCGACTGTCGACGCCTTTCTGGCAAATCTGGCTGGCACGGTGCCGTCATACCTCCTGAGCCGCTTCTGGATCTGGCGGGAGGCGTCGAGGACCCGCGTGGGACGCCAAGTCGTGCTTTACTGGCTCCATCGCTTCTCTACATGGCGCTCACGAGCCTGACCGCTGGTGGCCTGGCGAGGATCGCCCCAGATGGGCGAGCACTGCACCTCGTCGTGGTCGGCGTCGGCTTCTTTGCGGTTAGCCTCCTTTTGTGGGTCGCCAAGTTCCTCGTGTACGAACACGTGATCTTCTCCTCGCTCGGCGCGTCGACGCGGCATCCTGGCGGTCCGGCGTGAACACGAGCCCACCACGTCAGGTGACGCGCCCCGCCGGTGGCCCTGGCCCTGAACGCTCGATGACGGACCCAGAGGGCTCTGGCGTGGGATCGTCGGGAGGATCGACGCCATTGGGGAGTTGGGGGGCGAATCGGCGTGCCGGCCGGCCCTGATTGTCACCTTCGCGCGCGTCTCGCCCGTCTCTGCGTCCTGCTCATCGCCATGGTGGTGATGGCGGGATGCGCGAAGGCGGTTGCACCCACGCTTCCAGACATCGGCTCCCCGGTGCAGGCGCCTCCGTCAATCAAGGGCTCTCCCGTCATTCAGGGCCCGATCCACGCCCCGGGTGGTCCCTTTCTCTTTGACGAGCAGGGCCGGGTCGTGTTCTTCCACGGTGTGAACGCCGTGTACAAACTCCCTCCTTACGAGGTGCACCCGGCACCGGGCAAACCTTGGAACTTCACGGCATCGGACGCGTCGCTCATGGCCCGGCTCGGGTTCAACCTGGTGCGCCTCGGGATGACGTGGAGCGGCCTTGAACCCGGAACCGCCTCGGCCAATGACCCGGCGATCTGCGCCAGGGGCGCCCCGCGCGATCCAGGCCAGTTCAACGAGACCGTGCTTGACAGCTACCTGGCCAATCTCAGTAAGACCGTCGCGTTGCTCGGTCAGTTCCATATCTACACGCTGCTCGACATGCACCAAGACGTCTACAACGAGGCCTTCGATGGCGAGGGGGCGCCGAATTGGGCGGTATGCACGAACGGCGCGCCGAGCGTCGATCCTCCGGGACGGTGGTCCTTGAGTTACGGGACCACCGCCGCCGGGATGGCCTACCGCAACTTTTGGAGCAATGACGTCATTGGCGACCTCCAAGGCGAGTACGACCGCGTCTGGGCCGCCGTGGCAAGCTACTTTCGGACGAACCCGTGGGTCATCGGATATGACCCGTTCAACGAGCCCTTTTCGACATCGCTGGTCAAGTATGGCGACGAGCATTTCGACGGCCAGCTCGAGTGCTTCTACGCGGGCGCGAAGTACGTCGGGCCGCCGGCACACGGGGCTCCGGCGATCTCGTGCCCGATGCAGGACCCTGCCGTCGGCGTCGTCCCCACGATCCTCGCCTCTGACCCCAACCATCTCGTCTTCTACGAGCCTGACATCTACGCGAACCACGGGGCCCCGAACTTTGTGGGACCCATGAACTTCCCCGACCTCGTGTTCAACGTGCACGTCTACTGCACCCAACGCAGCGGCAAGACCGGCAACCCGACGAATATCGCCGCCTGTGCGAACCAAGAGGGGCGTTCCTTGCACACCCGCGCAGAAGACCGAACCGACATCGGATCCCCGTCGCAACCATTGGGACCGGCGTGGTTCTTGAGCGAGTTCGGCGCCAGCTCGAACCCCGCTCTGCTCGATCAGCTCGCCGGTGAGGCGGATCAGGCCCTCGTGGGCTGGACCTACTGGGCGTGGAAGTTCTATGGCGATCCCACCGGAAGTGCCGACGAGGCGTTGGTTACCGCCAAAGGGCGGCTCCGGCCTACGGCCGACGCACTCTCCCGCACCTACCCGGAGGCGATCGCCGGTCGGCCACAAACGGTCTCGTTCAATCCAACGAGCGGAGCCTTTCACCTCGTCTACCTCCCCGATCACGCCGTGCGGGCTCCGACCGTCATCTTCGTGCCCACGCTTCTCCACTACCCCAACGGCTACTGCGCTCGGGCCTCCGGGGGCTCCGTAATTTCCCGGCCCAGCAGTGAGCTGCTTGAGGTGGAAAACGCATCTGCCGGAGGTTCAGTCAGCGTCAACGTCACGTCTGGTACGTGTCCGAGCGCATGACGCGACGAGCGAAGAGCGCGGGACAAGTCGCTTAGCCACTCATGATCGGGGCGTATCACAGGCACCGGACAATCAACTCCATCGACACCGATGCTCCAAGGTCCGACCCTCAGGTTCAGCCGGTCGGCGCGGACGTCGAGGTGACAAACCTCGGAAGCTCCTCGGGCACGCCGACATGCCGGATCGAAGTGAACTCACCCAACCGGCCCGTCACCGGTGCGTGGACCCAAGAGGTCGACACCCCATTTGCGTCGAAGTGACGAGACACAGCCCCGAGGGTGTTCTGGGCCATTGACAACTCTTCGGAACGGAGGGACCTCGCATGAGTTTCGGCACCTAACGGAGCGAGTAGTGGACCCGGACCGAGCAAGTGTGATGCTCCGTCCGGGCCCCACTACTCCACCGAGGAACCCACCGCATAGGGGATAAGGAGGAGGGCGCCCGATCGAAACAGTAGGCCCTCCTCCGTGAAGAGAGCATGAAGCACCCAAACCTTCGTCAGGCGCCTAGTCCGCCAGTCTGACTCATCCTCAAACATAAGTGCCGGTA
>Ga0116215_1000591_pt1 | contig 27136 bp, 30 predicted proteins | sample Sb_taG_7_FD_89698 | JGI IMG/M metagenome (GOLD analysis project Ga0116215, IMG submission 89698) | Peat soil microbial communities from Weissenstadt, Germany - Sb_50d_2_FS metaG | ecosystem: Environmental > Terrestrial > Soil > Wetlands > Peat | place: Germany: Weissenstadt | collected 2010-09-21
CGGTGGTCGTCGTATCCTTATAAAAAAAATCGAGCATGTCGGCGGTTAGCGCCGGGAGCGTTTCGAGCTTTTGCACCTGTTCGGTGCTGGGGCGATCGACGATGGCTGGAACTACGGAGCGTTCGTCGAGAGAAGTTTCGATGCGGCGCATGGGCGCGGAGGCGCTGGTGCGCGCTTCGAGGTGCCAGGTGCGGTCGATGAGCTTGCGGCCGACGATTACGTCGAATGGAACGTGAGAGGGGATGGCGGAATTCTGGCCATCGAGCTCCTTGATGGGCAGATCGCGCGGGACGATGGTGCGTAGATCGAGCGTCGAGGAGAGGCGGCGAGGCGCGGGCTTTGCGCCGTCAGTGGCGGCGAGCGGGCGAACGTCAACTGGGACCAGGGTGCGCGGGATCATCGAATGTCCTGGGGAGCGTAAGCACCGAGTTGGACGCGGCGAGCGTGCTCGAGGATGCCTGCCATTACGCGATCGGCTAGCTCGAGGGCCCGGCGGGCCGCGGGGCCATCGACGCGCGGTTGGCGGCGGGTGATTACGCTGTCGAGGAAGGCGCGAAGTTCTGCGCGCAGAGGCTCTTCGGGTGTCGTGGGGAGCTTCTCGAAATTAACGCGCGGGTCGTTTGCAGCTGAACCGGAATCGAGGCCGCCGGAGAGATTGGCGGGATCGAAGGGATTGCCTTCTGGGAGCGCGCTCGCGCCCGAGTTACCTGAATTGTTCGCGGCAACGCGGACGCGGAGTGCGTCCTGGCGCGAGAAATCCAGGGAGATGTATTCGTGCTCCTGGAAGAAGCGCATCTTGCGGACTTTTTCGGTAGAGACACGGCTGGCAGTTAGATTGGCTACGGCGCCGGAAGCGAATTCGAGGCGGGCGTGGGCGATGTCTACTTTGTCGGTGATTACCGGGATGCCGACCGCGCGCAGATCGGTGACCGGCGAATCGAGAAGGGCCAGGAGGATGTCGAGATCGTGGATCATTAGGTCGTAGACGACATCCACGTCGAGGCTGCGCGGAGAGAAAACGCCGAGGCGATGGACTTCGAAGAAGAGCGGGCGGGTGACAATTTTTTCAGCGGCTACGACCGCGGGATTAAAACGTTCGAGATGGCCGGCTTGCAGAATGCGATTGGAGCGGCGGGCGGCGGCGATTAGTGCGTCGGCTTCTTCGAGCGAGGCGGCTATGGGCTTTTCGACTAGGACATCGATGCCCTGATCGAGAAGTTCGCAGCCGATGCGGGAGTGTTCGACCGTAGGTACGGCCAAGCTGACGGCGTCAACGCGGCCCTTGAGCATTGAAATATCGGCGATTGCTTCGCAGGCGAATTCGGCGGCGACTTTGCGGGCGCGCCCGGGATTGGTGTCGACTACGCCAACGAGCGTCGCGCCATCAAGCGCGCGCCAGACGCGGGCATGATTGCGGCCGAAATCGCCTACGCCAACCACCGCTACGCGAATGGGATTGGGCGCGGCCATTATGTGCGCTCCTGCGTTGGCGGTGCTGGAGGGAACGCTTGAATGGCGATGCCTGCTTCGTCGGCGGCGGCGATTAGCGCGTCGCGATCGAAGAGTAGAGTTTTTCCGGCGTCGAGTGCGAGGGCGGTGGCGTTTGACCGGCGCATCACTTCGATGGTGCGCAGGCCGACTACCGGCACATCGAAGCGCATATCTTGCGCGGGCTTGCTGACTTTTACCACGACTAGACGCTGGCCCGCGGTAATGCGGGCGGCGCGTTCGATGGTTTCGTCGGTTCCTTCCATGGCTTCGATGGCCACGCAGGCGCGATCGCGCACGACCACGGTTTGGCCGAGGTCGAGCGCGGCGATTTGCTGGGCCACGTAGCGGCCGTAATGGATGTCGGTGGATTCGGTGTGGTCAGGGCCGCGGCGGGTGAGAATTCCGGCGTCGGGCAAGAGCGCGCCGAGAAATTTTGTGGAATCGACCAGCTCAATGCCCTCGTCGGCGAGCACCGCAGCTACGGCGCCGATTAGCGAGTTGGTGTTCTTCGACGGTAACGCGAGAAGAAGCTTTGCGAGTTTCCAGTCCGGACGAATCGAGCTGAAAATTTTGTTGTGCTTCACCTGCCCGGCCATCACGGCGCGCTTGACGCCTTCCTGATGCAGCAGATCGATTGTGCGGCTGAGCTCACCCAGGCTTACCCAATGGAGACGCGAAGTGCGGCGCTCGAGGTCGGGCGAGGCTTCTTCTTTGATCGCGATCACGGCCATATCGATGCCGCGGCTTCGCGCGCCTTCGAGGACTAGAAACGGAAAATCGCCGTTGCCTGCGATGAGGCCCCAGTTCTCGACACCCGTTGTTTCGGCAATTTGAGTCATCGTCTATTTCGTGAGCCCACGCTCGGCCGACTCGATAAAGCTTATTAACTGTAAGACGTCTTCCGACCCATTCAAGGTTTCGCGCATTGCGGCTACGGCTTGCGTGGTGTTGAGTTTGGAGCGCAAGAGGAGGCGATAGGCTTTTTCGAGGGCCGCGATGCGCTCAGGGCTGAAGCCGTGGCGTTCTAGGCCCACGGCATTGAGGCCGTAGCAGCGCGTTTCGCGCGGGGCGACGATTTTCGAAAATGGCGGAACGTCCTGGGTGATCACCGTGTTCGCGGCGATGTAGGCGTGGCGGCCGATGCGGGAGAATTGATGCACGGGGCAGAACGCGCCGATCGTGGCGTAGTCTTCTACCGTCACGTGGCCAGCCAGAGTGGCGCCGTTTACGAATTCCGTGTGGTTGCCGATCTGGTCGTCGTGGCCGATGTGCGCGTAATTCATGATCAGATTGTGATTGCCTACGCGGGTGACGCCGCCGCCTTTGGCCGTGCCGCGATTGACTGTGCAGAATTCGCGGAAAGTGTTCTCGTCGCCGACTTCGAGAGACACGCGCTCTCCGGCGAAAGTGCGATCTTGCGGATCGCCGCCGATTACGGCGAAGGGATAAATACGATTCTTGCGGCCGAGGCGTGCGGGGCCCTGAACGACCGCGTGATGCTGCAGGACGCAGCCTTCGCCTAGCTCGACGTCAGCGCCGACCACGGCGTACGCGCCGATTTGCACACCGGCGCCGAGCCGCGCCCGCGGCGAAATAATCGCGTGTTGGTGAATTTCTGACATGTCTCTCTTTGCGCTCAGCGTGCCGGCGGGTTATTTCCTATTCGCGGTGCTGCTTTCCACCGGTTCGGTTGCGGCCGGCACGCGGTCCACCATTTTGCACATGAGCGTGGCTTCGGCGGCCAGTTCATTGCCGACGCTCGCGCGGCCCGCCAGCTTGCAGAAATCGCCGCGGAAGGCTTCGACCTTGACTTCAACGCGCAATTGATCGCCGGGAACGACGGGGCGGCGGAAGCGCGCGCCGTCAATGGCCACGAAGTAGAGCAGCTTTTTCTCGCGATCCGGAATTTCCAGCAGCAGCAGAAGGCCGCCGGTCTGGGCCATGGATTCGATAATCAGCACGCCGGGCATGATGGGCTTGCCGGGAAAATGGCCGGCGAAGAAGTCCTCGTTGATGGTCACATTCTTGATTCCGACGATGCGCTTCAGGCGTTCCATTTCGATAATGGAATCGACCATGAGAAATGGATAGCGATGGGGCAAGATGGCCTGGATGGCGTTGGTGTCAAGGATCATGTTTGCCTCAGCGTGGCGTGTGCCGGATGAAGTGCTGCGCGCAATCGTTCAATTCTATATGAAAGGCCGAGCCAGTGAAACCGCGACGGCGTGCTAGGATACGCGGCGCTTGTGGAGGTGCGCTTCGATGAATCGTAGCCAGCATGATTTGGCTGTTACGATTTTGCAGTGGGTGATTGGGGTGATTGTGTTTGTGGAGTCGTGTGTGGCGTTCCGCGAGGCGTTCATCGATTTGCGGGCGGCGGAGCATGTTCACCATTTGCAATTGATGCGGCTTTTTATTTCTGCGTGCGAGGCGGTTGCGGCGATTTTGTTTTTGATTCCGGGGACATTGCGGGTGGGGAGTTGGGCGCTGATTGTGATTTTTGCTTGGGCGATTTTGGTGCATTCGTTGCATGGGTATATGCATGAGTTGCCTTTGGCGATTTATGGGGCCGGAGTGTATGCGGTGATGACTTGGAGAGAGAACGTGGCGGAGGCGAAGTAGGGATGGGGGCCGGACGAAAAACGATGGCCGAACGGCGGGAGGGTCTGCCCTTCAGCGCCGATAAGGCGCTTCAGGGTAAAAAAAACCTCCGCTACTTGGTGCGGCGCGAGCGAGAGATGGTGCGGGTGCTTCGGTCGATTGTGGAGATTGAGTCGCCCAGCTTGGACAAAGCGGCGGTGGATCGTTGCGGAGCGCGCGTTGCTTCGGAGTTCAGGCGGCGCGGCGGGGACGTGCGGATTTTGCGCGATCGCGTGCGCGGGAATTTGGTGCGCGTCGAACTCGGCGCGAGCAAATCACCAGAGGCTGGCCAGATTTTGGTGCTCGGGCATCTCGACACCGTTTATCCGATCGGGACTTTGCGGCGGATGCCGTTTCGCGTGGCTCAAGGGCGCGCGTGGGGTCCCGGAACGTTCGATATGAAGGGCGGAATCGTGCTGGCCCTTTTCGCGGTCGAGGCATTGCGTGCGCTGCGCGTCACGCCGCGGCGCAAGATTGTGTTTCTTTGGACCGGCGATGAAGAGATTGGAAGCGCGGCTTCGCGTGCCACGATTGAAAAAGAAGCGCGGTGGAGTAAAGCGGTGCTGGTGCTGGAGCCGGCGCTCGGCCGCGATGGACGCGCGAAGACGCAGCGGAAAGGGATTGGCGAAGTCGAAATTATCGTGCACGGGCGGGCGGCTCATGCGGGCGTCGATCCGGAGCGCGGAGTGAATGCGGCGCACGAACTGGCGCTGCAGATTGCGCGCTTGATGAAGATGAATGACCCGCGGCGTGGAATTACCGTGCAAGCGAACGTGATTGCCGGAGGGACGGCGACGAACGTGGTGCCGGAAATTGCGCGGGCGCTGGTGGATGTGCGATTCGCGCGGGCGCGAGATGCGCGCGGGCTTGAGCGCCGATTGCTTGGATTGCGGCCGATTTTGAAGGGAGCGCGGATTGAAGTGCGCGGCGGGATCAACCGGCCGCCGCTCGAGAGGACGACGGGCGTGGCGCGCTTGTTTCGCCAGGCGCAAGCGATTGCGCGGGAGATTGGATTTGAGCTTGGCGAGACGGCGACGGGCGGCGGATCGGATGGGAATTTAACGGCGGCGTTGGGAGTGCCTACGCTCGATGGGATTGGGGTTGTGGGGGACGGGGCGCATAGTCTGCGCGAGCATCTGGTGGTGCGGGAATTGCCTCGGCGGGCAGCGATGTTGGCGGGATTATTCGCGATTCTCTAGGAACGGGGCCGAACACCGGGCGGGACTAAAGGCCCGCCCCTACGGTTTCTTTTCAAAATGGAAGACGTCGTAGACGTAGTACGTTTTTGCGTCGAGCAGGACGGCGTGGCCGCCGATGAAGACGTATTGACAGCCCTCCGGGGCCGGCGGAACGCGGCCTAGGAAATCGCCCGAGACTGTGTGAATGCGGGCGCGCCGGTCGTCGCTAAGCACTTCGTGAACCACGAGTTTCTTCTCGAGATCTTCCGGCAGGCGATCTTTTTTTCTCAGGCCTAGCGGGAGTTCGTCGTGATGGAGAGAGTACCAGGCGTGCATGGATTGGCGGTCATCGGCGTCGAAATGGCGGCGATCCGGAGTTGGAGAGTTCTGCTGTGAGCGAGCCGCTGGGACCGCCAAAATAAGAACGCCCAAGACGAGAAATGTGAAAATCGTTTTTAGCTTCACGCGTTTCCTGCCCGGATAAGGAAGCGAGTTGAGTTTAGCATTGGCTTGCCTGACCGTCGCGCCAACGTGTGCGGAGCTTCGGTAGCGCCGGCGTCCCCGCCGGCATCTTACGATCGCGCGCTCCGCCACGGGCAGCAATCACGCGCGGACCGCATCGCTCAATCATCGCATTTTATGTAACGCTGCGCGCCGCGCACGATTCCGGCCCTTGCGTACGTTCCCGTTCGTAAGATGCCGGCGGGGACGCCGGCGCTACTTTTACGGCTTCTTTGCTTCGGCGGGCATTATGTGGGCTGCGTATTTCTTGCCTTCCTTGGTGTTGTAATCGACTGTGGCCATGATGCCGGGCTTGATGTCGCCATCGGTCTTGGTGTTTTCGTCGATGATGAATTCGAGTGTGTCGGTCTTGCCGTCGGCTTGCACTTCGAGCGTGAGTTGCGTGCTCGAGATGCTCACCACTTTGCCGTTCACCGATTGACTCGGCGTTTCGTGCTGGCCGGGGGCGGGCTCTTGCTGGATTTCGGCGCGGCCGTCGACGGCAGGCGCCGTGCTCGCGACGGTAACGCCGATGCTCAACGACACCAAAATCATCGCCAGGCCGCCAACGGTTCTCGCGAGCTTCATGATGAATTTCCTTCCACGAGGCGGATGATCACCAGGGAAATTCCCCTATAACTTTATGATGCGTGTGAAGGCGTGAAGGTGTCAGCGAACGTGTCAGCGCACGTAGTTGCGGCGGAGGTATGCGGAAGTTTGGTGGGCTAGTTCAGCGTAATCGAGGCGCAGGGCAGTGATGAGCGCCGCTTCCGTGGAAGCGTCGGTGGCGACGTGATCGAGAAGGCGGGAGATATCGCTCATGCCGCCGGTGTAAACGATGGCCTCAACGGCAGCCAGCGACCAGGCATAGGCAAACGCGGCGGAATCGCCGGAGAGCGCCATCCAGGAGCCTTCCATTTGCGCGAAGGATGGAGCGGAATTGTGCTCGTAGGCGTCCACCAACGTCGCGGCGGCATCGCGGCTGCGGCGGCCTTCCATGAATTGCGCCACTCCTTCCTGCAGCCACGTGGGGCAGCGGCCGTGCGTCTTCTGCGTGATGAAGCTGTGAGCCAGTTCGTGCTTCAGGACATGCCTCAGCTCGCCGGTAACGGAAGAAAGGCCTTGCACGGGAACGCGGATGCGGCCGTCGTTGAGCGCGCCGGCCCAACCGGGGGCGCGAGTGATATCGGCGAAGGCTTGATTGGTGTAGAGAATCACGGCGATCGGCTCGGGAGGCGAGAAATCGAGTTGCGATTGAAGATCGCGGTAATGCTCTTCGAGCGCGCGTAGAATGCCGCGAGCCAGATCGGGAGCGGCGGCGCCGGAATATTTGACTGAGAAATGCGCGGTCTCGCCTTCGCGATAGCTGGCTTCTTCGTCGCGATCCTGCTGGGCTTTGGCGAGCGCGCTGGCAACTTCAGGATCGGGGCGCAGCTTCAGGGCGCGCTTCCATTCCTCGACGGCTTGGTCGAGCTTGTTCGCTCCGGAATCGGCCCAGCCCATGAGCTTGGCGACATCGGCGGAATCGGGTTCGAGGCGACGGGCGCGCTCGAGCGGATCCATCGCCGCAGTGTACTGACTCTGGCGCAGATCGAGGACGGCGAGATTCAGCAGCAGCGGCACGCTATCGGGCGCGAAAATCAGCGCGCGCTTGTATTGATTGGCCGCGGCATCGAGTTGCCCTTTCGCGACCAGGAATTGCGCGGCGGCATGATGCGCCGCGGCCACTTTGCCGATGGCTTCGGGGCTTCGTCCGCGCGCTTCGTTCTCAAGACTTGCGAGCAAGGCAGTGTCAATCGAGCCATTGCGCACGACGCGGTCGGCGATTTCCGCAAAGCCTTCGCTGAGATCAAGCCGCGGGGCGCTTACGGGCGGGGCTTCCGACCGGCCGAAGCCGGAAGGCGAAAGATCGTCGCGAACGATGCGATCGACGATCGAGCGCGGCAGGCTGAGAGTCCCGGCGGGAGTTTCGTAGCTGACGCGGTCGCTGGTTTCCGTGACGTTTGAAGCGATGATGTGGCGGCCGTTCTTGAGGATAATCGTATCCGCCGCGGCCGAAGATACCGCCAGCAGGAGGAGAAACGCAATTGGCGCCACGCGTCGCACACAAAAATTCTAGCAAAGCCTCGGCGCCGCGCCCGCATCGGCTTGCCGCCTCAATGCCCTACTTGTTACAGTCGAATGCATGAGGAGTGGGGTTCGCGGTTTGCTGGCTTTGGGATTGGTGTCGGCGTCGCTCGGCGGAGCCTTGCCCGCTCCCTTCGACGTATCGCGCGCAGCCCCGATCGCGAGCCTCGAGCATGGCGATCCGCGCCAGAACTTGCCGGCAGCGAAGTCCCGGATGATCCCCGCGCGCTGTATCAGGCGCTCAACGAACTGCGGCCCGACGGCGAGCATGTATTCGCGGTCCGCGATCTCGCCCTGCGCCGAAGTGCGCTCGATATCACGCTGATCGAGGGCAAGCTTGCATTTCTCACCCCGCTCAACGGCAAGGTGACCGGCGCAGTTTTTACAGGGCGCGCGCACATCATCGCCACGCCGCGAGACGCGGCCGAGAGGCGCTCGCTCGTCAATTTCGTAGGTGTGCCGCTGCTCGATCAGGCATTCTCGCGCGCCTATTTCCGTTTCACCGACGACACGGCCGCCGAACTTCTCCGCCGCTTCGAATCTGCCGGCGTGAAACCCGCGCCCGATAGCGATTTCGCGGAGGAATGGATCAATACAGTCGGCAATCTGAATTCCTCCCACTCGTTGCGAATTATGATGGATTTTCTCTCAAGCGATCCGCAGCCCTATTTCTCTGCGGCGCTTGCGGGTGCTCAAGCCGGCCCATTCGATGTGCTGGTGGATCGCCGGCGCGATGAGCCCGTGCTGATCGGCGCGGTACGCAACGCGCCTGGCGGCCCGAAATATGAAGTGTGGGCGTCGTTTGCCGCGCCCGACGCTCCGCCGGCGGGAGAGAACATGCTGCCCGTGGATTATCGCCTCGATACCTCGATCGGGGATGATCTCGCGCTTGCGGGCGACGCTCACTTGCACTTGAAGGCCGCGCACGACGGCGACCGGGTGTTCGGCGTCGAGCTTTCGCGATTGCTGAACGTCGAGAGCGTCACGCTCGAAGGCGGCGCGCCGCTGGTTTACTTCCATAACGAAGACTTGAGCCGCGAAGAACTCGAACTGCGCGGAAACGACCTCGTCTATATCGTCCTCTCGCAGCCCATGAAGCTCGGTGAGGAATTGCGGCTGGAAATCCGCTATCACGGTAGCGTGATCGGTGACTCTGGGAATGGAGTTTATTTCGTCGGCGACCGCGGAAGCTGGTATCCCCATGTTCTGGGCTTGGGGCATTTCACGGCGTTCGACATGACCTTTCACTGGCCGCGACGCCTGACACTGGTCGCTACGGGCACGCCGAGTGATCTGCGAGACGATGCTGGCCGCCGCAGCGGACATTGGATGAGTTCGTCGCCGATCGCCATTGCCGGATTCAATCTCGGTGAGTACGAGAAACAAGTGGCGGGAACGGGAAACGCAACTGTCGAGGTTTATGCCAATCGCCAGATTGAAGACGCCATTCTCTCGCGGCTTCGGGAACGCTCGCCCAACTTCGTTCCAAACCTTCACCAGCCAGACTCCGGACTCCCGGAACCGCCGCCGATGGCCTCTTTCTCCGAGGGCGCTGCCCCTCCCAATCCGGCGGGCGTTTTGAAGCAGCTCGGCGGGAGGATTCTCGATTCCATCCATTTCTTCGAAGGCATCAACGGGCCGTTTCCCTTCGATCATCTGGCTGTATCTCCGATTCCGGGAAGCTTCGGGCAGGGCTGGCCCGGATTGATTTATTTATCGACGCTCGCGTATCTGCCGCGCGAAACGCAGGAAGAAGCCGGACTGAAGAAGGGCGAACGCGATGAACTAGCGCAGCTTCTGCCCTTTCACGAGATCGCGCATCAATGGTGGGGAAATGTGGTGGGCACGGCAGGCTATCGCGATACTTGGATCCAGGAGGCGATGGCGAATTATCTCTCGCTGATGTACGCGGACAGCCGCAAGCCAGCGGCGCATGTGCTGACCACTTGGCTGGGGCGCTACCGGGCGCAGCTAATCGAAGCCGTGCCGAACTCCGGCGAAATCGTGGATGATGCCGGGCCATTGACGTTGGGCTACCGCCTGCGTGCCGCGAAAGCGCCGGAGGCGTACGAGCGAATCATCTACGGCAAGGGAACTTGGGTGATTCACATGCTGCGGGAAATGCTGCGCGACCCGGCGGCGAAAGCTCCGGACGCGCGATTTGAGGCCATGCTGCGATCCGTTCTCACCGAGCATCGCTTTCATGCCGTTGACGCAGCAGATTTGCAGCGCGCCGCCGAAAAGCAAATGACGCCGGGAATGGACGTCGAAGGAAACAAGAAGCTCGATTGGTTTTTTGATGAATGGGTTCGCCAGACCGGAATACCCCGCTACAGCGTGGAGTTCCAGGCGCGCGCGCGCGGGCAGGAATTCGCGGTGAGTGGCAAGCTGAAGCAGGACAATGTGCCGGATTATTTCATAGCATCCGTGCCGGTATATGGCGTAGCGCCGGGCGGCAAGCCCGTGCTGATCGGAACGGTCGTGGCGACGGGTCCGCAGACTTCATTCCGTCTTACGAGCCACTTCCGGCCGTCGAAGCTGGTTATCGATCCGCAGGGCACCATTCTCTGCAAGACCAATTAGCGATTTCCGTGGGTAGCGCCGGCGTCCCCGCCGGCATCCGACGACGACCAACCGACCATGGGCGACGCACACGCGCGGACAACCCAGGCCGATCCATCTCACGTCAAGCGCCGTGGTTAATCACTCGTCCCGCCGACTGTGTTGCTCGTAAGATGCCGGCGGGGACGCCAGCGCTACGAAAGAGCGGCTACTCAGCGGCTTCCAGCTTTTCTGCCATTTCTAGTAGCTTCATGACGCTATTCCAGTTTCTGCCGGTCCCGGGAATCTTCAGCGCTCTTTCAAGGACTGCACCTGACAGTTTCGTGCGCCCCATGCCGTTGGGAAAATAGATATAGAGTTCGCGGCCGTTGATGTGCAATTCCTCCGGATCGCATTTGATTTTTAAGGCCTGGCCTCGGGCTTCAGGACTGGGATCGGCCGCGAGGAAAGTGACGAGCAGTTTATTCGGCTCGATGCCGCGGCGCTTGGCGAACGGATTTCGCGCGATTACGTCTCTCAGTTCGGCGGTGGTGCGGAGAATCACATCGGGGCGGCATCCAAACGTTCGCTCGATTCCCTTCTGTATGCGCTTCGTAAGTAGCGCGAGATCTCGTTCTTCAGTTCTGAAGACGACGTTGCCGCTTTGCACGTAGGTTTGCGCGTCTCGAAGTTTCAGCGATTGATAGAGCACTCGCAGCGCGTCCATCTTGATCACGTTGTGGCCCGCGACGTTCACCGCGCGCAGCATGGAGATGATTACCGGCATATCACGCCCCAATATACCGCAACGGCCTAAGCGGATGTGGACAACGCAGCGCCTCGAATCCCCTTCTCGATGAAGCGATCGAGGGGGTTCTCTTTTCGCACCAACCGCGCTCCCGGCGCTGGCGAGTCACCCAATGACCGTGCCAATCTTTCTCAAGGGGTGCATGACCTTGGGAAACTCACCGATTTCAGCAAGTGACGTATCGGCGACCTGCCGCGCCAAGCGCATGGTGCCGCGCTACTCTTTTATCGCCTCGACGGAACTGACCGATGCGGCCAACGCCACTCGCCTTTCCGGGCGCGTCACCGAAATCAGCCGCAAAGGGTGTTACGTGGACATCATGAACGCGCTGCCGGTCGGCGATGTGCTCAACCTGCGCATATCCAACGACCAGGGCACGTTTGTGGCGAAGGGCAAGATTATCTACGTTCACGAGCGCATCGGAATGGGCGTAGTCTTCATGGATCCGGCGAAGGAACAGTTGGATATCCTCGATACTTGGCTGCATGAGTTGCCGCCTGGGGCTGCCATAGCGTAGCGTTGTTGGGCTGTGTGGTCCGCGGGTGACTTTTACCCGTGGCGTGATGGTGCTCGTCGGATGCCGGCGGGGACGCCGGCGCTACCAAACCCGCTGCAATCCCGCAGAATCCCGATGCGAGCTTGCCTTAGAATAGGCGGGCTTGCCTACCATCGCTGAACTCGACCGTTTACGCGTTGTGCTGGTCTCGACGCGGAATCCTCTCAATATCGGCGCGGCTGCGCGCGCGATGAGCAATTTCGGTTTCCGTCATCTGCGCGTGGTGAATCCCTATGAGCCGGCGTATCGCGAGGCGCGCTCCGCAGTCGGCGCTACGGCGGTGCTGGCGAATACCGAGCAGTACTCGAGCGTCGCCGAGGCTGTGCGCGATTGCACGCTCGTGGTCGGCACGACCGCGGTGCGCCACCGGGAATTGCAGCATCCGTTGCGACGCCTCGAAGAAGGCGCCCGATTGATCCGCAAGCGCATGGCCTCGAGCCGCGTCGCCCTCCTCTTCGGCTCGGAAAAATTCGGCTTATCGAACGAGGATTTGAGCCACTGCCACTGGCTACTGCGCATCCCCACTCGCGAAGAAAATATCTCCATGAATCTCGGGCAGTCCGTGGCCGTCTGCCTCTATGAATTGATCCGCGACTCAAAAGCCGCTCGGCGATCCGAAAAAGTGCCGCTGGCAGCCGCGCTCGAAATCGACCGCATCACCGCGATGCTGCTCGAGGCGTTGCGCACCAGCGGCTATCTCGGCCGCCGCCGCGTGGCCGACGCCGAGCAGCGCATTCGCCGCCTCGTCCGCCGGCTCAATCTCCCAGCCCGCGACGCCGTAATCTGGCTCGGCATCCTGCGACAGATCCTCTGGAAGCTCCAGTTGGGGCAAGATCCGAAGAGCAAGCCAACCAGCGAGGATTGATCGAACCTGCGCATTGCAGGACGCGTAACAGGCGCCTCTTGAGACCAACGTTTGCAGGCTTGTGCGTAAATCCTCTATACTTCAATAGAATTGAAGCGATTAGCGATACGAAACCAGCCGCGGCGGGCGCGAAAAACAATGCCAGATCTGGCCGACAAGATCAGAAAAAAGCTGCAAGACGAGATCAAGAAGCTGGAACACGAGCTGCACAGCGAGCTCCCCAAAGAGATCATGACCGCCCGCGCCCACGGCGATCTCTCTGAAAATGCAGAATATAAGTACGCCAAGGAGCGGCAATCCTACGTCTCGGCGCGCCTCGGGCAATTGCATCAGCGCATGGCCGATATCGCCATGCTCAATCTAAGCAGTCTGCCGAAAGACCGTGCCGCTTACGGCTCAACCGTTTGGGTACTAGACTTGAAGAAGTCCGAAGAGGTGGAGTATAAGCTCGTAACTACGGAAGAAGCTGACGCATCCAAAGGATTGATATCCACTACTTCGCCGATTGGCCGGGCATTACTCGGAAAGAAAGTGGGCGACGAAGTCAAAGTGATCACTCCGGCAGGGACCAAGGAATTTGAAGTTGTGCGCCTGCAGACCATTTATGACGAAGAATAGAAGCGGAGGCCGATGCTGACGCGACGCATCGCGCGCCCGTTCGAATGGCTCCGTGACCGAGCCGCTGCTGGCATTGCATCCACCGGTGTCCCGCCAAACGTTCTCACCTGGTACAGCCTGATCCTGAATCTGTGGGCGGGGATTTTATTTGCGGCCGGGCGATTCGCGGCGGCGGGCGGAGTGATGATCGCCGCGGGATTTTTTGATGTAGTGGATGGCCCGGTGGCGCGGAAGCAGGGGCGCGTCACCGTTTTCGGCGGATTCCTCGATTCGATTCTCGACCGCTACTCCGATCTGATTCTTTTTCTCGGGCTGCTGGTTTATTACGCGCAGGTGAACCGTTTTCTTTACGCCGTTCTGGTGGGCGTGGCGATGGCTGGCGGGGTGATGGTCAGCTATTCCCGTGCGCGCGCGGAATCGCTGATCGGCCGCTGCGAAGTTGGTTTCTGGGAGCGGCCGGAACGCATCGTGCTCATGATCATCGCCGCGCTATCAAATCGCATGCCGCTGGCACTGTGGCTGCTGGCGATCGGGCCGAACATCACCGTGATTCATCGGATTATTTACACCTGGCAGCGCACCAAGAAAGAGCCGGGCGCGGACGAAGCGGCGCTCGCGCAAGCCAAGGCGCAGCGGGAAGCTCCGGCGTCCGCGCGTGATTTGCACGACGCTCCGGCATTGCTCAGCCGCACGGCGCATCGCGGAGGCTAACGGCATGGCCCGTCTTCTTGGCCTCATCGGCATCCTCGTATTCCTCGCCGGGCTCGATTTGCTGTGGCAATCGCGGCGTGAAGTCGCTTTTTGGTTCACATCCGACATGAAAATGTTTCGCTCGAAATTGCGTGCCCCCGGCTCACGTGTGCGGCCTCTCGAGCCTAAAGTCGAGCCGATCAAGCATCAGCGGAGGCTGCCGATGGTGCTCGGCATCGGCCTGGCGCTTGCCGGCCCGGTGATGATCGCAGTCAGCCTCACGCTTCTTCTGTTTGCGGGCGAGTAGTGGGCTCGCCGAATCCTTCTTGAAACCAGCTCTCATCGTTCACGGCGGCGCGTGGAATATCCCTGACAGTGCGGTCGAAGACTGCCGCGAGGGTTGCCGCCGCGCTCTCGAAGCGGGTTGGAGCGTGCTCGCGCGCGGAGGAGCGGCGCTTGACGCGGTTGAGGCCGCGATCATCGTGCTCGAAGACGATCCCACGTTCGACGCGGGCATCGGATCGCATCTGAATCTCGATGGCCGTGTCGAGCTGGATGCGATCGTGATGGACGGGGCGACGCTGAAGGCCGGAGCAGTTGCCGGAGTGCAACGAATTCGCAATCCGATTCGCCTGGCGCGCAAAGTGATGGAATCGAGCGAGCACATGATGCTCGTCGCGGCGGGCGCCGAGCAGTTTGCGCGAGAGCAGGGCTTGCCGCTCTGCGATCCCGAGGAGCTGGTGCTCGATCGCGAGCGCATGGCCTGGCGCCGCTGCCGCGAAGATCGTCACGCCGCGGAGCATCACGTGGATCATGCCATGGGAACCGTCGGCGCGGTGGCCATGGATGCGCAAGGCCTTCTCATCGCCGGAACTTCGACGGGCGGCACGTGCTGCAAACACGCGGGCCGCGTTGGAGATTCACCGCTGATTGGTTGCGGCTGCTATTGCGATGCAGAAGCGGGCGGCGTTTCGTGTACGGGGCTGGGCGAAGCAATCATGCGCGTGGTCATGGCGAAAACCGCGGTCGAGTTGCTGCGCGCCGGCCAAGCGCCGGATGCCGCCGCGAAGTCTGCCGCGCGAGTCCTCCATCAACGCGGCCGCGGCACCGGTGGCTTAATTCTACTCGACAAGAACGGCACGCCAGGATTTGCGTTCAACACGCCGCGCATGGCGTTCGGCTACGTTGCTCCCGATGGCTCGTTCGCCGCGCAGCCGTAGCCGTAACATTCTTGGCGCTTGGGCATCTCATTGATAAGGGGATGGTGCGCGTCGATGATTCGAAGAGATTTTATTTTTGGCGCGGCCGCGTTCGGCGTGATTGGCGCGATTGCTTGGCGCCACGGCAATTGGCTTGGGTTGGGGCCAGGTCCGGGGCCGGTAAGTTCGCCGCCGACTCCCGCCGATGCCAGCGGTAAGCCTGCGCTGGTGACCATCGTTAAATTCAGCGATGCGGGCGAGCGGATTGAGACTGTTACCACACCTAAGATTGTGAAGACCGATGCCGAGTGGAAGAAACTGCTGACGCCGAATCAGTTCGACATCACGCGGAACGGCGACACCGAGATGGCCTTCACCGGGCAAGGCTACGACCGCCACGACAATGGGCTTTACCGCTGCGTTTGCTGCGCGAATGCGCTTTACAGCTCGGAGACGAAATTTGATTCGGGCACCGGATGGCCGAGTTTCTGGGCGCCGATTGCGAAGGAGAATATTGTCGAGCGCTCGGATTCGAGTTACATGATGGTGCGCACCGAAGTGACCTGCCGGCTTTGCGATGCGCATCTGGGGCATGTTTTTGATGATGGCCCGCAGCCGACAGGATTGCGCTATTGCATGAATGCCGCGGCGTTGAAATTCATTCCTGCCGTGAAAAGCTCTTGATCGCCGCTTAGTTCGGCAGTCCTGCGTTTATATTCTGCGAACGGACACAGGCAGGAGTGCCTGTGCTACCGACGCCCTAGTTGTTTTGCACTAGACCTTCGAATTGCGCGTTGTGGGATAATGCCCGCCAATTTTCCGGAGGTATGCTCGATGGAACCGCTGTTTCTGCGCGACGTGCAGGAGAAGTCCGACGGGCCGCGCGCGAAGATGATCGAAATGATGCGCGGCATGGGCGCGACGGTCCCGCAGATTCTCTATCTCTTCGCTTACAAGTCGAAAGCGACCGATCATCTTTCACGCTTCACCCAGGAAGTGATGCGCGGGCCTTCGCCGCTTTCTCCCGGTATGCGCGAGTTGATCGCCGCGTTCACTTCGGCGCGCAATCATTGCCCGTTTTGAACAGGCGCTCACTCCGCGGTCGCGGGGGAACTGCTGGGCGATAAAGAAAAAGTGAAGGCGGTAGTTCGCGATTTCCGCACGGCCCCGATTACGGATGCGGAGAAGGTGCTCTTCGCGTTCATCGAGAAGGCGAATGGGCGCGCGCACGAAATCCGGCTCGCCGATATCGAAGAAGTGAAGCGCGCGGGCTGGTCCGATGAGGCGCTCTACGACGCGATCACCGTCTGCTCGCTCTTCAATTTCTATAATCGCTGGAATGACGCCAACGGCACGCGCGATATGTCGCCCGAGGATTATGAGGAGCAGGGAAAGCGCCTGGCGAAATTCGGCTACGTGATGGAATGAAACCGAATTTTTAGGAATTGCGGCGCGCCGTAAAGAACCAAAAGCCTCAGGTCTGAAGACCTGAGCTACATCCTGCCACCTACGCCAGGGCTTTGCGCGCGTTGTCTACCGAGTCGAATGTCTGGAATAAGTGCTCGACGTTGGTCATTTTCATCAGCGCGCGGCACTTTTCGTTCATGCTTGAGAGGGCGATCTTCCTGCCCGCCTGCTTGAAGTGCAGGAAAACGGAAATCACCGCCCCCAGCCCCGCGGAATCGATGTAGGGAACCTCGGCGAAATCGAGGACCACCGTCTGCGCAGGCTCTGAACGCATCCATTGCTGGAAATCCGCCGTGGTCGCCATCACCAGCGGCCCAATCAGATGCAGGATTTGAGGTCCTCCCGACACCGCGTCACTGCGCGTAAGAGAAAGCCGTGGCGTATTCATGACCGCGGATTATCCGCAATTCGACCGGGAAACGAAATTACAATCGCGTTACAGCTCGATGAAAGAACTGTGAGAGACTAGAATCATTGGTGCACGAATTTCGGCGAGTGCGGCGGCCTGGGCGACCGCATCATAATGAGCGAGAAACCGGAAACGATGGCGAAGATCAAAGTTTATGTTACCTCCTGGTGCCCCGATTGCCGCAAGGCGCTCAGATTCCTCGATCAGCACGGCTTCGCACATGAAGAGATCGACGTGGACGAATCCGAGGAAGCGGAAGAGTTGGTCCTCCGCGTCAATGACGGCCGGAGAAAGGTGCCAACTTTCGAGCTGGATGGACGCTACTTCTCTTGCAGTCCCTACGATCGAGAACGGCTTGCCGAAGAATTGAAAAATCTGCAGAAATCTTGACGGCCCGTACTTCAGCGGGCGCACAGAGTCTGGCGCTACCAGTCCTCTACTCGGGTCCGACGCCTCGGGTCATCACTCCGGCGACCGTCAGATCCTGATGCAGAAATACCATGTCGGCGTCGGCGCCAACCGCAATTACACCTTTTTTGCCCGCCAGACCCAGGCGGCGCGCCGGGCATAAAGTCGCCATGCGCACCGCGTCGATCAGAGACACATTAAGTTCCACCATGTTGCGTACCGCACGGTCGAGAGTCAATGTACTGCCGGCGAGTCTACCTTCGTCATTTCGCGCCACGCCTTTACTTACGTGGACATCAACGGAACCGAGCCGATAGTCGCCATCGGGCATTCCGGTTGCGGAGATGCCATCGCTGACCAGGATCACGCGATCCGCTCCCTTGCTGGCCAGCAGAATTTCGACAGCCGGAGAATCGACGTGGATACCGTCGGCGATGATTTCTGCAGTTACGTCGGGGTGCGTGAGAACCGCGCCGATAACGCCGGTGTCACGATGGGAGAAGGGGCGCATGGCGTTAAAGACGTGCACGGCATGCCGCGCGCCGCGTTCGATGGCCGCGTGCGCTTCGTCGTAGGTCGCGTCGGTGTGGCCGAGCGCGACGACGAGATTGTCTTTCAGCGCTCGATCAATCAGTTCCAACGCACCGGGCAGCTCGGGCGCCAGCGTCAGAATGCGCGCCGTACCAGCTGCGGCCGCGAGAAATCTCTCGAGCAGCGGAACCGAAGGCGCCGCCAGCGCCGATTCCGGATGCACGCCGCGCCGCGCAGCGCTGATGAATGGGCCTTCGAAATGGATACCCAGGACCTCAGCCTGCGGAAACTGCGGCGATGGCCGATTTTTGGAACTGGCGATAAAGGCCGCTATGCCCGCTGCGCTGCGGCACGTTTCCTCCGGTGGCGCCGAGACTGTTGTCGCCACCAGCGAGGTTGTGCCACGGCGCGCCACACGCTGTGCGATCGTCGCAAGCGCATCCGGCGCGCTGTCCATCACGTCGCGTGCGGCCGCGCCATGAATATGAATATCCACGAACCCAGGGACAACGATCGTATCGCGCGCCACGATATCCCGCGCATCGGCGGGCACCTGAATCTCGTCGCGGTGCCCGATCGCGGTGATGCGGTCGTCCTGAATGAGGATGACGCGATCATGCAGTTCCTCATGCGGCGTGAGGATGCGATGCGCGTGAACGACTTGCGAAATCATGACCGGACATCCTACTCGAATTGGCAGCCCGAAAAACAGCCAAGGCTTGCGTCTTTGTGTCGGTTCGTTACAATTTAGACTTCACTTTCGAGGAGGCAGTACATGGCAAACGAGAAGAACTTCATGGCCTGGAAAAGGCAGCATCGCCGCCGCAAAGCCGCCAAGGCAAAGGTCAAGCTGTACGAACAAGGCAAGCTGAAGCACGATGAGCTGCCAGCCCTGGCCAAAGAATTCCTGACCCGCAAGCTGCGATTTCTGACGAAGTCCGCGTAGCGGTCTTGGTAGCGCGGGCGTCCCTGTTTACCCCGAACCGCGAGGGGCCGGCATCCGACGATTACAAGTCCCGCCACGGGCAACTCTCACGCGCGGACCACCCAGTGAATTAATTTAGCGCCGCGCGCAACTACGAATCTTCGCGGAAAATCGCGCTCGCAAGATGCCGGCAGAGACGCCGGCACTACAAAAATAAAAAAGGGCGGCCGCTTCACCGGCCGCCCTTTTCCGTCTTGGGTTGTGTCAGGTCTTCCTATCAGGGTGAACTTTTAGTTGCCGGACGAGTTGTTCGTCGCCGTCGCGGGTACGGACTTCGGAACGCTCAAGTAACCGGCAATCTTCGTCGCAGTAACCGAATTCACGACGAACTCGACCGGCTTCCGTGATCCGCCTTCGAAGAAGTACATCGGCTCGTTAGTCGAGCGATTCTTCTTCTCATAGCGCTTGTCGTCGGCATAGAGAACGACCGAGTAAAGGTTCTTCTTCGGATTGGTGCCCTTCAGCTCGACCATCACGTCTCCGACCTTCTCGCGTGTGCCCTTCTTGTCGATCGTGAACTCGTAATAATCACGCTCGCCAAGGCGGCGGAGAGTCTCGATGTCGTCATGGTTGCGGGCGATCAAGGTGCCGAATTCGCCGCGAGTCATTTGCAGATTGTTCTTGGTGGTCTCGAGGTCAGTCTTCACGCCGCCGACATCGCCGCTGACCTTATTCAGGTCATCGACGCTGGCCTTCGTAGCGAGCTGGCCATTCACCGAATTCTGCATTTCAGAAAGATCCTTGGCGTCTTGATCCTGGATCTTCTTGGCCTGCGCGCGGGCGCGGCCTACGTCCTGCTGCGTGAGCTTCAGCTTGTCGGTCACAACGCTGAGTTCGCCCTCGACCTGGGCGTTGGTCTCTTCGGTCTTGGCCAGGCGCTGGCTCAACACATCTTCATTCTGCTTGGCGGTCTGCAACTGCGCGCCTAGAGTCTGGGCCAAATCGTGGGAGTGCGATGACGCGCTCCAACCGATTCCGAGTGAAACGATGGAAATAATCCCTAGGATGACAACGGCCAAACCCACCCAGCGCGGCGTGGTGCCTTCTGTCGTTTGGTGCTGGTTGAGGTTCAGATCCTCGCTCATGTCTTTATCTCCTCCGGTAATTCCCTTGCGGACTGGATTAGGGCACGCATAAAGCCAAACTCACCGTGCCGCCGATCCTGTTGTAAGTTATTGAAAAACAAAGTCTTATACAACATTCCTCGACTTGAAACTTTGCCTCATTGGCGTTTGGCTGTGCAATCTTTACGTGCCCGCAATAGTTTCTTCGTGGAGACCCTGGAAGCCCCAGGGGAAGCCCTGTAGGACGCGACCAGCCCCCGCCGTCGTCGGCGCGCGATTGAATGCACGCGCGGCCACTAGGTGCGCGTGATGGTCATGTTCTTCAGCGCCGCGATGCGCTCGGCGAGTGGCGGATGCGTACTGAACAGCCCCGAGAGCATTTGCCCGGGGCTGAACGGCGCGACGATAAAGAGCGACGAAGTCGTCGGCGAGACATCCATCGGGATGCGCTGGTTATACGCGCCAAGCTTTTGCAGCGCGCGGATCAGCCCATCTGCATAGCCGACCATCTGCGCCCCCGAAGCGTCCGCCTGATATTCGCGCGAGCGGGAGATGCCGAGTTGCAGCAGCATGGCGGCGATCGGCGCAACGATAATCATCAGCAGCGCGGCAAGACCCCCGCCCCGCCGGTCGTCGCCGCGCCCTCCGAACCCCCCGAAGATCATTCCGAATCGTCCAATCTGCCCGAGATACATGATCGCGCCGGCCAGCGTGGCCGCTATCGAAGAAGTCAGTATGTCGTAATTGCGCACATGCGAAAGCTCGTGGGCAATCACGCCTTCAAGTTCCTCGTCATCCATCAATTGCATCAAACCCTGCGTGACGGCCACCGAAGCGTGATGCGGATTGCGGCCCGTAGCAAACGCGTTCGGCGCCGCTTCGGGAATCAGATAAAGCTTGGGCACGGGAATGTTGGCCTTGCCGGCAAGCCGCTCCATCACCGCGTACAACCGTGGCGATTCCTCGCGGCTAATCGGCTTCGCGCCCGCAGACGCCAGCGCAATCTTGTCCGAGAAAAAATATGCGACGCCGTTCATCACCACAGCAACGACCAGTGCCAAGGTCAACCCTTGCCGCCCGCCAAACACCTGCCCGAACGCAAGCAGCAGCAAAGTAAGCGCCGTAAGCAAAAATGTAGTCTTAAACGTATTCATATGGTTCCGGCCTTTTCCCGCAGTTGCCTTTTGTAGCGCCGGGCTTTTAGCCCGGCATCTTACGGCTCATCTCGAAAACGAGCCCGCTTCCCTGCCACACTAGTATTACGCCGCCCCAACCTTCGCAGTTTCACGCGTAAACGCCATCGCCTCGCCGCTCGAATCCGCCTCCACCAACACTTCATCGCCCGGCCGCACCTTCGCGTCGAGAATCTGCAGCGCCAACGGATCCTGAATCAAGCGCTGTATCGCCCGCTTCAAAGGCCGCGCACCATAAACCGGATCGTAGCCTTCGCGCAGCAGCAACTCGCGCGCGGACTTCGAAAGCTTGAGCGTGATCTTCCGCTCCGCGAGCAAGGCCGTGACGTGCGCGAGCTGAATCGCGATAATTCGTTCGATCTCTTTCTTCCCCAACGGATGGAACAGAATGATGTCGTCCACGCGATTCAGGAATTCGGGCCGGAAGATGGCGCGCAACGCCTCCAGCGCTTCCTCGCGCGCGCGTTTCGGATCCTTCTCCGAGAGCTCGAAGATCGAAGCCGAGCCGACGTTCGACGTCATGATGATCACCGCGTTGCGGAAATCGACAGTTCGGCCCTTGCCGTCGGTCAGACGGCCGTCTTCGAGAATTTGCAGCAGCACGTTGAAAACGTCCGGATGCGCTTTCTCGATTTCATCAAGGAGAATGACGGCATACGGCCGCCGACGCACCTGCTCCGTCAGTTGCCCGCCTTCTTCGTACCCCACATAGCCCGGCGGCGCGCCGATCATCCGCGCCACCGAATGTTTCTCCATGTACTCGGACATATCGAGACGCACCAGAGCCTGCTCGTCGTCGAATAGGAATTCCGCGAGCGCGCGCGCCAGCTCAGTTTTGCCGACGCCGGTCGGGCCCATGAAAATAAATGAGCCAATCGGCCGCTTCGGATCGGAAAGACCCGAGCGGCTGCGGCGAATCGCGTTGGCCACATGCGTGAGCGCATCGTCCTGCCCCACCACGCGCATCCGCAGCCGTTCTTCCATGTGCACGAGCTTGTGAACTTCGCCTTCGAGCAGCCGGCCCGCGGGAATCCCGGTCCATTTGCTCACAACCCGCGCGATCTCCTCCTCGCCGACTTCTTCCTTCAGCATCGGATGGTCTTTTTGCAGCGACGCCAGTTTGTCGTGCGCCGCCTGCAGCCGCTTCTCAGCCGCAGAAAGCTTGCCGTAGCGAATCTCAGCCACCTTGGCAAGATCGCCGCTGCGCTCGAGGCGCTGCTCTTCCGCCTTGAGCTGCTCGATTTCTTCCTTCAGCTTGCGAATACCCTGAATGGCTTCCTTTTCGCCCTGCCAGCGCGCCTTAAGCGCATTCGATTTCTCCTTCAGCGTCGACAATTCTTTTTCAATCTGGCCAAGCCGCTCACGCGAATGTGCGTCGGACTCTTTGCGCAACGCCTGCCGCTCGATTTCAAGCTGCATGATGCGCCGCTCGAGTTCGTCAATCTCGGTCGGCATGGAATCGATTTCCATGCGCAGTCCGGCCGCGGCCTCATCCACCAGGTCAATCGCCTTGTCCGGCAGGAAGCGGTCGGCAATGTAGCGATTTGAAAGCATCGCCGCAGCAACGATCGCAGCATCCTTGATGCGCACACCGTGATGCACTTCGTAGCGCTCTTTCAAGCCGCGCAGAATCGCAATCGTATCTTCGACGGTAGGTTCGCCGACAAAAACAGGCTGAAACCGCCGTTCAAGCGCAGGATCCTTCTCGATGTACTTACGATATTCGTTGATCGTAGTAGCGCCGATCGCACGCAGCTCTCCCCGCGCGAGCGCCGGCTTAAGCATGTTCGAAGCGTCCATCGAGCCTTCCGCGGCTCCCGCGCCCACCAGCGTGTGCAGCTCGTCGATAAAGAGAATCACTTGCCCTTCGGCGTCCGTAATTTCCTTCAAGACAGCCTTAAGGCGATCTTCGAATTCGCCGCGGTATTTCGCTCCGGCAACTAGCGCCGCAAGATCGAGCGCCACAATGCGCTTCGGTTTCAGCACTTCCGGCGCGTCTCCCGCCACAATTCGCTGCGCCAATCCTTCGACGATCGCCGTCTTGCCGACGCCGGGCTCGCCGATGAGCACCGGATTGTTCTTCGTGCGCCGCGCAAGAATCTGCATCACGCGCCGAATCTCTTCATCGCGGCCAATCACCGGATCAAGCTTGCCGCGCCGCGCCAATTCCGTCAGATCGCGCGCATATTGCTCCAGCGCCCGGTAAGTCGCCTCCGGATTCTGGCTGGTCACGCGATGGCTGCCGCGCACGCTCGTGAGCGCCTGCAGAATCGCGTCATGGCTCGCGCCGCTCTTGTTCAGAATTTCAGCGGCGGAATCTTTTCCACCCGACGCGAGCGCCAGTAGCAAATGTTCGGTCGAAACATACTCATCCTTAAAACGCGTAGCTTCATCGAAAGCTCGCGACACCACATCGTTCAGCGATTGGCTCAGATACTGTTGCGAGACTGCCGACACCTTCGGCAGTCGCTCCACCTGCCGTTCCACTTCCTTCGCCAAAATCTCAGGCGCCACGCCCAGCTTCGCCAGCAGCGGCGGCACCACCCCATCGCCCTGCGCCACCAGCGCCCACAGCAAATGCAGCGGCTCGATCTGCTGCTGTCCCGAGCGCGCGCCCATTTCCTGCGCCGCTTGCAGCGCTTCCTGAGCCTTTACGGTTAATTTGTCGAGTCGGAGCATAAGGGAACCTCGCGTTGCGTCTTTCCACTTCGCCTAGAGTATAGATTCAATTCCAGCGCCCGAAGACACAAACGGGGCCGGGCCACCTATCGAGAGCCCGGCCCCATTTGCAACAGCACTTACTTCTTGTCGCCGTTCGTGGCTTCCACGTTCACCTTCACCTGCTTCGGCTTCGATTCCGCCCGCTTCGGCATCTGCACGGTCAGCACGCCGTTCTTGTACTCGGCATTGATGGCCTCCGTGTTGATCGTATTCGGCAGACTGAAGCTGCGGCTGAAGGATCCATAGGAGCGCTCGACGCGCAGGTAATTGTCCTCGTTCACCTGCTTCTCGAACTTGCGCTCCCCGCGGATGGTGAGCGTGTTGTTCTCGATGCGCACGTCAATGTCCTTCTCCTCGATGCCCGGCAGATCGGCTTTCAGCATCAACTCGTTTTCGGTCTCCTGAATGTCCACGGCGGGGGCCCAAGTCGTCAGATCGGACTCGGAGCTCCGGCCCGGGAAGGATGTGTCAAACAAGCGGCTGAACTGCTCCTGCAGGCTATTAACGTTGCGGAAAAGTTCCCAGCGAATTACAGAATTCATTTTCAGTATCCTCCTAGAAGTTTTCGCTTATCTAAGCGCAAATGAAGCATAATATATGAGCGTATTATTGTCAAATATTTTTCGAGCGCTCGATTATCAGCGGCTCCGCTCCTCTACCAAGCTATAAAACGCGCAGAATCAAGCACTTGAGATAATGCGTCTCGGGCACGGTCAGCAAAATGGGGTGATCCCGCGACTGCGTCCGCCGCTCCACGACTACGATCGTCCGGTGGGCATCATTCGCAGCCTCAGCCACAATCTGGAGAAACAGCGCTTCGGAGATATGGTGCGAGCAGGAGCATGTCACCAGGCAGCCCCCACGTTTCAGGATCTTCATCGCTCGGAGGTTGATTTCCTTGTAGCCGCGATGCGCGGCCGGGATGCTATCGCGGTTCTTGGCGAAAGCCGGCGGGTCGAGAATCACCATGTCGAAGCGCCGCTCTTCCTCGTCGAATTGCTTGAGCAAATCGAATGAATTGGCCTCCCGAAATCTGACGTTGCCGATTTGATTCAATTCCTGATTTCGCCGCGCCGCGGCCACCGCCGCAGGCGATAGATCAACGGCTTCGACACTCTCCGCCTTCGGCGCTACTGTCAGGGCAAAACCTCCGTGATAGCAAAAGCAATCGAGCACTTCCCCGGTCGCGAAATTTGCCGCCGCTTGATGATTCTCGCGCTGATCGAGGAAGCCGCCGGTTTTTTGCCCGTGGTGCAGGTCGTAGCTGAAAAGCAATCCGTCCTCATGCGCACGCACTTCCTCGGGCACCTCGCCGTGCAGGACCGACACGCGCTGATCGAGCCCTTCAAGAAGCCGCACCTTGGGATCGTTGCGCTCGATAATTCCGCGCGGCTCGAAAAGCTCCACCAGCAAATCAACGAGCAATGGCTGGAAACGGTCCACCGACTGGCAAAGATTCTGCATAGCGAGGTACTCGCCGTAGCGGTCGACCACCAAAGAAGGAATTTGGTCCGCCTCTCCGTAAATCAGGCGGAAGACTTCGGAATCGCCGACGGTACGTTTACGGAAGTCAGCAGCGGCGCGCAGCCGGTCGCGCAGAAATGCGCGGTCCACTTCCACATCATCATGGGTGACCAAACGGATGGAGATCTGCGAGCGGTCGCTATAGAAAGCCCGGCCAAGAAACCGGCCGCGCTCGTCCGTCACGCGCACCACCGCGCCGGGCTCGGCATCGGCCGCGCGCACATCGCTTCGATAGACCCACAGATGGCCCGATCGAAGACGCTCAACACCTCGCGGGCCTATGACGACGCGGTTTTCCGCCACTCGAGACGACCTCGCCAGCGAATCTCTGCGTGCTTCGCTACAATGACGGACAGCTCGCCATCACGGGGAGCAGACCCGCAACGTTTCGGCGGGCCGGCGATGTGATCAGCGTGCGTCTGATAACACAGATTGCCGGAGAATTCCAGCGCGTTTGGGCGCCGTTCGGTGCGCCAAGCAAGCGAAAGTCACCTGCATGCAACTGAGCGAACTCGATTACCAGCTTCCGCCCGAGCGCATCGCGCAGCGGCCGCTCGAAGAGCGCGACGCTTCCCGCATGTTGATTCTCGATCGCCACTCCGGGACCTGGGAAGATCGCAACTTCCGCGAATTCCCCGCCCTGCTACGCGGTGATGAATTGCTGGTGGTGAATAACACCCGCGTGATCCCCGCCCGTCTGCTCGGGCGCCGCGCCGGAGTCCGCTCAGGCCCGCGAGCCAGCGCCGGCAAAGCCCGCCGCGAATTCCTGCAATCGCCGATCGAAGTGTTGCTCCTCCGTCGGCTAGCCGATGACACGTGGGAAGCTCTCGTTCGTCCCGGCCGCAAGATCGGCGTCGGCGAAAAGATTCTATTCGGCGAAGCCGACGAGCTCGAAGCCGAGGTCGAATGGCGCGGCGAATTCGGCTTGCGCCGCCTGCGGCTACACTCGTCGGGCGATCTCACGCAAATAATCGAGCGCCTCGGCCACGTCCCGCTCCCGCCCTACATCCGCCGCAGCGACGACCCCGCCGATCGCGAGCGCTACCAAACAATCTTCGCCAGCCGCAGCGGCGCCGTAGCCGCCCCCACCGCCGGCCTGCATTTCACGCCCGCCATTCTCGAGCAGCTCCGCGCCCGCAAAATCGAAATCGCCGAAATCACGCTGGAGGTAGGCCTAGGCACATTCGAGCCAATCCGCACCGAACAACTCGAAGAACACCGCATCCACAAGGAAGCCTACGAAGTCCCCGAAGCCACCGCCCAAGCCATCGTCCGCGCAAAGCAAGAGCAGCGGCCCATCCTAGCCATCGGCACAACAGCAGTTCGCGCCCTGGAAGACGCCGCCGAAAAAAGCCTCGTGACAAATGCGCTGGGTAGCCGGCAAGCGACAAGCGCTCTCGTAAATCCCGGACGCACCGAAGCCGAAATCTTCCTCTACCCCGGCAAACCATTCCGCGTAGTAGATCAGCTCCTAACAAACTTCCACCTACCGCGCTCAAGCCTCCTAGCAATGGTCGCAGCCTTCGCCGGGCGAGAGAATATTTTGCGCACGTATGCACATGCGGTCGACGCGGGTTACCGATTTTATAGTTATGGAGACTGCATGTTGATCCGCTGAAC
>Ga0116215_1000594_pt1 | contig 27103 bp, 31 predicted proteins | sample Sb_taG_7_FD_89698 | JGI IMG/M metagenome (GOLD analysis project Ga0116215, IMG submission 89698) | Peat soil microbial communities from Weissenstadt, Germany - Sb_50d_2_FS metaG | ecosystem: Environmental > Terrestrial > Soil > Wetlands > Peat | place: Germany: Weissenstadt | collected 2010-09-21
CTTGCGGCGCTCCTCGGTCAGCGGCGGGAAGGCCAGCCGGATCACGGTGCCGTCGTTGGTCGGGTTGATGCCGAGGTCCGACGCCAGGATGGCCTTCTCGATCGACCCGAGGGAACCCTTGTCGTAGGGCGAGATCACGAGGAGCATGGCGTCGGGAACGCTGAAGCCCGCCAGCTGGCGGAGCGGCGTCGGAGTGCCGTAGTAGTCCACCAGCAGCGGCTCGAGAAGGGCGGAGGAGGCCCGGCCGGTCCGCACGTTTCCCATCTCGTGGCGGACGTGATCGATGGCCTTGCTCATCTTCTCCCTGGTGTCCTCCTTGACCAGGGCGGCGAGGTCCTCGTCCATCAACGGACCAGCGTACCGATCTGCTCGCCGCTGAGCGCACGAGGGATGTTGCCGGGGGGCATCAGGTCGAAGACCCGGACGGGCAGATTGTTGTCCTTGCAGAAGGTGATCGCGGTCAGATCCATGACGCGGAGATCCCGGTTGATGACCTCCATGAAGGAGATCTCGTCGTAGCGGGTCGCCGTGGGATCGAGCTTGGGGTCTGCGCTGTAGACGCCGTTCACGCCCGAGTGGGTGCCCTTGCAGAGCAGCTCAGCGCCGATCTCGGCCGCCCGGAGCGCAGCCGGGGTGTCGGTGGTGAAGAAGGGGTTTCCCATGCCGGCGGCGAAGACCACGATCCGGCCCTTCTCGAGGTGCCGGATGGCCCGGCGGCGGATGTAGGGCTCGGCTACCTCGGCCATGTTGAGCGCGCTCAACACCCGGGTGGGCTGGTTCTGCTGCTCGAGAGCGTCCTGCAGCGCCAGCGCGTTGATCACGGTCCCGAGCATCCCCATGGTGTCAGAGGTTGCCCGGTCCATGCCCCCGCTCTCGCCGGTGGTGCCGCGCCAGATGTTGCCGCCGCCGACCACCACGGCCAGCTCGAGACCGCCCCCCTCCATGGCCCGCGACATCTCCCTGGCCATGCGCTCGACGGTCCGGGCATCGATGGTCTCGTCGGAGGCCGCGGAGGCGAGGGCCTCCCCCGACATCTTGAGGACGATACGGCGGGGTTCTCCCACGATCCCTGCGGTCAGGCGCCGATGACGACCTGCGCGAACGACACGATGCGGGCCGCGCCGAGCATGCCGGCGATGGTCTGCTTCTCGTCCCTCACGTAGGCCTGGTCAAGCAGCACCCGCTCCTTGAACCAGCCGGTCATCCGACCCTCGACGATCTTCTCCATGGCGGCCTCCGGCTTGCCCTCGTTCCGCGAGATCTCCGCCACCGTCGCGCGCTCGGCGGCGACGTCGGCTTCGGGCACCTCCTCGCGGCTCAGGTAGGCCGGCTTGGTGAACGCTATGTGGACGGCGATGTCGTGGGCCAGCTCCTCGGAGCCCCCATCGATCACCACCGCGACAGCGTTGACGCCGCGCCCGGCCTGCCGGTGCACGTACGTGTCGACCACCTGGCCGGGCTCGGCCACGAGCCGACGCACCCGCCCGACGGAGATGTTCTCCTTCAGCGTCGTGCGGAGACGGTCGATCTCGTCGCTCAGCTCACCCGTGGCGTCCTCGCCCTTGGCGGCCACCAGCGCGGCCAGCTCGTCGGCGAGGGCAACGAACTCGTCGGCCTTGGCCACGAAGTCGGTCTCGCAGCGCAGCTCGGCCACGGCCGCGGCATCGCCCGAACGCGCGGCGGATGCCGCGCCTTCCGCCGCTTCGCGGTCGCTGCGTTTGGCGGCGCCGGCGAGGCCCTTCATGCGGAGGAGCTTGGCTGCTTCCTCCATGTCGCCCCCGCTCTCCTCGAGCGCGCTCTTGCAGTCGAGCATGCCGGCGCCGGTCATCTGGCGCAGGGTGGACACGTCCTTTGCGGTGTAGCCGGCCATGGTCAGGCGACCTCGACCGGCTCTGGGGGCGTGTGCACCCGCCGGGGTCGGGGGCTCGGCGACGCACCCTCCTCGGCCGCCGCGGCCTGGGGTGCCATCTGGCGCCGGTGCTCGGCGATGAAGCGGCCCTCGGCCACGGCGTCGGCGATCACGCGGCACATGAGCGAGCCCGAGCGGATGGCGTCGTCGTTGCCCGGGATCACGTAGTCGATGACATCGGGATCGCAGTTGGTGTCGACGACCGCGACCACGGGGAGACCGAGCTTGCGCGCCTCGGTCACCGCGATGTGCTCCTTCTTGGTGTCGATCACGAACACGGCGTTGGGGAGCCGGTCCAGGTCGGCGATGCCGCCCAGGTTGCGGGTCAGCTTCTCCAGCTCGCGGGTGTGTTGCAGCGCCTCCCGCTTGGGCATGCCGTCGAAGTCGCCGGCCGCCTGCATGGCCCGCAGCTCCTGCATGCGCTTCACCCGGCCCGAGACGGTTGCGAAGTTGGTCAGCATGCCGCCCAGCCAGCGCTGGTTGACGAAGGGCATCCCGCAGGCCTCGGCGTACTCCGCCACGGGGCCCTGGGTCTGCTTCTTCGTCCCCACGAAGAGGACGGTGCCCCCGTCGGCCACCAGGTCCCGGACGTAGGAATAGGCAGACTCGACGCCGCTGAGCGTCTTACGAAGGTCGATGAGATAGATCCCGTTGCGCTCACCAAGGATGAAGCGCTTCATCTTCGGGTTCCATCGACGCGTCTGGTGGCCGAAGTGGACCCCGGCCTCCAGGAGCTGTCGCATGGTGACGACGGCCATAGAACTATTCCTCCAGTCGGTTGCTCCCCTGCCGCAGCGCCGCCCGTGGCGGCGACCGTGGAACGCGCGCAGGTGATGTAGGTAGGTGTTGCCGCCCACCCCCTGGTGGGCCTCGCCACCTTAGCCGCTCGGCGGGCCCTCAGGCTCGGGGGTGGGTCCCCCCGTAGACCGAGCGCAGCCGCTCCTTGCTGACGTGTGTGTAGATCTGCGTGGTGGCCAGACTGGAGTGCCCCAGCAGCTCCTGGACCACCCGAAGGTCCGCGCCCCCGTCGAGGAGGTGCGTGGCGTAGGTGTGCCGCAGGGCGTGGGGGTGCGTGGGCGAGACCGCCCGGCGGTCGAGGATCCGGCGCACGTCGCGCGGCCCGAGGCGGCGCCCCCGACGGTTCACGAAGGCGGCCTCGGGCGGCCCTTCCATATCCTCCCGCCCGTCCTCGAACCACGCCCGCAGTGCGGCCACGGCAGCGTCGTGCACCGGCACACGCCGTTGCTTGGCGCCTTTCCCGAGCACCGTCACCGTCCGCCCGCGCAGGTCGACGTCGCCCCGGTCGAGCCCGCACAGCTCCGAGACGCGCAGTCCGGCGGCGTACAGGAGCTCGAGCACGGCAAGGTCACGCCGGTCCACGGGGGTCTCGGCCCCCGCATCGAGGAGGGAGGTCACCTCGCCCGCGGAAAGCACGCGGGGCAGGCGCCCGCCACCCGACGGCGCGCGCAGAGACCGGGCCGGGTCGGAGCCGAGGCGACCCTGCCGCACCTGCCAGGCGAAGTAGCAGCGCAGTGCAGCCGCCTTGCGGGCGATGGTGGCGCGGGCGAGCTTCCTCGTCCCCAGTGAGGCAAGGTAGCGGCGCAGGTGCATCCGGTCCACGCCCGCGGGGCCGTCGACACCGCTGCGGGACATCCACTCGGCGAACGCGCCGAGGTCGCTCAGGTAGGCCTTCCGGGTGGCCGCCGAGCGCCCGCCCAGCCACGCTTCGAAGCCGCCGAGATCCCAGTCGGGAGGCACGGGTCCCACCGTACCGCCCCCACAACGGGGGTCCTGGGCACTAACGTCGCCCGCGAACCTTCGGGGGGTCCGGTGGGTTCGGGGAAATGGAGGACCGATGGTCTCGAAATTCGATCGCCGCACACTGTTGGCCGGCGGCGCGGCCGCGGCCGCAGGTTTCGCGGGGGCATCGGAACTGGGGGGCCTCGGCTGGGACGGGATCGCCGGTGCGACGACCAACGGCCCGGGGCGCAACGGGACGACCAAGCAGACCCCCAAGAGGGGCGGCTCGCTCGTCTTTGGCGTCGACGCCGAGGAGTCGGGCTTCGACCCGACCCAGGCCCGCTTCGACGAGGTCGGCGTCATGTACGCGCGCACGGTGTTCGACCCGATGACCATCATCCTGGCCAACGGCGACTGGGCCCCCTATCTGGCCGAGTCGGTCGTGCCGAACTCCTCGTACACCAGCTGGACCATCACGCTCCGGCCCAACGTGGTCTTCCACGACGGCACGCCGTGCAACGGCGCCGCCCTCCTGACCAACCTCCAGGCCCAGTCGAAGTCGCTCCTGACCGGGATCGTGCTCAACCCGACGCTCGTGTCCATCACCCAGACAGGTCCGCTCGCGTGCACCATCACCTTCAAGGCGCCCTGGGTGCCCTTCCCCTACTACCTGGCCGGTGGCATCGGAGGGCAGATAGCCTACCTAGCAGCACCGTCCATGCTGGCCAACCCGAACGGGACCGCGCACCCCGTCGGCACCGGGCCCTTCGTGTTCCAGGAGTGGATCCCCAACGACCACTTCACCGCCACCGCCAACCCGCACTACTGGCGACCCGGCCTGCCGCACCTGTCCCAGATCACCTTCAAACCCATCCCCGACGAGGAGGCGCGCTCGGAGGCGCTCAAATCCGGGACGATCGACCTGATGATCACCGACACGCCCCAGATCATCACCCAGTACCGGGGTAACCGGAGCTACTCCTACATCGACGACAGCACCCACGTCGCCGGCGAGCCCGACATGTACTGCGTGCAGCTCAACTGCCTGGCACCGCCGTTCAACAACCCGAGCGTCCGCCGCGCCGCCGCCCTGGCCATCAACCGGAACCAGTACGCCAAGGTGATCGACCAGGGGGTGCTCCCGGTCAGCAACGGCCTGTTCGTGCCCGGCTCGCCGTACTACTCGGCGACGTCCTACCCGGCGTACAACCCCTCGGAGGCGTCCAAGCTCGTCAGGCAGGCCGCGAAGACCAACGGTGGGCCCATCTCCTTCTCCTACGGCTCGACCAACTCGCCGGCGGCCATTCGAGCGGCCCAATACCTGGAGCAGGCGTGGGGGGCGGTGGGCTTCCAGGTCAAGACCAATATCGTGCAGCAGAACGACACCATCAACAACGCGCTGGCCGGCAAGTACCAGGCGCTGGGGTGGCGCCAGTTCGGTGCGGTCGACCCCGACCTCAACTACATCTTCTGGAGCACGACCACGGTGAGCTCCGGCTCACTGTCCATCAACATGGCCCGCAACGCCGACCCGACGATCGAGACCGCGCTCCTGGCCGGGCGGGCCAGCACCGAGCAGAGCGTGCGGGAGGCGGCCTACAAGACGGTCAACAAGCGCCTGGCGATGGACCTCCCCTACCTGTGGACGGACCGGGCGGTGTGGGCAGTGATCGGTGACCCGACGGTGCAGAACTTCAACAATCCGACCACGCCGCAGGGCCAACCGGCCTACGGCATGATCGGTGGCTCCATTTGGCCGACGCAGATCTGGATCAGCTGAGCTGGGGGCGGATGAGCGGGCGCATTCTGGTTGTCGAGGATGATGAGCGGATCAGGTCCTCCATGCGACTCGCCCTCGAGGGCGAGGGCTACGAGGTAAGGGACGCCGCCAGCGGCGAGGAGGGCCTCGACCTGTTCGCCGAGGCGCCCACCGACGTCGCGCTGATCGACCTCATGCTGCCCGGCATGGACGGCTTCGAGTGCTGCCGGGCCCTGCGGCGCAGCAGCGCCGTGCCGATCATCATCGTGACGGCGCGGGCGGACACCCACGACGTCGTGGCCGGGCTCGAAGCCGGGGCCGACGACTACGTCACCAAGCCGTTCGTGGCCAAGGAGCTTGCGGCGCGCATCCGCGCTCTCCTGCGTCGCGCGCGGCCGGCCGAAGACGAGCCGGGTGCGCTCACCTTCGGGGACCTCCAGCTACTGCCCGAGCAGGGGGTCCTGCGCCGCCTGAACGGCGACGAGGTCCACTGCACCCGCACCGAGTTCCGCCTGCTGTGCGAGCTGGCGGCCAGCCCCAACAAGGTGTTGAGCCGGGAGCAACTGCTCGACCGGGTCTGGGGCTACGACTACTTCGGCGACGGGCGCCTGGTCGACGTCCACATCCGGCGCTTGCGCACCAAGGTCGAGGCGGACCCCGCGGTGCCCCAGCACATACTCACCGTCAGGGGCATGGGCTACAAGCTGGTGCCCTGACGTGAAGCTGGGCATCGGCGCCCGCATCACGGCCCTCTTCGGGCTCGGGGCGCTGGTCCTGTCCATCCTCATGGGCGGGCTGTCCTACTTCACGACCCGTCACTTCCTGCTGGCCGGGCGCGAGACGGCGGCCCAGCACCAGGCCTTCGCCAACGCCGTGCTCGTGCGGACCTCTCTCCTGGGCGGCGACACCCACTACGTCACCCTCCTTACCTCCATCGACGCGGGCACCGGCGCCCACTCGGTCCTGTACCACCAGTCCACAGCCCGCCGCCGGGCTCAGGTCTATGTCTCCTCCCTGTCGGTCAACGCGTCGTCCATCCCCACCAAGCTGCGTGAGGTGGTGCTGGCCGGCACAGCCGCCACGCAGACGTACCGCAGCGCGCAGGGGACGTCCGAGATCGTGGTCGGGGTGCCGGTCCCGTCCGTCCAGGCCGCCTACTTCGAGGTCTTCGACCTGTCCGACCTCGACCACACGCTCCGCGTGCTCGGGCTCACGCTCTTCGGGGCCGGTGTGGTGACCACCATCCTCGGCATCTCCCTGGGGCGCTTCGCCAGCGTGCGGTCCCTCCGGCCGCTGGCCGACGTGTCGCGGGCGGCGGGCGCCATCGCGGGCGGAGAGCTCGACACCCGCCTCGACCCCGACGCCGCCGATCCCGACCTGGAGGGGCTCACCATCTCCTTCAACGCAATGGTCGACCAGCTGCAGGAGCGCATCGAGCGCGAGGCGAGGTTCAACTCCGACGTGAGCCACGAGCTGCGGTCGCCGCTGACCACCCTGGCCGCCTCCCTCGAGGTCCTCGAGCGCGACCGCGACACCCTGCCGGCCCGGTCCCAACGGGCGCTGCAGCTCCTGAGCGACGACCTGCACCGGTTCCAACGCATGGTGGGCGACCTCCTCGAGATGTCGCGGGCCGACGCGGGCTCGGTCGACGTCTTCCTCGAGGAGGTCAACGTGTCAGAGCTCGTGCGGCGCTCGGTGGAGGCCGGATTCGGGCACATGGACGGCCACGGGCATGGGGCGCCGCCCGAGGTGCGGATCGATCCCGCCGTGCAGTCATGGCGGGTCGGCGTCGACAAGCGCCGGTTCGAGCGGGTCATGGTCAACCTGATGGAGAACGCCTCCCACTACGGCGGCGGGGTCACCGAGATCGCGGTCGGGCCAGGAGAGGGCGAGCAGGTCGAGGTCACGGTCGACGACGCGGGGCCGGGCATCGACCCTCAGGAGCGCACCAAGGTTTTCGAGCGTTTCTACCGCGGCTCGGCGTCGGGCCGGCGCGGCACGGGGACGGGCACCGGCCTGGGCCTGGCACTGGTCGCCGAGCACATGCACGTGATGCAGGGAGACGTCCGCGTCGAGTCCTCCCCCGCGGGCGGCGCGCGCTTCGTCTTGTCGCTGCCGGTGCTCTCGAACGGCGCCGAGCCGGAGGGCGAGCCGTGACGCGCCGGTGTGCCGCACTGGCCGTGCTCGCCGTGGGCCTCCTCGCGTCGGGTTGCGCCATCCCGACGCAGGGCGCGCCGAGCTCCATCGCGCCTTCGAAGGTGCCGTTCGACCTCCTCAACCCCCACCTGCCCACTACCACGACCACATTGCCGAAGCCCTCCTCCCTCGTGCCGGTCAAGGTCTTCTTCGTCAACTCGACCAGTCAGTTGCAACCCGAGGCGCGGGTGGTCGCCTCCCCGGCCCCGCTGGACTCCATCATCAACGCGATGCTGGCCGGGCCTACCAGCGCGGAGGCGGCCAGCGGGGTCTTCTCCGCCATTCCGAGCGACGTATCACTGTTGGGGACCTCGACACAGGGCGACGTCGTCACGGTGAACATGAACAGCGCGTTCGGTCAGATCACGGGCACCTCCACCGAACTCGCGGTCGCGCAGATCGTCGCCACCGTGGCCACCGAGAACGGCCTCGGGACCGGGGTCATCTTCGAGATCGACGGGCAGCGCACCAGCGTCCCGATCGCCAACGGCTCACAGGTCGCGGGACCCGTATACATCATTGAGTTCCTCGGCGTCGCGCCCTGAGCGGGTGCGCCGGCTCAGCCCGCGTTCTCGACGTCGCGCCGCCAGGGCAGCCGGGGCGCACCCGACCACAGGTGCTCGAGGTCGTAGTAGTCACGCGTCTCCTGCAGGAAGACATGGGCGATGAAGTCGCCGTAGTCCATGAGCACCCAGGTGGCGTCCTGGAGTCCCTCGATGCGGACGGGAGCGGCGCCATGGGCCTCCTTGACGCCGCGCTCAATCTCCTCGACCAGGGTGCGCACGTGCCGGGTGTTCTGCGCGCTGGTGATGACGAAGGCATCGACCACGCCGAAGAGCTCCCCCATCGCCAGGACGACCGTGTCCCGCCCGAGCTTGGCGTCGGCCGACTCGGCAGCCGTGGCCGCGGCCGGCGGCAGCTGGACGTGCACGTCCAACCCTGGGCTCAATGGAGCACGTCCAGGATTCCCACGGTGAGCCCGAAGGTGCCCGCGAGGATGGAGCACCCCGCGACCGCCCAGCGCTGGCGGGAGCGCCGCGCCACCTTTTGCTCCGCCCGGCGGTCGGTCCGCCGCTGAGCCCGTGCCGCGGACGCGCCCACGTGGGGACCGTCCGACAACTCCGTCCACCCGGCCGACATGGCGCTCATCTACCGGACAGCGTACATACCCCGGCGGTGCATGCAACGGATGACCCCCTCGGGCACCAGGCCGTCGACGGACCCGCCGGAGGCCAGCAGGTCACGGACCTCCGAGCTCGAGAGGGCGACCCGGGGGCCGTCGACCCATTCCACCCGCCAGCCCGTGGAGACCGCCGGGGTGGCGCCGGACGGGCGGGAGACGACGGCCAGGGTGACGAGGCGCGCCAAATCCTCGTGGCGATGCCAGGACCCCAGCTCGGGCACCAGGTCGGCCCCGATGACCAGGAACAGCTCGGCGGGCCCCCCGGCGCGGGCCAGGACCTCCTCGGCCGTGTCCACCGAGTAGCTGGGGCCGCCCCGGTCGATCTCGAGCCGGCTGGCCTCGGCGCCGGGCACCTCTTCGGCGAGGGCCTCGGTGAGCGCGTACCGGTCCTCGGCGGCCGAGATCTCCCGCTGCCCGGACTTCTGCCACGGGTCGTTGGCCACGACCAGCAGCAGACGGTCGAGGCCGAGCCGCTCGATGGCAGCGCGCGCCGCGGCCACGTGCCCGGCGTGCGGGGGGTCGAAGGTCCCGCCGAGAATCCCGATGCGGGCGGGGGGCTCAGGTGCCGGCAAGTTCGGCGATCACCGGCGCGAGCGCGTCCATCTCCGCCTCGTGCACGACGATGTTGCTGAAGCCGAGCTCCTCCCGCCGCTTGCGCAGGGTCTCGGCGATCTCAGACACGGAGCCGATGAGTGCGACCGGCGCGGCGCGCAGCTGGTCGGGCGTGAGGTTGAACAACGGCGCCAGCGACTCGACCATGTCGTCCGCGTTCTCGACGACCTGCACCGTCGCCGTCCAGCACTGGAATTCGAGGTCGCCCGCGCGCTCCCCGGCGGCCTCTCTGGCCCACCGCACCCGGTCCGTGTACTTCTCGACGACCGACTCCGCGGCGACCTCGGCGCCGACGTAGCCGGCGGCCAGGCTCGGCACGACGCTCACGGTGTCGGCGTACTGGCCGGCCAGGGTCAAGATGCGCCTCCCGCCACCGCCGATGACGAGCGGCGGCCCACCGGGGGTGACCGGCGTCGGGAAGCTCTTGGCCTCGGTCACCCGGTAGTGGTCCCCACTGAACGTGGCGCTGCCCGTGCGCCACATGGCGCGCATGATCTCGAGGCTCTCGGCCAACCGGGCGACGCGCACCGACGGCCGCTCCATCGGGATCCCCGACTGCTCGTAGTCGGTCGTCTTCCAGCCGGCGCCCATGCCGAGCTCGAAGCGACCCCCGGTCACCACGTCGAGGGTGGCCGCCTCCTTGGCCAGGACCACGGGGTGGCGGAAGTCGTTGTCGAGGACCAGCGTCCCGACGCGCAGCGTCGTGGTGGCCTCGGCCGCGACCGCCAGGGCGATCATGGGGGCCCACTCGTCGTCGAGATGGTCGGGCACGTAGAGCGTCGAGTAGCCGAGGTCCTCGGCCTTACGCGCCAGGTCACGCCACGCAGCGGGGGATGCGGCCTGCGAGGCCTGCAGGGCGAAACGGAAGGCGGCCATGGACGGCGATCCTACGGCGTTAACCTTGTGCAATGACGAGCCAGCCCGAGACCTCCCCCTGGAGCGCCGCGTCCTGGCGGAAGTTCCCCGCCACGCAGCAGCCGGACTGGCCCGACGCGGACGCGCTCAAGAAGGCCGAGGCGCGGTTGTCCACCGTGCCGCCTCTGGTCTTCGCCGGCGAGGCGCGCCACCTGACCGCGCAGCTCGCCGAGGTGGCCAACGGCGACGCTTTCCTGCTACAGGCGGGCGACTGCGCGGAGTCGTTCGCGGAGTTCACGGCCGACTCCATCCGGGACAAGCTCAAGATCATCCTGCAGATGGCGGTCGCGCTCACCTACGCGGCGGGAGTACCGGTGGTGAAGGTGGGCCGCATCGCCGGCCAGTTCGCCAAGCCGCGCACGGTAGGCACGGAGCGGGTGGGCGACGTGGAGCTGCCGGCCTTCCGCGGGCACATGGTCAACGACGAGGCGTTCGAGGCCGAGGCGCGCACGCCCGACCCGGAGCGTCTCGTGGCCGCCTACCAGCAGTCGGCGTCGACGCTCAACCTGCTGCGCGCCTTCACCAAGGGGGGCTTCGCCGACCTCTCGCAGGTGCACCTGTGGAACCAGCAGTTCGTCGCGTCCTCCGCGGAGGGACAGCGCTACGAGCGCATCGCGTCGGAGATCGACCGCGCCCTGCGCTTCATGGCTGCGTGCGGCATCGACCTCGGCGCGGAGGAAAGCCTGCACGAGGTCGACTTCTTCACGAGCCACGAGGCACTGATCCTGTCCTACGAGGAGTGCCTGACACGCATGGACTCGCTCACGGGCGACTGGTACGACTGCTCGGCCCACATGATCTGGGTGGGTGACCGGACCCGTCAGCTTGACGGCGCCCACGTCGAGTTCGCCTCGGGCATAAACAACCCGGTCGGGTGCAAGATCGGCCCGAGCTGCTCCCCGGGAGAGGTGGTCGCCCTCTGCGAGCGTCTCAACCCCGACCGTCTGCCCGGCCGCCTCACGCTCATCACCAGGTTCGGGGCCGACAGGATCGCGGAGCTGCTCCCGCCGGTCCTCCGGGCGGTGGAGGCCGAGGGCCATCCCGTCGTCTGGGCCTGCGACCCGATGCACGGGAACACGTTCACCAGCGAGGGCGGCCGCAAGACCCGGCGCTTCGACGACATCATCTCTGAGCTGCGCTCCTTCTTCGCCGTGCACCGCGACGAGGGGACCTGGCCGGGCGGTGTGCACGTGGAGCTCACGGGCGACGACGTCACCGAGTGCCTCGGAGGCGCCGAGGAGATCCTCGAGGGGGACCTCGGGGCCCGGTACACCACGACCTGCGATCCGCGCCTGAACGCCCGCCAGTCGCTCGACCTCGCCTTCCGCGTGGCCGAGTTCCTGAGAAGTTGATCCGCCGCCTCGCCCTCGCCGTGCTGGTGACGGCACTGCCGCTGCTGGCCGTCCTCACGACGGCGATCACCACGAGCGCGCCCCCGGCCGCGGCGGCGACCACCCCGCTCACCGCCTACTGGCTGGTGGCCTCCGACGGCGGGATCTTCAGCTTCGGCGGCGCGCCGTTCTACGGGTCGACGGGCGGCATGGTGCTCAACAAGCCGATCGTCGGTATGGCAGTGACGCCGGACGGAGGCGGCTACTGGCTCGTGGCGTCGGACGGCGGCATCTTCAGCTACGGCGACGCTCAGTTCTACGGCAGCACGGGGAGCATGACACTCAACAAGCCGATCGTCGGCATGGCACCGACGCCGGACGGCAAGGGGTACTGGCTCGTCGCCTCCGACGGCGGGATCTTCTCGTACGGCGACGCGCAGTTCTACGGCAGCACGGGCAGCATCAACCTCAACAAGCCGGTGGTGGGGATGTCCGCCACGCCGAGCGGCAAGGGGTACTGGCTCGTCGCCTCCGACGGCGGGATCTTCTCGTACGGCGACGCGCAGTTCCACGGGAGCACGGGCAGCCTCGCGCTGAACAAGCCCGTCATCGGGATGATCACGGGCCCCAACGGCGCCGGCTACTTCCTGGTCGCCTCCGACGGGGGCATCTTCAGCTTCGGATCGGCGCCCTTCTACGGCTCACTGGGAGGCCTGCCACTGAAGAACCCGATCGTGGCGGCGACGGCCATCAGCGACGGGAGCGGCTACTGGTTCAGCGACAGCGCGGGACTGGTCTCGAACTTCGGCGCTGCGAGGTACTACGGCTCGGCGCCGTCCCCGCTCAACAGACCGATCGTCGGCATGGCCGACGCGCCCGGCAACGGGTCGTTCGTCGGCGGCACCTACCCGTCGGGCGCGTACGGCTACGACATCAGCGTCTACCAGTGCTCGAGCTTCCCGAGCGGGGATCACCAGATCGGCATCGTCCAGGTGGACGGGAGCTCCTCGGGCAACACGAACCCGTGCCTGGCCCAGGAGGCAGCATGGGCCGGCGGTGGGCTGAACCTCTACACGTACCTGACCTATGGCACGTCGACCACCCCCGAGCCGGGGTGCGGCGGGGACACCTCGTGCAATGCCGGCTACCAGGCGGGCATCTCCGCTTACAGGGACGCCCAGAATGCCGGCGCGGGCTCGACCACGATCCCGTGGTGGCTCGACGTGGAGACCGCGAACGCCAACTGGTCGGCCGACCTGAGTGAGAACGCGCAATTCGTCCAGGGCGCCATCAACGCGCTCCACGAGTCCGAAGGCATCCCCGACGTCGGCATCTACGCCAGCCCGGGCGTCTGGAACACCATCGTGGGTGACTACACACCCTCGGTCCCCTACTGGATGGCCGACTACCTGGCGTCGCCGAGCGGCCCGGGCTCCTGCGCGGACTACCAGAACTGGGTGACCAACCACGGCGCCCAGTTGCCCGGACCGCCCGAGATCGTGCAGTACAACAGCGCCCAGTACGACGAGGACTACGCCTGCTAGCTCCTCCCGCCCGCTGACGCAGGCGGAGAAGACAGATCCGGGACCGGCGCTACTCGGCCCGTGGCGGCGCGACGCGCACGACCACGGCGATCACGATCAGGGCGAAGGCGACAGAAGCGAGAACCGTGATCAGGCTGGCGGTTGAGCTCATGGTGTCCTCCAAGTCATCCGGCCCGGACCTACCCGACCCAGGCGACACCCCGACTGTGGACCCACGGGCGCAGAGTGTCAAGGAACGTCAGTCGAACACGCCTCCCGCCGGCAGGTTCCCGGCATCCTCGGGTCGGCCGAGCCCTCCCGCCACCATGGCGCTCCAGCTCATCGCCTTGACCGTGTCGGGGTCGTCCTGACCGAGCTCGAGAGTCCGGACCACCACGACGTGGGCGAGCACCCGGTCAGCGTCCTCGAAGCGATCCAATCTGACCAGGCAGCCGACCAGTCGCATCTCGGCGCTCGCCGTGCTCAGAGCGTCCGGCCCCAGGCTCGAGCCCAGAGCCGCGACGATCTGCTCCCGCAAATCCGCCTCCTCGGCGAACCGGTCCTGCCTTGCCAGCTGATCGGCCACGTCGATCATCGCCTTGATCGTGAAGGAGGAGTCGGGACCGTGCTTGCGCCGCGCCCAATTCAACACGTCTTGCGCCTGCCTCAGCTCCTCCTCGGGCATCTGCTCCGTGCCGCGCAGCATCCGGCGACGCCAGCGCGGGGCCTCCCCGTCCGGCTCACCGGCTTGCGAATCCTGCTTCTTGGACCACTTCATGGGTCAAGGGTAGGACGGATCGATCAAGTCGCCAGGAGGGCGTTGGTGCCGGCAACTGTTTGACCCTTCCGGACCGATCCAAGACCCAGCAGCCCCGCTACTTTCGCCTGTGGGACGTGGCCTGTGCTGAAGTGGCGCCTCGCCCGGATCATGCACCGAGAGGAGGATGAGGGACGGCCCCGCCGGACAACTGGGCCGCTCCCCCGCTGCTCATGGACACCCACGCGTTTCACCCCGACCTTCGCGGTATTGCCCGATGGCTGCCGCGTGCTGCGGTCGGTCCGCGGACGCTCAATCCCATTCGGTTGTCTGCCGGCTTGCTGGCCAGGATGCCGAGGAAGGGCGTCACCGTCCAGAACGTCGGCCGCATCTCCGTACGTGTACATCGACCCGTGTCGACGCAGGAGCCCCTGCCGGCGTTGCTTTGGATCCACGGCGGCGGCTACGTGATCGGCTCGGCGGCCCAAGACGATGCCGTGTGCCGTCACTTCGCCGACAGCCTCGGGATCGTCGTCGCCGCGGTCGAGTACCGGCTCGCGCCCGAACACCGCTTCCCCGTCCCCCTGGACGATTGCCACGACACTCTGGTGTGGCTCGCCGGCCAGCCGTCCCTCGACCCCGCCCGCATCGCGGTGGGCGGGGCGAGCGCCGGTGGCGGACTGGCCGCAGCGTTGGCGTTGCTGGCCCATGAGCGCGGCGAGGTGCCGCTTGCCTTCCAGCTGCTGGCCTACCCGATGCTCGACGACCGCACGGCGGAACGCACCGACATCGACGAGAGCCATTTCAAGTTGTGGAACAACAAGGCGAACCACTTCGGCTGGCAGTCCTATACGGGTCATCAACCGGGTTCGGACAAGATCAGCGGGCTCGCGGCACCGTCACGCCACAACGACCTCTCCGGGCTGCCCCCGGCATGGATCGGCGTGGGAACTCTGGATCTGTTCCACGATGAAGACGTCGCCTACGCCGGCCGCCTCCGAGAGGCCGGCGTCGAGTGCGAGCTGGACGTGGTTGAAGGTGCCTTCCACGGCTTCGACGCTGTGCGGCCAAAGGCGGCCGTGTCCCAGGCGTTCCGCTCGTCCCAGGTCGGGGCGCTCGGTGCGGCCCTTCGCTGACGGCCGCACCGGCGGGCCGGCGGGACGCAGGTGCTATCCGTTCGTCGAGACACACCGGTGTGCGTCCAGTGCGGGGGCTACGACACCCTCGAGCTGTCGCTCGAGGACATTCACCGGGCGGCTGCGTAGCGCAACGCCCAGAGCGTGATCCGCAGAACCGGCACACCTGCCCAGACGGCCACCGCTCCCGAGCAACCTACGTGAAGACGATGAGTCGAGCGGAGCCCAATCCCGCGCTGCAGCTGGTGCTGCCGGACAGCCTCATCCGGGGCCTCGGAAACCGCGCACTGATCCCATCCTTGGAGGGGTTCCTGCTACTGGTTCTCCTGATCGCCAACCCGGGGCGTATCTCGAAAGAGGAGTCACGCCTCCGCATCGTCGGTCTGGCATTGATCGCCCTCATCACTGTCGCCAACGTGGTGTCGCTCATCGAGCTCATCCACGCGCTGCTCTACGGAAGCCGGGCGGGGGGACGCTCTCTCGTCTACGCGTCCGTTCCCATTTGGTTGACCAACGTCATCGTGTTCGGACTGTGGTTCTGGGAGCTCGACCGTGGCGGGCCTGCGGCAAGGCAGCAGCCCGAACACCGCCGCCCGGACTTTCTCTTCCCGCAGATGTCCACACCGGGATCCGCTCCCGGCTGGACACCGGACTTTCTCGATTACCTCTACACGTCCTTCACCAACGCGACCGCATTCAGCCCGACCGACACAATGCCGCTCACGGCCTGGGCCAAATTGTTGATGATATTGCAATCGCTCGCGTCGTTGGTCACTGTCGCCGTCGTCATCTCGCGCGCGGTCAACATCCTGGGCTGAAGAGGCAATCAACGCCCCGCTCAGTCCCACCAGGATACCGGGCGTCGCCATTCACGGGTTCGTGAACGTCAGGTCGCTCCTGTGTCAGCAGGAACCTTCTCCAGCTCGTAGCGGGCAATGATGACGCCCGTCGTCGTCGGCTTGGTTTCCGTCAACCGCAGCGGAACACGTGGCCCTTCAGAGGGGAACAGGCGATGTCCCGCGCCAAGAACAGTGGGTGGATCGAGAGGAGAAACTCGTCCACGAGGTCGTGTTGCATGAGCGACTGGAGGAGGGCCCCGCTGCCGAGCATCACCAGATCTCCCGATAGCTGCTTCTTGAGCTCCGTGATCGCGCTCGGGACTTCACCCTTGATGAGCGTCGAGTTTTCCCAAGGCAGCGGCTCGGTCAACGAGCTCGAGGCGACGTACTTCCGGGCTGCGTTCAGTCGCTCGGTGAAGGGATTGTCGGTCCGCTGAGGCCAGACACCGTAGAGGTCCTCGTACGTCCGCCTGCCGAACAGGAGACCGCCGTCTCCCGAGCCACCGGCGCTCACCCCCGGTCCGATGCTGCTCGCCATCACCGCGTCTCCGTAGGGCGGCGACCACCCCCCGAAGCGGAAGCCGTCACGGGTGTCCTCGTCGGGCCGTGCCGGCGCCTGCATGACGCCGTCGAGGGTGACCCACGTCACCGCCACGATCTTTCCCATCGAGATACCTCCTCTGCTCGGGCGAGGTAACCGTACCCACCGATGACGATTCCCGAAGGTCCACGACGCGGCACATCGGGCAGCCCGAGAGGGCCGGCCTGCCCCGACTACAAGAGATCCGGTCCACCCGGTGCGGAGCGACGACCCAGCTCAGAAAATGCTGTCGGGGACCCTAGGTCCAGGCGAGCCCGGATCGCTGCCGCACACTCCGCGGGCGATCGGACGGAGGTGTCGACCTCGAGGTCGTAGATCCCGGGATCATGCACCGCCCGCTCCCAACGGAGGACGGCGTCGGGGATCGCTCCGTCGGGCCCGCTCCCGACGTAGCGGTCGTCTCGACCGGGTTCACCGGCATCCCGGCGGTCCATGATCACCTCGACGGGACATCGCACGCCGATGAAATAGGAGGGGAGATCGGCCAGCTCCTCCGCCGCGCGCCTGAGAATCCCCAGGGGCTTCGAGTAGTCGTCGTGATGTCCGACATCGACGACCACGTTGAGCCCCAGCCGGCTGAGAGCCATGACCGATGCGTAGAGAGCGTCGAAGAGCACGGGGAGGTGCCCTTCGAGGTCGGGACGCTCTCCGCCGGGACGCAGACCGATTCCCGGCAGCAGTTGGGCGGGGGTGACGTACTCGCAGAAGGCATCGACGCCGAGGCTCAGCCACGTTCCATCGGAGGCATCCTGGATCGCCCTGGCAATGGTCGACTTGCCCGATCGAGGGACTCCGTTGAGAACGACGATGATCCCGGGGTCCGGCACACCCACATCTCAGCGCAGATGGAGCGGGCTGGCTACAGGCACCGATGGCGGTGGCGGGGACAGGCACCTGGGCGACTGAGCGGTGGCCAGGGGGCGGGTGCAGTGAGTCAAAGGCGCTGCTAGCCGTGCCCTGGGGCGTTTGGGCAGGTGGCCGGCCATCCCGCTAAAGGTTGTCCTCGTTGGCGACGAAAACGATCCGGGCGGACGATCCACCCCCGGTTAGCCGGAGACCGGGAGCTCCCCCCTAAAGCGTGAGAAGGGATCGAGCAAAATGGTCACAGAGGAGGAATGGAGCGGAGAGGTCGCCCGATCGAAGCGCTTCCGCCTACTCAGCCCCATCATCGCCCTCGGCGCCTTCGCTCTGATCTTCGTGCCGTGCATGATGGCGGGCAACGCCATCGCATCGGGCTTCGCGAGCTATCTGGTCTCTGTCGGCCTCCTCATGGCCGTGATGCTGCCGCTCGCCTTCGTACTGGTCATCCTCGGTGAGCGCCAGCAACGGCTCACCGACGAGAAGATAAAGCACCTGAACACCGACCTGACGGAAGCGATCGCGTCGGCGGACCACGAGGCTGGCATCCGGGACTCCCAGGTGCAACGCCAGCGATTCGAGAGCCGACTGGCCAACGCCCTGGACATGGCCGAAGGCGAACCCGAGGTCATCGACGTCATCGAACGCTCATTCACCGCGGTGCTGCCCGACGCCCCGGCGGAATTGCTTCTGGCGGACAACAGCCACGCCCATCTCGTGCGGATGGCCGCGGTCGGTCCGGAGGGGGAGCCGCCCAGTTGCGGAGTGGACTCGCCCGACCGTTGCCCGGCGGCGCGGCGCGCGCAGGTCCAGGTGTTCGCCGACAGCGACGATCTCGACGCCTGCCCGAAGCTGCGCAACCGGCCGCAAGGGCGTATCTCGGCGCTGTGTGTGCCGGTGTCGATCATGGGTCGCACCGTCGGCGTGATCCATGCCACCGGCAGCCCACAGGTGGAGGTCGACGACGACAGGGTCGATGACCTGGCCACACTGGCCAAGCTCGCCGGGGCGCGCATCGGGCTTCTCCGGGTCATGGCCGAGACGCAGCTCCAAGCGTCGACCGACACATTGACGGGGCTGCTCAACCGCCGTGCCTTCTCCGAGCAGGTCGCGGCGGTCCCCCCACACCTCCATCCGATCGCGGTGGCGATGGCGGACCTCGATCACTTCAAGACGCTGAACGACACCTACGGGCACGAAACCGGCGACAGGGCACTGCGCCTCTTCGCCAGGGTCCTGCGCGATTCCCTCCGGGGGAGCGACCTCGTGTCGCGCTACGGCGGTGAGGAGTTCGCCATCGCCTTTCCCGACTGCTCCGCGATCGACGCCACCCGGGCGCTCAACACGGTGCGGGCCCAGCTCGACGCCGCCATCACGGTCGGGGGACTACCAAAGTTCACCGCCAGCTTCGGCATTACCGATGCCGAGCCGGGCGAGGAGCTCACCACGGTCCTGCACCGCGCCGACGGCGCGCTGATGACCGCGAAGCATCAGGGACGCGACAGGGTGATCCTGCACGACGCGCTGGGCGCAGCGACCTCAGTCCACGAGGAGCCGCGCCTCGAGTCCTTTCTGGACGGGCAGCTGTCGCCGGCCGAACACGCCTGAGCAAGGTCCGCCAAGTCCTCAACGGTGGGCACGGGGCATGCCCAGCCCGATCATGGCGATGATGTCGCGCTGGACCTCGTTCGTCCCACCTCCGAAGGTGAAGATGGTCTGACCCCGGGCCTGCTGCTCCAGGCGGCCTCGCAGGACGGCCCCTGGCGAACCCTCGGCCAGATAGCCCGCCTGCCCGACCACGTCCAGCAGCAGTCGATAGACCTCGAGGGCGAGCTCGGTGCCATAGACCTTGGTGGCGGACGCATCGGCGGGGTTCAACCCCTTGTCGGAAGCCCACGCCACCTTCCAGTTCAACAGCTTCAGCACATCGACCTTCGCATGCACCCTGGCCAGGCTGATCTGGACCCATTCGTGATCCATCACCGTGCGGCCGTCCCTGAGCCGGTGCCCCTGCGCCCATCGCCGCACCTCGGTGAGGCTCCGGAGCAACCCCGAAGCCGGGCAGATCGCCACCCGCTCGTGATTGAGCTGGTTGGTGATCAGCTTCCAGCCCTGGTTCTCCCCCCCGACAAGATTCTCGGCGGAGACCCGGACGTCCTCATAGAACGTCGAGCTGGTGATGTCGCCCACGATGGTGGTCAACGGGACCCAGTGGAACCCGGGCGTGTCGACCGGCACGATGAAGACGGACAGGCCCTTGTGCTTGGGCACATCGGGGTCAGTCCGGGCGGCCAGCCACACGTAGTCGGCGTACTGGATGGCGCTGGTGAAGATCTTCTGGCCGTTGATCACGTACTCGTCGCCGTCGCGCACCGCCCGCGTCTTCAGCGAGGCAAGATCGGTCCCCGCTGACGGCTCCGTGTAGCCGATGGAGAAGTGGACCTCGCCCCTCAGGATGCCGGGCAGGATCCGTCGCTTCTGCTCGCTGGTGCCGAGGGCCATAAGGGTCGGCCCCACACTGTTCAGGGTGAGGAGCGGCAGCGGCACACCGGCCCAGTGGGACTCCTCGACGAAGATCATCTGGTCAATCGGCCCACGGGCCTGACCTCCGTACTCGACGGGCCACCCGAGGCCCAGCCAGCCGTCCTGGCCCATCCGTCGGATGTACTGGGTGTAGGTCGGCTCGTTCAGGGCCGAACCCTCCACATCTGCGACCAGCTCTTCGAAGTACGCCCGGAGCTGGTGCTGCAGGTCCCGCTGTTCTGCCGTGAACTCCAAATACACCGTGGCCTCCCAGCCGAGATCCCGCCGTTTCCTTGTTACGTGGCTGACAATGCCCGCTGCTCGCACCCATTGCGGGTCAGGGGACACCTCATACCTCGGACGTGCCCGATCAACCGACCCCTCCCGGTCCAACCCATGAGCGCTCGACCGTCTTCACTTTGCCAGGACCACTATCCCCACCAGCGCGAACACAATCCCGCCCAGCAGGTAGCAGGATCCGAGAACCTTGCGGTACCTGTCGGGATCTCCTGTCCGAAGTGAGTTGGGTATCGTCTTCCCCACAATCTGCGTTCCCATGGTCCGATAGTCACGCAGCAGTATGACTCCGAGCAGCATGAGGACAACGCCGAAGACGATGCCGAGTGTGGCTCCCATGCGGATGATTCTGCCGCACATCTGCAGGCAGAATCCGACAGGCGAGCACCTATTCCTCTGACCGGGCCATGATGGCGACGCAACATATGCTCGTGGTCCGAATCTCAAAGAGGCGGTGACGTCATGAGTGATGACCCTCCAGCGCCGGGTGGTCCCACCCCGCAGCCTGCCGAAACACCCAGTAGGCCCAATCTGACGACACCTGCTCCGGCGAGTCCAGCTGGACGCACTCGAATTTCAGGAGTCTGGCTGGGCGTCATCATCGGCGTCGTGGTGCTGGTGTTCCTGCTGGCGTTCATCATCCAGAACAGCCGGTCAGTGAAAGTGTCCTTCTTCACCGTGAATGTGAACATGCCGTTAGGTGTCGCGCTGCTCCTTGCCGCGGTCGGCGGTGTCCTGCTTGCCGGGATCGTGGCGTCACTGCGCATCTGGCAGCTACGTCACCGCCTGCACCAATCGAAATGAGCTCGGCGCCATTCGTTCTCGTGAGCACGCAGACACATCACGAGTGTGCCTCCATGACACCTCGCAACCTCTCGGCGTTCTCCCCCAGTCCGTCGGTTGCCTCGAGGATCAGATCCACGTCGCCGGGAGCCACCCACGCCCGGCGGGACCGCTCGACATGGCCCCAGTCGAGCTCGTACCAGTTCGGGATCTGGCGCTGACGACCCTCGACGTGGGAGCGGTGGATCACCGGATCTGCACATGTGGTCATGACGACGAGGCTCCTCACCGCTTCCTCGTGAGCCAAGAGGCGGGTTCCGGCAACCTCCGGCTCACGCGCCACCCCGTCGAGCACGACCGATGACCCCATCCTGAGCTGAGCCCGCGCCAGGGCCCACATGATCGACCACCCGACCTCGCGATGCCCGGGAGGATCCATCGAGTCGAGGGCCGCCTGGATCTCTGGGTAGGGACGGAGTCCGCTCATCGCCCAGTCGTGGCCGAGCACAGGAGCCCCGAGCTCACGGCCCGCGACCTCCGCCATGGTGGACTTGCCCGTCGCCTGCAGACCGGTGACCAGTACGAGGAGCATCCTCCACCTCTTGCGTTCTCGATCGGGAATCAGGCACCGGCGTCCACACCATGGCGGCGATCGAGAGGGCAGCCCCTCTGATTTCTGGGCCGGAGGAATGCAGACTACCGATCGACAGAAGTGCCGACGCGGGACACGGCGCCGACGCTCCATAGGTCATGATCTACGGCCCAGACGGGAGGATGGCCATGAGGACAACCGTGCAGGTCGCCGCCGAGTGCGACGTCGCCGCACTGGCGGAGCTCCGCGACGGCTGGACGGCGGAGACTCTGGACCGCGTCGACGACCCCTCGTTCGCCACCCGGTTCGACGACTGGATGGCCGCGCAAGAAGCATCGCGCACGTTCTGGATAGCGCGCGACGGAGGGCGACCGGTCGGCATGGTGAACATGCTCGTGGTCGAACGGATGCCGAGGCCCGGCCGGCCGGAGAGCCGCTGGGGGTATCTCGGGAACCTCTTCGTGGTCGCCGACCACCGACGGGCCGGCGTCGGGTCGCTGCTCGTCGAGGCGGTCCTCACTGATGCCGCCGGCCGGGGACTCGAACGCATCCTCGTGCACCCCAACGAGCCATCCCAGCCGTTCTGGCAGCGCTCCCCTTTCGAGGAGGCGTCGGACCTCCTCGTGTATCAGCTCTCGTGACCCGGGGCCGGTCTCGACTCGCGCGGCGGAGAATCGCCTACGGCGCCGGTTTCTCCCACACCGACACGTGCTTCAGGCTGTCGCTCGTGAACGGCTCCCTGCCCCAGCCGCCCCAGCGCTCGCGCAGGCGCAGGCCGGCGATGCGTGCCATCAGGTCGAGCTCTGCCGGCCAGACGTAGCGGTACGGCACGGAGAAGGTCTCGGCCCGGCCGCCCGCGACCCAGTAGTGGTGCGAGACGCCCCGCTGCTCGGCCACGTCGAATTCGTCGAAGCCCAGTCTGGTCGGGGTGACGCTGAAGGCGCGCACCGTGTCACCCGGGGGCAGGCGGCGAATCTGGGGCACCTCGACCTCCACCACGAAACACCCGCCGTCCTCGAGGTGCCGCGCCACGTTGCAGAAGCACTCGACTTGCTCGTCTTGGGTGGTCAGGTTCTCGATGGTGTTGAAGACGAGGTAGGCGAGAGCGAAGGATCCGTCCACTCGGGTCGAAGCGAAGTCACCGACCGTCACCCCGATCGCTTCGGCACCCGGCTTCGCCCTCAACCGCGCCACCATGTCGGGTGACAGGTCGATCCCGTGCACCTCGACACCCCGCTCGCTGAGCGGCAGCGCGATGCGGCCGGTGCCGATGCCGAGCTCGAGGGCGGATCCGCCCCCCGCCAGATCGGCCAGGAGGTCGACCGTCGGGCCCACGACCGCAGGGTCGAACATCTCCGACGAATCGGCGTCGTAGTTCTGCGCGATACGGCCCTCGAAGTGGTTCGTCCCCATCGGGCCACTGTGCCAGGCCGCGGAACCCGGGTGATCCGTGGGGTCGGCATGCCTCTCGGGCATCACCGCGCGGAGCCGGGCCAGTACCTGCGCCACCTCCGCCGGACCGGTCGTGTCGACCTCGACGACCGGCCAGTCGCCCGCCACCGGGTCCGTCGCCTCGGGGTGCCAGATCTCCTCGTCGGACCGCTCGGCGTCGAAATGGCCGGGGTGACGCGTGCCCGAACGCGCCCGGTACCTCCCGCGCGCCGTCTCCCTGCTGCAGCGGCAGAACACCTCGACGATCCGTCCCGGCAGGCCCCGGATCGACGGCAACGCCAGGGTGCGGTGGAAGTTGGCCTCCAGGACCGCTCCCGGCGGCGACGCGCCGGCGAGGGCGAACAGCACCTCCATGGCCGCCCGGCCCGCTCGGCGCGAGCCATCCGCGTCGGCCACGGGGAACGTCCCCATCAGGGCCTCCTTGATCGCGTCCTTCGCCAGCAGCGGGAGCCCCAGCTCGGCGGCCAGGACGGGGGCCAAGGTCGACTTGCCGCTCCCCGGCGGGCCCGACACCACGACATAGAGGGGACTGGTCACGGCCGATGAGAGGGCGGCGGCCCCCTAGTCCGTCTTGACGACCAGCACGGCACAGTGCGCCGCGTGGGCCACGGAGTTGGGCACGCTGCCGAGATACCGGCGGGCCCCCCGCATGCCCTTGCTCCCGACGACGATCAGGTCCGCGCCGACATCGGCGGCGGCGTTCAGGATCACGTCGTCGGCATTGCCCTGCGCTGCATGAGCCTCGACCTTCAGTCCCTCCCCGAAATTCTTGACCGCGGTCTCCCCCACTGCCTTCGCAGCCTCGTCGACCATGGCCTGACCCGCACCGGTGTCGACCAGCGGCGCGCCGGTCGCGGCCGCCATGCCGGAGCCGGGTGACCGTACGGCGGTCACGATGTGGAGCTCCGCCCCCCACGAGCGGGCGATGTCCGCGGCGGCCTGGACCGCCTTGTCGGCGGTGGGCGAACCGTCGGTTCCGACCACGACAATCTTGTACATAGGTTCGTCCCCTTCTCCGCTGGAGCGCTCAGCGTAGCTGGAGCGCGCCCACCTGTCCCCTCAGTCAGCCAGCGACGCGTACGCTGCGTCCCAGAAGTCCACGAAGTGCGCTGGTGGCTCGGGCGAGGTCATCGCCCGTGAGGTGAGCAATATCCCGGTGATCCCGCGCACGGGATCGGTCGACCACACCGTACCGGTGCCTCCGTTCCAGCCGAAGCCCCACGGAATCGGCGGCTGCCCGCTGACGGGTCCCGGTGCGGCCATGCCGTAGCCCCACCCCCCGTGCTCACCGAGAAAGAGCGACGCCGAGCGCCGCTGCTCTGCTGTCAGGTGGTCACGGGTCATGTCTGCCACCGATCCGGGCGACAGCAGCGGCTCGCCCTGGTGCGTACCGCCCGAGAGCAGCAGCGACACGAATGCCCACAGGTCGTCGATCGTGGAGACGAGCATGCCCGCCGCGTTGGCCATGGCCGGCGGCTCGTTCCACCACCCGCCGACGGGCGGGTCGAGCACGGCTAGCGCACCGGTCTCCCCGTCGGGCATGTACGCCGTCGTGAACCGGCTCTGCTTGTCCGCCGGCACGCTGAACGACGTGTCCACCACGCCCAGCGGCTCGAAGAGGCGCGCCCGCAGGAACGCCTCGAGCGACTGACCGCTCGCCCGTTCGAGCAGGATCCCCAGAACCTGCGCACCGGTGTTGTAGCGCCACTCGGCACCCGGCTGGTGCAGCAGGGGCAAGGTGGCGAAGCGGGCGATCCACTCGTCGGATCCGAAGGGGGGCGGGGGCCACGGGGGGCCCAGGGTCATCAGACCCAACTCCGCCTCGGCGTCCTGAATCGGATAGGTGCCCGGCGGGTCCATGATGGCGCCGAAGCCGAGGCGGAAGGTCAACAGGTCCTCCACTGTGATGGGTCGCTCGGCCGGGACGGTATCGTCCAGCCGGCCCTCGAGGCTGCGCAGCACACGGCGGTCGGCCAGCTCCGGCAGCAGCGACTCGACGGGGTCGTCGAGCGACAGCACGCCGTCGTCCACGAGTGCCATGGCACCGGCGGCGGCGATGGGCTTAGAAATGGAGGCGATGCGGAAGATCGCGTCGCGTCGCAGCGGCGACGGGTCTCCGAGCGCCGCGGACCCGAGCACCTCGGTGTGCACGTCGCCGCCACGTGCCACCAGCGCCACGAGACCCGGCACGTCGCCGCTTTCGACGTGGGCGGAGAGGCGGTCGTGCAGTCGGCGCAACCCGGCGGGGTCGAGCCCCGGGGCGGTGGTCACGGCGCGAGCTGCTGCGGCCGAGGGGCCATGGCGAGCAACGCTAGCGGTAAGGTCCGGGCATGGCGGCGTTCAGCGACGTCGAGCGGATCGTGTCATCGCTCCCCGAGGTGACCGAGGGGCAGCGGCACGGCAACCGGACCTGGTTCGTGTGCGGCACGGCGTTCGCCTGGGAGCGCCCGTTCTCCAAGGCCGACCTGAAGCGCTTCGGCGACGCCCAGCCCCCGCGTGGCCCGATCCTGGCCCTCCGCACCGCGGACCTCGATGACAAGGACGCAGTGCTCGCCACCGGCACCAAGGGGTTCTTCACCATCCCCCATTTCGACGGCTTCGCGGCGGTATTGGTCGCCCTGCGCGTGGTCACGATGAAGCCGCTGCGCGAGTCGATCGTGGACGCCTGGCTGGCTGCGGCGCCCGAGCGCCTGGCGAGCACCTTCCTCGCCGGCCGGTAACCCTCAGACCCGCGGCACCCCGCACGAGTCGTTGAAGCGCAGCAGCACCCAGCGGTCCTCCGCCGGCACCCATTCCCACTCGGTCATGGACGCGTGCACGATGCGCACCCAGCCCCGCCGGTAGATCTCCGGCGACACGCCGAGGAACCTGATCATGCACGCCTCGATCACCCCGGCGTGCACGGCGGCCACCACCAGCTCCCCCGGGTGCCGGCCCACCACCTCGCGCACGGCGTCGGAAGCCCGCATGATGAACTCGGACCAGCTCTCACCACCCGGCGCGATCGGGATGCCCGGGTCGCGGTCCCAGTCCGGCACTCCGAAGGCCTCGACCATCTCCTCCCACGGCATGCCGTCGCACTGGCCCGGGTGCAGCTCGCACAGATCGCAGCGCTGAATGACCGGACCGAGGGCGTTGGGCCCCGAACCCACCACCGGCCGCAGGCGCTCCGCCGTCTCCACGGCGCGCGGCAGCACGGAGGAATACAGGGCCGTCGCCTCGCGGAGCTCGCCGCTCTCGTAAAGCCGGTCGGCCAGGGCCGCCACCTGCCGGCGCCCCAGGTCCGTCAACCCGGTGCAGCCCTTGAGGCCTCCCACCACGCGGTCGAGGTTGCACTGCGCCTGGCCGTGGCGTACCAGCACGATACGCGACGCGCCGTCCTGGGGCGGGAAGATCCGCAACACGCCGGCCTCGGCGCGCTCGTCGACTTTTTCCCCGCCGCCCCTGCTCACGCCAGGTTCCCGACGAAGCGCTCGAGCTGCCGGAGCGTCCGGCACTCCACCACGTCGTCGCAATGGGCGGCGTACTCGCCGACGATGGAGTCGCCCGACCCCCAGTAGTCGCGCGGCTCGGGATTCAGCCAGTAGACGCGGCGCGCCCGCGCCTGGAGGTCCTCGAGCACCCACGATCCCGAGGCGTGGTAGTTGTTGCGCGCGTCGCCGAGCACCATGACGCTCGAGCGCGAGGTCACCTGGTCGCCCCAGCGCCGGTGGAACTCGGTCAGCGCGTGCCCGTAGTCGGAGTGGCCGTCCACCCAGATGACGTCCGCCTCCAGATTGATGCGGGCCACCGCCTCGGCCGGGTCCACCACGCCTTCGAAGAACCGCGTCACCTCGTCGATCCCGTCCACGAACACGAAGCTGCGGACCTTGGAGAACTGTGAGGAAATGGCGTACACCAGGTGCAGGGTGAAGCGGGCGAAGCTGGCCACCGAGCCTGAGATGTCCGCGATCACGAAGATCTCCGGCTTGGCCGGGCGTGGGTGCCGGAACCGCGGCTCAATGGGCACGCCGCCGGTCGACAGTGAGCGCCGCATGGTGGCCCGGAAGTCGAGGGGGCCCTTGCGGCCGTGGCGGCGCTTGCGGGCCAGGCGCACC
>Ga0116215_1000604_pt1 | contig 26899 bp, 22 predicted proteins | sample Sb_taG_7_FD_89698 | JGI IMG/M metagenome (GOLD analysis project Ga0116215, IMG submission 89698) | Peat soil microbial communities from Weissenstadt, Germany - Sb_50d_2_FS metaG | ecosystem: Environmental > Terrestrial > Soil > Wetlands > Peat | place: Germany: Weissenstadt | collected 2010-09-21
ACCATGCCAACCCTCTTCAAAGCCCAAAACGGCGCCGAAACCCACCAAAACACCCCCATCACCACCACCGGCTGCCCCAAAAAACACCACACCAAACACACCACCAAACACCACCACCACTAAACCAGCCACGGGACCAGGTACTCGGTGGTGTGCAGGGTACGGCCGACCGAGATGAGCGGCGTTAGCTTCGAGCGAACTGACCGTGAAAGCCGAGCGGGATGTGGTGTGGCACCTCGGCACGCGCGAGCTCGCTCATCGAGCAGGCGTCGAGCACCAGCAGGAAGGACGCGGCGGCCGTGGCGTCCAGCACGACGGACAGCAGCACACCGTCGTCCTCATCCACGGCACCTGGGCTCTCCACGAACACCGGCTCACCCGGGTAGCACGCCGGTTGCGACCACGAGACCGCGGAGCCGTCGGTCGTGTCCACCTTGAGCACCCGCTCCATCCAGCCACCGGGGCCGTCGCCCACACCCCATACGTAGCGATAGGGGCGCTCGTTGCAGCGACCGTAGTTGATGCGTGGCAGCTCGATATCCACGTCCGCCAAGGCCTCGCGGCTGACGGATCTATCGGCGACTCGCAGGCGGTAGCGCGTCAACGCGGCGGCCTGGATCGGCTTTCCGGCGAGCAGACGGTCGAGGTAGAGGTCCTCGATGATCCCCGCGTCTGGATAGCCGCACACGTCCACCACCACTTCTCCATCTTCCTCATAGGAGTTGACGCAGTGGAACGCGAAGCATGGGTCGGTTCGAAATCCGCCCACGGTCTCGCCGGTCAAGCGATCGACCAGCGTGAAACGTGTGCCCAGCTCAGGCTTCCAGCGATAGTTCTCGATATAGGGGCGTCCGGACAGCGCCAGGGCGAGTGGGTTGACCACGAGCGGAAACTCAACGAGCACGAGCCAGCGCTCGGTGAGCCCGAACGAGTGCATGTAGGCCGGCTCCTTGACCGGCAGCGAGGCGAGCAGCCGATGCTCGCTCCGATCGCGGCTGGATCGGCCCACCATGAAGAACCGGTATCTGTTGCGGACTCCCAGCTTGACCGCCCAGTTCAGCATGCCTCCGCTCGCACGATCCAAGTGCGGGTGCGCCGTCGTGATCTGCCCGGGCACGTCATAGGGACGTACCCCGGCCGCCTCCAGCGTGCGAGCGTCGAACTCCACGGGGAGCGGAGTCTCGGTCATCGCGACGAACCGCTCTCCCAGCCTGGCCACGTTGACGTTCGCGTTGTCGGGCATCGCGCTCCCCGGCGAGAAGAGGGTCTGCACACGCTTGAAGAGAGAGCGGCAGGGATCGGTGGCGAACTCCGCGTAGACCATCCGGCCCTGCTCGCGCGCGGCCCTGTAGGAGCGGCTTTCCAAGAACCTGTTGCCATAGGAGACCCGTCCTCGCTCGATCGTGAAGCGGTGCAGCATCGCCAGCCCGTCGAACCAGTGGCGCATGCGCTTCTCGCCGATCTCGAACTTTGCCGGTCCCGTGCGCAGCAGCGAGCCCCGCAGCCAGGAGGGCAGCTCTCCGCTGAGCTCCAACTCGTCGATCGCCACCTCCTGATCCAGCGTGGAGAAACCAAGCCTAGACTCGATCGAGGGCACTGCTGCGGCGGGCATCTTGCTCCCTCCCTGGTGGTCGGCGCGTATTATGCCCTCGTTCCATAGCTCTGTCAAGTTCTATTTACAAGACTCACGAGCGACCCACGTTCGCCGCCCTCTCGTTAACACGGCGATATCCCGCTCGGTGTCTCCTACCGCCGCGCCAAGCCGAGAGCAGGGCGGCCGAGCGACCCAAGCCTGGAAATCCGGCCTTTCGCGGCCGACTCGAGAGCATCGTGTGTGCGCTGGCGCCGCTTGGGTCTTTCGCATCGCCTTGTGTCCCATATTCCACTCCTTGACATTTCTGGCGCGTCGCGCTACCCATCAGCTTGTTGACCGCCAGCTGCAGAGAGAGCTGCCGGCACGCCCATCCCGTTGGTCGTAAAGCGACACCAATCATTCGAGGCCGCGCACGGAGAATTCTAGATGTCTGAGATCTCAGCGCCGATCGCAGCGAAGCCTGCCGAGCGACACGACCGCCGTCGGCGGACTCGCTCACAAGTCAGCCTCATCGCGTGGCAACCCGAATTGAACCTCGAGTACGCGGACTGGCTGGCTGCCGGCCGGCGACTCGGCTCGATGGCGCGCGCCAGCCAATGGTGGATCGGCGATTGGATCCGCTATGGAGCAGCCAAGTGGGGCGAGAAGTATGTGGAGGCCGCCCGCATCACCGGCTACGATCCACACAGCCTACGGAACATGGCCTATGTGGCCTCACGAGTCAGCTTGTCACTACGTAGTGACAAGCTGACCTGGAGCCATCACGTGCTGCTTGCGTCGCTGGAGCCCGAGGAACAGCGATATTGGCTCGAGCGGGCCAGCGACGACAGGATGTCGGTCGAAGATCTCCGCATCGAGCTGCGCTCGGTCGCACGGGCCTCCAAGCAGGCCGGCGCCGGTCGCGACTGCCTCTGCGTCCCCGAAGAGCAGAAGATGGTCATGTGTCCGAGATGCGGCAATGAGATCCCGATCTCGTAGCGCTGAGGTTCCCGGCGCGGTCGCACAGCGTCGGCACGCGCGGCTGCAGATGCGAAGACGGATAGCGGGCTACCTCCAGGACCCGTTCCTGGCCCATCTGTACGAGGCATCCATGGGCGCCGGCAGGTTCGTCCCGATCACGCTCGATCTGACTCACACCTGTCAGCTGCGCTGTGAGGGCTGTTACTTCTTCTCGGAACAGCTCGATGACGTGCGGTCGCCCAGCGACGAGGCTGTGTTCGATGACTTCGTACGCAGGGAGAGGGCGCGCGGTACGAACTTCGTCACGGTGATCGGAGGCGAGCCGAGCCTGCAGCTCGGGCGCCTCGGGAAGCTGCACGACAACTTCAGGTGCATCACCGTGACGAACGGGCTCCGGAAGATTCCCTACGACGGCTTCGAGACGATGGCGGTCGCCGTCTCGGTGTGGGGCGATCACGAGCTTGACAGGCAGCTGCGCGGTGGCGGTAAGCTCGACGTGTTCGCACGCGCGCTCAAGCACTACAAGAACGATCCGCGGGTCACCTTCTACTTCACCGTCAGCAACGGCAACGTCGACGACATCGCGAGCACGGTCGAGCAGATCGTCGCCAACGGCAATCTTGTCGCATTCAACTTCTACGAGGATCGGGCTGGCCTGGGGGGCGACTTCGATCAAGCTGGTGGATACGCGCGGGCGTTGACAGAGATCTACCAGATGATCGACAGGCATCCGGAACACGTTCTGACGACGGCGTACACCGCGAGCACCGCGAGCGGCCGCGACCTGCTCGGTCTCACTTGGGGCCACGACACGTGCCCCGTCATCAGCTCCGGTTACAGCGCAGAGAAGGACAGGTGGTACGGCTCACAGGCGTGGCTCGAGAAGAACCTCGAAAGGATTCACAACGGCCAGCCCTACTATCCCGGTCACCGCGCGATCATGCCCGACCTCGAATCGGTTCGCCGCTGCGCCGTGGGCGAGGACAGCGATTGCTCGAAGTGTCACAACGCGTACGCGCGCAATGTGTGGATCATGCTGAACCGCGAGCTGCACTCGCGCTCGAAGCAGGACTTCACCAACTGGCTGACCACCGCGTGGACGTTTGCCCTCGGCGCATGTGCGGTGGACGTGAATCGTGGCCGTACGCTCCTACCGGAGGTTCACGAGCGAACGAGGGCAGCCAGGCATGGGGCTCACTAGCGCGATGAGCACGGTCGACGAGCGCGTGCCCGCCGATCTGCGCACGGATCGGGCGCTACCCGCGCAGATCGTCCACAAGACCGCTATCGAGCAGGTCTTCGTGACCGACTGGATGCCAGGTCCGGGAGCCGATCTGTGCACGATCGCGGCGAGGCTGCCGCTCGCGCACGCGCGCTTCAGTGACACCGCCGCCCCGTACCACGACATCCTGCTCGTCGCCGAGGCCGTGCGGCAGGCCGGGCTGCTGGTCGCCGCTCAGGTGGTCAAAGTGGATGGCGCCCGCCAGTTCTTGCTGCGCGAGCTCATCGTCGAGCTCGACCCGATGATCAACGCACGCAGGCGCCGCGAGGCGTGCGACATGCTCATCTCCCAGGACACCGCCCTGAGCAAGGTGACGATGCGACCGGGGCGCGCGATCGCGGGCGGCGTGATGCACGCCCGCTTCGCCATCGGCGGCGGGCGGGCGGGCTCCTGCCGGGTGATCGGCGCGTGGGTGCCAGACTCGTTCTACGCGAGCCTCCGCGGCCGCCGTGGCGCCCCCCAGAGCATCGAGCCCCTCGACCGGCCCGCGGCGGCCCAGATGGAGAGACGCACCGGCAAGCTCACGGCGAGCAACGCTGTGATCACGGCGCTGCGGGAATCGGGCCCGCAGCGCGCGTACGAGGCATCGCTGGTGGTCGATGTCGAGGACCCGACGTTCTTCGACCATCCACTCGACCACGTCCCGGGCCTGTGCCTGCTCGCGGGCGTCCAGCAGGTCGCGGTGGCCGGTGCCTGCGAGACGCTCGGCGTAGACCACAGCCGCGTCGTCGTGTCCGCGATCCAGATGAAGTTCTCGCAGATCGCGGAGTTCCAGCCCGAGGTGGTCTGCTCGGTCGCGCTGGACGAGCATTGCCGCAGCGGCGCCGTCAGCTGCGCTCAAGGCTCCAAGGTCTGCTGCGCGGGCACCGTGCGAATCGCCCATGTGTGACGAGCTCGCCGTCACCGAGCGACGATCCCGGGTGGCGATCGTGGGCGCTGGAATCGCAGGCCTCGCGACCAAGGAGGCGCTCGCCGCGCACGGCCATCTGGTCGAGGTCTTCGAGGCTCAAGGAGCGTCCGGCGGACGCATCGCACCGGCGATGCTGGGCGAGCGGGAGGTCTACCTGGGAGGCAAGAACATCGGCGAGGGCTACACGCGTCTTCGCAAGCTCCTGGCGCATCGCGGGTACCGGAGCTTCGAACACTTCGGCCCCGACACCGCGCAGGTGATACGGGGCCGGGTCCGTGCGCTCTCGTTCCGGTCGCGATCGGTGCGCGCCCGCCTGGGAGTCCGTGTGCTGATGCGTGGCGAGCTGCGGCAGGGGCGACGCTTCCTGGAGCTTGCGAGCCAGGTCCGTCGCAACGACGCGAGCAGGTTCCTGGGCGACGCGTTCTTCACGGACCTCGCGACGAAGACCGGCGACCGTGCGCTGCCCGATTGCCTGGGGAGCGTCCTGTGTCGCGATGTGGTGCGTCACATCACCGTACGGATGAACGGGGCGGAGCCGGAGGAGTGCCACATGGGCAACCTCGGCTCGAACCTGGCGCTGGTGGTGGATCGCTTCGACCAGCTCGCCGGAGGCGGACTCGGCGAGTGGATACGAGAGGCCACCTCGGACGGTGTCACGCATCTGCAGAGCCCCGTCACGGCTCTGGCCCTCGAGGCCGGCCGGATGGTCGGCGTCGTGACCGAGAACGGCGAGCAGCACCGCGGGTTCGACGGGGTCGTGCTCGCGGTGCCGGCGCACGCAGCCGCGAAGATCCTATGGAGCTGTGAGCGAGAGCTCGCGAGCCTGCTCGGCACGATCCGCTATTTCCCGGTCGGCGTGGTGGTGGCGGAGTATGACCGTCCGGTGTTTCCCGAGCGGTTCGCGGCGCTCTCCGGCCCGCGCGGCATCACACTCAGCAACGCCGGCTCCTACGGTCTTCGCGACCGGCATATCGTGCGATTCACCTTCAGCGGCAGCGCGGCGCGCGAACCAGTCGCGCCGGACAGGTTCGATCCCGAGGCGATGCTTCGCGAAGCGCACGCGTTCCTCGCGCATCACATCCCGATCGAGCAGGCGCGGCTGCTTCGCTTCACCGCGCGCGCGTTCGAGCCCGGACTGTGCGCGTATCGCCGCGACCATGGCGCCTTCCTGGGCCAGCTCGACGCCAGGCTGAGATCCCTATCGGGGCTGGCGCTGGCCGGGGACTACATGCGCGGCGCCTCGCTCGAGGCATGCGTGCGGTCGGGCCAGGAGGCGGCCGGGCGCCTTCTGGCGGCGATCGCGGACGTGCGACGTCGACCTGGCGAGGAGAGCGCCTTGGCTGTCACACGCTGAATCGATTACAAGTGGATCGTCAGGGACCCTGAGATCGGGAGAGCGTGCATGCAGACGAGCCTAGGCAACGCGGCCGCGACGGTGCAGACGCAACGGCCGCGCCATTTCGAACCAGGCGAAATCGGCGTCTTCGACCAGCCGTGGGAGCAGGTGCAGTTGGGCGACACCTTCAAGACCCGCAGCCGGACGATCACCGAGGCGGACGTCGTCCAGTTCGCCGCCCTCACCGCAGATTGGCATCCCGCGCACTCCGACGAGGTCTGGGCGCAGCAGAGCATCTTCGGTCGCCGCGTCGCTCACGGCATGCTGGTCGTCGCCTACTCGTTGGGTCTCGTGCCCAACGATCCGATCCTCGCGCTCCGACGTATCAAGAGCATCAACTTCAAGAGACCGGTGTTCTTCGGCGACACCATCCACGTCCTCGGGAAGGTGGCCGGCAAGCGGTCCATGTCTCCCGAGACAGGCATCGTGATCGGGCGCTGGCGGACCAGGAATCAGGACGACGAGACGATCTGCACGATGGAGCTCGAGGCTCTCTGGCGTCGCGAAGCGCCCCCCTGAGCAGGCGCGACGCGACCGGCGCAGCCACGCTTGACCGCGATCTGGAGCGAGCGCCAACATGTCGAGCGTGAGCGCTCATCCGCACGTGTGCCTGATCGGCGCGGGCGCATCCGGCATCACCACGGCCAGGTCGCTCGCAGCGCGCGACATCTCGTTCGACTGGTTCGACCGAGGCGACAGGGTGGGCGGCATCTGGGTGTTCGCGAGCGCGAGCGGGCTCTCGCCGGCCTACCGGCAGCTCCACATCAACGTATCGCGGGAGCGCATGGAGTTTGCCGACTTCCCGATGCCCAAGTCGCTGCCCACCTACCCCAGCCACTGGCAGATAGCCGATTACTTCCACAGCTACGTGCGGCACTTCGCGCTCGATCGGCACCTGCGGCTGCGAACGGCGGTGGTGCGCGCCTGGCGAGAAGACGGGATGTGGAACGTGGAGCTCGACAGCGGCAGGCGACACGTCTATGACGCGCTGATCGTCGCCAACGGGCATCACTCGGTGGCGCGCTGGCCCGATCCGCCACCCCCGGGCGAGTTCGCGGGCGAGCAGATGCACTCGAGCCAGTACCGCGAGGAGTCGACCTTGCGCGACCGCGACGTGGTCGTCGTCGGACTTGGCAACAGCGCCTGCGACATCGCGGTGGAGTCGAGCTTTGTGGCCCGTCACACGTACCTCTCCGTGCGCCGCGGCGCGCATGTGCTGCCGAAGACGATGTGGCGCTGGCCGTACGACCAGGTCCCCGGTCTGACCTATGCGCAGGGCAGGGGCATCGGCTTTGGGCGCTTTGGCTTCCAGCTGCCGTGGCTGCTCCGCCAGCTTTGGCTCGAGACCGGCCATCGACTCTCCGTAGGGAAGATGGAGCTCTACGGACTTCCGAACCCAACCCATCGCTTCGGCGCCACGCACCCCACCATCTCGCCGCGCCTGCTCGACAGGATGCTGCACGGCACGGTCGCATCGAGACCGGGGATCGAGCGGCTGGACGGACGGCTCGTGCGCTTCACCGATGGCACCGCCGCACCGGCTGATCTGATCGTCTGGTGCACGGGCTATGACTTCAGCTTTCCGTTTCTGGCGCCGGAGATCGTGCCCGTGGATCGCGACAACCACGTCCAGCTCTACTGGAACGTCTTCAGCCCCAGCGTTCCGAACCTCGCCTTCATCGGGTTGATCCAGCCGGCGGCAGGCTCGACGATGCAGATCGCCGAGGGGCAGGGAAGGTGGGTGGCGGCATATCTCGCCGGCGAATACGCCTTGCCGTCAGAGCCTGAGATGAAGGCCCATATCGAGCAGCGCAGGCGACTCCTCGCAAGGCGCCACGCACACTCCGCCCGTCACACCGTGCAGGTCGAGCAGTCCGACTTCCTGTGGCGCCTGCGCGGCGAGCTGCACCATGGCCGGCGTCGGGCGCGGCGTGTCGGAGCGGTTGCGCGCTCGCAGTCGGCGGGCGTCTCGCCGTGAGCGCGGGCCCCGTGTCGCGAGGCGGGCGTCGCATTGCGACGCGCCCTCTTTTGACCAGGTTCAGCTTGTCCGTACTGATCAAATCAATGGTCACACGCCCCAAGCGCGCTCTGACCGGGTGGTTGGTGCTCGTGGGAGTGCTGGGGCTGCTCGGCCTGCGGATCGAATCGCAGCTCCACAGCACGGTCGCGGGCGTCCCGGGCTCGCCCAGCGCGAGGGCATTCAAGCTCACCAACTCGCGTTTCGGTGAAAGCTACGAAACGCCCGTCCTGCTGGAAGGACCGCGGGCGGCTGTCGAACGGCAGGGCGCGCGGCTCGCCGCGCGCCTGGGACGACTCCCGCACGTAAGCCTGCTGACGCCGTGGATGCCCGGCATCCATCGGGTGCTCGCGCCAGCCGGCGACGCGGCCCTGCTGCTCGTACGTTCATACGGAAGCTTCGACCACGTGGTCAAGGACGTGGTCCCCGAGATCAGAGCGGCGACACGCGAGCTCGTGCACGCGCCGGTCCGATCGCACGTCAGCGGCTACGGCGACATCGCGCACGGCATCCAGCAGGGAACGATCGCCGCGATCGACAAAGCCGAGCTCATCGCCGCCCCGTTCCTGATCCTGATCCTGCTGTTGGTCTTTCGCAGTCCCGTCGCCGCCGGCTTGCCGCTGTTCGTCGGCTTCACGACAATCGCCGCGACGAGAGGCATGCTGACGCTCGTCAACGACGTCTACCCGCTCGACGCGCTGGCGCTGAACGTCGCGTCGATGATGGCGCTCGCGCTCGGCGTCGACTATGCCCTGCTGATGGTCTCCCGGGTCCGCGAGGAGCTGAAGCCGGGAGTCGCGCCAAGACAGGCCGTGATCACCGCCGCACAGACAGCCGGCTACACCGTCATCTCAGCCGGAACCGCCTTGGTCGCGTGCATGGTCACAGCGGTCTTCGTCGTGCCGGGCAACCTGCTCGCGGGGGTTGGCATCGGCCTGATCGTGGCCGTCGCGCTGAGCGTGCTGGCAGCGCTCACCGCTCTGCCCGCCTCATTGGCGCTGCTCGAGACACGCGTGAACGCTGGGACGTTCTCGCGAGCCATTCGGACAGACCACAGCCGCGTGGGCGGACTGGCCCTGCGCGCGCTGCGACATCCCGTGTTGGCGGGCACCGTCGTGCTCGTCCTGATGATCGCCCTGTCAGCACCGACGCTGTCGCTCAACACCGGCCCCCCCGATCCGCGCGGCCTGCCGTCGGACAGCGTCGAGTACAGGGACTATGTGGCAATAAAGCGCACCCTCGGCAGCGGCTGGGTGGCTCCGATCGAGATCGACGTGGCCGCCAAGCACGGCTCGTTGATGGAACCCGCCCCGATGCTGGCCCTATATCGCCTCGAACACGCGCTCGAAGCTCGTCACGACGTCGCCATGGTCCTCGGGCCGGGGCAGATTCTGAAGACCAAGCCGTTCCTGATACTCGAGCCGCCCTCGAAGATCCATGTCCCCGGTGCCTCGTTCGTGTTGAACGTCAGCCGTGGCGGCACGGCGGCGCGGATCCTGGTGATCGGCTACGGCAACCCGCAGAAGGCCGGCTATCCGCTGCGCAAGGCTCTCGAACGGGATGCCCCCACGCTGGCGAAGGCTACCGGCGCGACCGTCCTGCTGGGCGGCACCGGGACCGACCTCGAGGACTTCGATCGCGCCACCGCCAATCGACTGCCGCTGCTGCTGGCATGGCTGGCGCTGGTCACCTACGTGGTCCTGGCCTGCGTGCTGCGCTCGCTGCTGCTGCCGCTGCTCGCGGTGGCATTCAACCTGCTGACGGTCGGCGGCGCATTTGGCGTGCTGGTCATCTGCTTCCAGGGATCGCATCCGCTGCTCGGCGGTCCTGGGTTCACCGACGCGATCACCGCGTTCGGCGTCACCAGTGTCATGTTCGGGCTCTCGATCGACTACGAGGTCTTCCTACTCACGCGGATGCGCGAGGCCTACCTGGCGAGCGGCTCGACCATTCCGGCGATCGGATACGGCCTGCAACGTACCGCGGGCATAATCACCGGGGCCGCGCTGATCATGACGGTCGTCTTCGCCGCCTTTGGGACGGCGCGGCTCATCGCCCCCAAGCAGCTCGGCGTGGCGCTCACGCTGGCGGTGATGCTCGATGCGACAGTCGTCCGGCTGATCCTGCTGCCGTGTGCGATGCGCCTCTGCGGAGACGCGATCTGGTGGTTGCCAAGACCGCTCTCGCGCCTGTTCGCACCGCGTCGCATCGCCTCCGGTTTGCGGGCGCCAGCAGTGCCTGAGTAGCCTGACACGATCATGCGAGTGGCAGCGCGATGAGCCGCTTGGACGATTGCGACGTGGTTGTCCTGGGCGGCGGACTGGCGGGGTTGACCGCGTCGCTGCAGCTCAGCCAGATGCGCCCCGGCACGCGCATCGTGGTGGTCGAGAAGCGTGCTCATCCGGTGCCCGAGCAGGCTTTCAAGGTAGGTGAGTCGGTTGCGGAGATCGGATCCCACTACCTGAAGAAGACGATCGGCTTCGAGCGGCACATGGAGGAGCAGCAGATCCGCAAGTTCAGCCTGCGTATCTTCTCCTCCGCCGACGGCAACACGGACGTGAGCCGCCGACCGGAGATCGGTCTCAGCAAATTCTCACCACTGCGGACCTATCAGCTCGACCGCGGTCGCCTGGAGAACGCGCTGGCCGACGCCGTCGTCGACGCGGGAGTCGAGCTACTCGACGGGCACGCGGTCGCAGGCATCGAGATCGGCTCCAGCCGCCACGCCGTCACCGTCTCGCGCAACGGCACGACGCGTAACCTCACGGCGCGTTGGATGCTCGACGCGAGCGGCCGCGCGGGCCTGCTCCGCAGGCGCCTGCGGCTCGGTGTCGAGATCCCACACGACGTCAACGCCTCCTGGTTTCGGATCGCCAAGCGGATAATCGTCGACGACTGGTCAGACGATCGTGCGTGGCTGGCGCGCGTTCCAAGTCGCAAGCGATGGATGAGCACGGTGCAGCTCGTCGGCGAGGGCTACTGGATCTGGATCATCCCCCTACCGTCCGAGGCGACCAGCCTCGGGATCGTGGCCGATCCCCGCTTCGTGCCCTACGAGCGGATACGCCGCTACGACGTGCTGCTGGACTGGCTGCGCGAGCACGAGCCACAGCTGGCCGACAAGCTGCCGGCCGAGGAGTCCGGACTACTCGACTTCCGCAAGCTCAAGAGCTACGCGTACGGCACCCGCCGAGGACTCTCGCCACAGCGCTGGGCGCTGACCGGCGAGGCGGGGCTGTTCCTCGATCCCCTCTACTCGACCGGGCTGGACTTCGTCGCGATCGCCAACACGCTGGCCACCCGACTGATCTACGCCGAGCTCAACGACGAAGCCGATCTGAGGCGCCGCCTGAAGGCGTACAACAGCTTCTACCTCGGCCAGTTCATCGGCTGGCAGCCGGCGTTCGCCGGGCAATACGAGGTGTTCCGCGACGCCCAGGCCACCGCCGCCAAGGTCATCTGGGACAACCTGCTGTATTTCATGTTCCCGGTGCTCCTGTTCACAAAGGAGTGCATCACCGACGTCGACTTCCTGGCCTCGATTCGCGGCCAGATCGCCAGCACCCATCCCCTCAACGTCTACATGCAAGAGCAGTTCCGCAAGCTCAGCCAGCTGGACATCCGCGACGCCGGGTTCCCGGTGGGCACCGACGCAGGCGTCGAAGACCTGTTCCAGACGGCGTCACGGGACTTGACGAAGGCCGAGGTCCGGGAGCGGATCGACCTCGGCGTGAGGCGCCTGCGCGCGCTGGGGCTCGAGTTGATGGAGCGCCTGTACGCGCCGACCGGACAGACCCCTCCCGCGCCTCCCCCGCTCGATCTCCACGGCGGCAGCGATGAGACCATGCTGGACTGGCTTCCCTACTCTCAGCGCACCGCACCACCGGCCGAGACGCAACCCCAGGCACCGCACAGCTGGATGATTCGCTGACGGCGCCGCGGCGGGATCCCGTGACAAGCACGCCGATGCCTCCGACCGCGACTCGCACCCAGGACGAGCGGTTCGAGGGGCTTCCCGAGTTTGCGTTCCAGCCACGCTACAGGCGATGGCAGGGCCTGCGGCTCGCGCACCTCGACGAGGGCGACGGGCAACCGGTGTTGATGCTGCACGGCGAGCCAACGTGGTCGTTCCTGTTCCGCCGGATGATCCCGCCGCTGCGCGACGCCGGTCTGCGCTGCATCGCCGTCGACTATCCCGGCTTCGGGCGCTCGGACAAGCCGACCAGGCTCGACTGGTACAGCTACGCTCGTCACACCGCCGCGTGCTCGCACCTGATCGAGGCGCTCGACCTGCGTGACATCACGCTGGTCGGGCATGACTGGGGAGGCCCGATCGGGCTGCGCTTGGCGATCGAGATGCCGGAGCGATTCAGCCGCTTCGTCCTGATCGATACCCCGTTCTTCACCGGGCGTCAGACGATGCCGCCGGCATGGTGGCAGGCACACGACTATCTCGCGCGCACACCCGACGTGCCGGTGGGCATGCTCGTGCGAGCCGGGTGCGCAGGCGATCCCGACAGGCGTGTGATCGCCGGCTACGACGCGCCGTTCACCGACGCGGAGTCGAAGGCGGGCGTGCGCGCGTTCCCTCTGCGAGTGCTCCCACGCTCGCCCGATCTGCCAGCCGCGCGGGCCTGCTGGCAGACGATGAAGGCGATGCGCAGGGACAGTCGCCCGACGCTGATCCTGTGGGGCGCATCCGATCTGCTGTTCCCACCCAGCCTCGGCGAATGGGTCGCGGGCGCTCTACGCCGCGCACCCCCGGTGATCGTTCCCGGCGCCGGGCACTTCCTGCCGGAGGACCGTGGCGAGGAGGCGGCCGTGCTCATGCTCGACTGGCTGGAGAGCCATTAGATCACAGGCTCCACGATCCAGCGGGCTCGGACCTGCGCCACCGTCTTCCCCTGTGCGTCGCTCGTCGTGACCGCGCAGTCGAGCGCCACGCCGGCGCCGGCGGCAAGCTCGACTCTCAGCGAGTCCCAGCCAGCCCCGGACGGCTCCGCGGTCGTCGTCAGCGCTCCCAGCCCCACGGCGACGTAGGCGATATCGCTCTCCCGCAGGCGTACGCTCGCGGCGAGCGCGGGTCGATCGATCGCAGCCGCCACCAGTAGCCTCGCGGCTTCGTAAGCGGCGGCGTGCAGAGCGCTCGCGTGACGCACACCGACGTGGTTCTCGAGGGCGCTCGCCGCCGCCTGCCGAACCACCACACGCCTGGGACTCGCATCGACCACTCGCACCCCCGCACGCTCGCCGAATGGCTCGATGGAGTCGACCATCACGCTCACGCGGCCGACTCTAGATCCAAGCCGTCGCCTCGCCAAACCGACCGCCAGCAGGCATTTTGCGAGGTGAAGCCACAGCAGCTATACACAACGCAAAGTGTCAGATTCAGGCAGGTCATCACCGACTGACAACGGCTCCGGGCCGAGGAGTGGCTGCGCGCTGGTCACGGGCGCAGGGCGAGGCATCGGCGCCGCGACCGCCGAAGCGCTCGCCCGCGCTGGCTGGCCCGTCTGCGTGAACTACAACAGGGATGCCAAAGGCGCATCGGCTGTCGTGGCCCGCATCGAGCGCCAGGCAGGACGGGCGAGCGCCGTCCAGGCAGACGTCGCCGAGCAGGGGTCGGTCGACGCGATGTTCGACCGAGTCGAGGAACAGCTTGGGCCCGTGCTGGTGCTCGTCAACAACGCGGGCACCCGGGACGATCTGATGGCGGGCTTTCTCGAGCCCAAGCGCTTCGCGCACGTGCTTGCGGTGAACCTCCTGGGGAGCTTCCACACCATCCACCGGGCTATCGGGAACATGACCCGCGCACGCTTCGGGCGAATCGTGAACGTCTCCTCGATCTCCTCGCTGCGTCCCCTGCCTGGACAATCGGCATACGCCGCGTCCAAGGCGGGGGTCGAGGCGCTGACACGCGCCGTGGCCGTCGAGGTGGCACGCCGGGGGGTCACGGTCAACGCGGTGGCGCCAGGGCTCGTCGACACCGGGTTCGTGGAGACGATGAACGACGAGTGGGGGCAGGCGATGCCGTCGCGTCGCGTCGCCCAGCCGCAGGAGGTCGCGGCGCTGATCCGCTACCTGGCCTCTCAGGACGCGGCATATGTGAACGGCGCAGTGTTGACCATCGACGGCGGCCTCTCGGCCGGGCTCGCGATCTTCTCTCCGCGCGGCCGTCCGGTGCCGGCAATTGACGTCATCCACGAATAGGAGAAAGCGCGATGGGGACAACAGACTCTTCGACCGTCGAGACAGTCGGCGCCCGCATACTGCAGGCGCTCGTCGAGTTCGGCGCCGACCCCGACATGATGCAGCCCGAGACGACGCTGCAGGAGCTGGAGATCGACTCGCTGGATCTCTTCGAGCTTGCGCAGATCCTTCACCAAGAGTTCGGGATCGAAGTCAATCCTGACGACTTCGAGGGCGTGACGACGCTGGGCGACGCCCAGGGGATTCTCCTGGGGTACATCAAGTGAGCGGGGGCCGCGCCGCGATCACCGGCGTTGGAGCCGTCACACCGCTTGGCGTTGGGGCGGAGCGGCTGTACGAGCGCTGGCGCGACGGGATATGCGGTCTCGAGGACGGCGTCGGCAAGTGTCGCGACTTCGACGCCTCGACGTTCATGTCTCGAAAACAGATCCGCCGCACCGAGCGCTTCGTGCAGTTCGGCCTCGCGGCTACAACGGAGGCCGCCGCGCAGGCGGGCTGGGAGAACGACCAGCCACCGTACGAGCCCGCGCGCGTCAGCTGCGTGCTGGGCGTCTCCTTCGGCGGAACCCAGGTACTGTTCGATCAGTACCAGGCGCTCGAGCGCGACGGACCCGACGCGGTATGGCCTCTCACCGTGCCGGTTTCGATGCCCAACGCCACCCCGGCCGTGCTCGCGATGGCTCATGGATTTCGAGGTGAGACCAAGTCGATCGCATCGGCGTGCTCGTCCAGCGCGCAGGCGATCGGCGAGGGCATGCGCCTGCTGCGCGAGGACACAGCCGACGCGGTCATCGTCGGCGGGACCGAGGCGTGCCTCACCCCTTTTCTGATCGCAGCCTTCAAGATGGCTGGAGCGCTCTCACGCTCCGGCGTCTGCCGTCCGTTCGACAAGCGGCGCGACGGGTTCATCATGGCCGAGGGCGCCGGCATCCTGATCCTGGAGAAGCCGGAGAACGCGCGAGCCCGCAACGCGGAGATCCTTGGTTACATCTCCGGATACGGCTCGACCACGGACGGTCACCACCTGACCGCGCCCGCGGACGACGGGGTGGTATGTGCGCTGGCGATTCGCCGTGCGCTGGAGGACGCCGGGCGCACGCCCGCAGAGGTCGACTATGTCAACGCGCACGGCACCTCCACCGAGGCGAACGACCGTGCCGAGACCAACGCCCTGAAGGTCGCCCTCGGGCCATGCGCATATCGAATACCGATCTCTTCCACGAAGTCGGTCGTCGGACACTCGATCGGCGGCGCCGGTGCCGTGGAGGCGGTGGCGACCCTGCTGGCGCTTCGTCACCGCGTGGCACCGCCGACGGTGGGTTTGCAGGAGCCCGACGAGGAACTGGACCTCAACTACGTGCCGGGGAGCGCGGTGGCGCTGGGACACAGGGAGGGCGGCGGGAATGGCGAGGAGGCGAACGGGGGTGCTCGACTCGTGGCGATATCGAACTCGTTTGCGTTCGGTGGCCACAACGCGGTGCTGGTGATCGAGACATGAGGAGGATCGTCTCGACGCCAGAGCGCCTCGAGATCGGCAAGCACGCCTACCCCGCCGACTTCTACGGCTTCCCCGAGGTCCCCTTCCATGTCCACCTGGGGATGCGCTTCGAGCGATCGGACCCCCGCGGACCGGCGACGGTCACGCTGCCGGCTCGCCACGACCTGCTCGCAGATGCGAACCGGCATTCGATCGCGGCCCTCTACACCGTCGGCGAGGTCGCCGCGGGGATCGCGATCTGCGACGCGCTGCTGCTCGGCGCGCGCGAGGTGACGACCACGCGGGTGCCGCTTGTGTTGACGCGCAGGGCGGTCTTCGAGCCGCTCGCGCGTCCACGTGGGAACATCCGCTCGCGGACGATGCTCGTGGGCGACGTGCCGGCGGCGCTGGACAAGCTTCGCAGCTCGCGCAAGGTCAAGGTCGAGGCCGCAGGAGCGATCGTCGACGACCATGACGGGGTGGCCGCGCGAATACGGGTCTTCTTCTACGTGCGCCTGATGGAGATGAGCTCGCTGCAGGCCATCGCCGGAGCTCTCATACCGGCGATGGTCAAGGGCGCACAGGGGGCGCTCGACCCTCACGCGCGCGTCGAGGCACGATGAGCTCCTCCGTTCAGGCGCGGCGGACCGCACGGCGACGGCCGCACGGCGAGGTCAGCCTGCTGCGCACATTCGACGAGTTCGCGGTCGGCGACACCCACACGAGCCGCGCACGAACGATCACGGCCAGCGACCTGGTGATGTTCACCGCGCTCGCCCGAGACTCCACCGAGAGGCGCGAAGAGCACGCCTTGGCCGAGGCCATCCTCCCGCTGGCGTACTCGATAGGCCTGATCGCCAACTCCTACATCGGAGCGCTGCGACGGATCCTCGATCTCAGCTTCAGAGAGCCGGTGATGGTCGGCGACACCATTCACGTCAGCTGCGAAGTGGAGCGGCTCGGTGAGTGGAGCGAGGACTACGGGCTGCTGACCGGCCGCTGGGCGATCGTGAACCAGAACGACATCACGACGATGCTCGCCAGGCTGGAGGCCGTGTGGCGTCGAACCCCGCTCTGACGGTATCCGAGCCGACACCCGCGCGGTGCGAGAGCGGCATATCCGGCCAGGGGCTCACGCCGCACGAGCGGATCCGGGCTCTCTGTGACCCCGGCACGGTCGAGGTGATGCGCGCCGCGACCGGGTCGGCGGGGCCGGGTGGGGAAAGCCGCGATGGCGAAGGCGTCGTCGGCGCGACGGGCGAGGTCGAAGGCCGGCCGGTGGCCTGCTTCGCCCAGGACGGGCGTGTGGCGGGCGGCGCGGTTGGAGACCGGCAGGCGGCCACGATCTGCCGCGTGCTGCACCTCGCCGCCCGCGCGAAAGTCCCGCTCGTCACGTTCGTCGAGTCGGCCGGGGCGCGGATCCAGGAGGGGACGCCCGCCCTCAACGCCTACGCACGTGTCCTTCGGGCGCTCGTCGGACTGTCGGGCAAGGTGCCCCAAATCGCGATCGTCACCGGCACGGCAGCCGGTGGCGGCTGTTACTCGGCGGAGCTGACGGACATCGTGATCCTGACCGGGCGCACCCGCATGTTCCTGACCGGGCCGTCGATCGTGCGCGCGGCGACGGGCGAGCACGTGCCCGCGGCAGAGCTGGGCGGGAGCGCCGTGCACGAGCGAAATGGCGTCTGCCAGCTGGTCGCCACCGACGACCGTCGCGCCGCTACGCTCGCCCGGCGTCTCCTCTCCTACCTGCCACAGAACGCGTACGAGAGGCCGCCGCGCGCCGAGCCCAGACCGCCGACGGGCGCCGACCCCAGCGCATGCGTGCCGAGCAGGAGCTCGAGGCCCTACGACGTGCGCGCGGTCATCCTCGCGCTCGTGGACGGCGGAACCATGCTGGAGCTCGCGTCCGGGTGGGCGCGCAACGTCGTCACCGTCTTCGCGCGACTCGAGGGTCGAGCGGTCGGCGTGGTCGCCAACCAGGCGGGTCACCTGGGCGGCGTGATCGACGTCGCGGCATCCCAGAAGGCCGCGCGCTTCGTCCGCACCTGCGACGCGTTCGGTGTTCCACTCGTCGTCCTCGTCGACACGCCCGGTTTCATGCCCGGCACCAGGCAGGAGTCGATGGGCATCATCCGGCACGGCGCCGACCTGCTGCGCGCGTTCGCCGCGGCCCGGGTTCCCAGGGTCACCCTGATCCTGCGCCAAGCCCACGGTGGCGGCTACATCGCGATGAACTCCAAGGATCTCGGCGCGAGCCGTACCTTCGCCTGGCCGGGGGCGGTGGTCGGGATCATGGGCCCGCGGCTCGCCGTGGGGATCGTGGAGAAGGCGGCGATCGCCGCGGCGGAGGATCCACGCGCGGCGCACGAGCGACTCGCGGACAGCTACGCGGCGGAGCAGCAGGGCGCGTCCGTCGCACTGCAACAGGGTGCGATCGACGAGGTGATCGCCCCGGCCGAGTCACGCGCGCGTATCTGCGGCGCGCTATGGAGGCACGCGGGTACATGCTGACGAACGGGACGGTGCCGAGATGAGCGCGGTGATCGCGCGGCGAGCGAGACCCCTCCGCGGCATCTCCGGTTCGATGCTCGCCGCGTGGGAATCCGGACCCCCGGAGGGCTGTCCCGTGGTGCTCTTGCACGGCCTGATGATGACCAGCGAGGAGGTTCTCAAGAGCACGACCGAGCTCGAGCGGTGCGGTTTTCGCATCCTCGCCTATGACGCCCGGGGACATGGCCGCTCAGAGCGGGCCAGCGACTGTGGCGGCTACACCTACGATCTGCTGAGCGGAGATCTGCTGGCCGTGCTGAAGGCACTCGCGCCAGAGCGGGCGGTGCTGGTGGGCATCTCGATGGGCGGCCACACCGCTCTGCGCCTGGCCCTGGAGGAGCCCGAGCGAGTGGCGGCGCTGGTCGTCATCTCGCCGGCCTACGACCCGGAGCATCACCCGTGCGAGGAGAACGTCGCCGAGGGCGAGGACCTCGCCGCGGCGCTGCGCAGGCACGGGACGGCAGGGGCGATCGCGGCGCTGCGAGCGCCGGCGGGGTACTCGCGGGACTCTCCGGCGATCAAGGCCGCGCACGCGATGAAGCGACGCAGGCTCGAGGCACACCGCGATCTCGAAGCGGTGGCTGACGCACTGCGGTGCAACCTGAGATCGAGGCCGTTCGACTCGCTGGCGCAGCTCGGTGCGATCCGCGTGCCGACGCTCGTCGTCGGCACGCGCGACCAGTTCGACCAGCGCCACCCCCTCGCGCTCGCTCACGCCTACGCCGAAGCGCTGCCGGGTGCCCGCTTCGAGTGCGAGGAGCCAGGTCGCGTGCCGTTCGCCTGGGGCGGGCGGAGACTGACCGACCTCGTCGCGCGCCTGTCGCAGAGCGCCGCATGGGATGCCAACGCGACGAGAAGACGAGCAGCCACGAGAGAGCCCACGGCCTGAGATGGAGCTGTTCGAGGCCCTGACCGCACCCAAGCGTGCGTCGCTCTACTGGTGGAACGGACGCCAGTTCGCGCAGACGCCCTGGCAAGAGGTGCTGGCGGACGCGACACGCGTCGCGGCTGGCCTGCGGCGCCTCGGCGTGTGCCCGGGGGTACCCGTCGCGAGCGTGCTCACGAACACGCCGAGCGTCGTACAGGGCATCCTCGGCGTTTGGCTCGCCGGAGGCATCCTCGTGTCCCTGCCGGTGCCGGCGCGCGCGATGGACATAGGAGAGTACGCGGACCAGCTCACCACGCTGTGTGGGCACGTGGGCTCACCGGTGCTGCTCGTCGAGAATCGCCTGCTCGAATACGTGCGTGAGCCGCTGGCCGGGCGAGCGAACCTACGCGCATGGGAGTCGCTGGCGATCGCGGCCACGATCGAGCCCTGCCCGCCGGCGAGCGAGGAGCTCGCCTTCATCCAATACTCGTCTGGCAGCACCAGCGCTCCCAAGGGCTGCGCGCTCACCACCCGCTCGATCGGCAACCAGCTCGAGACCCTGGCGCACATGCTGGGCACGGTGCCAGGCGAGGAGACATTCGCCTCCTGGCTCCCGCTCTCGCATGACATGGGTTTCTTCGGTTGCTTCCTGTTCTCATGGGCGCATGACTGCCACCTCGCGCTCTCGTCCCCCGAGCGCTTCATATACGACCCGCGCACCTGGCTCGGCGATTGCGCGGACTTCGGCGCCACGGTCTCCGCCGGGCCGTGCTCGGCTCTGCGCGTCGCCACGCGCGCGCAATCCGGCTCGCGGCTCGCGCGCAAGCTGAGCCTCCGTGCCTGCGTGATCGGCGCCGAGCGGATCGCCTGGTCGGTCCTGCGGTCCGCCACGGACACCTTCGCCCCCTACGGACTGACGGCGCGCACCTGGATGCCGGCGTACGGGATGGCGGAGGCGACGCTGGTGCTCACCGCCCTCGGGCTGGACGACGAGCCGTCCTACCGCCGCCTGGACGAGACCGCCCTCGCGGACGGGGAGATCCGCGAGCATGCCGAGGACACGGAGGCGTCCGCGCGGATCGTCTCCGTGGGCAGACCCTGCCTGGGCGTGGCGGTGCGTACGGCTCAGCCCGACTGCATCTCGGAGATCCACATCCGCTCGACCAGCCTTGCCGCGGGTTACTACCGCGATCCCAGGAGGTCTGCCGAGCGGTTCATCGACGGTGAGCTGGCGACCGGCGATCTCGGCTTCATGCGCGATGGCGAGCTCTACATCGTCGGTCGCGCCGACGACATGGTGTCCGTCGCCGGGCGCAAGGTGTACGCGGGTGAGATCGAGGCCACGGTCGACACGCTCGCCCCGGTACGGGGCGGCTGCTCGACGATGGTCGACGTCGATGACGACGGCCGCGCGCGGCTGGTGATGCTGCTCGAGCTCCGGGACGAGAGGGTCGACTGCAGCCTGCTCGCCGCTGACATCTCACGTATGGTGAAGGCCAAGACCGGCGTCCTGCTCGACGAGTGCATCTTCCTCGCGAAGGGAGAGCTCCCCAAGACGCCCAGCGGCAAGATTCAGCGGTTCCGCTGCCGCATTCTAGTCGCCAGCGAAGACATCGCCTCGATCGCCCGTGTCGAGCTGCGCCGCAGCGGCGGGACGCTGCGCAAGCGCCGCGCCCAGCGACCGGCGACGACGGATCGCGTCACGCCGTTGGGGTAGGCGCTCACACGCCGCCGGCCGGCGCCCGGCCGGTTATCGGGCCGAGCCCGCCCCCAATGAGGTCTCCGCCCACGCCCACGTAGCCCCTCTGCGCCAGGCGCATCCCCGCCTCTCGGTACACATCTGGATCCGTTGGCGTCCAAGTCGCCAATCCGTCGACGTAGCGGTTGTACATACAGAAGGCCGACGCGATCAGGACCACGTCATGAATCTCGCGGTCCGTTGCTTCGCAGTCGCGTGCCCGCTGGATGTCCTCCTCGCCGACGCACAGCCCTCCTTCCTGGACTCTGCCGGCGATCGCGAGCAGGGCCCTGAGCTTTGGCGTGATCTCGGCACTCGCTGGATCACGCTTCACGCTCTCCACCGTGCCCTCATCTCCGTCGAGATAGCATGCGGCGACCGCTCCGTGCGAGCTGTGACAGAACGTGCAGTCGTTGCGAGCAGAGACGTAGGCGGCGACCAGCTCGCGATCCGCCCGGCTCAGCGTATTCGGCCCGCGCAGCAGAACCTCCGCAAGATCGTTCAGCGGCTTCGACGCCTCGGGCGCAAAGGCCATCAGCCCCAGGATCCCGGGCAGCCCGTCAGGGAGTGAGATATGCGGCATCGCGGCTCCTGCGTTCGTAGGTGCAAAGTCAACGCGTCGGTTTTATCGGTTGAGTCTTGGCACCGCAACTCGTAAGGTGCTGACACCATGATCCGCCGATTCGGAACTGTTCCGTTCACGGCACTTCCACCCACCACGCTTGCGCCGGTGTTGCTGCTCAGCCTGCTCGCGATCATGCTCACTCGCGTAACCGCCGCGTTCGCGCTTCCCGACAACCGCGCCTACGAGCTGGTCACGCCACTCGACACCAATGGCGTCAGCCCAGGCTTCGCTGTGCCCGCCACGAGTGGAAACGCCGTCGACTTCTCAGCCGAACCCTTCGGCGACGCAGCCACAGGCTCGCAGACGCTCTACCAAGCCCAGCGCATGGCTGGAGACTGGCAGACCCGAGCCCTGACGCCGAAGAACGTCGTGCTCTCGAAACTCTTTGGCCAGACAGCTCCGCTGTTCCTTACGCCCGAGCTCACCCAGACGATATTCACGACAGAACAGCCACTGACGCCCGGCGATCAAGACAAAGGCGCGCTCGACCTCTACGAGGAGGACTCGCGCGGCGAACTGACATGGATCTCACAGGGAACGCAGGGGGGAGCCGGGTCCGATTCGGCGAGCTATGCCGGCGCCACACCCAGTGGCGATCAAGTCGTGTTCGACACAAGCGAATCGCTGGTCCCGGCGGCGACGGGGCTCGAAGAATCCGGCTCACAGCCGTCCGAGTTCCTCTACGTTCGGAACGTCTCGACCGGTCAAACCAGCCTGGTGGACCTCAACAACGCGGGCGCCCTGCTCAATCCCGAAGGTGCGATCCTCGGCAACGGCAACTACCTGACCACCGGAGAACCACCCGTCTACCTGTTCCTGCCCGCCGACTACTACGGCACGACGACACACGCGATCTCAGACGACGGCTCGAAGATCTTCTTTGAGAGCCCTCCACCGCGTCTCAGCGAAACCGGGCTGAGGTCGTCCGCGGGATACCATGCGGTGCACCTATATATGCGCCGGAACAACAACGTGACGGTTCCGCTGGACGACCCCACCGCGACCGAAGGCGCAGGCGCCCGCTACCTGGGCGCCTCCGAAGACGGCACGTTCGTCTTCTTCACCTCCGACGAGGGCTTGGCGGGCGATCCCTTCAAGGACGCGGAGCTTTACGTCTATGACAGCGAAGTCGAAAAGCTCACGCCGATCTCTGTCGCTTCGGCGGGCGGCTCGCCCCCTGAAGCCGGGTCGGTAGAGGGGGTGACAGCAATCTCAAACGATGGCTCACACGTTTACTACGTGGCTCAAGGCAAGCTGGCCGAAAACGCCAACCAGCGAGGCCAGGTCGCGGTCGCGGGAAGGTCGAACCTCTACGTCTACGACACAGGCACGCACACGAACACCTTCGTCACTCAGCTGAGCAACGCGGAAGCGGAAGCCGCGCCCCCCGCCGGACGCTTGGTCTCCTATCTAGACGTAGAACGACCCGCGGTCCCCACACCCGACGGCAACGTGCTGGTCTTCATGTCGAGCAGCGATCTCACCGGGCAGAACCCGAACGGCACCGCGCAAATATACCGCTACGACGCTCGAACCCAAGACCTGACATGCATATCCTGCGCCACCAACCCCACGGGAAGGTCTTCGCTCGGCATCGACGAAGGTCCGGGCGGCTCGATAGGCGGCGGGAGCTATGACCCTCCCGGCAAGTCCGCACCGATGAGTGTGACCGGAGAACAGATCTTCTTCACTACGGAAACCGCGCTCGTGCCCGAAGATCAGAACAGCGGCTCACCTCCGGTGATCGTCGCAATCGGAGAATTCAGAGAGGCGATTCCCACCGACATCGATGTGTACGAGTGGGAGAACGGACAGACTTATCTGATCTCGGCCGGCAGGCCGGGCTTCACCGGGCTGGATGGCGTCACGCCCAGCGGCTCCGACGTGCTGCTCGCCACTACCGTCGATCTCACCGCACAGGGGACCCACGGCTACATGAGCCTGTACGACGTGCGTGTCGGGGGCGGCTTCCCCGATCAGCCAGGCGGCGTGACGGCTGTGTGCGAAAGCGGCGAAAGCTGCCGCGGCGGCGCCGCAAGCACCCCCGTCCCGGTCACGCCCGCAAGTGCCGTGCCGCAGGGTCTCGTCACTCCGATACCGTCGACCGCGCCGCGGTCGACGCCGATGCCGCGCAAGAAGCTCTCGACGCGAAAGCGAGCGAAGAAGAAGCGGAAGGCGCGGACAAGGACGAATCGCGAGCGTGACGTTGCACGAGCGAGGCGATGAGGCCGTAGTGAGCATTGGCCGCACTGCCGTCCTCCTGGCTGGCCTGGTCATCGCCTCGCTCGCGTCCCTGGCGGGTCCGGCACGCGCCGAAGGGTCGTTTGGAGTCACGTCGTTCTCGCTCTCCTACGGCTCTACACAGGCCGGAGCGCACGCCGATCTCACGACGGGATTCAAGCTCGACACCAACCCGAGCGGCGAACCCTACGGTCAGCTCAAGGACGCCCAGGTGGATCTGCCCTCCGGCTTCGTAGGCAATCCGCTGAGTGTCCCCAGGTGCACCGCCAGCGAATTCGAACTATTCGCGTGCCAGCCGGCGGCACAGATAGGCGTCCTCAGAATTCAGTTCTACGTGGAAAACGCACCGCCTGAACCCGTCTCGCTTCCTGTCTACAACCTGACCCCGATAGGAAATCACCTGGCGACATTTGCCGCATCGTTTCTGTTCGTCAAAATCGCGATGTCGGTAGATATGAGCCAGGATGGCCGATATCGCATAGAGGTCTCGCTGCGGGATCTCACCACGCTGCTCCCGATTGCCGGCTCATCGATAACGATCTGGGCCGTTCCGGCATCCCCCACCCACGACCGCGAACGCTCACGGACCCAGACCGGCGGGCCACAACCCATCTATGGCCCACCCAACGAAAGCGGCGAACGCGAAGTCATCGGCTATGAACCGACCCCCGCGGGAGTCTCCGCCACCCCCCTGCTGACCAACTCCACAGACTGCTCCAGCTCGTCGCCGACGGGTACGCTCAGCGTCGACTCGTGGCAAGCGCCCGGGCTATACGTCTCCATGACAGCCACGGTACCCCCGCCCACCGGGTGCACCCAGCTTCGCATAGCGCCGAGTATCGCGGTCACTCCCGATACCTCACAGCGGGACACGCCCGCCGGATATGACATCAACATGAGCTACCCGCTCGACGAAGCACCATACGACCTCGCGACCCCGGCTCTGCGAAATGCCGTCTTCACCCTTCCTTCCGGTACCTCCTTCTCGCCGGGTATGACGATCGGCCTCGTCGCCTGCTCCGACGGGCAGTTCGCCGCCAATGAATGCCCGAACGCGTCCAAGGTGGGCAGCGCGATCGTGACGAGCCCTCTGTTGCCCGATCAGCTCACGGGCACCATCAACATCGGGACGCCGACCCCGTCGGCCAGGTACCGGGTCTTCGTGAGCGCCTCGGCCGATAACGTCGCATTCCATCTGAGCGGCGTGGCGCATCTCGACCCGCTCACCGGCCAGGTGACGGTGACGTTCGACGAAGCCCCACAGCTACCGTTCGACGCTCTGCACCTTCAGCTCTTCGGCGGAGCGGGTGCCGCGTTCGCCAACCCCCTGGCCTGCGGTCCAGCGACCACGACGGCGCAGCTACTGTCCTACGGCGGCCAGACGGCGAGCACCACCTCGACGTTCACCGTGGACGCGGACGGACACGGCGGCACGTGCTCGCAGATCACGCCGTTCAGCCCCGGCTTCAGCGCCGGCACGATCTCTCCGGTCGCCGGCGCGGCGAGCCCGCTCGAGCTCTCCGTCTCACGCGGCGATGGCCAGCAGAATCTCTCCGCGCTCACCGTACAGCTACCCCCGGGGTTGCTGGCGATGCTTTCGCAGGTTCCGCTGTGCGAAGAACCGCTCAGCTGCTCCCAGGCCTCGCGCATCGGCTCGATCACGCTCGGCGCCGGGGCTGGCAGCGAGCCGCTCGAGCTGTCGGGAGGGGTGTATCTGACAGGTCCGTACGAGGGTGCCCCGTTTGGGCTCTCGATCGTCATCCCGGCGATCGCCGGGCCTTTCGACCTTGGGACGATCACGGTGCGCGCGCAGATCGTCATCGACCCGGGCGACCTGCACCTCACCATCGCCTCCGATCCCCTGCCCCAGATCATCGCCGGCATTCCCATTCGGTTGCGGACGATCGATCTGAGCATCGATCGCACGGGCTTCATCGTGACCCCGACCAGTTGCCCACCGCGCGCGATCGACGGAACCCTCACCTCCGCCCAGGGCACGAGCGTGCCGGTCTCCACGCCGTTTCAGATCCTTGGATGCCCCTGGCTGCCGTTTGCTCCGAAGCTGGCCGCCTTCACGCGGGCGAGGGCGCGTCGCCGGGGCAACGGTGCGAGCCTGACGATCCAGGTCAGCGCTCCCGCCGGCGCGTTCGCGGACATCGCATCGGTGGCCGTGACGCTGCCCGACACGTTGCGCCCGCGGCTGGCCACCACCCAGCAGGCGTGCCTTGCGAGGACGTTGCCGTCCGATCCGAGCTCCTGCCCCGATGCCTCGCGGGTGGGTACGGCGACGGTCAGGACGCCGGCGCTCACGTCGAAGCTGGCCGGTTCCGTGTACCTGGTCTATCGCGGCGGCGACGCGCTGCCCGAGCTCGACATGGTCCTCCAAGGCGGCGGCGTCGCGGTCAGGCTGGATGGAACTCTCGGCGTATCCAAGAAGGGAGCTACCAGCGCCGCGTTCCGAGCCCTGCCCGACGTGCCGATCAGCTCGTTTGAGCTGCAACTGCCAGAAGGCGGCCACTCGCTGCTCGGTGCGACCGCGAACGTCTGCGCCAAGGCGGGTGACGTGCGGTACACCATCGTCGCTCAGAATGGCGACCGGGCGAGGGGCGCCGAGCGGATAGCCGTAACCGGCTGTCCCAAGGGCGCCGCCACGCGAGCCGCCGCGAGGAGACGTTCGTCGGGGCCGTCCGCCGGCGGCCCCCCCCCACGCCGGGCGATCATGCGAGCGCGGCGATGAGCGCGACGAGTCGGCTCGGGACCGTGGTCGCGCTCACCGCGGTGATGCTGGTTACCCTGCCCGCCCATGCGCTGGCGCGCCAGACGATCAAGCTAGATGCTCGGTTCCAGCCAGACCGGCCGGGGAGCGACACGACGATCGTCGTCGGGTTTCGGATCTCGACGCCCAGAGGCGATCTGCCGTCGCCTCTGATCGGCATCGACCTGCTGCTGCCGGCCGGCACCTTCGACGTCCAGAACACGCTCGGATCGAGGACCTGCGACCCTCGGACACTGGAGGAGGCTGGCCCGA
>Ga0116215_1000607_pt1 | contig 26821 bp, 24 predicted proteins | sample Sb_taG_7_FD_89698 | JGI IMG/M metagenome (GOLD analysis project Ga0116215, IMG submission 89698) | Peat soil microbial communities from Weissenstadt, Germany - Sb_50d_2_FS metaG | ecosystem: Environmental > Terrestrial > Soil > Wetlands > Peat | place: Germany: Weissenstadt | collected 2010-09-21
GCTCAGCTCGACCGTCGCGGAGGTCGTGGCGTTCATCCGCACACGCGGGGGCCTGCCCGCGGCGGACATCCAGTTGCACATGGGCGCCGCCTACTACGAAGACCATGGCGCCGAGACCTACGACGGGCACTGCATGGTGATCGCGCCCACACTCGTCTCGCCGCAGGCGCGCGGGCAGGTGTGGCTGGGATCGGCCGACCCTCTGGCCAAGCCGCGGATCATCACGAACACGCTGTCAGAGCCCGACGACGTGCAGTCGCTGGTCGCCGGCGTGCGCCTGGCGCGGGAGATAGCCGCGCAGGCGCCCCTGCGGGAGATCGTCGTCAAGGAGCTCAAGCCGGGGCCCACGAGTGTCGAGCAGGAGGAGCTCGAGTCCGACCTGCGCAGGCGCCTGATGCTGATCTACCACCCCGTCGGCACCGCCCGCATGAGCGACACGCACCCGCAGGCCGTGGTCGACTCGGCGCTGCGCGTGCACGGCCTGCAGGGCCTGCGGGTGATCGACGCGTCGATCATGCCCAGCATCACCGGTGGCAACACCAACGCACCCACGATCATGATCGCCGAGCGCGGCGCCGACTTCGTGAACGGCGCCGCGTGAGACGCCCCCGGCGCGCACTGCGGCGCACGTGGATACGCAGCGGAGGCGCCGCGTGAGCCTGTCGATCAACTACCACCGCGAGGGCGAGGGGCCACCACTGGTGCTGCTCCACGGCATCGGACACCACTGGCAGGCATGGCGGCCGGTGATCGAGCGACTCGCCGGCGAGTTCGACGTGATCGCTTGCGACTCCCCCGGCTTCGGTCGCTCGGCGGCGCTGCCGCCGTCGATCGAGCCAACGATCGCCTCCTACGTCGACGCGTTCGAGTGGTTCTTCGCCGAGCTCGGCATCGAGCGACCGCACGTGGCCGGCAACTCGATGGGCGGCGCGATCGCGCTCGAGCTGGCGCGTGGCCGCGCGATTCGATCGGTCAGCGCGTTCTCACCGGCTGGCTTCTGGACGCCCGCCGAGCTGCGCTTCTGCCAGCTTTCGCTCACAGCGCTGGCGCAGACCCCCGCCCCGGCGCGCCCGGCGATGGAAGCGCTCGCACGCACGCGCCGCGGGCGGGTCGCGTTGTTCTCACAGCTGTTCGGCTATCCAGCGCGACTGCCCGCCGAGGAGGCTGTCGCGGCGCTCCAGGACGCCTGGGCCTCGCCCGCGTTCGTCGGCGCCTTGGACGCCTTTCGCCACTACCGCTTCCAGTCCCCCGAGCAGCTGCGCAGCACGCCGTTGACGATCGCCTGGGGACGGCGCGACCGGCTGCTCCCGTACCAGCTGCAGGCGCCGCGGGCGCGCGCGATGCTGCCGTGGGCGACGCACGTGACGCTCGGCGCAGGGCACGTGCCGTTCTTCGACGATCCCGCCGCGGTCGCCGCGGTGATCCGCTCCTGCGCGCGCTCGGCCGCAGGCGACACGCGCGCGAGTCGCCTGTAACACGGCCCGCGGCCTGCGGTCGAGCGGGCCGCACCGGGCGATGTGCTCGCTGCGATCGTGTTCACGCTCGGGTGGCTGTAACGCGATCCACGTCAAGCGGACTGAATGGCGGCAGGTCAGTCCCCAACCCTCTAGGAGAGCTGAACATGAAAGCAGTCACTCGTTTCACCGTGGCGGCTGCCGCGGCGGGCGTGCTCGCCGCGGCCGGCACAGCCGCGCCCGCGCTCGCGAGCGCCCCCCGACACGCGGTGTTCGTCCAGACGGACAACCTCAAGGGCAACCAGATCGTCACCTACACCCGCTCCAGCGAAGGCACGCTCACGCAGGCTGGCGTCTTCCCCACCGGCGGACTCGGCGGACAGCTCGAAGGCTCGGCGGTCGACCACACCGCCTCGCAGGGCGCGCTCGCGTACGACAGCCAGAGCGGCCTGCTGTACGCGGTCAACGCCGGCAGCAACACGGTCTCCGTGTTCGGCGTGTTCGGCGAGAAGCTCGCGCTGCACCAGGTGATCAGCTCCGGCGGGACGTTCCCCGTGAGCATCGCCGTGCACGACGGCCTCGTTTACGTTCTGAACGCCCTCGAAGGTGGATCTGTGCAGGGCTTCACCGTCTCGGAAGGGCACCTGACGCCGATTGCCGGCTCGAACCGTCCGCTCGGGTTGGAACCCAACGCCACGCCGCAGTTCACGCACTCGCCGGGACAGGTTGTCTTCTCGCCGAGCGGCTCGCAGCTGATCGTCACCACCAAGGCCAACGGCAACGACGTGGACGTCTTCACCGTCGAAGCCGGCGGGCTGCTGTCCGGCTCCCCGGTCGTCAACCCGCTGCCCGGCACGGTCCCGTTCGCGATCACGTTCGACAGGCAGGGGCATCTGATCCTGTCCGAGAGCGCCGGTGCGCTCGCCGACTTCCAGCTGAACGCGAGCGGGACGATCCAACAGCTCGACGTCGTGCCCTCCGAACAGATCGCCACCTGCTGGGTGGTGGGCGCGCGTGGGCACTTCTACACCTCCAACCCCGGCAGCGCCTCGTTGAGCTCCTTCAAGGAGAGCTTCGGCGGCCAGGTCCTCACCCTCTTGGGTGACACCACCACCAACGGCGGCACGGTCGACGCCACCGTAACGCCCGACGAACGCTTCCTCTACGTCCAGACGGGCGCGGAAGGGATCGTGGACGAGTTCTCCATCGGCGCGCAGGGAGCGCTCAGCGCCGTCGGCTCGGTCACCGTCCCCGGCGCGATCGGCGGCGAGGGGATCGTCGCGGGCTAGTCGACGCCCGGCCACGCAGGTTGCGGCGCCCGCATCGCACGGGCGTCGTAGCCTTCGCGACGAGCATGAACGGCATGTGCTGTGACTCGCACCCCGCATCCGGCATCCCGACACGCGTCCGGGGGTGATCCCCGCGCTCGCGCTACCGCGCCGCGGCCGCCGCGGAACACCTGCCGTGGACGAGGATCGCGAGCTTGTCGCGCGCCTGCGCGCGGGCGACGAGCAGGCGTTCGTCGCGCTCGTCGCGCGTCATCATGCCGCGATGCTGCGCCTCGCCAACTCGTTCGTGTCGAGCTCAGCCGTGGCTGAAGAGGTCGTCCAGGACACGTGGGTGGCCGTGCTGCGCGGAATCGACGACTTCGCCGAACGCTCCTCGTTCAGGACCTGGCTGCTGCGGATTCTCGTCAACCGCGCGCGCAGCACAGGCACGCGCGAGCGCCGCAACGTCGCCGTTGGGGACGCCGTTCCGGTGGTCGACCGAAGCCGCTTCGACACTTCCGGCGCGTGGATGTCACCACCTCAGCACTGGGTCGAGGACAGCCAGGACCGACTGCTCGCGCAGGGGCTCGCGCGGGAGATCCACGCGGCGCTGGCGGAGCTTCCGCCGCGCCAGCGCGAGGTCGTGCTGCTGCGCGACGTCGACCAGTTGAGCGGGCAGGAGGTCTGCGAGGCGCTCGAGATCAGCGAAGCCAACCAGCGGGTGCTGCTGCACCGTGGGCGCAGCCATCTGCGCCAGGCGCTCGAAGACGAGCTGGGGGGCGTGTGAGGATGTTCTGGAGCCGAGGCGAGCTGGTCTGCCAGGAGATGGTCGAGCTGGTCACCGACTACCTCGAAGGCGCGCTCTCGCGCTCACAGCGCCGGCGCTTCGAGGCGCATCTGGCCGACTGCGAGCACTGCACCGAGTACCTGCAGCAGATGCGCACCACGATCACGCTCACCGGCGAGCTGCGCGCGGAGGACCTCACCCCCGAGATGCGCGAGGAGTTCGGCGAGCTCTACCGGCGCTGGCACGAGGAAGGCGATTGAGCCGGCCGGTGGCGCCCGCACGCGGGCGCTGGGCGCTCGTCGGCGCGGTCATGCTCATCCTGCTGGCGGCGATGCGCTCGCGCGGCGCTCGTCAGCCGCGCGTGGACATCGCCGGCAGTCCGCTGGCTTCGACGGCGGCGCTCAGCTCGACCATGCTCACGTCCAACCCCTTCGCCAGCAGGCGCACGGTGTCCCATCGCGGCACGACCTGCCCGAGCTCGATCCGCGTCAGCGAGCCGACCGTCACGCCGGAGCGGAACGCCAACGCTTCACGCGTATAGCCGCGCTGCTCTCGCAGGCGGCGCAAGGTGGCCGCGAACGCCGGGTCCGGCTTCGAGGCGCGAGTCATGCGCCGAGCTCGCTCCCGCCCTCGGCGACGCCTCTGCGGCGTCGCACGGGCTGCGCATAGACGAGCGCGCTCAGGACCATCGCTCGGCGTGAGGCGAGGGTCTGCGCTCGGTCGGCACCCACAAGCCGGTGAGCAACTCGTCGATCGTCACGTTCAGACCGTCGGCGAGGATGAACAGGGTGGTCAGCCTGGGCTCCACCATGCCCTGCTCGATTTTGCCGATCTCCGTGCGGTGCAGACCGGTCGCATCAGACAGCCGTTCCTGCGAACAGCTCGGCCGCTTCGCCTGGCGCACGCGGCGAACGTTGGCACCGAAGCCTTCCAGGAACCTCGCAAGCTCGGCCTTGTATGCCTCCATCGTGCTCATGGCTGCACTCTCCCTGCCGACAGAGAGGAATGCGACCGATGTTCATCAGCCACTCGCCTGACCGCCGGATGCCCGTCAGCCACTCGCCTGACCGTCCGACGCTCGTCCGCCACTTGGCTGACCGACTGACGTTTGTCTGCGCCGGCGCCCGGCTGCTGTCCCCCATCCCCAACGTATGAAGGTCCATCCGAGCGCATACGAACATATGTTCGCATAAACGTCCGGCAAGTGCCACCAGGCGAACCCCTTACGGCAAGGGCTCGGGCGTTCAGCTACCCGTCGGCGGTGATGCGCTGGATCAGCTCGGCGAGCACGGACTCGGCGTCGGCGTTGGCCACCTGGCATGTCCCGGCGGCCTCGTGTCCACCGCCGCCGTAGGAGAGCATCAGCGCGCCGACGTCGGTCCTGCTGGAACGGTCGACGATCGACTTGCCGGTCGCGAACACGGTGTTCTGCTGCTTCAGGCCCCAGAGCACGTGAATCGAGATGTTGCACTGGGGGTGCAGCGCATAGATCATGAAACGGTTGGTCGGGTGGATCATCTCGTCTTCGCGCAGGTCGAGCACGACGAGGTTCTCGTGCACGGTCGAGCGCGCGAGCAGCTGCGCTTGAGCTGCGGCGGCGTGCTCGCGGTAGAGGGCCACGCGCTCGAGCACGTCAGGCAGCGCCAGCACCTCCTCGACCGAGCTCTCCAGGCAGGCATCGATCAGCTGCATCATCAGGTCGTAGTTGGAGATGCGAAAGTCGTGGAAGCGGCCGAGCCCCGTGCGCGGGTCCATCAGGAAGCTGAGCAAGATCCAGCCGGTCGGCTGCTTGATCTCATCGAGCGAGAACAGCGCGCTGTCGGCCTTATCAACGGCCTCCATCAGAGACTCGCTGACCTGCGTGAAGCGCTCGGCGCCGCCGAAGTACTCGTACACCACACGCGCGGCCGAGAGCGCGCCGGGGACGATGATGTGGTTCTCGGCCTCCTCGCTCAGACGCAGCGTCTCACTCGGTGCAGAGCACTGTACGCAGCGGCAACCGAACATGCCCGCATGCCGGTGGTGCGTAGCATGCGAGCACGGTGAGCAGCCAGGCATGTCTACGGCGGCGAGTCGGACTTGTGGAACGGACGCGGGCCGCCGATGTATTGCCTTGAGATGCCAGTTCACCGCTTGAGTACGGGACGGGATGAGACGCGAGGGCCGATACCGCCGTCCGCCCCGGTGGAGCAGCCCACGGAGGATCTCCGGTCTATCGGCGAGGCGCTGAAGGCGCGGGCCGAGGATGTGCTGCACCTGACGGTTGCGCGAACCGCGGCATCCAGTCACGATCTCGACGCCGTGGTTCAGGACAGCTTCGAGCGAATCAGCAGGAGCTCAACTATCACGGTAGCCCGATGGATGGCAGGAGAGAGTCTCGAGGTCGTCATGAAGGCCGGCCGGGATACCTGGCAGATATTCGGCGAGCTGGCCGCCCACCGCGCGGCATCTCTGGACGAGGTGACCAAGCGCTGCCTGTGGTGGCGTGACTCGATGGCTGAGATACTGCGCGAGAGCGCCGCGCAACTGAGCGCGTCGCCCGAGGCGCGTTTCCAAGCCCTGAACATACTGCAGCTGAGCCTCGAGTTCAGTCTTGTGCGGATGTGCGAGTGCTTCGAGGCTGAGCGCAGGCGAAAGGATGAGGAGCTCACGCGGCGCGAGGAAGAGCTCGCGTTCCTGGCTACACACGACGCGTTGACGGGCCTGCCCAACCGCACGCTGATCCTGGACCGGGTCGAGCAGATGCTCGCGCGCTCCGCGCGCAACCAGACACCGGTGGCAGCGCTGTTCATCGACCTCGATAACTTCAAGAGCATCAACGACACGCTCGGTCACAACACCGGCGATGAACTCCTACGCGCGGTCGCCGCGAGACTCAGCGGCGTGATACGCGACGCCGATGCGCTCGGGCGTCTCGGCGGAGACGAGTTCGTCGTGGTCTCCGAGGCGCTCTCCGTGGCGGCGGGACCAGAGCTGATCGCCGAGCGCCTGCTCGACGCGCTGCAACACCCGTTCAAGCTCGGAGCGAACGAAACTCGTGTGACCGTGACGGCGAGCATTGGGATCGCGGCGGGCGAGCGAATCTCGGCCGAGGAGCTCCTGCGCGACGCGGACATCGCGATGTACCGCGCCAAGTGGGACGGAAAGCATCGCTACGTCGTGTTCGACACCGAGATGCAGGACACCATGCAGAACCGGATGGAACTGGAGATGGACCTCCGCGACGCCCTCGCAAACGACGAGTTCTTCCTCGCCTACCAGCCCACATTCGACCTCAATGACATGAGCCCCAACGGAGTGGAGGCCTTGATCCGCTGGAAGCACCCTGTGCGCGGCATCGTCCAACCCGACGACTTCATCCCCCTGCTCGAGGAGACCGGGCTGATCACAGCGGCCGGCCGGTGGGTCCTGATGGAGGCCTGCCGTCAAGGCGCGATGTGGCGCCAGGGCGGATACCCGATCGGCATGGCCGTCAACGTCTCCCCATGCCAGCTCGACAGCGATCAACTCACAGCCGACATCGATGACGCGCTCGCCAACAGCGGCCTGGACCCGGAGTCAAACACGATCGAGATCACCGAGACGACGCTGATGCGCAACGTCGAGGACACCGCCCGCCGACTCACCGAAATCAAGCAGCTGGGCGTTCGTATCGCGATCGACGACTTCGGCACCGGCTACTCATCCCTCGCTTACCTGCAACGCTTCCCCGTCGACGCCTTGAAGATCGACCGGTCTTTCATCGCCGGGATGAGAAAAAACGAGGAGGGCGAGACACTCATCCACAGTCTCGTACAGCTCGGCAAGGCCCTCTCGATCGAAACCTTCGCCGAGGGCATCGAGCGACAGCAAGAGCTCTCGATGCTCCAGGACGAGAACTGCGACAGCGGACAGGGCTTCCTGTTCGCACGACCACTCGACGTATCCGCTACCGAGAAGTTCCTTCAGAACTGGTCCGCCGGGGATCTCGATCGAGATGGATGCGTACGTCGCGAGCCAAACGATCGCTGGCGACGTATCGCGTGGTGCGCCCCCTTCCCTGCTGACTGATCAGCCCCGCGTCGAGAAGGCGTCGCAGATCGCTGCTCGCGGTGGGGGTCGACACGTCTGCCTCGGCCGAGTAGGCAGCTCGGTCAGTGCCGCGGAAGAGGCTCTGCTCGAGAGCGATAACGAGACGATCAGGCCACGCGCGCTGCTCCACGAGTGCCTCGAGGTAGGCCCAACGCGTTCCCGTTTCGGCGAGCTGGCGCAGTCGCCGGCGTGCCTGCTCTACGTGTGCGCCAACGCAGAACCGCACAAACGGTGTCGCGTCACGCTCGGGCTGATAGGTCCCGCCTTGAGCAGTTTGAAGCGCCGCGTAGTAGGCCGTGGTGTTACTCGCGAGGTACTCCTCGATCGAGACGAACTCGGGGGCCAGCAGCCCGCCGCGAGCAAGGACGAGCGACTGGATGATCCGCGAGATGCGGCCGTTGCCATCCCGGAAGGGGTGTACCGAGACGATATGCAGATGGGCCATCGCCGCGCGGACGACGAGGTGCGCATCTGGATCACCGTGCTCGAGCCAGCGGACGATCTCGCCCATGAGTGCTGGAACTTCCTGGGCCTCCGGACCGACATACGCAGGCGGTCCACCCCGGGGGTTGGTGACCTCAATTCCGCCCTGTCGGTACTGGCCCGGTTCCTTGTTCTTCTGGAAGTAGCAGGCGTCGAAGTGGAGATCGAGCACCACGCGATCGACCCATCCGAAAACGGGATCGCCCGACATGACGCCAACGTGATCCATAGCCCGCGCGTAGCAGGAGAGCGCCATTCGGTCCTCGTCGGTCGGATCCGCCGGCTCGTCTCCGCTGGCCACCGCCAGCGTCTGATCCTCGGGTACGTGAAAGCCCTCGATCTCGATCGAGCTCTCGGCGGAGGATGCCCGCCACTGTCCGCGCAGACTGCCGAGCCACCGTCCGGCAACCCTGGCTTGGCCTCCCAGCTCAACGCGCAGCTTGTCGAACGCCGCGAGTTCGGCTTCCAAGGCGACGTCGGGCTGAGGAGTCCGGTAGATCATGAATACAAGTATAGCCGAACAGACGTATAATCGCATGATTAGCGGGTTGCCCGAAGGTCGCACGTTCCGCAGCGCTTGTCTGTCAAGCGGAGAGGGCCGCGAGATGCACGCGCGTTCAGATCAGTCCACGAGCAGCACGAGCTTGCCACGCACGTGGCCACTTTCACTGAGTCGATGGGCCTCGGCGATCTGCTCCAGCGGGAACGTCCGCGCCACCGGAAGCGAGAATCGCCCAGCCTCGATCAACTCGCCGACCTCATCAAGGGCATACCAGGCGCGCTTGGAGTCCGCGCCGCCGGTCATCGCCACGCCTGTCTCCTGTGCGCCCTGGTAGTCGGCGATCGTGACGACATGCTCGGGGCCGCCCGTCAGCTCTACCATCGCCGGCAGCGCTCCGCCGCCGGCGTCATCGATCGCGCGATCCACCCCGTTGGGCGCTAGATCGAGGACGCGCTGCACCAGCCCGTCGCCATAGGTGGTCGGCTCGGCGCCGAAGGAGCGCAGGTAGTCGTGGTTGGCGCTGCTGGCCGTACCGATCACTCTCGCCCCGCGCACGCGCGCGAGCTGCACGGTGCTGATCCCGACGGCGCCTGCGGCACCGTTGATGAGCACGGTCTGTCCGTCGCTGACGTCCAACAGGTCAAGCGTGCGCGCGGCCGTCTCGACCGCGACCGTCAGCCCCGCGGCACCGGCGAAGTCCAGCGATGGCGGGATGCGCGCGTAATGCTCGAGCAGGGCGAAATCAGCGGCGCCATTGCCGCCCTCCACGGAACCGAACACCTCATCGCCGATGTGCACGTCGGTGACACCGTCGCCGACCTCGTCGACAACCCCGGCGACTTCCAGGCCGGTGCCCCGAGGCAGATCGCCGCCCATCATGCCCTGGCGAAACTTCCAGTCGACGGGGTTGATGCCGACGGCCTTGACGGCGACGCGAATCTGGCCGGCCGCCGCGTGTGGCTCAGCTACCTCAACGGACGCGAGCACCTCGGGACCGCCGAAGCTCTCAAATTGGATCGCCTTCATCGACTGCGCCCGTCGGCTTGAAGCATCACGCCGTTCCTCTCGATCTTGCAAGGCAAAGCCGCAGCTACGGCATCACGGCCATTGTAGGCCGGAGCCGCGCACAGGCAGGTTGCGGAGCGGTACGGAGCGGCTTGCCGGCTTTTCCATGATGTCGGCATGGAGCGCGGCTCCTACGGTTGCGTAATGAGCACGATCTTCGCAACGGCCTTCGGCACGGCTAATCGCTGGAGGGCTCGGATTCTCCGAGGCGCCGACGGGCGCCTTGCTACGGCGCTCGCCGCGGCGTCGGCGACGGCGCTGCTCAACTGCGGCTCCTCCGCGGGAGATGTGATGCTGGCGAGCGGACTGCCCCAGGCGCCCAAGGTGAGCGCTTCCGGCCAGGCGTTCGCCTGGAGCACGTACGAACCGAGCACCGGCGCTTGGCGGCTGGTTGTGCGCCGCAGCGGGGAGACACAGGTCTTGCCGATTGCGGCGCGCTCGACGCCGTTCGACGTGGACCTCGGCGATGACGGCCACGGAGAACTCGTCGCCAGCTACTCGCGCTGCTCGGTGCCGGCGCAGCGCACTGAACCGCCCCACGGCTGCCGGCTGTACTTCTATGACTTCGCCATCGGCACCGAACGCCCGATCGCGGTGGCCAACGCCCCCGGCTACTCGCAGTTCGACCCCTCGATGGCAGCTGGGCGCGTGGCGTTTGCGCGGATCGAAGATCGGCGACTGGTTGGCGCCGGCAATCGCGCGCGACTCTATGTGCAGAGCCTCACCGGCGGCAAGCCGCGACGCCTGCCAGGCGGCCTCGAAAACGACGACCCCCGCACCGGCCCGACCGCGCTCGATCTGAGCGCCACCGCGCTCGCGTTCGGCTGGGACGCCCATGGAGCCACCGTGTTTGAACCCTTCAGCGTGGCAACCTCGCAGATCAGCGTCGACGATCTCTCCGGCGCGCAGACCCTCGTCGCGCTGGCCACCAGCGGCGAGATCTCGGCCTACGAGGAGCTGTCACCGACGCTCGCCGACGGCACCGTGGACTATGGCGAAACAGGTATCGAAGAAGGTGCGAACACCCACGTGTTGCGCAGTCTCAGCCTGCCCGGCGCACACGCCGGGCAGGCCAGCGCCCCGGCCAACCTGCAGAGCACCGCCACGAGCTCCGCCGGGACGATCTACTCGCGCTGCGTGGCCACGAGCGATGGCTTCCCAGTCGGCCCGCCGTGCGAAGTCGCGCTCGCCGAACGCACCATCTACACCGATCCCGACAAGGACGTTGCGCACACCGCCCGACCGACAACAATCAGCATGAGCCCCCAGCAGTCGATCGAGCAGAGCCCCGGGCACGTCCCCGGGAACTGGCTGGCGTGGAGCTCATATGACCCGGCCGGCCGCGACTACCGGCTGATACTGCGTGGCCCGGGCGGTGCCGCCAAGGCGGCTCCGGTGCCCCCGCGCCCGGTCCCCTTCGACGTGGAGCTCGGTCCGCGGGCGGGCGGCGGACTGATCGCCGTCTACTCGCGCTGCCGCGTCGAACCACGACTCGACCCGCGCGACTCGCTGGCGTTGCCCGCGACCGGTCGCGGCTGCCGGCTGTACCGCTACAACATCGGCGCGACGGGAGAGCAGGCGATCCCCGGGTCCGGATCGCGCTTCCTGCCGAGCGTCTGGAACGGCGAACTCGCCTTCGTGGCTGTGCAGCATGACGGAACACCTGCCCTGTTCCTGGGCTCGCTGAACGCCCGCAGCGCCCCCCGGCGGCTGGCAGCCGGTCCGGCCGGCAGCAATCCTGCGCTCGGGCCGCGTGCGCTCGTGCTCCGGGAAGGCCGCGCCGCATTCGTGTGGGAGTACAGAACCCCGTCGGGCCTGCGCTCAGAGCTCCGCATGGACGGCCCCGGCGCGCGTTCGCGGCTGCTGGACAGTGCGGCCAGCCGCAACGGAAGCGTCCGCGAGCTATCGCCGTCATTCACCCGCGGAGCGCTCGCGTGGGCACGCCGCGAAGCGGACGGACACAGCCGCATCGAGGTGTTCGGCCTCTCCAGCCAGCACCTCGACGCTTACCTTGCCCCCGACCCGATCGAGGCGCTGGCGACCAACCACCTCGTCGTCATCAACCACTTGGCCACCGGCGAGACGCTCTACGCGTGCGGAAACGGCCATGAGGGCGTCACGATTCGCCGCCTCGTCACGCGACTTCGGCAATTGCCGCTGCAGACCGTCGAATAAGCGATGTCCTCTCCATTCGCGTGCCGGTCGACCTCCTCAGAGCCAGGGATGCGGCAGCGGCTCGTCGTCGGTGCGCCTCAAGTATTCGCCCAGGCGTCCGGCCTGCCATTCGGCCTCCGGACCGTCGCCGTCCTGGATGGCCTTGACCTGGCCGGGCAGGCTACGCGCGAGCGTGCCGGAGGCAAAGGGGTTCAGGAAGAGGTTGAACCAGTTCGATTCGTTGGCGGCATTGGCCCGATCGCCGGCTTCCTTCGCGAGCGCGTTGCGCGCCGACGCGCGCCGGCACCATTTGGCGGCTTCGCGCCCGGCCGCTAGCGGGTCGGCGCCACACAGCTCCTTCGTGGCATGCATCAGAGCCACCTGCATCGCCCGCAGATCGGCCGTTGCGAACTGTCCTGCTTCGTATCTGGTCTCGCTCGGGCCAAGCAGGCCAACACCGAGCTCGAGCTCGGCCGCGCGCGAGATCAACCCTTTGCCGAGCGACACGAGACCGCCTTTGCGCAGACGCTCCAGGACGTCCTGCGCCTCAGTGGCGAGGCGGTGCGCCGGCTCTGGCTGGAACTCCCGCTCGCGCGCATAGCGGCGGGCCAGCGCGAGGGTTTCCACCACGTTGCCGTCGATCCCGCTCACCCGACGTGCAAGGTGCTCGACACAGTCGGCACCCCACAGCAGAGCGGTCGACAAGTCGTAGGTCTTGAGAGGCGCCACCATGCACGCTTCCTCGCCGCGACGCCTGGCCTGCCACAGCTCAGGGCCGATCGCGCCGAGCACTTCTGCAAGCATGCCCATCACACCGTCTCGCGGGATCGGTCCGAAGGTGCCGGTCTCCGGCCAGGCGGAGCGATGTGTCGCGGCGCGCGCGCTGTCGCCGATGACGACATAGACGTCTTCCTCGAGGTAGATGACCTGTTCGTCGTGGCGGTGGCCGAGCGATAGGCGCACGCGGTCGTATCGGCGTCGAGAATGCTCCGCTTGACTCGCTCGCGAGCCGGCGGGATCAACGCTCTCGCGTCTGATGCCGTGGGCTTGGGATGGGCCGGTCCACGTCGATTGTGCGCAGCCGGAGCTGTAGCTGCATCTGATGTATAATCTGCATCATGAAGGAGCGTAGAACGACAGTCGTCGCTCGCGACGAGGATCTGGCGGTGCTCGCCCACGAGGCCCGGGACCGAGGGCTGTCCCTCGGCAGGATGCTCGGAGCTGTTGTGGCTGAACGTGCGGATGAGCTCAGGCAGAGCCGACGTCCACGCCTGGCGACCTTCCGCGCCGACACGAGCATCGCTGTCGCCGCCGAGCAAGAGCAGCCAGCGGCGCGCGACTTCCGCTCTGCGTGACGCTCATCCTCGACACGGGGCCAATTGTCGCGGCCCTCAACGAACAAGACCCCGACCACCAACGCTGCGCAGCTCTACTCGCAGGAGCGCAGGACCTGCTCATACCAAGTCCGGTACTCGTCGAGGTCGACTACTGGCTCGTCAAGCTCGCCGGACCCAAGGTGTGGAGCGACTTCGTTGCCGACATCAGCCGAGGCGCCTACCGGGTGGCCCATCCTACCGATTCCGATCTGACACGCGCCGCCGAGCTGGAGAGCACCTATGCTGACCTCGATCTGGGACTAGTCGATGCCTGCACCATCGCCCTCTGCGAGCGTCTAGGCGAGACCAGCGTCGCCACGCTCGACCAGCGACACTTCTCAGTGGTGCGCCCCCGACACTGCACGCACCTCACGCTCCTCCCCGCCTGACGAGCTCGCGCCTCGGCTCAGTTGCTAACCAGCCGAGTGATCAGATCGAGTCACTCTTGCTCCGGTTGCACTCAGCACAAAGAAGCTCGTCCTATTGCTCGTATCTCTGCTCGGCGAAGATTTCCCGCAGGAGGGGACGAAAGCAACTCAGAGATCCGAGGGAGCGTCGGGCCAGTCGATCTCGAGACCGCGGCGTTCAGCGGCTGTGCGAAGATCTCGTCGCTGCGGCTCGCGGACCGACAAGTAAATTGAGCGTGCAAGCTCTCTCGCGCGCCCATTCTCGGCGTCCCGGACAAGAGCCTCGAGTGCCTCAACACCGATCGTTCGGCGCTCAGCGCGATTCTCAATACGGTCGGCCAAGCGCGCCGCAGCCTCGATCTCACCAAGCGGCAGGAGGAGAACTGCGAGCTGACGCAGCGCGACCCAATTGTCTCCTTCGCTGGCGAGTGCCATCAGCGAGTCGAGACGGCCAAGCGAAACTAGGCGACGGACGAGAGTCGCGTCGACATTGTCTGTGCCGTGGCGGAGCGAGACGGCGAAAATTGCGAGGTCGGCCTCTGCGCGAGCGGCTTTAGCTCTCCGGTCAGCGTCGGCGATCGCCGTCACAGTCTCCTTCGCCAGTAGGTCCGGCGCAGCTGAACTATCAAGGCCGCCATGCTCGATCAAGGATCTCATCAGTCGCTCAACTGAGCGGCGGTCGTCGAGGCGCACAGCTTGCCTGCGGCTAAGGGGTGCAAAGACGGCCTCAAGATCGACATCATGGAGCGTGAGGTACCAAGGCTTGTTTTGGAACCAGAATAGTGCCCACTCTGCGGCGAACCACGGGCGCTGAATGTAGTCTGCCGTCGCAAGACACAGGATTGCGTCACAAGCCTCGGCTGCTTCCCGAATGCGATCTTCCCAGCTGTCTCCCGCAAAGACCTCGTCGGCAAGAAGAAAGCAGGTGAGGTCGTCAGACAACTCGTCGAGACGCAATTGGAGCGTATGTGCCACGTCGATGTCGATATGGGCGTGGCTAATAAAGAGCTTCATCCGTGCTTTGTACACGATCACGACGACTACGCGCGCCCACGTGCGCCAGCCGTGGCAAGCTACCGCGGCCCCGAATCTCGACTAGCCCCCGCATACACATCTCATGGTAAGGACGGCCGCAGATCGAGAGCGAAGCCAGTAATTGACGCACATACCGAGAAGTTCTCGATGTAAGGCCGCAGCACTTTGGTATAAGAGCCAACGCATCCCAGGATGTCGACTTAGGCCGTCGAGGTAGTAAAGGGTCGCGTCTACTCGCCGGCGCAAGTCGGAGGCGTGACCTCCTCATCCATTCAGTCCGATTCCGATGGAGGTCAGTATGACGGAGATCACGAATATGAAAAGCGTCGCAACGATCCTCGTTTTCGTCTACGCCGCAGTAGGCGGGGCGCTCGTAATCATCTCGGCTCTGGAACCTAGCGCAACGGGGGCCATCCGGCTCTCATTTAAGGACTACATCGAAGCTATGGCCATTGCCATCGGTGGCCTCTCAGTCGGTCGCGGCATTCTAGCGAACGCCAAGGCCACGGCGAAATAGATAAGCCAATACGCCGGACAAGGTCTGGCCTCGTAGGGGCGCAGGGCCTTGTCCGGCTGCCCCTTCACAGAGTGAAGCCAAGGGCAGGTTCGTACCATGCCGCTTGTACGACATCGGTGATTCTAGGATGGGTCGCTGCTTTCACGTAGGACGGCTGCTAGACCGAGACCAAGCAGAGCCAGATCGCAGAGCATTTGGATGCTGGCGGCAAGGCGGGTCTCTGTGCTCTTGGGTGTCAGCGATCCAGCGCCAGTCGTCATTGTGCCGACGGCAAAGTAGAAGGCATCGACTCTGGAGATTGGTTCTCCGAAAGCTTGGAATGCCCGCGACGGTGGCCTCGTATGCGATCGTAGATAATGCGCGGGTACGGCCCGACCAGCAGCATAGTAGAAGGCGCTAAAGCTGCCGAGCAGGAACGCAAAGAAGACGATGGTCGCAATCACTCGTTTTTTGCGCTTTGGGTCACGGAAGACTATCCATAGATATCGCGCCACGAGAGCAGCCAGGAGTACGAGAAGAACAGGCCATTTACTTCGCGTGGGTGATCCCTCGGCGTAAGGCCCGGAACCTATCTTGAGAAGTCCAACGAACGAGAGAATAGCGGCGGCCGCTATCATCCAGTCGAGGGTCAGCCCGAGAAGCTTACCTGCTGCTGTCGTGAATGCCCGCGCCACTGTTTACTATCTATCAGGCGGTTGCACCGTAGGGATATCGGGCCGCGAGGCAGTAGTTGAATGTCGATCGGGTACGTCAGGTGCGGCCATTCTGTGACGCATGGTACACGAGTCCGACCGGCCGAACTTTGTGGCTAAGCCGGTTACTAATGCTCCGCTTGTCTGCTTGTCTGGCCATCAGCCCGGCCAGTCGTGTCGGCCGACGGTCCTCAGCGGGAGCGCTGGTGCCAGGGTAGCGCCGTGCTCCGCCGCACGACGGACATCCTTTCGCGTCCAAGCCATCCAAGCCCTCAGCTGTCCGTCAAACCGTATCCACTCCACCCTTCGCTTATGACCCGGCTGCGCAGCACAACGACTCACAACGGGCTTGACCGACGAGTGGCTTGCCTGCATGCTGGACACATGGTGAAATCTTCGTCGGCTGAAGGCAGCTCGGCGCCGCTCTCGTTTCGGCAGCTCCCCAACCGGGATGATCTCTTGAGGCGGCGGTCACCGAGCTACATAGCTCGCCCAAGCGCCGTCTAAGTCGCCGCCGGAGCAGGACGTAACCCCCCGCGTTAGAGTGGCCGCGAAGCCAGCAGCGCCTCAATCAGCCGACGAACGCGACCCTCCTGCCCCGAAGACGCCGAAGGCCCAGCCCCCGGAGGGACTGGGCCGGTTCGACCTTCGTCAAGATGGTGGAGACGGTGGGAATCGAACCCACGTCCGTAATCGCGTGTGGATGGCTTCTACGAGCGTAGCCGGCCCTCTGATCTCGTCCCCTGCTCGCCTGGCCGGCGGGGTTGCTGGGGACCAGCCTCCTTGGATGTTCCCGGCTTGGCGGAGGCGGTCCGCATCGGGTGAGCCTGCTTTCTGATCCCGGCCTTCCCCGCCGCAGGCGAGCGGGGCCCGAGACCTCACGGCTTAGCTATTGACTAAGCGGCGAGGGCGTACTCGTGAGAGTCCGCACTTATGGTTTTCCCGGGTGTTTTACGAGGCCGCCCGGGACCTCGACTCGCGACCACCCCCACGAGCCGACCACGTCGAAGCCTGTCGTCCCCGGGGATGTACTGCCAGCTCATTGTACCGCCGTACGGTGCGTCGGCGGCCGGTCGCGACCGGCGGGGGCACCGAGCGCGACCGGCGCTGACAGCGCAGGCCGCCGAACACAAAAGAGACGCGGTTCCAAACCGCTTGAGGAACCCACTTCGGCCCGGCCTGACGGCCGTTCCTGGCGGGTGGCGCGGCCTCACACCTCGGTGGCCTCGCTCTTTGCGATTCGGTTCCGCGTCTGGATTGAAAGTAACTCGCGCGCCGGCGGTTTGCAACCCCGCTGGACGTTCGATTCCGCACCTTCCGAGAAAAAGCCGCGCGGCGAGGACGGACGGGTCGTGGAGGCCCGTAGGCAACCGTTAGGGACCGCTTAGAAGTGCTGCCACAATGAGGCTATGGACAATCATGAGCTGTCGCTGCCGCCCGCGCCGGCGGTGGGGGTGAGTCCGGTGCCGGTGGGCGCCTACCCGACACATGCGCCGGCAGCGCATACGGGCGAGAACCCGTTTGGCGAGCGCTCGGAACCTGCCCGGCCGACCGATCGAGGATCGGCCGGCAACCTGCGCAGGCGCATTGGCAGCGCGCTGGTGGCGGTCGGCGCGGTGGTCGCGAAGTTCTTCGCGGCGATCAAGGGCGCTTTGCTGTTCCTGCCGAAAGTGAAGCTGCTGACGACGGCGGGCACGGCGCTGGTTTCGGTGGCTGCGTACAGCCTGTTCTGGGGCTGGGAGTTCGCGGCTGGGTTCGTGGTGCTGCTGTTCGTGCACGAGATGGGTCACGTGATCGCGCTGCGCCGCGAGGGCATCAAGGCGAGCGCGCCGATGTTCATTCCATTCCTGGGTGCGGCGATCTTCGCGAAGTCGCTGGGCGAGAACGCGCTGGCGGAGGCGCGCGTGGGGCTGGCGGGCCCGATCCTGGGCAGCCTTGGCGCGGCGGCGGTGGCGGTGGTGGGCGGACTGACGGGCAGCTCATTCCTGCTGGCGCTGGCGTATGTGGGCTTCCTGATCAACCTGTTCAACCTGCTGCCGGTGGTGCCGCTGGACGGCGGGCGCGCGATGGCGGCGATGGCGCCGTGGATGTGGTTCCTGGGCTTCGGCGCGCTGGTGGCGCTGGAGCTGCTGTTGCCCAGCCCGATCCTGCTGATCATCCTGCTGTTCGGAGGGTTTGAGCTGTACCGCCGCTGGCAGCAGCGCAAAACGCGCTCGGTGGAGCAGGCGGCGTACTACCGCGTGGCGCCGCGCCACCGGCTGCTGGTTGGGGCGGTGTACATCGGCCTGATCGCGGCGCTGGCGTTGGGGATGTACGAGACGCACATCCTCACCTACGCGGGCCACAGCTTCCGCTCGATCTGAGCCCACCCGCACGCGCGCTCGTCGTCTGGCGTATAGCGATGGTTAGACGGTCCGCGCAACGAGACACAACAACGCCCGACGCGAGCCGCCCGAACGCGCGCCGCACGCGCCGACCTACTACGGCCGCGCCCGTCGACCTACCTGCGCGCTTCGCGCAGCCCGCGTTCGATGTCGCGCCTGGAGTCGCGCTCCTTGAGCGTCTGGCGCTTGTCGTAGAGGTCCTTGCCGCGGGCGAGCGCGATCTCGACCTTGGCGTGAGCGCCGGAGAAGTACATGCGCGTGGGTACGAGCGTGAGCCCGCGCTCCTGCGCGCGCGCGGCGATGCGCTCGAGCTCGCGGCGGTGCGCCAGCAGCTTGCGGGGGCGCTCGGGCTCGTGGTTTTCGCGCGAAGCGGGACCGTAGGGGGGGATGTGCACGGAGTGCAGCCACAGCTCGCCGTCGCGCACAGCGGCGTAGCCGTCCTTGAGCTGCGCGCCGGAGGTGCGCAGCGCCTTGACCTCTGTGCCCTCGAGCACGATGCCGCACTCGATCCGCTCGAGCAGGTTGTAGCGGTGGGACGCGTAGCGGTTGGAGGCGACGTCGCCGGCTCCGATCTTGCGCTTGCCCTTGCCCTTTGCCATGCAGGCGAGCGTAGATGGTCGCGCGCATGGTTGCCGGTGGGCGTCGATTAGGTTTAGACGGGCTCCGCCCTGGCGGGCTCCGCTGGGGCGTTCGCGGTGGCAGTCACGGCGCTGGCTCCAGATCGACGCGCCCGCGGACCGCGTCGACGCTCGACACGCGCACGTCGATCGCGTCGCCGAGGCGCAGCACCGCGCCGGTGTGCTCGCCGTGGAGGATCGTGCCCTGCTCGTTCAGCTCCCACCACTCGCGCGCTGAATCGCCGCCGCCGTCCACGCGCCGAGCTCCTCCCCGCGCGCGGCGATCGCCCTGCTGGCGGCCCCGGCCGCGCTCCCGTTCGGTTCGAGCGTCGGACGCAGCGGCTGCGGCTGCCGGTGCGGGTGCGCGCAGCCGCCTGACGGGGAGCATGCCCTCGAACGTTGGCGCCCCCTGCGCCTGCGCCTCCCCCGCCCCGTTCTCCTCCCCAGCCGCGCCGGCGCCGAACGCGACGAACGCGCCTGCGGAGATCAGGCCGATGACCTCGCCGGCGAAGACCTGATCGGCGCCGTGCTCGTAGAGCAGGCGCTCGAGCATGAAGCAGCGGGCGACGTCGTCGCTGTCGCGCTCGATCAGCATCGCGTCGCGCTCGCGTTCGGAGGTCCAGGCGCCCAGCTCGGCGAGCTCTCCGGCGCGGGGAGCGGGCTCCTCGCCGCCGATGGCGGACAGCAGCGCGCGGTGGCAGACGATGTCGGGGTAGCGTCGGATGGGCGAGGTGAAGTGGCAGTAGCAGGCGGAACGCAGGCCCGCGTGACCGAGGTTGCGTGGCGAGTAGTAGGCCTGCTTGAGCGAGCGCAGCACGAGCGAGCTGAGCGCCTGGCGCCCGTGGCCGGTGCGGCGCACGTGCTCGTCCACGCGCAGCGACATCTCGCCGAGGAGCGTGGCGGCCTGCGTGGAGGACATGTGCTCCCCGGGCAGCGCCGGCGTGGGCACGTCGAGCGAGGCGAGCTGGTCGGCGAGGCGCTGCACGCGCTCTGGCTCGGGGCGCTCGTGCACGCGGTATAGGCACGGCACGCCGCGCTGCTCGAGCAGCCGCGCGACGGCTTCGTTGGCGGCGATCATCAGGTGCTCGATCAGGCGGTGGGACTCTGTCTGCGCGCGCGGCAGGATGGCGGTGACGTTGCCTTGCTCGTCGAACTGGAACTCGGGCTCCTCGGATTCGATCACCAGCGCGCCGCGGCGTTCGCGCTCGCGTCCGAGCGCAGCGGCGAGGACGCGCGCGGCCTGCAGGCTCGTCGCCCACGGCTCCGCGGCGGCCTCGGTGCCGGCGAAGATGCGATCCACCTGCTCGTAATCCAGGCGCGCGTCCGAGCGGATCAGCGAGCGATGGAAGGCCGCGCGCGCGACCGTCGCACCCTGCAGCTCGAGCTCTACGGTCACGGCTGCGCGCTCGACACCTGGCATCAGCGAGCAGGCTTCGCTTGAGAGCGCGTGCGGGAGCATCGGCTCGACCGCGCCGGGCGCATACACGCTGGTGGCGCGCCGGCGCGCCTCGCGGTCCAGCGTTGAGCCCGCGGGCACGTGCGCGGCGACGTCCGCGATGTGCACCCACACGCGCACGCCGCCGCCATCGATCGCTTCGGCGGAGATCGCGTCGTCGAAGTCGCGCGCGCTGACGGGGTCGATGGTGAAGGTGGGCAGATCGCGCAGATCGCGCCGGCGGCCGGGCGCGCGCGCGACGCGCTCGCCCGCTGCCTTTGCGTCGCTCTCGAGCGCCGCGTCGAAGCCGCGCGCGAGGCCGCGGTCGAGCAGCAGCCCCTCGATCACGTCGCGCGCGACATTCGGGCGGCCGAGCACGCGTACGACGCGCGCGCCACCGCCGTGCGGGCGCGTCTGCACGAGCACCAGATCGCCGGCGCCGGCGCGAACCTGCCTGGCGGCGCCAGAGCGCGCGGGCCCGAGCGTCACGCGGGCGGCGCCGTGCCTGTGCCCGCGGCCGTCCGCGGCTTCGTGTCGAGGAAACAGCGGCTCCGCGACGAGGAAGCGCCCGCGCCGTTCTAGCACCGCGACAAGCACGTCGTGGGCCGCCCGCCCGGAACCCGCCTGCCGGGCGCCCGCCGGTCCGTGGCCGGGGTGGCGGGTGGCGGAGTTGCTGGCGTGCCCATGCCGGCCATGCCCGCGCGGGCGCTGAGCGCTCACTTCACCTTGGCGGCGAGCGTGCTCAGCGCGACGGCCAGCCCTTGCGAGGTGTCGATGCCGTGGCGGATGAGCACTTCGGGGATCACGCCCGCGCCCTCTTTGATGCCGCCGCCGCCGAGGTTGCGCCCGTTCGGTGTGAAGAACTCGCCGACGGTGATGTCGAGCGCGCCGCCGTTGGACAGCGGCTGCTCCTCCTGGAAGACGCCCTTGCCGAACGTGTGCGTGCCGACGACGGTCGCGCGGCGATGGTCCTGCAGCGCGGCGGTGACGATCTCGGCGGAGGAGGCGGTGTTGGCGTCGACGAGCACGACCATGGGGATCGACGTGGAGATCGCGCCGCCGGTGGCGAGCAGCGCCTCGCTCGGCTGGGTACGCCCGCGCGTGGTCACGATCGTCCCCTTGGGGATGAAGATGCTGGCGATCAGCTGCGCCTCCTCGACCAGGCCACCGCCGTTGCCGCGCAGGTCGAACACGAGCCCGCGCGCTCCCACGTGCAGCTCGTGTTCGACCGCTTCGCGCACTTCCCCGTGTGCGCCCGGGCTGAACATCGCCAGCGCGACGACGCCCAGCTTGACGGCGTGGACGGTCTTGGTCACGGATTCGACCACCGGCGCGGAGACGACCGCGCGCGTGAGCTCCACGGTGCTGACGGTGCCGTGACGGGTGCGCCCCTGTGGCGGCGGTTCGATCCCCAGCCGCACGTCGGTGCCTGGCAGTCCCTTGATGAGCGACGTGGCGGCTTCCGCGGAGACACCTTCGAGCTTGCGTCCGTTGACCGCGACGATCAGGTCGCCGGGCTTCAACCCCGCGCGCGCGGCGGGCGAGGAGTCGAACACGCGCGCGATCAGTAGGCCGCGGCGCTGCTGACCGACGGACACGCCGATGCCGGTGAAGTGCGGCGGCGAGTTGAATTCGCTGAATTCGCTCGGGCTGAGATAGTGGGAGAAGCGATCGCCGAGGCTCGCGACCAGGCCGGCGATCGACGCGTTCGAGAGCTTCTTCAGCGGGATCGGACGGTAGTAGTCCTTCGCGACCCGCTGGATCGCTTCGTCGACCACGTTCGTCTGCTGGTTGGCGACGAACGCGCTGCGCATGAACCCGGGCAGGTCTTCTGGATGGCCGCCCAGCCACAGGCCCACGACCAGCAGGATCGGCAGCAGCAACGGCAGCGCGGCGCTCAGCGCCTGTCGGCGATTGGGGGACATGTCCTCGGGCCAAGGGTAGTGCAGGCGCGCGCTCGCATCGGGACGTCGAAGGCGGCTCGCAACGCCCCGCGGAGCTTCGCGTGGCTCGCGGCTGGCGCGACGCGCGGCGGGCGCCCACGCCGGGGCGTGTACGCCGCGCGAACGTTCTAGGGTGGGTGGGCGATGGCGAACATCAGCGTGAGCACCGTGCCCGCGAACGGGCTGCCGATCCACCGGATCGAGCTGCCGGGCACGCGGGCGCTGACGGTGCTGGTGGCGTTCGACGCGGGCGCGCGCAGCGAGCGCGCGCAGGAGAACGGCATGGCGCACTTCCTCGAGCACCTGGTGTTCAAGGGCGGGGAGAGCTATCCGACCTACAAGGACGTCAACGAGACCGCCGAGCGCCTGGGCGGCGTGCTGAACGCGTACACAAGCCATGACCTGGTGGCCTTCCACATCACCGTGCGCGCGCACAGCGCGCCGCAGGCGATCGACCTGCTGAGCGACTTCGTCGGCCGGCCGCGTATCGACAGCGAGGAGCTCGACCGCGAGCGCGGCGTGGTGATCCAGGAGATCAACCGCGCCTACGACCAGCCGTCGATGGTCGCCGAGTACCTGATCGACCGGGCGTCGTTCGGCGATCACCCGCTCGGGCGCACGGTGCTGGGACCGGAGGAGAACCTGCGCAGCTTCACGCGCGAGGGAATCGTCGCGTTTCGCGAGCGCCGCTGGGCGGGCGCGCGTGGCGGCGCGTTCCTGGTGGGCAACCTCGAGCACCTGCCCGCCGAGGAGGAGCTGCAGGAGCGCTTTGCGCGCTTCCCCACGCTCGCCGAGCCCGAGCCGTACGAGCCGGCGCCGGAGTTCGCGCCGCAGAGGCTGGTCGAGAAGCGCGAGACCAACCAGTCGCACCTGCGCATGATCTACCGCCCGGAGGTCGCGGTCACGGATGCGCGCCAGCGCGCGGCGCTGTCGATCTACACGACGCTGCTGGGCGGCTCGATGGGCTCGCGCCTGTTCGAGGAGATCCGCGAGAAGCGCGGGCTGTGCTATTCAGTGTCCGCGCTCGCGCACGCGTTCGCCGACGTGCCCATCCTCCAGCTCAGCTCCGGCCTGGAGTCGGCCAAGTGCGTGGAGGCGTATTCGCGCATGCGCGAGATCGTCGATGAGCTGCGCGCGGATGGCCCCACCGAGGAGGAGGTCGCGCGGGCGCGCGCGTACGCCGCCGGGCGCCTGGTGCTGGCATTCGAGAACACCGGCGCTGTCGCCCGCTACGCGGCCGGCCAGAAGATCGTGTTCGACGAGGACATCGACCCGGACGCCGCGATCGCGGCGCTCGACGCGGTCACCTATGAGCAGGTCAGGGAGATCGCCGCCGGGGTCGCTGACAACCTCGCCGTCGCGTGCGTCGGCCCCCACGCCGCCGAGGAGTTCTGAGCCGCGCAACGCGCCTGCCCGGTGGGCGCGCGAGGCCCCGCGGGCCTACCCGGCCTTCGCCGCACGCGCCCCGCCGGACGCCTTCGCCGCCTTCGTGGGAACCCCGCCCGCCTTGGGAGCCTTCGCGGCGGGCGCCGAGGCCGGACGCGGGGGAGCGTTGACCGACTGCGCGTAGAACGAGAACGTGATCGGCTTGCCCCCGCCTGCACCGCCCTTGCCGACGGCGATCGTGGCGGGGTTTGGCGCGACGTTGAACGGCTTTGAGAAGTCGATCGCCGCGGGAGCGCGCAGGACCAGGCCGTCCGCGGCGGTTTCCTCCACCAGCCGGGTGGAGACGCCGTCGAGCAGCACCGTGCGCACACGCGGCTTGTACACCAGCCCCACCAGGCGTTCGAGCCCGCCGACCGTCACGCCGCTGACGCGAGCGAACACGAAGCTGTGATCGTTGGGCGGCGCCGGTATGGGCACGGCCTGATTCCAGCCGGCGTGCACCGTGTTGAGCGGTGTGATCGCGCCGCAGCGGTTCGATCCCAGCGCGAGCACCTGGGCGGTTTCGGTCGTGCTCAGCTCGTCGTAGCGGCAGAGCATCGTGCGCGTGGTCAGACCGTCGTCGAACGTTTCCACACGACCGTCGATTTCCTGGCCGTGGATGCGCAGGATGCGTTCGGGTGCACGTGACGAGCGCAGGAATTCAGCGTCGATTTCATCCAGCGTGGTCGTGTCCGCGGAGACGGACTGGAACACCGGGATCGGGCGCCAGCGAAGGCGATAGGCCCAGATCGCGGCGGCCTGGTAGGGGGCGGCGTGCACGGTGTGCCCCCGCAGCTGGCTCAGCGTGGAGGCTTCCAGCGGGTATTCCCGTTCGATCGCCCGGCGCCCCCGCGCGATGATCGACGCGCGCTTGCCCGTGCTGCTCACGTCGGCCAGCTGACTGAACGCCGATTTGACATTTCTCACAGGGTTGTCGACCTGCGTGATCAGGCTGCGCTGAGCCGCGATCGCGAACAGGCACAGCACGCCGAGCAGACCCAGGCCGACTTCCCAGCCCTTCCAGCGCCAGCGCAGCGCGAGGAACCCGGCCATCATCGCGACGAAGAAGCGGGTGGCGTGTTCGCGGTCGTGACGGACGAACCCCTCCTTGAATTCAAAGAAACAGAACACCAGCCACAGCGCGAGGATGCCCCAGCGTCGGCGGGCGGGGCCGTCGGCGGTCATCTGCAGCACACCCGCGACGCCGATCGCGAACGCGATCAGGCCCGCGAGGTACTGCCACTTGCCGGCAGCCTCGAGGCTCGCCGCGGCGGCATACCCGGAGACGACCGACCGCGCGTGCCCGACGAACGCGGGCAGCTGCCCGAGATCCTGTCCGCTGGCCGTCCAGCCGATCACCAGCGCGAACACGAGCGCGGCGAGCGTTACGAGCACCTGGTCGCGCCGGCGCCCACGCATGGCGATCGCGATCACCAGCACCATCAGCGTGATCGAGATGCCGATCGACTCCTTGTTGAGCAGCTCCACGCCGGCGACCGCGCCGGCGATCGCCATCAACGCGAGACGTACACGAGCGGCGGGCACGCGATCGATCATCCACACGCCGAGCACGAGCATCGGCACCGTCGGGAACATCGCCTCGCTCACCCCCGCAACCACCAGCGCGACGAGCGCCCCGCCGCGCGTGCCGTAGGTGCGCCGTGCGCCCGCGAACAGCGCGAGCGCGAACGCGAAGCGCAGGATCGCCGTGTACAGCACCGCGAGGAATCCCGTGTCGCTGTACCACAGCGTGGGAACGCTCAGGAAGCCCAGCGGGCCGTACGTGTAGATCAGGTGATTGCCGAACGTGACCCCTTCGTGCAGGGCCATGTGCAGCGCTGCTTCCCAGCTGCCGCCGTAGCCGGGCCGCGGCTGCAGCGGCAGCGCCCGCCAGCACAGAAGCGTGATGGCAAGCGGCACGCCGACCCACAGCGCTGCACTGCGCCCGCGCGGATACACGCTCGCGTTCTTATCAGACAGCCTGCCGCGGTGTCGGGATCAGGCGCGGCGCGGCGTGGTGATCAGCGACCAGCGCAGCGTGAGGATCGCCGCTCGGCGCGGCGTGGGATCGGCGCGCCAACTCAGGTGCGCAACGCGGCCAGCTTCTGCGCTTCGACCGAGTCCTGCCCCGCGATCTCCCTGATCCACGCGACAGCATCCTCGACGTCGAGCGTTTTCGCTTCGATCATCGCCTCGATGTCCGCCCAGTCCCTCGTGCGGTCGAACATTGCCTTGAAGACCGCCAGGGCGGTGCAGCCCACGACCGGGATCGTGCGACCCGCGAACGGCACCTGGCGAACGTTCCTGGCCACCTCGCGGTGAAATGGCAGGACGTCGAAGAAGATGTCGATCGGGGTCTGCTCCCACCACACCCTCACCTGGCCGTCGCGTTCGGCCTGTTCGAGGTTCAGCGGCGTGACGGTGACCGGCTGCGGCAGCGCGGCGAACACGTCCTTGACCCGATCGGGAGCGACGAACACGTTCACGTCCAGGTCCTTCGTTCCCCTGGGTTCGAGCGTGCAGTAGCCGAGCGCGATCGCGCCGCCGAGCGCGTGCGCGAAGCCGGCATCGGTGAGCGCGTCGTGTACCGCCAGCAGGCGTTCGCCGAGGACGCTCACGCCGCCCGCCGGATCAACGGCGGATAGGCGAGCTCGCGGTGCGGCCGGTAGGGAAGCAGGTCGGCCAGGTCCAGCACCTGCGCGAGGATCTCGCCCGCCTGGGCCACCGCCGCCTCATCGGAGGCGGGGCTGAGCTGGATCTGCAGGCCCGCCGCTGCGGCGATGCGAGCGAGCGCGGCAACCGACGGCTGGCGGCGACCGTGCTCGTATGCGCTCAGGACGGAGCGCTGCATGCCCGTGCGTCGCGAGAGCTCGGTCTGGCTGAGGCCGCTCTCTCGCCGTATGTTCGCGATCAGCTCGCCCGCGACGCGATCGTTGCGGTGATCCATGGCCGCATGATAGCGGATACGCTAACGACAAACCGATCTAGTTAACGTATACGCTACCCGAGCGCCACCATGCGGTCGATCGGCACTCGCGCGCGTACGGCGACCTCCTCGGGGACGCGCACCTCGAACTTCATCTCGCGCAGTGCGTCGCGCAGCTTGGGCAGCGTGATCATCTTCATGTACTGGCAGCTGGCCTCGGCGTTGGCGGGGATAAAGTCGACATCGGGCGCGGCCATTTCAAGCGGATAGAGCATCCCCA
>Ga0116215_1000610_pt1 | contig 26744 bp, 29 predicted proteins | sample Sb_taG_7_FD_89698 | JGI IMG/M metagenome (GOLD analysis project Ga0116215, IMG submission 89698) | Peat soil microbial communities from Weissenstadt, Germany - Sb_50d_2_FS metaG | ecosystem: Environmental > Terrestrial > Soil > Wetlands > Peat | place: Germany: Weissenstadt | collected 2010-09-21
CCGCTGCCGGTGTTGCCGCTGCCGGTGTTGCCGCTGCCGGTGTTGCCGCTGCCGGTGTTTCCTGAACCCGAAGATGTCGTCGGCGGCGATCCCGCCGCGCTCAGGCCGAGACTGGTGGCAAGGGCCGAAAGATCCGTCTGGAGCGTGGTCCCCTCGGACTCGGAGATCGAGCCGTACTGGACGGCGCTGGCGATGGCTTGCGCTGCCTGCTGGAGGTCGGATGCCGCTTGGTTCGGCCTCCCTGCAGCCTCGTCGGAGACCGCCTGCTGGGCGGGGGCAGAGATGGACCTGGCCGTGCCCGAACCGAGGGTCCCCGCCTCGGTTGCCGAAGCGAGATCCCGAATAAGGGCGGCGAGGGCGGCGGGGGCGCTCGGGACGGTGGTTGTCACGATCGACGTCGACGTAGTCGTGATCGACGTCGATTTCGGTGCCGTCAGCGGGCTTCGCGCGGTGCGAGGGCGCGACACTTGGGTCGACCCCGTCGCACTGTGACGATGGGTCGTCGGGTCCGACCGGAGCCCGAGGCCGAGGCCCACTCCCAGACCGACCACGACGACCCCAGCCAGAATTGCAAGCGGCCACCGGCGGGACCGGCTCGGGTGCCCCGTGACCGATGGCGGGGACGAAAGGACGCCGGTGTGCTCGGCGGCCAGGACCGACGTGGCACCTGCCCCGGGGGCGAGAGCCATGAGGTCGTGGGGGACGGTCGGGGCCACGAGCTCGTCCTCCGAGACGCTCGGGGGATCCCACGGTGCGGCGAACGCCGAGGTGGTGAGGAGGGCGGCAACCTCAGAGCCATCGAGGCGCTGGTCGGGCCGGTGATCGAGCATCCCGCTCAGGACCAGCTTCCAGGGCACGGGCAGTCGGTCGGGGAAGGGCACGGGTCCGCAAAGCCTCCGGGCCACGACCTCGCCCGCGGTGCCTTCGTAGACACGCCGCCCCGTGAGGCATTCAAGGAGCACGATCCCGAGCGACCAGATATCCGCGCTCGGCCCCACTTGATGGTCTTCGAGCTGCTCGGGGGCCATGTAGGCGGCAGTGCCCAACGTCGTTCCCGTGACGGTGAGGGTGGCCGAATCGAGAAGGCGGGCGATGCCGAAGTCGCCGAGCTTTCCCCCGCCATCCGCGCTCAACAAGATGTTGGACGGTTTCACGTCGCGGTGAACGATTCCCTGGTCGTGCACGTAGGCCAGGGCATCGGCCAGACGCGCCCCCAGGACGGCGGTCGTGACAGCGCCGAGCGGGCCGTTTCGAAGCGATTCCGCGAGCGTCGGACCTTTGACGAGCTCCATGACCAGGTAGGCCTGGTCGGCCTCGAGCCCGGTGTCGAAGAGTCGCACGAGGCCCGGGTGGTTCACGCGTTCGAGAGCCCGCGCTTCCTGTGCCATCCGACGGGCCAGCGCGGGATCACCCGAGCGGACGACCTTGATGGCGACCGACGTCCCACTCCACTCGTCGACCGCCTCGTAGACGTCGGACATCCCGCCCCGTCCGAGCAGGCCGGCGAGACGGTAACGGTCGGCCAGAAGGTCAGTGGTCGAAGTCATCGTCAGTGGTCACCGTGCTCACCGGCGCGACGTGCTGATGGACCGGCCACATCATCGAGCGCCAAAGTCGCCGATCGAATCTCAAGATAGTCGTTCGCGGTCGGGGTCCCAAACCCGACGGCAATCCCGTTGAGGGCCGATCCGGGGCCGCTATCCCACCGGAAGCCGAGAAGTTCGGCCAAACATTTGGACAATCGTGAAAAGACGCAGGTAGTCCGCCTGCGTTCCGCATTCCCCAGGTGGTATCACGGTGTCGACGCTCACGAAGAATCGGTATGGTTGTTGAGCCAGTCCTTTGTGCCGATTCTCCGCGTCAACTCGACTACCAAGGAGGGGCCCAGCAATGGCATCTGGCTTGCAACCCGACAACTGGCGAGACCAAACGAGCCGCGTGGCTTGGGAACTCGATCGTGCTCACTCGACCATCGAGGATCTCAGTGTCGCGCTCGATGAAGGCGACGAGCTCGCCGCGCAGCAGACTCTCCGATTGGCCCAGGATGCTGTCACCTCCGTGGCCCACTCGGTCAAAGCCATGCGCGCCAAGCTCCCGCCCGATGCTGACTCGAACGAACCAGAGGTCATCGGGTCGACATTGGCAGTTGGGGGATCGGGGGTTGCAACCATTGCGTTGGATGTGCTCGTGAACGCCATGGTTGCATTGGCACTGACCGACGACACGAACGAGACAGACTTCCTGGTCGGTGCCTGCGTCGACGCCGAGAGCGCCTACGAAGTCAGCGCCGCAGTGCTGCAGGCAGCTCCGGAGAGAGACGGCGCGGCGATGCTGGACCTGCAGCGCGCCTTCGAGACCGAGGGTGGGATCGCTCTTCGGAAGAAGCTGACCCGAGCCCGCCCCCAGGTGCGCAAGATCTACGAGCGGGCCCGACAGGCGGCCTGATTCTCGATCCCCCGGATCGGCGCATCCGAATCGCTCGCCGGCGCGATTTCAGGTCGATCAGGTGCCGTCGACTCGAAAACGTCCGAGAGCCGTGGCCACCGTGCCCAGCAACCGTTCAGGTGGGACCGGCTTTTCGAGATACGTCACGACCTTGGCATCGACCCGAGCTCGAGTGGCCTCGTCGAGGGAGTAAGCAGAGACGAGCACCACCACCTGCGGAGCCACGAGCGCCTCGAGCACAGACAGCCCGTCTCGACGCGGCATGCGGAGGTCGAGCAGGACCACTCCCACCGAACGCTCGTCCAGAAAGCGCAGTGCCACCTCTCCGTCCTCTGCAACCGCCACGGTGTAGCCCGATCCACGCAGTATCTCGGTCCACGTCGACCGGAGCCCAGCGTCATCATCGACTACGAGTACGTCGACACTCGACCGTGGAGGGCTGTTGGATCCAAGCGGTGAGTTCATACCGCTCCTCCAGTACCTGGCCGTGAGCGCGGTGGCGACGCACGCCCATTATCGACTTTCACCATGGACAACGAGACGGGGAGATCACCTACACGGTGATGAGTGAAAGCACGTATGGGGCATCCCAGCGCACCTCACGGTCGCGTTCGACACGGCTCGAGGCGATGGTCCGGGAACGGGCGGCCGCCTACCGAACGTCTGTTCCCTGGAGGCAGGCGCGACGGTTTGATCTCGAGTCACGCCTCTCGATGTCGCGCCTGGGCGAGAGAAAAGCGGGACGTTCGACGCTCCCCGGGGACCAAGCACATCGTTGGGTGGACCCGAGCAATACCGAGCAGGGCCATTAGCCTTTGCAGCAATGAGAGTTCGGCAGGTCGACTTGACGAGAGTGAGGCTCCGAGCATGGATCCTGTGTGCCTTCATCGTCCTGACCAGCCTGTTCGTCACGGGTCCGGTGCTCCCAGGCTCGGCCGGCGCCGCGACGCCCAGCGTCTCGAACGCCTACGCCTACCTCAACCGTGCAATGGACCTCTACGCCACCGGGTCAACGCCCCGGCTGGTGCAGAGCTTTACGGGGGGGACACTCGGCCGCCAGAGCTTCACCGACTCGGAGACCTACGACGACGCCCTGATGATCGACGCCTACCTCACCGAAGGAACACCTGACGGCCTGGCGCGGGCGAAGGTCATCGGAAATTCCCTTCTTCTGGTTCAGGCTCATGACCCAGCTCACGATGGTCGCATCAGGGAAGGCTACGCGCCGGCTCCTCTTGCCACGACGACGAAGCATGGCCGTCAGCACATCAGAGTTCAGATCAGGGACAAGACCAGTGATGTCGGCAACATGGCCTGGGTGGGTATGGCCCTTGCCCGTTTGTATGCCGCCACCAGCAGCACTGCGTATCTCTCTGGCGCCGAGTCCATCGGCGCCTGGGTCATTCGGAATTGCTACGACCAACGCGGCGCCGGGGGATACACGGGTGGGAAACTTGCCAATGGGGCTCGGATCAGATGGAAGTCCACCGAGCAGAACATCGACCTCTTCTCTCTGTTCACGATGCTTCGCACCGAGACCGGTAACTCCCAATGGACCAGCGATGCCGCCCGGGCCAGGACTTTTGTGGATGCCATGTGGAACCGGAGTACGGGCTCGTTCTCTGTTGGGACGACGACCAACGGTGTGTCGGTTAACACCACAGAACAACCGGAAGACGTGAATAGCTGGTCCTACCTGGCACTGCAAGATCCGGCGTTCAATTCTTCCATCGATTGGAATGTGCACCACCTGTCGGTGTCAGCGGGCGGGTTCAGCGGGGTGAGTTTCTGCTTGGGTGACAAGAGCGGAGTGTGGTTCGAGGGCACCGCTCACGTCGCAGATGCTCTCGAGATCCGACATGGCAACGGAGACGGTCAACTCGCGAACCAATTTCTCTCCGACATCCAATTCGCTCAGACGAACGGTCCCAATGGCGACGGGCTCGGGATCATTGCTGCATCAAAGGACAGACTGAGCGACTGTGACGGGGATTACTACTACTCGTCCCTTCACACCGGCGCGACGTCCTGGTACATCCTTGCGTCCCAGGAGGTAAACCCCTTTACGATCTAACCAGATGACCGGCCACGTATCTTGGTCTCAAGATTCTCGAAACGGCCTGACTCCGTCGCAAGACAGGTTCTTCAGTGCGGGGTCTTCAGTAGCCGAGCGCTCTGACGAGTCCCGCGAGGTCTGACACGGTAACGGTCAGAGCAGTATGGCCCTTGCGACTGAGAAGAGAGGGAACCTTTTCCCTGAAGTGGATGCAGACTCCGGCCCGCGTGTTGGTACCAAAAGTCACGCCTTCATCGACAAACGAGCGCCGGGCTCCCACAGCCGTCCACCATCGGTAGCCCCGTGTGATGTGGGCGCCGTCGACGTTCGTAACGGGGGTCTCCAGACGCAGGAAGCCAAACGTTGTGATTAAGAGGCCCGCGTCGGTGATGGCGACACCGTCCCTCCACGGCCGCACACCGAACGGAGCCCACATCGGCGCGAACTTCATGTCAACGTCGTAAGGGAAGCGTCGGCTCATCGCGTTGACTCCGGTAACCACAGTGGGTCCAACGCCAGCATGGCAGTAGTCTGCCCTCTCCGCTGGGCCCGGGGATCCTCACCCTGCTGTTTCACACGAACCGGATCCCGCCGATGAATACCAGCATGCTCCGTCGGGGCCATCCACCACCCTGAGCGGTCACTCCATCGGGGTCTCGGCGAGAGACGCCAAGAACTCGAGTGTTGTACCGACGGTGCGAGGGTGCGTTCAAGTGCGGGCGGCACATTTCGCCGATGGTCGGTCACGCCCCGAGGAACTCCATGAGCAACCGCGAGATTCTCAGCATTCTGTGGCATGACACCATTTCATCTACGTGACCTACGACGTCGGGGAGATGGACCTGCTCATCGGAACTCGCGAGACGGCTGCCGATCTGGCTCGAGACGAGGGGCTCGTCTCGTCCCCGCCAAAGACCAGATGGTGTTGTGGGTGCGACGAAGCTCCCCCCGTGCCTGAGGATCGTCGCGTGCGAGGGAAGAGCAGTACACGACGGGGATCCGAAAGAGCGTGGTGCCGTAGCGAAAGCACTCCTTTGTGCTCCTGCCTCGTCTTTCTGGGCCTCGCCCTCTCGTTTCGACTTCTCGTCGTCCTTGTTACTTCCATCGGAAGTGAACAAGGACCCTACCGAAGTTGTGGGAGTCCTTTTCGACACGATCGTAGAGTGCCTTGATTTCCTTCCGGTCGAGAAAACGCAGTACTCGCTTCTTGAGCTGACCGGAGCCTTTGCCAGGGATGATCTCGACCAGCGGCGCCTTCTTCTGCACTGCTTCGTCGATGATGGCACGCAGGGATCGTTCGATATCGTCACCACGGTTGTAGACGTCGTGCAGGTCCAGCTTGAGTTTCACGTGCCGCTCCTCGGCTGGCGATCGGGATGGCCGCAGCGCTGGGCCCTCGAGCCCTAGGCGGATACGGCCTCGCGACGACCGAACAACGCACTCTCGACCATGTAGAAAACGGCGATCGCGGCGAACAACACGACGCTGACGGCTGGCCTCCACAACGCCACGAGGGTGGCTGCCAGGTAGATCCACGGCCCCGGGAGGTAGCTGCGGGTGATCCCGGAGACGACCCGGGGATCGGCGTCGTCGCGGAGCAAGTGCCGTCCCCTCGCCGCGTAGAACCAAAGCAGGTTGTAGAGGACGGCTGTGGCGGTGAGCGTGAACCCGTAGGCCAGGGCGGCGACCTTGAGGCCCGGGTCGTGGACGTGGTCAGCCACGAGGAATGTCGGGAAGGGGACGAAGGCCACGGCCATGAGAAAGAAGACGTTGATCATGAGGAAGGTCCGATCGACCTTGTCGATCTGGGCGAATATGCCGTGATGGTTGACCCACATGATGCCTATGGTGACGAAACTGACGGCGTATGCGGCGTAGCTGGGCCAGGCCCGCACGAGAGTCTGGCCCAGGTGAGAACTGTTGGCGTGGACATTCAAGATCAGCAGGGTGGCGGCTATGGCGAACACGCCGTCGCTGAAAGCTTCGAGGCGAGTGGTGGTCATTTGGCGGAGGTTACCGGTAACTCCCGAGAGACGGGTCGGGACGACCCGGCACACCTTTCGACCCTGCCCTCTTGTCCCAAATCCGGGTTGGAAGCGACTTGTGGACAGGTCCGGGTACGTCGTCGCCATGTGCCGTTCACCCAGGATTCAGCGTGTGTTCGCACTGCGTTCATCGCCCGGAAATGCTGTCCCCGTACCCTGGAGCTAGCAGTGCAGCAAGCTCGAGTCCATCGGGAGGTTTGTCTTGGCGCAAGGGCAGCACACCCCAAGTTGCGACACCAAGGGCTTGCCGATCTTCGCGGGCTGTACGAGACGAGCCATTAAGCGGCTTTCGCACCTCGGTACTCGAGTCCGCATGCCGGCCGGAAAGCCTCTGACCAAGACCGGGGGCAGTGGAGCTGAAGTACTCATCGTTCTGTCCGGGACCGCGATCTGCCAAGTCCATGGCATCGAGGTCGCAAGGTTCGGTCCTGGTGATTTCTTCGGTGAGGTTGCCACCCTCGACGGTGGTCCGCGTACCGCCACCGTCGTCGCCAGTACCGACATGGAGGTGCTGGTGCTCAGCCGCTTGGAGTTCGACACGCTCGTCAGGTCCTCACCCGAAGTCGCTCATCGGATCCTCAGGACAATGGCCCGTCGGCTCCGCCATGCCAATGCCGGCGCTGTCGCATGAGTGCCCAGCGGTGGGCGCCGGGCGCCGAGCCGAGATAGAGTTCGTCCCGGGAGGCGCGTGATGGCCGTTTCCGAGGAGCTCCTTCGCCACGCCGTGGACGAGATACTCGAGCCTGCGTGGCCGCATGAACGTCGTCGGGCCGCCCGGCGACTCAGCTACCAGACATTCTCTCGCATCATGGGCGGGTTTCTCGCGCTCTGGGGGCTTGGCTTCGCCACGCATCTGCTCGTCGGGGGCTCCTTCCCGTGGATGTTCTTTGGGCTGATCGCCTTGCTCGCCTCGATCGCGGCCTTCACGACGCAGATTGACCGGACCCATCTACATCGGGGCTAGCGCCTCCTCGACCGGATTCCCTCCGGGCTCATCACGAACGGAGAACGAAAGGCTCGGCGATTTCAATCCGAAACTGTGTATTCGTTGGCCACGGTTCGAGGGCTTGAACTCCTCTACGCACCGGCATCCAATTAAGGTGATCTGGCTGTGGGGCGTCTGAACGGCAAAGTGGCCATGGTCACCGGCGCTGCCGGGGGTATCGGAGGAGCAACGGCGCGGGCGCTGGCCAGGGAGGGGGCGTCGGTCGTCGTCGTCGACATCGACGGCGCACGAGCGGAGCAAGTCGCCCAAGCCATCTCCGCATCGGAGGGTCCTGCTTTCAGCGTTTCAGCCGACCTTTCGGACGAGAGAGAGGTGGTGGTGGCGATCGAAGCAGCCATGTCGCGCTATGGGCGCCTGGACGTGCTCCACAACAACGCGGCCCTGACCGAATCCGACTTCTTGTCGCGCGACACCCAGGTGACAGATCTGTCACTCGAGGTCTGGGAAAGGACCATGGCGGTCAACCTGCGCAGCCAGATGTTGACGTGCAAACACGTCATTCCCGAAATGGTGCGCCATGGCGGTGGCTCCATCATCAACATGTCCTCGGGAGCATCGGTGAAGGGCGACCGAACTCGCACAGCCTATGGCGTCTCCAAGGCGGGAGTGAACACGCTGACCATGTACGTGGCGACGTCCCACGGCAAGCAGGGAGTGCGTGTCAACACCATCGTTCCCGGCCTCATCATCACCGACGCCGTTCGTGCTCACTTGACTGATCGCATGCTGGCCGGACTTGGGCGGGCAACCCTCACGCCATATGTCGGCGAACCCAAAGACGTGGCCAATCTCGTCGTTTTCCTGGCCTCTGACGAGTCGCGCTACATCACGGGGCAGATGATCGCCATCGACGGGGGGATGTCCGCTCATGTGGGTTCTGCGGGGCAGGATGACAGATGAGTCAGCCCGGTGGTCACGTCGGTCCCAGGACGTAAGAGCCGTTCTTAGGATGGTGGTACCAACCACTCGAGGCCTGGGTCCCACCGTCGACATGGATAGTCTGACCCGTGACGTAGCTCGAAAGCGATCCGGCCAGGAAGACGGCGGCACCTCCCATCTCGTCCACGTCGCCGGGACGCCCCATCGGGACGGTGAGACGAAATCCTGCCTCAGCTCCGGGCGGCGCCACTGAGGCCATACCCTCGGTCAGGGTGATGTCGGGGGCCAAACAGTTCACCCGGATTCCGTAGGGGGCAAGTTCCAGCGCTGCGGTCTTGGTGAAGTTGATCACCCCCGCTTTCGCCGCCGCGTAGGCCGCGTATCCCGGGGCCGCCCGCACACCCTCGATCGAGGTCACGCTGATGATGCTGCCACCGGTTCCGCTCTCCACCATCGTGCGGGCCACGCGCTGGGTACACAGCATCACGTGCTTGAGGTTGGCCCGGTACAGCGCGTCCCAGCCGTTCTCAGAGGTCTCGAGAATCGGCGAGGAGAAGACTCCCCCGGCATTGTTCACCAGGATTCGTACCGGTCCGAGTTCCGCCGTCGTGCGGGCAAGGGCGGCATCGACCTCGCCTGAGTCACGGACGTCGGTGGTGAGGCCGAGCCCACCCACCTCCTTCGCGGCCGACATCGCCGTCTCGGCATCACGTTCCCAAATGGCCACCGAGGCCCCGAAGGCGGCGAGAGCACGGGCGATCCCCCTGCCGATCCCCGCTCCGCCGCCGGTCACGACGGCTACCTGGTCAGTGAGCAGCACTGATGAGGGCTCCATGGACACGACATCACCCGCCTTATAATTTCGGAAGGAACAGCACCGACACATCCGCCGTACAGGCCGAGACTAGGAGTTCCATGCCCAGGATAGAACCGATCCCCTTGGAGGAGCTCGCCGACGAACCACGACGGATCATCGAAGAGGGTGTGTCGGACGGCACCTATGCTACCCCGGTCCCGCTTCAGATCTTCGCCTACAAGACGGCGCAGATCCTGATGACCAATGCGGCGCGAGCAGTCATGGGAAAACAGAGCCTTCTCGGAGGACGGATCGTCGAGCTGATCCGGATCCGCAGCGCCCAGCTGGGTGAGTGCCAGCCCTGCATGCAGTCCCGGAAGCACGAATCGATCACGGACGAGGACGTGGCATGCCTGGTTGCTCCGGGTGCCTCGCAGCTCACCGAGCAGGAGCGCTTGGCCGTCGAGTTTCTCGACTTGCTCTCTGCCGATCACCATGCCATCGACGATGACGTGTACCGGAGACTCGGAAAGGTATTCACCGCTGCCCAGATCGTCGAGCTCGGTTTCACCTGTGCCAGCACGATGGGCCTCCACCGCTTTATCCATACCCTCGATGTCTTCGGTACGAGCCCTCCTGCCATCGCCTACAGCCATGAGCAGATCGACTCCGCATACTCGGATGTCGCGGAGCAAACGCCGGCATGAGTGAGACCATCTTCGTCACCGGCGCGACCGGACTGGCCGGAGCCAACATCTGCAAGCTCCTGGTCGAGCGGGGTAACAGAGTCAGAGCATTGGCTCGCGCCTCAGCTGACGTCGAACCGCTCCTTGCCATGGGGGTCGAGATCGGGAGAGGCGACATCACCGATGCCGACGACGTCCGCCGCGTTGCCACCGGCTCAGATGCAGCCGTTCACTGCGCCGCGCTGCTGGGCGGCGCCAGCCAGAACCTGCCTGACTTCGAGGCCGTGAACGTCCAAGGCACCAAGAACGTCCTCGATACCGCCGAGGCGCTCGGCATGCGTCGGGTCGTCGCGGTCAGCACCGGCACATTCTTCGACACGGCCGGTGGTCTCGAGCGCGAGGACGCCCCGGTGATGAAAGAGCCGAGCCAGGATCCTTACACGCTGACCAAAATGGCGGCATTCCAAGATGCCATGGCCCGCGCCGCCGCCGGTCAAGACGTCGTCACGACCCACCCAGGCGCCATCTTCGGGCCGTCTCCGGTGGCGAGCAATGCCCTTGGTCGGACCAGCTTCAATCGGGTTCTGCTCTCTGCCCTTCGTCACCGCATCGAGCGATACCTGACCTTCCCCGTAAGCTGGGTCTTTGCCGACGACATCGCGCGAGGATGCATTCTCGCTCTCGATCGCGGCGTGTCGGGAGAGCGTTACATGCTCGACGGTCGTCCCGAGGACGTCGTCAGCACAGCCGAAGCCTGTAACCGGATCTGTGCTCTGGCAGGCGTCGACCACCGGGTCGAGGACGTTGCACCATCGGACGACCCCGAGCTACTAGCCGTCTTCGGACCGACCCTGATGGCAATCGCCTTCAAGCTGGCATCGACTTCGATGCCGCGCCGCGATTTGGCCGAGTCCAAGACCCACAAGAGACTGGGCTACGACCCCATCGGCCTCGACGAAGGCCTCCGCCGCACTGCCGACTGGCTCATCGAGATCGGGAGCGTCAACGCAACCAATCGTTGAAGTTCTGTCGGGATGACACATGGACCAGTAAGGCCATATATTCGATCCTCCCGACTGGCAGCCTTGCTCAAATGGGGCGAGGACGACGTCGGATTCAGCGGGAGCCACCCTCGGGCTGCCACGGCTAGGTGATCAAGAACATCGAGCAGCCTTCTACGAGTTCAGGTGGCGGTGGCGTCGTCATCCGCGAATCGATGACAATCCTAGAAGTTCTCCTCCTTCACGCTGGTGATCACGCCCGAGACGCCCAGGGCGGGATCGGGGGTGTACGTGGCGACACTGGGTGCGGTCCGAATGAGTTGAGCATCATTCGCCTTTCCGAGCGTGACCGTCAGAGTGTTCAATCCGTCCCAGTGGATCGTTGAACATGCAATTGTCTTGCCGCTCGCGCACCCCAGTGAATTCCCCCCGAAGGAAGCGTTGCCGGTGAAGTATCCACTTTGGCCCAAGTCGATGATCCCGAAGTGAAAGCCCCTGGTGCAGTCACCCGCGTCGGTCACGGTTACGGTGTCGTCGCCCGACGTTGATTGTGTTCCCGTAACAATCACGTTGGGGTCGACGAGATCGGGATACGACGTGGCGCTCCAGGAGGCGCAGAAGGCACTGGGCGAAGGCGCGGGTAAGAAGGTCACGATGATCTTGTCCCCCGATTGGGCGTGTCCTGCCCTGGTCCCGCCGTTGATGATGCTCAGCGCGGGAGCGATCGGCGACACCTCGGGTGAGGGGGTCGACGGGGAGCTCGTGCCCACGGCGTTGGTGGCAGCCACCGTGAAGGAGTAGGCGGTGTCATTGGTGAGCCCGACTATGACTTGCGACGTGGCCGACGATGAAAACGCAGTCAGGGCCTGGATCACACCACCCACGTAGGTCGTCACGACGTAGGCGGTGATGGGGCTGCCACCGTCATCTGGCGTGACCCACGACACGGTGACTTGGCCGTTCCCCGGGATGGCACTCACCCCTGTCGGTGCCGACGGTGCCGTGGCCTGGGTTCCGGTGAGCGTGGTCGATCCGCCCCCGTCCGAGCTGCCGGTACCGCCGGGGCCGGCAACCGTGGACGTCGTGGAGGTCGGCGGTGACCCCGGCTTGCTGCCCGAGCCCGGGGGCGTCTCGGCGTGTCCGCCGGGTGAGCGCTGCGTCTCGTTCGTCGAGGGAGCGGGGCCCGGCACTGTCGGCGCGGTATCGACCGGGAGCGCCACTTGACCGGATTGAGACCCGGCAGTGGCGTGCGACGTGGCCTTCAATGCCCCGGCCGTGACCGCTCCCGTCACCACAAGGGAGGCCGCTCCCACGCGACCGAGCGTCGCCACCGTCTGAACACCCTGGGGGATGACGCCGACAAAGGGCAGGGAACCGAGCCACGCGAGGGGCCCGGCCACGGGTCGGAGGCGCCCGATGGACACGTCGAGGAAGGCGCGCACCACCTTCGGGTCGAACTGCGAGCCGGCGCAGGCGGCGAGTTCAGCTCGTGCCGCCTTGGGGCTCATCGCCGTCTTGTAGCTGCGGGCGGTGGTCATGGTGTCGAATGAATCGGCGACAGCGACGATACGGCCGCCGAGCGAGATCTGTTCGCCTTTGAGTCCATAGGGATATCCCGCGCCGTCGTATCTTTCGTGGTGCTCGGCGATGGTGTTTGCCCACTCCCCCAGCCATCCCGCCAACGGAGCGGTCAGCCGGGCCCCTTCGAGAGGGTGGTTCTTGATGATCTCCCACTCGTAGTGGTCGAGCTTGCCGGGCTTGTTCAGCGTGAGGGGGTGAACGGCGAGCTTCCCGATGTCATGGAGGAGGGCCGACCATCGCAGGCGGTCCCGGTCATCGGAGGGCAGGTCGAGTTGCTCCGCGATGAGGTCGGTCAAGACGCGTACTCGTTCGCCGTGGCCGCGAGTGAACCGATCGTGGGCATTGAGCGCCCCTGCCAGGGCGAGGATCTTCTCAGCCGCCACGACGGGCTCGTCTTCGACCCCCTGGGTCCGGGCCTCCTCAACACGCCGCGCCAGGTTCCGCGTGCTACCCGACTTACGGACCACCGCCAAGCGCTTGGGGGCTCGGTCGGGGAAGACCATGGTCATCTTCAACAACACCGCCAGCGGCAGCGCCCGACGAGCAAGACGATCGGTCGCCAGCATCACCGCCGTCGGCACGACCAGTACCGTTGCCCACCACCCTGCCAACCAGGGTGCCGTCCGAGGCCTGGGAAGGAGGTGCGCAGTGACCGTGGCCGCCACGATGGACAACGTGATGGGGAGAACGAAGACCGCCCCGCTCACCAGCCCCGACAGCACCGGTCGACCGTGCCACCGGTCGTCGGCGCTATCCCCCTTGGGCTTCTTGCGGGTCATCACCATTCTGAACGTCCCCAGGTCGCCAATGTGCGGTTACGAGTCGGTCGACGTGAGGGAGTTGAGTTCGGCTTGTGCTTCTTGGCGCTGAGCCCGCAGCGCTGCGATCTCAGCGTCGATCCGCTTCAGGGCCAGTTGGAGTTCCGCAACCCTCTTTGTCTCTGGGCGCGACAGCTGCCTGATCATGGGCCATTCCCCTTTGTCGAGCCGCTTGAACGGGCGCATGGAACTCAGGTATCGGCAAATGGGGACGCCAGCCTGAGCATCAACCGGGGTCCGTCAACAGCTCGAAAGCCCTGGTCGAAGGACTCGATGGCACAGAAAATGCCCGGAGGCCACCTGCCTGGCAGGTCGAGGGGTGAACTGTGGCGACAGCACCAGCGGGCTTCCCTCGCCAGGTCCATCATCCCGCCCATGCCTCGAGGGGACCCGACGAGCCCTCTATGCGGTCGATCGAACCGTCTGACGTTTGATCAGAACCGATGGGCTCCGATGCGCTGTACAACTAGGAGATGCGGGTCGAGATCCATGTCCGGCCGAGTTCTTCGGCCACGGCGGTTGGCGGAGAATACGACGGTGTTCTCGTCGTGCGTGTCATCGAGCCTGCCGACTCCGGCAGGGCGACGGAGGCCGCGCTGCGTGCGGTCGCCAAGGCAGTCGCAGTCCCCCATCGATCGGTAAGCCTCGTGAGAGGATCCACCAGTCGGCGGAAGTTGATCGAGATCGAGGTGAGCCAGCAAGAAGCTCGGTCGGTCAACACGGCGTTACAGCGCCTACGCGGCCACAGCAGTGGGTGATGCAACCCGAACGCCCATTCGACGCAGGGTCTACCCGAGCATCGAATGTGCTCACCCCTGGACCTACGCGTGCCCGAGCCCGAGACCGACCTACCTCCGTCCGAAAGAGGGACCTCGTCGTCGTCCATCGGCCATCGTGCCACGTCGTCCGTGTCCCCGGCGTTCCGACGAGGACTGCTCCGAGCTACGCCACACCCATGTCCACGGCTCTCGACACACCTAGGACGACACCCTTCTCCCGGACCGGCACAACCGGGATCACGGGCGCGATTCGCGCCACAGACGTGCCTTGCTTCGCCACTTGGATCGGATCTACAAGACGGCGATCGGGTTTACCGGTGAAGCCGTTCCCCGATTCAGCACCAGCGGTGCGACCACGAAGAGGAAGGTCCAATGGCCTCTACCGGCGCACGCGAGGGACAACTCGTCGAGGTCGAGATTGTCCAGAAGATGCACACCCATGGCGACAATGGCCACCGTGTGAATCGGCATGGGCACGTTGCCGATGCGGGAGGGCCAGACATCGGAGATTCCGTCACTGGCCAGCACGGCTATCTCGCGCTCGTACAACCAGGCCAGACACGAAGCATCCAGCCCAGCCATGCCCTCAGTCGGGGTCCAAGGGCCGTGCAACTCTCGCCACCGCCAGCGTCCCGTTCGTACAAGGAGTGCATCTCCGCGCTGCACCAGGACCCCCACATCTTTTTCCGCGGTTTCGAGGTCCTCGGGGAAGATGGGTTCGCCCGGTGCCAGTGCTTCAACACCGCGTACAGAGGGGATGTCCAGCAACACCCCCCGGGTGATGACTCCGGATCGGAGATGATGGATTCCGAGCTTGCCCGCCCCGTGAGCCGTAACCGTCTCCGCCGAATACCCGTTGTACATCTTGCCTTCGTGGAAGATGTGGCAGAGGGCGTCGATGTGACTCGTTGCGTATCCATGCGAGGCAAGGGCGAAGTAGTCCGCCCCATAGCCTTCGGTGGCGGTGCCGGTCATGTGGTGAACGACTGGGTTGAGGTTGTCCGGCCCGGGGTCCGTCGGAAGGGGGCGAGCGCAAGACACCGTCTGCCCAGACCGCACGGCCGATACCGCTGCCGTGGTCACCTCCGGCGTGACGAAGTTGAGGGTACCGAGCTGATCGTCGGGTCCCCATCGACCCCAGTTGGAGAGTCGATCGTGGAGATCCAGGACTTCGTCTGTGCTCCAACGGCTCGCGGGCCATCTGACCAGAGTAACGGGACCTCGCTTGGTCTAGAGGCCCCCCGCACATCACCCCTGGAACCTCGAACCCCCTGCACCTAACATCATCCCGAGTTGGCGTTACTGGGCCGAGGCGGAGGTGCTCCAGCATGAGTGACGTGTCCCAGGGACCCGGATGGTGGAGGGCATCAGACGGGAAGTGGTACGCCCCTGAGCAGCATCCCAACTACACACCGCCACCTCCCCCACCCCCATCTCCACCGCCGACCCCGCCGCCACAATCTGCCCCGTTTGGGGCCCCGAACCCTGCTCACAACGAACCGTCGCTGGGAGTCACCCCTGCACCGCCACCGCTTCCCGAATACGGATATGGGCAGCCCGGCGCTGTACCGCCAGGCATGTACTTCGATCAAGCGAGCGGGCTCATGCTTCCCAATGGCGTTCAGTTGGCGAGTGTCGGCAGACGGATCGGCGCCTTCTTCCTGGCCATCCCATTGTCGATCGTCACCCTCGGCATCGGTTACGTCATCTGGGGCCTGATCGTCTGGGGTCGCGGCCAGACTCCGGCGCTCCAGGTGCTGGGGATGCGGTGCTGGAGGCCGGAGACCGCGCGTGGCGCCGGTTGGTGGTGGATGGCGCTGCGCGAGATCATCGGGAGCTTGGCTGAGGGCATCCTGAGCGTGATCAGCCAGCTCATATCGTTCATTCTCATGGTCACGAGCAAGGACCGTAGGTGCCTCCATGACATCATCGCCGGAACGGTGGTGCTCCATGATCCGAACAAGGTCCTTGTGAGCTGACGGCTATTTCGGTGCGGCCGCGAACGTGTTCGGAGACACTTAGGATCGGGTTCGAGACGCACGTTCGTGGACACCTCGGCTTCGTGAATCCCCGCGCGCGCCTCTTGGTTCGTCGAGTGCTCGGAGCCCTTAGCCTCCTCGGGCTTGAGGCTGGAGTCCCCGCCCGATGAGGGGGACAGAAATAGAAACCGATTACCTCGTCGTTGGCGCGGGGGCACTGGGGATGGGCTTCGTCGATACCCTGATCGAGAACTCAGATGCCGATGTCGTGATGATCGATCGGCGGCATCGGCCGGGCGGCCACTGGCTCGACTCCTACCCATTCGTCCAACTGCACCAACCGTCCATGAATTACGGCGTGAACTCGACCCCACTCGGACAGGATCGAGTCGAGTCCGACGGCAGAGACGCAGGATTCTACGAGCGAGCCAGTGGAGCAGATATCTGCAGCTACTACGACGAGATCATGCGCCACCGGTTGTTGGCGTCGGGCCGGGTGCGTTTCTTCCCCATGTGTGACTACATCGGGGACAGGCGATTCCGATCGCGATTGACCGGCATGGAGACCGGGGTGTCGGTGCGACGTGCTGTCGTCGACGCCACCTATATGGCGTCGCACGTTCCGGCCACTGACCTGCCACCTTTCGAAGTTTCCGACGGGGCCACGTGCGTCCCGGTCGGCACACTCACGAGCGTCACGAAGCCCCCCGCCGGCTACGTGATCATCGGCGGAGGCAAGACCGCCATGGACGCCGGGTGCTGGTTGCTCGATCAAGGTGCTTCGCCCCACGACATCACGTGGATTCGTCCTCGCGACTCGTGGATCCTGAACCGCGCCTTCTTCCAGCCCGGTGATGGTGTCCTCCCTACGTTCCATGGAGTCGTTCTTGAGCTGGAGGCGGTCGCCGAGTGCGACTCGCTCGAGCAGGTCTTCGAGCAACTCGAGGAACACCAGGTGATGTTGCGTATCGACCGCTCCATCCAGCCGTCAATGCTGAAAGGTGCCACGGCCAGTCTCGGAGAGCTCGACCAGCTGCGACGCATCGAGAACGTGGTCAGACTCGGACATGTTGAGCGAATCGACCTCGAAGAGATCACGCTCGAACAGGGGTCGATCGCAACCAGTCCTGAGCACTTGCATATCCACTGCGCCTCGGCCGGACTGAGCGACAATCCACCCAAGCCGATCTTCGCCGACGGCTCAATCGTCCTTCAACCGGTCACGCGCGTCAGCCTCAGCCTCTCGGCGGGGTTGATCGCATTGGTCGAGGCGTCAGAACGGTCGACGACCGAGAAGAACCGGCTCTGCCGACCGAACCCGTGGCCCCACACGCCGTTCGACTGGATACGACACATCTTGACGGGCATCGGGACCGAGATCGAGTGGCAGAGTGCTCCCGATGTGATGGCGTGGGTGGAGACCTCGCGCCTCAATCTCGTGAAGGGTCTGGATCAGGACCCCGACAGGTCCGCGGTGGCAGACGTACGGAGGCGGTTCTTGACGGCCCTGTTTCCAGCCCTGGCCAAGCTCTATGAGCTCGCGTCGCACGCCACACCCGTCGAGCTGGCGCGGATGCTCGACCCGGTGGCGTGACCGACCACAAGACGTCCAATCTTGCGTGCCAATGGACCTGCCCGCGAGGCCCCCTGCTTCTATCATCGGGTGCTAACCCGAACGGCATGCGCGGGAATCAGCGCGTCCGGGGTGTTGACCTGGAGCCAACGCCTGGGGGGTAGACAGACGAACATGGCATTGGTGGTCGAGATCCAAGCAAACCCGGCCCAGTAGTTGCGATACATCGCCATCTGAAACCTGACCCCTCTGCGTCGCTCCGACTGAGAGGCCATGTCACTCACCAGCCAGGGAAGCCGACGTAATCTCAGTCATGGCTCAGACGAAGCACGCCCTGTGCGGCGTGGATTCGGGTATCGGGTTCAAGGGCCGGGGCGCTCACGAGCTGAGGGTGTTCCACCCGGAACGGTCATCATAGGTTGGTGACTTTCGCCATCCGGACTGCCGTTGCTTCTGACGTGGAAGCCTTGCGCGGGTTGTTCGGAGAGCGTCGCTGTCAAATGAGGGAGATCGGCTTCATCTGTTGTCACATCCGGAGTCGCTGGTGTTCTCTGACGACGCCGTTCGACAGGGGCGCACGCGGGTGGCGGTCGAATCCGAAGGTGACATCGTGGGGTTCGCCTCCTGGGTGGTCAACGACAACGCCATCGAGTTGGAGGACCTGTTCGTGGAACCACAGTGGATGAGACGGGGGGTTGGACGGGCGTTGGTCCTCGACGCCGTGGCCATTGCGAGAACGCGGTCATTCGACACTCTTGAAGTAACCGCAAACCCTCATGCGCAAGAGTTCTACGAGGATGTGGGATTCGTCGTCGATTATGCAGTGGAAACGGACTTCTACCCGGGTCAACGAATGCACAGAGACGTTCGCTGAGATCGACAGGCAATCGACCGTCTGGCGCGGGCGGAGCATTGCGGTGCGCGACGAACCCTGGGTTCTCGTGGTGGCTCGACCGGGCATCCGATCGAATCGCCTCTCGCTGCTCCCAGCCGATCCAGAATCTCCTGGTGCTGCTGGGCCACCAATCGTGGGTCTATCTCGCACCTCCCTCGTCGGCTATATCCTGCCGAGGTGTGCAACGACCGTCTGAGATCAGATCACACTCCTTTCGGGACCATTGGAAGAGATCGCGCCGCCCCGCTGCCCGCTGCCCAATTCCGAACTCATTTGAACTGGTGGCGCTTGATCACCTCAAGGGTATCTTCGAGTAGTGATCGGTTAACTCGAATTAGGTTCGCGACGATGCCCAGTGTCACGGAGACGAACGACGCATTGAGCAGCACCGCCCCGATCACGAGCGATTGCAAGTGATGCGCACCGTTAGGGTTCTTGACAGTGAGCACCAAGTACAGATAGTGAACAAACGGTATCAACCCCAGGACGAAGAAGACCCCCCCGATGCTGAGAAAGACCGTATATGGCTTGTACATCGTGAAGCTATTAAGCATCGCGACCGTGCTCTTCCGGACGTGCTCCCACGAAGACTTGAACAGTCGTGACTCACGTGTCTTTGGATTTGTCTCTATGGTGATGGTGGCTAGAGCGAGTCGCTTGTTCGCTGCTTGAATAGTGGTCTCTGCGGCGAAGTTGAAGCGCCCGATCAAGTTCAGTTTGATAGCCGCCTCTTTCGAGTAGGCGCGAAAGCCACTGGTCCCGTCCGGCAGATCCGTTCCCGCCGCCAAATTCATCACTCCAGTCCCCACCCTTTGCAGGACCTTCTTTGTGGGAGAGAAATGCTCGATGTTTTGAACCTGTCGGTCCGCAATTACGGTGTCGGCCTGCCCTTCGAGAATCGGACGAATCAGATCCGGGATGCGTTCTTGAGGATATTGGTTGTCTCCGTCAGTGAGAACCAAGATGTCGGCACCCAACTCTAAGGCCCGTTGTATGCCGTCGCGCAATGAGTGCGCGAGGCCACGGTTTCGTGGATGATGGACAAACTCTGTTACGCCGAGGTCTCTTGCTACCTCGACGGTCTTGTCTGTGCAACCATCGTCTATGACGAGGACCTCGATCCTGTCGACGCCCTCAATCTCCTCGGGGATGGTTCTCAGGACCAAAGGAAGAGTCGTCTCTTCATTGAGACATGGGATCATAATCACGAGCTTCATCCTGTTCAGGATATCCCATAGCGGATCCACCGAGACCACGAAAGAGCACCCGACTCGTGTTTGAATCTGAAGTCCTTGACAACCCATCCAGGCAGAGAGGTAGCTCGACCGGGGGACAGCGCCAGACCCACACGATGGTTCTCACAGCTCGGGCGCGGACACTGTGGTGGCTGCGAGGCATGCAATCCACGAGAAGCTCCCATGACCACTTCCTTCGGTCTACTTTGGCGTGAAGATCGTCGAACAAGTCATTCCTCCATTGTTCACGTCTACAGCGCCCTGCACTGTGTAGCCCAATGATTGGTGACCGATATTGAAGGTGATCGACGCTGAGCCGCTTCCGTCGGTTATTCCCCGAAATCGCTTCCTGTCCTTGTCGCGTGGTTCTATGGACCGCTATCTGAGCATCAGGAACGTTCGACGGCACGTGTACGGTCTCGCCATCACTGCCGCCATTCGGCGAGCCACAGCCGGAGACAAAACTCACCACTGCCCTATCGATCTGGAGATGACCGACGAGGAGAGTCGACGCGTGGGCGGAACGCTTCGTTGATGCGGTCGTAGGAGACCGCCATGCAAGAATGTGATCCAAGATGGGCGCTCGCCCGGCAGCCGCACTCAGCTTGGATCGGAGTTTAGCGATGCTCACGCCGATCTGGCTCCCACCGCATTCCCCACGTGGCCAGCCCCACGAGGCGTGGCAGTCGAGTCGTCACGCACGAGTTGGGTCCTCGCAGAATCGCTTCAGGCGAGCCATCGAAGACGAGACGTTCGCCTGAGTGAGTCGCACCGCCAACCACTGCAACCCCGGGACCCGCGAGCGAACATCGTCGTCAGTCACGAGGGTCGTGCCACCTATCGAGGTGGGGAGCAGACGGTATTCCTCTTCGACGCGCACGAAAGCGATGTCAATGGTGGCCGCCATTCGCCGGGTGTCCTCAATTACTCGGACGCGGTCATGGAGAGTAAGCCGCAGCGGCCCGAATGCACTTTGCCAGCGCGCATGCTGTCCGACCTGCGGGTAGTCAATGGGTACCCGGAGCGCGACCACGCCGTCCCAGATGCACACCTCGTCCGGGCTCGTCAACGCCCGCCACACCTTCTCGACTGGCGCCGAGATCTCGGTCACCACGCTGACGCGCACGTGTTCAGGCTACCGAATCGGTGGAAATGCTCGTCTCTGTACGAGCCCGCCAGAGGCCATGGCGAGATCGAGGGCCCACTGACAATCTGCCTTTTTGCGCCAGGTGGAGTTCAGAGCCCACGCGGTGGTGGCTTGGGGCGTTCGACGTCGTGGAAAGGAGTGACGGGGACCTGCGGCTGACTGGCGTATGTCGGGCCAGTTCGTGAAGGAGAGATCGGAAAGCGGACGGTGGGTGCTGAGGTTATGGGCGGATTTCGTCAGTATTGATGAGGTCGATGCCCAGCGGTCTGAAGCATGGTGGAGGTGGCAGGCATGACTGCTCTGAAATCAGCCCCGGGGGACGCGAGGCGACTGGCGCCATGCGTTGAGAATGAAAGCAGTGACAATGCGCCGCTTGCACGCCAAAGCCTTACGAATCGCGCTGACAGGGTTCGCCGCTCTGTCCTTCGGCATCGCCATCGTTATCGCATCATTGGTGCAAGGATCCGGGGCACCCGCCTTTGCCGATTCCTCACCCTACGAGCTGTACTGCCCGGGCACCCCTGTCGGCAACATCGTGCTGAACGGAGTCGTCACGACCGGCATCATCACACCAGCCTCTCCGGCCGTGGGCCAACAGTTCAACCTGACCAACTATCAGTCCGTTGTGGCACTGCCTTCCTCCATCGTTTCAGCGGCTGCTGCCCTCGGGAACTCCGCCATTACGGGCACCGCCAATCTCAAGGTTGACGCCACCGGCGCAACCCCGGCCTCGGTCGCCGCCCCTCCTATCACCATCGACGCACCGATCCCGAGCCCGGTGCCCACGACAGGCCTCGCCCTGAACCTCCCCTCGACGCCAGGGACCGTCGGTCCCTTCACGGCATCGGGCGGTGCCATCACCGTCACCGTGGACCCGGCCATCTCGCTGGGGTTGGTCGTGTCGGGCAGCACTCTCAACCTGACGTGCACCCCGTACCCCAACAACTCCGAGACGACCGGGATTGTCGCGTCGGCGCCAACGGCGGCAAAGGCCTCGCCAGTCATCGCCACAGCTACGGCGGGAACGGGTACCACGACAACGTCTTCAGGCTCTACCAGCTCGACCCCGACGACGACACCCTCGACCGCGCTCACGGGTGCCTATGAGTTGTACTGCCCAAGTACCCCGGTGGGCAACGTCGTGCTCAACGATGCAGTGACCTCGGCCACGCTGTCGCCGACGGCTCCAGCCACGGGGCAGTCCTTCAGCATCACGGGTTATCAGACGATGGTGAACCTCCCCGAGTCCCTGGCTAGCGCGGCGGCGTCCTTGCAGCCCAACCTCGAAGGCTCGGCCACTGCCCAGATCGACGCCAGCGGGGCCGTCCCTGCCACCACGCCCCAGGGCCCCCTCGACTTCAACGTTCCCATTCCGAGTCCCGTGCCTGCGGACGGTGTGACCCTGTCGCTGCCATCCACGGCGGCGACGGTGAGCGGATTCACGGCGACAAGCAACCAGGTCACCATTCAGGAGGACTCGGCTGCCAGCCTGACGCTCACGGTGTCGGGCGCCCCCCTGTCGCTGACCTGCACGGCGTATCCCAACGACACAATCACGCCTTCGGGCATCACCACCACGACGCCCAGCGCCAGCCCCATCGCCCCCGTGATCGCGGTGGGTAGCGGCGGGTCGACGACGACCACCGTCGCCCCTGTCACTACGACCACGGGCCCGAGTGCGACAACCACCACCGCGTCGATTACTACGACTACCGGTTCGGGCTCATCCACCACGCTCGCATCGGCCACGACGACAACATCGGCCAGTACGACCACGATGGCGAGCTCCACCACGACCACCTCCGCCGTTACGGCAAGTACCAAGCCGCCGAATACCTCGGGCACCAGCGGGACTACTTCTCCCCCAAGCCGCACTGTTACAGCTCCATCTGGATCACTTGCATTCACTGGCTCGGGGCCAGGCCTCAAGACGATGACTCTTATTGGTGCAGGCGTGGCTCTGCTCGGGCTCGTGTTGCTGGTCCTCGTCGATATTCCGCGCCGGGTGCTGCGGCAACTTGCCTACGTGAGTCCCGCGCGCTGGAAGCACCGAGCATCTGGCGGCGCGCGAACCATGGCTAACGCGGTCGGCCGAGAGGCTGCACACAGGATCACCTGGCTGCTGGGCCGCTGATCTCAGTGCGTCACCGGGGCCGCACTCTGGGCCCCGAATTCAGGTTGCACGACCGGTCCGTCGTGGGCACCCGAGCCGTCTCGGGGCATCCTTTGCAGATCCGGTAGTGCTAGCACGCGCATTTCCCACCGGCTGGCCACCTTGGAACCAGGCTCGAGGTGAGCCACACTGCCCAGAACCGGTGATCCGACAGAGCGGGCATGGGAACAGGGGCTGTAAGGTGCTTGGGAGTTCCGGGCCGTGACGGAACAAGCGTAACCCGTACAGGAGGTTTGCGAGATGCGGAAGGTGTTCTTGACAAGCGCGGCTGTGATGGCCCTCGGGATGGCGGCGGGGATGACAGGCTGCAGCAGTTCCCCGAGTGCGGCTTCAACAGCTGCGGCCCGAAAAACAGCCTTCTGCGGAGGGAACATCAAGATCGACAAAGCCAGCGGCAACGTCGACTCAGCTGCTGGGTTCTTAACCGTGCTCAAGGACCACAAGTCGGCCCTCTCTGCCATGGAGAAGAATCTGCCCTCTGGCACGCTCGGTACCGAGGCACGGGAGGAAATTGCCGCCGCCCGGGCGGCTGTTGCCTCGGGGAACGCCAATGACCTCAACAACGCTCCCTCATCGTCGGGGGGGGATATCGACACATACTGCGGGGTCGACGGAAATGGCGATCCTCTGCCTGCGTACTTCGCCACTGGCAAGGGGAGCAGCTTCTGCACAACCTTCATCCCCATCTATGATGCGGTCGGCAACGCCACGTCTGCTAGTGGGGTCCTCGCCGCTCTCGAGGCCAACAAGACGCAGATAACCGAGCTCGCGACCGAAGTCTCAGGGTTGCCCAGCTCAATCAAAGGCAAGGCGAGTGCAACTGTGAGCAAGGCTCAGACCGCCATAGCAGAGAACAGCGCCGCTTCATTGAAAGGGAACGGCAACGGACCAGCGGCAGCCGTCGCGCTCTATTGCGGGCAGAACCAGTAGCAGATTGATGCACGCGCGGGGAGAAAGTACCCCGGTCGAGCGTCAGCCTGGTTGTCCGACTTCACCCAAGCAGGATCGCATTGCGACGGCTGCTCTCCGCGATCTGCACGCCACCGAGGATCGCGATCGGGCGCTCGCCGACGATCTCGGGAACCGGCACGCGTTCCAAGGTGATTGAGGACCTGTTCAGAGCGATGCATGGCTTGCTGATTCTTCTCAGGCACTCGGAAGAACTTCGGACTCACGAGCAGCTCAAAGAGGCCGGCATCGAATCCGTCCGCTATTCGAACCCTCCACCGTGGGTGTTCAATCACGGTCGGCACCATCACCACCATGGGGGATAACGTCAAGCACTAGGCCGTCACATCAAGGCCGGAGCCAGCCTTCGTGACGAGCAGGATGCCGCTGGTCCTGTCGACCAGGACCACAAGGCGATACGAACGGGCTCGGCACAACCTGGACCGACACCCTACGTTTGCGCTGGCTGGGCTGGTGACATCGCAACGGGAGCACCTGCTGAGGCGGGCATCCCCCGCTCCCCACCGGCTGGGCCAGAGAATCTCTGGCATGAACGGGACGGTCACGCATACCGACGGGACCACAGCTCCGGCCATCGTCGAGGATGTCCAAGGGCGCTGCCAGGGAAGCGAGTTCTTCTGGCTAGACCTGGACGGCCTCGACGACGAAGCGACCGACCTCCTTCTGCATGGCTTTCGGTTCCACCCCCTCGCCGTTGAAGACGCTGAGCACTTCGGCCAGCGACCCAAGCTCGACACTTACGACGGGTTCACCTACCTGGTGGTCCATGGCGCACAAGCAACATACCCGTCCACCACTATTGAGGTTCACCTCTTCTATTCGCCTGGGAGGCTGGTGACTGTCCATCACGGCCAATGCGCTTTGATAGACGAAGCACGCTCCCGGTTCTCACGGCATCGCACCGATGAGGTGTCCCCGCCTGAAGTCCGTGCCCTCTATGTCGTCGTCGACACCTTGATCGACAGCTTCTTCCCGGTGTTGGCGAACTTCGACGACCGCATCGACGACATCGAAGACGCCATCTTGAAGGAGCCCACAGAAGAGCAACTTGGTGAACTGTTCGACATGAAGCGGACTCTGGTGTCCCTACGCAAGGTGGTCACCCCGCAGCGAGACCTGTTCGCCAGCCTGCTTTCCGGGGTCGCCACGCTGCCCGGGATGACCCCTGAGGACGAGCGCTACTTCCGAGACCTCTACGACCACCTCATCCGCATCAGCGACCTTGTCGACTCGTACCGGGACCTGCTGAGTGGGGCCATGGACACCCACATCTCGACGGTGTCCAACCGGCTCAACGTCGTCATGAAGCAACTCGCCATCATTGCGACCGTGTTCCTGCCGCTCAGCTTCCTTACGGGATTCTTCGGTCAGAACTTCAGCCTCCTCGTGAACCATCTTCTAGTGAGGTCGTGGACCTTCTGGGTGTTCGGTATCGGCCTGGAGCTTGTTGCGGTCATTGGTCTCATGGTCCTCTTCCGACGAAGGGGATGGCTGGGTGGCCCCACGGCCTGAGTATCCAGCACGTCGTCGGACACGAGCGAGCGAGCTTGAGGGATGTGCAGGATGCTGTCGGTCACGCCGACCTGAGGACAACACGGCTGTATGACAGGCCGCGTCCCCAACTTGGACCGGCCCCCGACCTACGCGCTGGCAGGGCTCATTACGCCAAAGTCCCTCGTATCCACAACGTCCACACACTTCTCCACAGCGGGATTCCACCCACGAGAAATCACGCATGGAAGAAGGGGGGGTGTGAGGAGAAAGGTGAGTGGGTTAGCAGATGGGCGATTCGAGGTCCCAACACTTCGGGAGAGGGGGGTCGATGTCTGTCCTCGGCATGGTTTTCGACCTGTGGAGCCGTCTGGGCGAGCGCGTGCTTGACGCCCTCACCCGGTCGGATGTCGTTCGCCTACCCCTCGATGCAGATGCAGGCTGATTCGGCCCCGGGTTCCTCGCACGGACACCCACGCGTTCGATGACGGGCAAACACTCGAAGGAGTATCCGTACGAAATCCCCGAAGATGGGTTACGACAGCTTCACGCCAGGGGACCCGGCCACGTTCTGGTGGCCCAACCGACCGGCTCCGGGGAATGGGGTGTCTACGTCACCGCTTCTGAGATGGTAGCTAACGACGCAAGGGTGTTGGCCACCTACAGCGACGTCGCGGGCGATAGAGACGGGTAATGCAGCCACGTAACACGGAGCACTCGTACCTGGCTTCTAGGCCCGAAGGTCACGCTCCTTAGCTTGAACCCGAAGGGCTCTGGCGTTGAATGTCGGTCGAAGAACGAGCCTCCAGGTAAAGAGCGGCGGCGAGCACAGTAAAGGCTATCGCTGGTCCCAGCGCCCAGAGCGCCAGGACGCTGATGCCGTACAAGATGGCAGCGACGAGGGCGACGAGGATGACACCCACCCGATCTGAGGCCTCTTGCATTCGACCCTCCTACCTTCTGCAACGAGGAAGCCATTCACGCAGGAATAAGTACCACCAACAAGTACCGGAAGAAACGATAGTCACACAGTTCCTGCATCGTCATCCCAAGTCGTGGGTATGCCCCTAATGGCGCCCGTGAGGGGGACGGACGCTACGGGCGGGGAGAGGTCTCACGCCACAGACCTCCCCCGCCCTCTCATTGACCACATCGGCATGGCAGACGTCACGCTACGAAGAAATATGAGG
>Ga0116215_1000612_pt1 | contig 26683 bp, 28 predicted proteins | sample Sb_taG_7_FD_89698 | JGI IMG/M metagenome (GOLD analysis project Ga0116215, IMG submission 89698) | Peat soil microbial communities from Weissenstadt, Germany - Sb_50d_2_FS metaG | ecosystem: Environmental > Terrestrial > Soil > Wetlands > Peat | place: Germany: Weissenstadt | collected 2010-09-21
GGACTTCCACCGCATCTTCTCCTTCGTTCTTTCGACGGAACTTGAAGGTTGATGCGGTGGTCGCCTGCGGACGTGAACAAATCACTCACCTGGGTGCATTTGGCTCACCCACATCCCGTTCTCGTCATTACGCAGAGTGAGGACTCACCGACACCTACGCGACTATCGAAATGCCATGCTCTTCTGTCAGCGGCGGGTGTCAACCCTCTTTTGCCCAACTGGCATGGGCCCGCACTCGAGGACCCCGGGGGTCTACGTTCCTAGTGTCATTTCTAGCCATAGGTGATCTTCTCCGGTCACGACCCCCCACCCTCGGGGACCATCCGGATCACGCAGTTACACAGAATTTCTGACAGACCCGGACGTGAGCCTTCCAATCCTGTGCTTGCGAGCCGACCGTGTGAACCGGACCTGCACCGAACTACAGGGTCTGACTGCGACAGGCCTCTGACTGAGAAATGGGCTCCGCTAAGTCCTCATCCCCGATCGCCGGTTTTCGACGCCGATAGTCACAGCTCATCGCGGTGATGTTGAAAGAGAACCTCGGCCCAAGATTGGCATCCTGTGATGACGCACGCACTGATGTCGTTGACTCTTGCCGAATGGGCAGAAATACATGCGTGTAAGGGCCTTACGGGTGTCCCTGAGCCGGACGTCCTACCGTGCCTCTGGCCGGCGCAGGCCGTCACGATCCTTTCGCCATAAAATGTCCGTCATGCCAGCGGAAAGGGTTCGCCTCCGGATCGGCAATCTGGCCAAAGCCGTCCTCGTCAGCGGTCAGGCCTACCAGGACCCGAAGGACGCGTTGAACGAGTTCGTCTCCAATGCTGCCGACGAGTATGCAGAGGCGGAGCGGCGCGGTAAGCGCATCAAGGTGGTGCTCAGGCGCAAGAGCCGGTATCCGATGATCGCCGTCGACGACAGCGGTCGAGGCATGAGCCCCGATCGGTTGCGAGACGTGGCCCGCAACCTCTTCGAGTCGGCCAAGGTGGGGGACAACCGGACGCTGGGCGAGAAGGCGATCGGGATCCTGGCCTTTCAGCAGCTGGCATCCCGCTGTGACATCGTGTCGCGTGCTGCTGGGAGTGCAGAGACGTGGGTGCTGCGACTCGAGCGGGGCAAGGCCACCGCCGGTCTCGAGCACGAGCGGCGTCGTGCGCGCACAGAGCCAGGGACGACCGTCTACCTTTCGGACCTCGATCCAGACGCCCTCCGTGTGCTCACCCAGCGCAAGGTCGTCGACTACCTGCGCGCACGGCGTGGTCCGGCTCTGGCACGCGGAGACTACGAGATCGAGGTCATCGAGGGGCGCGTTTCGGAGCTCGTCCTCCCTGAGAAGCCGGACGGGGTACGACTGGCGATCCCTCCCCGGAGCACCCTGTGGGGACGTATCGAGTTCGCCCTCTACGTTGCGCCTGCGGACGGGAAACGTCGGCGGGTGGCCATCGTCGGTCGTGCGGGAACGAGCGTTCTTGACGACCTCGCCGATCTCGACGAATTCGCCGGACATCCCTGGAACAGCGACCAGGTGTCTGGCCAGGTCGTGTTCGAGGCTCTCCAGCAGACCGCTGGGCGTCGGGCCATCTTGCGCGATCGCGAGGCGTTTCCACTGTTCCTCGACTCGGTCAAGGCTGTCGAACAGGCGGTGGCGCAGACGGTCGACCGGGTGGCGAAGGAGGTGGACGCTCAGACGGCCGGGCGACTGTCTGATGTCATCCGAAGGATCTTCGGTCGCGTCCTGAAAGAGCTCGACGACCTGGACAATCCCATGCGGTCACCCAGCGGTTCAGAGGTCGGTGAGGGAGGCGTCTTCGAACTGGAGCGTGCCGTCTCGCACGGGCAGCGGCCCCCGGCGATCGTCCCTCCCGAGCCCGCCGCGCCCGGCGACCTCTGGCTGACGGCGATCGACCCGGTCGCACCGGAGGCGAGCACACCGTCGGCCAGGCCCGATCGGACTGGTTCCAGCCGGCTTCCCACCCTTGCACCGGACCCGGCCCCGGGTGAGGAGCGAAGCCGCTTCGACCCCGAGCGCGGCGTCGTCTTCTTCAACGACCTACACAGCGACTACCTGATGGTCAAAGGCTCCGAAACGGCTCTCCTCGACTACCTGTCGACGCTCGTTGCCAAGGAGTACGTCGTGTACAACAACCCTCGAGCCTCGTCCCGGGAGGTGGGAGAGGAACTCGTCAGGATGCTCATCCGGGTGAGACGCCATCTGCCGCGGCGCCGGTCGTGAGGTACGCCGTGCTGCCCGGCGCCTGTGGTATTTGTCAGGCGCAGCGCCTCGACCTGTGCTGACTCCTTCGCGACAACAACGACAAGGTCGACGCGATTGGCGTGGGACGACACCTTCCCGGTCGCCGGTAGCGATCAAAGTGTGAGGCCGTCACCTCGATCAAGCTGGTCGTCTCTCTCGAGTCTGGCGGTTGTGAGACCAAGGATGAGTCCGCGCCAGCGCTCGATTGTCTCCGTCAGCCGCTCGTACCCCTGGTCTGGCAATTCGAACTCGTCTCGTGGTAATCGGACGAAACGACCGAGCATTTCTCGGAACACCTGAGGATCGAATCCTCGGTCCTTGTCGAGGGCACGTCGGCAAAGGTATTCGAGACCGTAGCGGTCAGCCACGGCAGACAGATCCACGAAGTCTCGAGCCTCGGCTCTCCCGAAGACAGCCAGGATCTTGTCGACGGCAAGCTCCTCTCCGGCGAGGATCGGACCCAGTTCCCCTCGTTCGACCGGCAAGAGCCTGGCGTCGGCTCCGAGGTCGACTTCGGTCACCTCGTCGTGCTCCCTCACCTCAAGGCGGGAGAACCCCGTCCCTTCCCGAATTCGTGTGACGTCCAGGCCGGCCCCTTCAAGAGCGCGCTCGACGGCAGGCACCAATCGGTCGACATCCGCGGGAGCGGGACCGAAGAAATCGAGATCACGCGTCTGACGTTCGACGTCTCCTCGGGCGATAAGCGCCGCCCCTCCAGCTAGGGCAAACTGCTCTGCCTCCGGCAGTCCGCTGATGATCGTTGCGATTCGGCGCTGGAGAGGCGTCAGCACGCGATTTCAACATTGCGATGCTGCAGGATCCAGGCCGCCCACGCTTGACGGATGGATCGGGGCAAAACGAGCTCGTCCCACATGTCGATCAACTGATCGATTTCCACGTAGAAGCGAACGTCATCGGCGGTACCCTCGCGCAGTACCTGCTCGTACACGCGCACGCGATCCTGGCGAAGGTCGAGGTCATAGGTTTTCGGAGATCCACTCCACCGAACGTGTACGGGCAATTGGACGAGCCCGTTGGCCTTGGGGGTCGACGCATCATCATCGTCGGGCAAGGCGACTGGACGGGCATCTGGTCCGAGTTGAGACGATCGGGAAGTCGCCACGAAACCGAATTCTAGAGAAGAGCCCGGAAGACTGGGCGACTTTCGCTCGATACCCGAACCGTCACGCTCTAAGAGGAAGCCCGGGGGTCGGGGTTTGGGATCAGAAACTCCTGCCCTCTGTCCCCACTGGACCCTTTCAGAGCATCCGCACCGGACCCCTTCTGCGACCTGGTGCCGTCCAGCGGGAGGGTCTACAACCTCCATGCACTGCTACTACGACCTCCAGGTGGATTTGTCGCTTGACCTGCGCCTCCGGTGTCTCTGACGCTCTCGAAAGCGAGCTTCGTGCCGTCCGCAGGCCGTCTTGCACAACTCGCTTCGATGGTCGTTCGTGCTTTATCCCAGAGGCGTTCCTGGAGCGGTCGGTGATCAGGCACATGTGAACTGTCCAACCGAGGGACCGTCGACACTGACTCGAGAAGTCACAGGCGCCGCGCAGGCAAGATCTTTGTCCGGGCGCAATTCTACGGCGAGGTAGTCCCCAGTCTGCCATCGAACGGGTGTCGTCGTACAGATGGCGCACCGCGCCACCCAGCTGAAAGAAGGCAAGCAAGCTGACGCTAGGTGCTGCTGTGTGCGTCGCTATGACTGATGTACTTGTGTGATCTCCTTGGAGAGCGCATCTGACGAAGGTGCTCAAGATGCACGGTGCTCACCGTCAGCGCACCGAACCCCGAGACAGAGAGTGCTCGGAGGACTGTGCTGAGGTTGCCCGGAGCGCTGCCAGACGTGCTTGACAGGACGTGAGGAACCATTTTCCTGCTCGAAACGTCGAATCTTTCGACGGCCAAGGCCAAGGAGAAGCAATGAACGCTATGCCACGGACAGTTCTGCTATCGGTCTTTTGCTGCATCGTCCTTCTCCTGTCCTCGCGTGGAGCATCGACACCGGTCGCGGTCCAGGGGACGCAGAAGGTTTGGTTGATACCCACTCGCAGGCCGCAAGTCAGGGTAACGGTGACCGGCGGCTGTCCGTCGAATGTCTCTCGCTACAAGGATGTCCAGAACCCAGGTGGGGGTTTAACCTGACCGACTGATCTCCCTGGACCCACGAAAAGGGCTGGTATGTCGATACGGCCCGCGAGTTCTAGCGAGCGGGCCCGGTGAGTCCGGCGCAGGCTTGTACCGGAGCACGGCGCTCGACCGGTCGCAGGCTAGGGAAGTTGCCAGGGTCATAGACGAAATCAGTACAAGAGGTCCTCCCTCGGGACCTCCGCCTGCTTGTCCAGAAGATTCGGGCTCCGCCTCGATCATCGCATTCGCATACCCGTCGGCTCCTGACGCAGATCTCTGGTATGGCGATGCCGGGTGCCAAATGCTGGACAACGGGAGAATCGGGGCGTAGGAAGAAGGGAATCCGGGCTTCTACGACGAGTTCATCTCGACTATCAACGCATTGTCCGCACTCCAGACATGACCGAATGCCCCATCCACGACAATCCGAATGTCACAAGCTGCTTGCGGGGAACACGTGACACTGTCCGGGTGTCGCTTGACTACAGCGCAAGACATAGACCGGCGTCCATGGGTTAGCGTGGGACGGTCAATCCCACTCCAGGAGGCACCATGGGAACTACAGAGGATGCAGAACGGGTTGTGCGCGACCTATGCGATGGATTCGCGCAACACGACGCCGAGGCACTGCGCCAGTTCTTCACCGACGATGTCGTCTACCACAACATCCCCATGGACCCCGCTGTCGGCATTGACGCCACCATCGCGTTCATCGACGGCTTCTTTGCCATGTGCGAGAAGATGGTCATCGAGACGTCCCATCTTGCCGTGAAGGACAACGTCGTTCTCACCGAACGCGTCGATACGTTTACCGTCGGGGACATCGTGGCATCACTGCCGGTCATGGGCACGTTCGAGATCCGGGATGGCAAGATCAGCGCCTGGCGTGACTACTTCGACATGGCTCAGATCACCAAGGCGTGGTCCGGTGAGGCCTAATGGGTGACAGATCCGAAGTGAGCCAACGGTCATCACCACCGGTGTGAAGACGCTGGCCGTTGTCAGCGGAACGCCCAGAACGTCGAACTAGGTTCGGACCGTGCCTTCTCTGAGCTGTCCAAAGCGCCGGTCCTCCCAGTTGGACGAGGCTTGGGGTAGCCACGGTGCTGACTGCCCGCTTGGCGATCATCGGCACCCCGTTTGCACAAACCCTAAAGGTCTGTGGGTCTTTACTGTGCCGGCGCGACATGGAGAGACGTCGTGAAGCTCAAGCTGGACCTGCACGATGTGTACAACCGCAGTCAGGACATTGATCGAGCCCTCCGCGCCATCATCGACGAGGCCGTGGAGAAGAGAGCTCAACAGGTCGAGATCATCCCGGGGAAGGGCAGCGGCCAGCTGAAGAAGCGAGTGTTGCGGTTCCTCGACCAGAAGGAGATCAAGGCCCTCTACGACCGTGTTGAGAAGGACTCCCACAACTTCGGGAGGGTGTTCATCCACTTCCGTTGGAAGTGACGCTAGGGGGCTCCGGTTACCACTGGACGCTTAGGTACGCCAGCTATGTCTCCAACGGAAGCAGGCGGGGCGAAGCGATTATTCCAGTGTCACATCACACGACGTAACCTCTGATCAGGGCGGTCACCAATATGGGCCTCCATTGGCTTCCTCCCTTGTTCGCACACCTTTCGTGTCGTCCCAGGCCGTGCTACGACAACCGGATGCCTGCTGTCATCGACGTCCTGAGGGCCATGTTTGGCCAAGCGCGAAAAGCCGCGGTCGGTAAGGCGTACTGCTCAGCTTGTGGTCAGGCGTGGTGGCTATGAGGATCCGGTCGACCCTGTGAAGACGGTGATTTCACCTATTGGCATGTCCATCGCCGTGCGTATGATCGCGAGTATGCGGAGGATCAGCGTTCGACAGTCACTAACACGGAATCGAGAATGGCAACGCGACCCCGAGCAATTTGATGATGAGATCCTTGCCTGGTTCGAGGCGTACCGCATCGCAATGCGGCACGCGTTTGAGACCAACGGATGAGATCTGGAGATGACAAACGAATCCGGAGTTCATGACACCGAGCGGTCAAGCGGCGGCTCATCCGCCCCGTCGGCCAATGCTCGAATCGATGTCTTGGTCGTCGACGATGACGAAGGTCTCCGCTCGACATGGGTCGGTATCTTCAGGAGCTCGGGCTATTCCGTTGCTGTCGCCGAGGATGGTGACGTAGCGCTTCGCCTCCTGAATCAAATGGCGGTAGGGGTGGTGCTGCTCGACCTAAAGATGCCACGACGAGATGGATTCTCGGTGCTTGAATCGTTGGCGACCCCCCAGTTGGTGGTGCTCGTTTCTGCTCGCTCCCTCGACGAAGCCACATTGGCTCGGGTCGAGGGAAAGATCGTTACGTACCTGGAAAAGCCGATTCCTCCCGAGCGACTCCTGGCTACCGTGGCCGCCACGCTCGGGCGCTCTCCGGTGGTCAGCAACTAGACCCCTGCACCCCGTGCCACGGGCGGAGGCTTCGCACCTCAACCGATTTGCCCCTCGGCAGAGGACGTGCTGGAGAACTGGCGTCCGTTCCGGATCGTAGCCTCGAAGTCCGGGTGGACGCCGGACAAGGTGACCCATCGACGAGATGCATCTAGTGACAAACGAATAATGGCTCTATTGACGCCGTGCGTCTCAATGATCGATTTGATCAAAGCCCCTACCACGACGATGGCTAAGGCCAATGCCAGCAGTCTGGAATCAGTTGTGCGAAAAAGGAGCGACGCGACGGCTGCGACAAAGGCGCTCAACGCTACCCACATCGCCTGCGAACGAGCTCGCTGCGCGTGTCTCAATCGAAGGTGTGCGGCTTCGCTGTACGGCAATGTCACCGTGAGCAGTTCACTGTTTCGTCGGACTGCTGCAATGATGAAGAGGCCGATCCACCCCAAAGGGCCAGCCAGCACGAGAAGCCACGCCACACCCAATTCAGTCCTTCCGCCAACGTCCTGGGCGTAGGTGAGTCGATCATTGGTCCATATCCCATCTTTGACGCACATGGGCGGAAGTCGTCCAAGGACCGCATCGTCAACAAAGACCGTAACGGTGGCCACGGAGGCCTCCCTCTGTCGGTTGCGCCCATTTTGGCATGGGTTCTCTGGCGACGCCAGAAGCTTCATGGTTTGCGAATGGCGATCAGCCCTCTGGGCACCACCACCAGAGGAGGTCGCTGTCATCACCAGCTTGACCAGGATGACCGTTTGGGCCCGATTGACGGGTCAGCCGTTGAGGGCGCTGCGATACCCCGAATCGGAGGGGGGAGCTCAACCCGAGACCGTGACGGTGAGGACACGACAGATTGTCTTCGAGATTCGGGAGGCGCACCATCGCGCTGTCTTGACTTGGATCGTCGCGTTTCCCGGTGCGGTGGCCCGAAACACCCCGACATGAGTGCCGGGTGGCTCGACGACGAGGACCGTTGAATTGGAACTGAAGAACCCTGACCACTGGCGATCGTTGTCAAGCGAGATCCGTTCACCGACGGCCCCGATGATGCCGGCAGGCGGGGGGATCAGCTCACCATCGCACCCATCCAATGCGACGTAGCGGGCTGACCACTTTGCAGCAAGGAAGGTGCCGCAGCTGCTGGGAGTCGAGCCGTGGTGGATCAGATAGATCGCGCCAGCACCGAGGACCGCCAGGGCGACGAAGACGGAAGCCAGACGGGGCACGCTCGTAATTATCCCACCAGGCGGCGAGAGGAGTCCCCGAGCTCATTTCGACCAATGACCACCGAGATCTCGTTAGTCCGCCGACCTCGACCAACGACGAGCGGCGGAGGGTGTTCTAGATCGAGAGATGGTGGGCAAGAAACGCGAGTGAAGGTGGCTCCTGCGAGGCAAAGAAGGAGCCGGTGTGACATCCCTTCGAGAAGTGAACGACTGCGCCTGAAGGAAGTGTTCGTGCTAGCGCCTCGACGCCAGGGTGGAAGGGATCGTCATCACCCGATGCGACCCTCACCGGTATCCCGGCCAGGTCGTCAGCGTGCGTGACGGCGTTGTCACTCACAAAATCGTCGTCGGAGGCATATGCACCTGAGTTGGCGGACTGGGCTTCCGAGTAGCTCGTCCAGATTGCCGGGCTGATGGCAGCCACAGCGGAGAAGAGTTGCGGATATTTCTCGGCGAAAAGCAAGGCTCCGTACCCGCCCATGGAGATGCCCATGGTGCCGATCTTGTCCGGTCGACCGAGACCTCTCTCCTGGCACATCGGGATCAACTCCTCGATCACCATGGCCATGGGGTTGTCCTTGGGATGTGGGTTCCAGTAGCCGCTACCACCGTCGACCGTCACCATGGCCATAGGAGGCAGTGGCTTGCCGTCGACCTGGAGCGCCAAGGCTTGGGCGGGCGACATACCGGCCAAAGCGTTGGTGTGATTTGCCCCGAAACCGTGCAACATCACCACGAGCGGCAGTTGGCTACCCGAAGTGTGTCCGGGCGGGTAGGCGATGGTGTATCCCACTATCTGGTTGCGGGCACGCGAGATGAACGTCCCCGAATCCGTCGGCCCCAGCGGCGAGAAGGTCATCGGGGGAACCGAAACGGCGCAGTCGCCGAGAAGGTTGATCAGCGCTTGGTGGCCCGGAAGGACAGAGTGGTCCACCAACTCGAAGACTGCGGCCCCGCCCGCCACGATCGAAGCCCCTGGGAACGCCGACCAGCGCAGGAGTTGTCGTCTGCTGAACGTCCCCGGCGCCACCGGTGCAGGTTACATGCGACCTGGAAGAGGACTACCGTTTCTGTGTGACGAACCCTTGTGCCAGAGCGTGCATCCCGGTGAACCGCTGCGTCCAGCCTCTTCCATGATCCGCGTCAGCGCTACTGAATGATTTGGCTCGCTCATTCGCCGGAAGCGGGAGTACCAAGCGAAAAGGAGGACTCATGGAAATCGTCCCGAAGCCGCCGTCCGTCAAGGGTCCAGCGGAGTGGTTCATCGGCGAGGTCTGGATCGACGCCGTGGCCAGGGGGCGGGAGCCTTCGCGTATCAATGTCAGTGCCGTCCATTTCCTTCCCGGAGCACGCACCGCCTGGCATTCCCACAGCCTGGGACAGACCTTGTTTGTCACAGAGGGAAGGGGACTCGTCCAGTCCCGCGGCGACCGTATCGTCGACATCCGCGCCGGTGATGTCGTCTTCACTCCCAATGGAGAGGAGCACTGGCACGGCGCGGCCCCGGATCACTTCATGACGCATCTGTCGATGACCGAGGGTGACGCCCGGTGGGGTGTCCACGTCACCGACGCCGAGTACGGCGGCGGGTCGGGATAAGCAAGCGGCGGGTCGGGTTAAGCAAGAGGGGCGACGGTGCCTGGAGCTCGGTAAGAGGGCCGCCGACAGCCTTAAGGCGCTCGTGCGTCAGGAGGTGGGTTCAGGCCCGGGGTGCAACGCGGAGGCACCGTCGGGGCCGGGCACTTCGACGACCGGGTCGTCGCGATCATCGAACTCGGTCCGTAGGGCCCGCGACATCACGGCGTGCTGAAAGTACAGGGCGGTGATGTACGTCAACTCGAGGATCTCCACATCGCTCAGCTGGTCCTGGAGCGCGCCGAAGAGTGCGTCGGGGACCCGGCCATGTTCATAGACCAGGCAGTCGGTGTAGGCGAGGACGAGGCGTTCCGTCTCCTCGTAGCAGGACGCCACCGCCCAATTGGGGATCGACTGGATCTTCTCCTCCGCCACCCCCAGGTCCCGCAAGGACTTGCAGTGCTGGGAGAAGACGAACTGGCTTCCCGCCGCCCATCCGGCGCGGATCTGGCCCAGCTCGCGTAGGACCGGATCCAGTCGTCGTTTCGGGCTCTGGTACAGGGCGAAACCCGCAACGGCGTGTTCGAGGACCTCGGGGACGAGGGCGAATACGGTCCACCAATCACCAGGCGAGCCTGTCCACGTGCCTGGTTCGGCAACAGGATCCCGTCCCTCGAAGAGGAAGTCGTACATCGTTGTGACGATGCGCGCCTCCGCCTCTGCCCTGGGCACCTGACGAAGTCGGGGCACCGCTTCTCCGCTCAGGCGTCGACTCGGTTGGCAACCGGATCAAGGTGTTGCGCCACATCACGCGGTTCGAGAACCCGGGTCCAGCAGGCAAATTCGAGAAGAATCCCGTCAGGGTCCTGGAAGTAGACCGACCGTACAAAAACTCCCGGATGTACCGTGTCGCTGATGCCGAACTCGCTGTCGTCGTGGTTGGCGACCTCGGTGCAGTCGACCCCGGCAGCCAGGAGGCGGTCTCTGTACTCGTCGATGCGTTCCGGGGCGATCTTGAAGGCAACGTGATTCATGGAGCTGATGGCGCTGGTGAGATCACCTTGGTCAGGGCGAGCCGCCGGTGCCGAAATTCCGGGAACCGCGTCGGGAGCCCCAGGAAACCAGAAGAAGGCGAGGCAGTCGCCCCCTCCGCAATCGAAGAAGAAGTGCTGGCCCATGCCCTCGGGCAATTGGATCGTCTTGACCAGCGGCATCCCCAGGATGTTCGAGTAGAAGTCGACTGTGCGATCCATGTCGCTACAAACGAGGGCCAAATGGTGGATACCCCCGAACTCGAATGGCTTGTGTTCCCCCATGCGACAGACCCCAATGTGAGACGTTGAAAGGAGTCTAGATCGCGCCCGGGCTTATGACTCCGTCTCCGGCTGATCACCGAGGAATAGAGCGTCGGCGTCGTCAATGAAGCAGCGACGCAATGCCGTGTTCGAACCCGACCCTCAGTCCGCCGACAGAGGTCGTGACGATCAGGGCTGTTCGCCAAGTCGGTCACCCCGCGGCTCGGGAGAGACGCCACAGGTGGGCCTCTCCTCGACATGTCAGGTGGATCGCCACTCCCGCCCGTGGAAGCCCGTGGAAGGGGGTGCCGGGGGCCGTGGTGGCCCCGGCGGAATCCGGACACCACACGCCTTCGGCTCCCGCAATCCATGGTCGTGCGGCAACGGCTCTACGAGAAAACACCTGAGCGATCACATCGCTACCGACGTGGAATCACCCTGGCTGCGTTGGTGGACGGGCTGATATCTCTTCGGGAGCCACCGCAACGCGGTGCCGGTTTCCCCCACGTCCTGCTATCGCGAAAGGGCAATGCAGCCATGAAGCAACGAGCGGAACGCCGATCGGGACCGTCTCGTGTACTGGGCAGGACGTGCATCGCGACCGTGGTGACCACCGGCTGCCTCGCAGTGTTCGGAATGGGAGCCGCGACATCCGCCACCCCGAAGCCGGCTACGCGTGGCGCCTTCCGGACAACCGACGAGTTCCACCGCACGATCAGTGTGACCAAGTTGGGCACGGCGTTCGCCGACAGTCAGTCGTCGAACTGGTCCGGGTACAACAAAGGCATTCTCGACACCGACACCGTGACCAGTTCGATCAGCGCTCAATGGGTCGTGCCGACGGCGACCCAACACGTCGCCGGTGAAGCGGAGGACTCTGCCACGTGGATCGGGGTGGGTGGAGGTTGTCTGCAATCCAGCTGTAGCGTGACAGACGACACACTCATCCAGGCCGGTACCGAGCAAGACGTGTCGTCATCGGGGGTCGCCTCCTATGACGCTTGGTACGAGATCATCCCTGTGCCGGAGATCGCGTCGACCATCGTGGTGCACGCCGGCGACGTCATCGACTGTTCGATCAGCCAGGTCGTGCCCGGGGTGTGGACCATCACCCTCGACGACACCACCGACGGCCAGGGTTTCACCGAGACGGTGCCCTATCCCTCCGACGGGTCCACGGCCGAATGGGTCGAGGAGACACCGACCGAGATCGGAACCTCGGGTGCGAACCTTGCCGCCCTTCCGAACCTCACGACCGTGCGCTTCACACGGGCGACCGTGAATGGCGCGAGCGCGGCGCTCGTACCGGATGAGGCGCTCCAGCTCATCGATGCGAACGGAAACCCGATCGCCACACCCTCGACGCCGGTGGGAGGCAACGAGTTCAACGACTGCGCGTGGGCGACGAGCTGCGCGGCGCCCTGACCGCCACCGTCGGACGTGCGCGGCGGCGAGGACGCCTCGGTGCTGACCGGTGACCACCCCCCGTTCAAGGACCGGGACCGATTCGTGTAGCAGCTGGCCTACGGCACGAGATTCCGTTGCGCGCGCCGGCTTAGGATCGGTGGGTGAAGCGAGGCCCGACGCGGGACAGGCAACGGCGTTCGATTGTCAGCTTGATCGTCGTCCCTGTCGCCCTCGTCTCGTTCGCCGTGGGGGGTTCGTCGTGCTCCAACGGACGCGTCGTGACGTCTCTGACCGGGGAAGCCCACACCGTCGAACCTTCGGCGGGATGTGGCCGTCCTCCTGCACGGGGATCCGTTACCTCCGGTCGTCTCCAGGTTCAGACCCTGGACGCCCGAGGGGTGACGGGGACCTACGACCTGTCGGTCCCCCGGACGTATCGCGGGGGCCGTCCGATCCCCATGGTCCTTCTCTTCTACGGGTTCGACTCCAACCCGGCGCAGTTCTCGGCGTTGACGGGCCTTCCGTCTCGGGGCTCGGCTGACGGCGACCTGGTCGTCGTGCCTCACGCCCAGGGCGACGAGACGGAATGGCAGTTCAGCGCGCACGGCACCGACGCCACCTTCGTCGACGCGCTGGTCACCTCCCTCGAGCGCACCTTTTGCGTCGACCGTCACGCTGTCTACGCGGTGGGGTTCTCGGCGGGGGCCGCCTTCACCATCATCTACTCCTGCGCCCGACAGGGGCGTATCACCGCCATCGCCACGGTGGCGGTCGAGTTCCAGCTGGGCTGCACCCGGCCCATGTCGATCATGGCGTTCCACGGCACCGACGATCCGCTCGTCCCCTACCGCAACGGGGCGATCGGGCTCTCGCTCCCCGGGGTCAAGGTGCGCGGCACCGAGCGCAACATGGCGGACTGGGCTCGACTCGATCGGTGTCGAGCCGTCCCCCACCGGCGACAGATCGCATCCCAGGTCGTCGAGCAGGCGTGGGTCGGGTGTGTCCGCGGCACCTCGGTGGTGCTCTACACCATCTTCGGTGGCGGCCACTCGTGGCCCGGTGCCGATCCCCGACAGGCCCCGGGTCTGACCACCCAGCAGGTCAGTGCCACGTCCGAGGTCCTGTCGTTCGTCAGCCGTTTCGGGACCTGACCACGTCCGCCCGGGACCATCGGCTCCTGCTCCTGGCGCGTGCATCGACCCAGGTCCGGGGGTTGTCTTCGGGGAGGGCGCGTGGCGGGGTTTGCTTTGGCGCCGGTCAGGTCGTGTCGAATCCACCCTCTCGCCGTCGTCGCGGTCAAGGATGGATGGGATGTCATCGCATCGACCCCCCTCCTCGATCGTTCCCGACGAGGCCGAGGTCCTCAAGCGGTTCATCGAGGCCATCGAGTCAGGCGAGCTGCTGGACACCACTCCACAAGACGCCGTTGTCGTCAGGCGCCTGCAGAAGGCGTTGGACCAGATCGAGTCGATCAGCAGCGCCGCGACCTAGCCGCCGCCTTTGTCGCGTGCGGTTCTCCACGGGGTGAGGTCCAGTTCGGGGTAGCGGCGGCCCACACCGGCCAAGGTGTCGTCGGTCCAAAAGGGGTGGCCCGGAGCGGGGAAACCGAGTGCCGTGAGTTGGCGCGGGGTGGACTGCTGGACGAAGTTGTGCCACTCCATAGAAAAGCCCTTGAACGGCCAAGCCTGGTAGCCGCCCCACTCCATGGAGGCAGGCTTGTACGACACGTGCAACATGAAGCGAGCCTGGCCTGGATCGGTGAAGTCGACCGACCGGTGATAGACGTCGGGACGGTAGACGACGATCGACCCGGCGGGGGCCGAGGCGTCCCCGGGCTCGTCGTAGAGGGCCCCGAAGTCCTCGTAGTTCAAGGTGTGCTGCTCCACCGGGATCTGCTTCGTCCGCGCCCGTGACACGAACCGGGTGGCGCCGTTGTGGGGGCCGACGTCGTTGAGATAGATGAAGGTCTCCATCTGGTGGTAGCCCGGCTCGGGCCGAGGCACCGTCAGGGTGTGGTTCGGGAAGTCGGTATGGAGGAGCTGGTTGTACTCCGAGGGTTGGCCCGCGTACTTGGCCGTGACGATGGCGAGGTAGAGCCGGACGTCGTCGGTGCCGAGCAGGTCCTGGGCGAGGTCGATCATCACGTCACTGACCACCAGGCCGTTGAGCGAGCGGCTCCGGAAGGGGAACTCGGGCCAGGCCGCATCCCATGTGCGCCATCGCTCGAGCTCCCCGTCCGGGGTGGCGTTCGCCATCTCCTCGGCGCGGGGGAACAACTTGGCCACGGCATTCTGGGCGGCGGCCAGGTCCTCACCCGACACAGCCTCTTCGAGGACGCACCACCCGTCCTCGGTCCAGGATCGCCGCTGCTCGGGAGTGATGACGCCGCTCACGGCGACAGGGTACAGCGCGGTACGTGGACTCCTCAGTGCTCGTGTTCAGGTCACCGTGTTCAGGTGCTCGTGCACCGAACGGACGGCGCTCGATCCTTCTCCCACGGCGGCCGCGACGCGCTTCATCGATCCGCGGCGTACATCCCCGACCGCGAAGACCCCCATCAGCGAGGTCTCGAACGGCAACGGGTCCCGGCCCGCGAACCGCTGGTCGGGAGACACCGGGCCGACCAGATCGCGGTCGGTCAGGACGAAACCATGGCCGTCGAGGGCGACGGCATCGGCGAGCCACGACGTGGCCGGCTCGGCTCCGATGAAGCAGAACAGCCCTCCGCACACGACCTCCCGGGACGTGCCCGTGGGCGTGTGTTCGAGGGTCACCCGTTCGAGATGGTCCCGGCCCTCGAGCGCCCTGACCTCGGTTCTGGACAGCACCTCGATGCGGGGGTTCGCTTCGATGCGTTCGATCAGGTAGCGCGACATGGTCTGGGAGAAGTCGTCGCCCCGGATGGCGATGAGGACCTTGCACCGTTGCTGGGACATGTAGATGGCAGCCTGCCCCGCCGAATTCCCTCCCCCGACCACGATCACGTCTTTCCCCGCGCAGATCCGCGCCTCGAGGTCGGTCGCCGCGTAGTACACGCCGGCCCCTTCGAAGGGTTCAAGATTGTCGACCGCCAGGCGGCGATAGCGGGCACCGGAGGCGACGATGACCGCACGGCACGGGATCTCGCTGCCGTCGGACAGCGTCACGACATGAAACCCGTGCTCGGTGCGAAGCCCGGCGGCGACGCACGGGGCGTTGAGTCGGGCCCCGAGGCGTTGGGCTTGGATCGCGGTCCTCGACACGAGGTCCTCACCCGAGATCCCGTTCGGGAAACCGGCATAGTTCTCGATGCGCGAGCTAGCGCCGGCCTGGCCGCCGATGGCGAAGGCGTCGAGCGTGACCGTGTTGAGCCCTTCGGACGCGCCGTAGACGGCGGAAGCGAGCCCTCCGGGGCCGGCGCCGATCACCACGAGGTCGAACAACACGCCGGGAACGGGCCGGAAGGTGAGCCCGAGATGCTCTGCGAACTCCCCGGGCGAGGGGTGGCGCAACACCGCCGTCGGCGTGATGACAGCCGGCGCGTCGGCGGGACGCAGCCCCAGGCCGGCCAGCAGCACGTCGGGGTCGGGTGCGTCTTCGAGATCGATCCAGGCGTGCGGAAGGTGTGATCGGGTGGCGAATGCCCGCAGCGCCATGGCCTCGGACGAGTAGCGCGATCCCACGATCCGGATCGCCCGGGAGCCGTCCCCGTCTCGGAGACGTTCGCGCCGGGCGGAGAAGGCGCTGAAGATCACGTCGGCGATGTCGGGTTTGGCATTCATGAGCCGACGGAAGTCGTCTCGTGGAATCCACAAGGCCCGTCCCGACTCTGCGATCCGACCGGTCAGGTAGGGCCGTTGACCGGTCAGAAGGCTCAGCTCTCCCAAGAAGGCCCCGGGGCCGTAGCTGGCGATGACGGTCTCGACATCGTTGTCGATGCGGACGATCTCGGCTCTTCCTTCGAGGACCACGTAGAAGTCGTACGACGCGTCGCCGGCTCGGTACAGGACCTCACCGGCGGTGACGGCTCGCTCCGTACCGAAGGCGGCGAGCTCGAGAAGCGTCGGCTCGTCGAACCTCGGTGCCACCACGTCGTCGCCTGACTGGATGATCGGCGTAACGTTCGCCCCCACGCCGTCAAGGATGCGATCGCTCATCGACGTCGCGCCACGGGGTCGTGCCCGCCCCCGGACGGCGACGCCAGAACTCTTCGAGTGGCGGCGGTCGCGGCCGCCCCCGCAGCGTGGACCGGCCCGGTGTCCCTCAACGACTGGCTCAGGATGAACGCCCCCTCGAGGAGTGCGATGACCGTGATGGCGAGAGTGTAGGAGTCTCCCGCCGAGATGCCTTCGGACGCGAAGCGGGCCGCGCCCGCCGCGATCCACGCTTCGAACACCTCGGCGGTCGCGATCCGGAGCCTCTCGTTCGTGCCGGCCACCTCGAGGGCAACGGTGGCGATCGGGCAGGCGACGGCGAAGTCGGTCGACTCCAGGGTCTGCGCGGCGCCGTCGAACACGGCCGCCACGGCGCTGATCACGTCAGGGGCCTGGTCCCACACCGCCTCGACCAGCGCTTGGTACGTGCTGCCCGACACCCGGATGGCGGCCGCCGCCAACTCGTCCTTCCCGCCCGGGAAGTGGTGGTAGAGCGAGGAGTACGGCGCCCCGGCGTCGGCCAGGATCTGCTTGATCCCCGTCCCGGCCAGGCCCTGGCGCTGGAGCAGGGCCGCACTCGCCTGGACGAGGCGCTGTCGTGTGTCTTTCACCGTTCTCCCGATACCCCGTGCGGTGGCCGGCCGTGCGGATTTGGAGGCCCGCCGAGAGTGTAACTACCGTCGGATTGGATCGATCTATCCAATGACGGGGTGAGGCCATGTACAAATGGGCTGTTCGGTGGATGATTCGCCGCAATCTCCGTGCGCTGCGTCGGGGCGATCCGGGGCCTCTGCTGGCCGGGTATGCCGAGGACGCCGTGCTCGTCTTTCCGGGCCGCAGCAGCTGGGGTGGCGAGCATCGGGGCAAGGCTGCCATCGAGGTGTTCCTCCAGCGCTTCCTCGAGGCGGGCATCGTCGGCGAACCTCATGACATCGTGGTCAACGGTCCTCCGTGGCGGACGACGGTGTGCGTGCTGTTCCTCGATCACGCCCTCGACGACAGCGGCAACGTCGTGTACGAGAACCGGGCCGTCATCTTCGGCCGCATCGTGTGGGGGAAGGTCGTCTACCACGAGGACTTCGAGGACACCCAGAAAGCCGAGGCCTTCGACATCTACCTCGACCAACACGGCGCTGACGTCAGCTGATCGTCGATGGCCGGCAGCCGCCCGCAGGCCACCCCCACAGGCTGAGAACGGCGGCGGGCACGGTGACCGGGCAGGCGCTTCCCTCGGGAGTCCCGGCCAGCCCGACGGCGTAGACCTTCCACGCCCCACCCTGGAGGCGTTCGAAGAGCAGATAGGCGCCGTCGTCCTGAGCAGCCACCTGTGCCGGCATGGACGAGGGACTCGGGGCCAGCGCTGCTCCGGCCCAGTACGTCTGGGTGGCGGCGTCGAAGGCGTAGTAGGTCTCGCCCGGTCTCAGTCCCGTGTAGTCCGAGGAGACAAGGCTGTTGAGTCCCGCCCCCGCCGCCACCAGCTGGGCCCGGATGGCGGCGGTGACGACGAGGTCCTGTGTCGTGGGCACCGATGTCGTCGGGGACGCCGATGTCGTCGAGGACACCGAAGTCGCGCTGGTGGGGTTGGAGGTCGTGGTCTTCGCCGCCGACAACGTGGTCGAGGTCGTTGCCGCCTGGTGGGAACCTGCCGAGCACGCCCCCAGGCCGAGCGCGCCGAGGGCGAAGACAGCAATGGGCCGAGCCCGCACGTGCGAAGAGTACAGGGGCCGTGGCGCTTGGCTGCGACCCATCCGGGCCCGTCCGACCGCTCTCCTCCCCGGTCCGGCGGGCGCTCGGTTTCGCGCCGTCGGAGGCCCCGGCTCAGGGCCGCTTACACCGGCGCGGCCGCGGCGGTCGACGATTCCGATGTCGCCTTCGGGTAGACGAGGAGGTGCAGGCCCGCCGCCAGGATGCCGCCCACCAGAGGGGCCACGATGAACAGCCAGACCTGGTGCAGCGCCGTCCCGCCCACGATGAGGGCAGGGCCCAGGCTGCGGGCCGGGTTCACCGACGTGCCGGTGATGGGGATGCCGATGAGGTGGACCACGGTCAGCGTGAGCCCGATCACCATGCCAGCTGTGGCCGTGTTGCCGATCTTGCTCGTGACTCCCAGGATGACAAAGACGAAAAAGGCGGTGAGCACGACCTCGGCGAGGAACGCGCCGCCGGCATTGATGTGAATGTGACTGGCCGCCCCCCAGCCGTCGGTCCCCAGTCCCGTCTTGGTCCTGCTGTAGAGCGGTGACGAGCTGAACGTGCACCACAGAAGGAGCGCGCCCAGGATCCCGCCGACGAATTGGGCGATCCAGTAGCCGACTGCCTCGACGACGTTCATACGGCCCGCGAACAGCGCACCCATCGTGACGGCGGGATTGACATGACATCCCGAGATGGGCCCCAGCACGTAGGCGAGGGCCAACAAGGTGAGGCCGAATGCCAGGGCCGTGGCGACGACCCCGGCGTAGAAGCTCGACCCGGTGGCGCCGAAGCCGAAGGACAGGGTCGCCACGCCCACCGCGAAGTAGACCAGGATCAGTGTTCCCAGGAGCTCTGCAGCAAGCTTTCGAGCCATCGACGACCCCCTTTGTCGCGCGTGCCTTCAGAGGCTAATTCGTCGGCGTCACGACCGCTGCCCTCGAACGGCTCGGGGTCCATACCGACCTAATGGCCGTCCTCGACGAGTTGGTATCCGACACCGGGATGGGTGCGGAGCAGTTCCCCTTGCTCGTCGCCGAGCTTGCGCCGCAGCCGGTACACGTACACCCGTAGGTATTGGGTCTCGGTGCCGTAATGCGGTCCCCACACCTGCTGGAGGATCATGCGGTGCGTGCAGATCTTGCCGGCGTTCCGGGCCAGGAACACGAGGAGCGCGAATTCTCTCGTCGTGAGCTCGACGGGTTTCCCACCCATACGCGCCTCGTGATGGACGAGATCGAGCTCGAGGGGGCCCACGACGATGTCTTTGGTTTCTTCGTCGCCGCCGTCGGCGCCACGGTGGCGGAGCGCGACCCGCACCCGGGCTTCGAGCTCGCCCATCCCGAAAGGCTTGGTCATGTAGTCGTCCGCACCCCCGTCGAGGGAGGCGATCTTGCGGTCCTCGGTGCCGTCGGCGGAGAGCACGATGATCGGGACGTCGCTCCACTGCCGGATCCGCCGGCATACCTCCATACCGTCGATGTCGGGCAGTCCCAGGTCGAGGACGACGATATCGGGCGAACCCACGGCGGCCTGGGAGATGCCCTGCTCGCCGGTGGCGGCCACCAGCACGTCGTGCCCCAGCGCACTCAGGCCGATGCGCAGGACCCTCAGCAGTGCCTGATCGTCGTCGACGGCGAGCACTGTGGCCACTCAGGACACGACCATGGTGAGGGGCGCGCAGGCCATGGTGAAGCAGAACCGGGCGCCTCCCGTGGGGCTGTCCTCGACCCAGATCTCCTGGCCATGGGCTTCGACAAAAGCCTTGGCGATCGACAGTCCCACACCCGTCCCCCCCGAGGTGCCGCTCCGATTGAACATGCGGAACACGTTGGTCCGCTCGGCGCGTGGCACGCCCGGTCCCTTGTCTTCGACGGCCAACTGCACCAGACCGTCCTCGCGGAGCTGCGCTGACACGGAGATCTCGGTATGCGGCGGGGCGTGGCGAATGGCGTTGTCGAGGAGGTTGGCCAGCACTTGTCCGATCAGCAGGTGATCAACGTCCACGAGGGGGAGGTCGTCATCGATGGCCGTCGTGATGTCGTTCGGGTCGGACTGAGTACCCAGTCCACGCAGTGCGTCGGTGACGAGATCGCCCACGGCGATCGGTTGGTTGCGAAGTTCGAGGGCGCCGGCTTGGACGCGCGACAGGTCGAGGAGGTTCGTGACGAGCCGGTCGAGCCGATCCGACTGGTTGTCGATCAGCTCGAGCAACTCTTCACGGTCGTGGCGCGTCACGTCGGCGTCGGCGCTGCGCAGCGTGGATGCCGACGCCTTGATGGTCGCCAGGGGGGTACGCAGGTCGTGGGACACGGCACCCACGAGTGCCCGCTGTAGGCGGTCTACTTCCTCGAGCAGCTCGGTGCGCAGGGCCTGTTCCCGGAGCTGGGCCCGCTCGAGGGCGAGTGCCAGGTGATTGGCGAAGGTGTGCAGCAGATCCTGGTCGTGTCGGCTGAGGTCCGCGCCCCAGATACGAAGCAGTCCGATGGGTCGTCCGGTCGCGGTGAGCGCCACCGTCTTGGCTTGGTGAGGGCGCGCCGGTGTCGGGTTCCCCAGGCTGGCGGGGACGCCGGGTTCGGGCGCGATCCGCTGCAGCTCCACCGCCGACAAAGGTTCACCCGCAGAAGCCACCACGGCCAGCTGGGTCTCGACGGGGAGCAGCAGGGCCACGCTTCGCAGCGCGAACGCGTCGTGAACCGTGGACACGATGAGTTCGAGGACCTCGGACAGGGGTCGGTCTTCGATGAGCAGATCGGTGAGTTCGAAGAGGCGACGGCTGGCCTCTTCATGCTGATGGGCCTCGCTGCGGGCCGTCTCCAGCCGGGCCACGACGCTGGCCACGAGCAGCATCACCGCTATGTACACGACGAGGGCCACCCAGTTCTGGGTCGCCCCCACCGTCAGCGTGAAGTAGGGCGGGATGAATACGAGGTCGTAGACGAGGAACCCCGCCGCCACGCCGAACACACCCGCCGCGAAGCCCCCGACCACTACGCCGGTGACCACGGGCACGACCAGCACGAGACCGGCGGTGGCGATGCTCAAGTGGCTCCGGAGAGGGACCATGACGGCCACCAGAGGGGCCATGACGACGAGAGCGGCGACCGATCCCCCTATTGCGCGCCGTCGTGTCCCCATGTGCTCCACCTTCTGCTCCTCGTTCCCCCACGATACCGGCAGCAGCGTTTCGTCCCGCCCGGGGACCAGGCACAATGGACGCATGTCCCAGGCGTTTCCCGCTGATCGCACTGAGGCGGTGGAGCCCGACGCCGTCGGTCCCACCGGTCAGTTCCGCATCTACATGGGGGCTGTCGCGGGAGTCGGCAAGACCTTTGCCATGCTCGACGAGGGGTGGCGCCGCCACCGCCGCGGCGCGGATGTGGTCGTCGGTTTCGTCGAGACCCACGGGCGCCCTCGGACCGCCGAGCTGATCCGGGACCTCGAAGTCGTGCCGCGCAAGATCGTCGACTACCGGGGATCCCAATTCGAGGAGATGGACGTCGACGCCGTGCTCGCCCGCACGCCCGAGCTGGCCCTTGTCGACGAGCTCGCCCATACGAATGTCCCGGGATCGGGTCGCAACGAAAAGCGGTGGCAGGACGTCATGGAGCTCATCGACGCGGGGATCGCCGTCATCACCACAGTGAACGTGCAACACCTCGAGAGCATCGCCGATGCCGTGGAGCGCATGACCGGCACACGGGTCCGGGAGCGGGTACCCGACTGGGTCGTGCGCAGAGCCGACCAATTGGAGCTGATCGACTCCTCACCCGAGGCGCTGCGGCGGCGCATGGTCCACGGCAACATCTACCCGCCGGAGAAGGTGCCCGACGCGCTGACGCACTTCTTCCGTTCCGAGAACCTGGTGGCGTTGCGTGAGCTGGCACTTCGGTTCGTCGCCGACGAAACCGAGGACGAGCTCCTCGCCTTCCTCCGCGACCGGCATTCCGAGGAGCTGTGGGAGACGCGGGAGCGGATCCTGGTGGCCGTCACCGGGGCGCACGGCACCGACGCCGTGATCCGTCGGGCGGCGCGTATCGCGGCGCGCACCAAGGCGGACCTGCATGCCGTGCACGTCGTCGCCCCCGACCAGGCGCGGCACGGTTCGGTCGACGAGCTCGATGCCCTGCACAAGCTGGCCGACGACCTCGGGGCCGAGTGGCACGTGCTCAATCAGGAGGAACCGGCGCGGGCCCTCGTCGACTTCGCCCGCGAGCATCAGGTCACCCAGATCGTCTTGGGGTCGAGTCGCCGCAGCCGCTGGGAGGAGCTGACCAAGGGCTCGGTCGTTCAGCGGGTGCTGCGTTTCGCGGCCGACTGCGACGTCGACGTCCATGTCATCGCGCGCCGCGACATCGAGCTCCCGACCAAGGTCGCCCCCTCGGACTAGGGGCCGCTCAGTGCGGCAGGGGCACCTGCCAGTGCAGGCGCGTGCCCCGCGTGTTCACCGTCCCCACTGTCATCGACCCACCCCGAGCCTCGGCCCGAGCCCGCAGGTTGGCCAGCCCGCTCGACCGGGTGGTGTCGCCCATGCCGACACCGTTGTCGGTCACGGTGATGGTGAGGTCGTCTTGGACGTCGACGCGGACCTCGACGCGCGACGCCTTGGCATGCCGTGTCACGTTGGAGAGCGCTTCCCGCACCACCGCCAGCACGTCGGGGACGAGTCCCTCGGGGACCTTCGTGTCCACGGGCCCGTCGAATTGCAGCCGGGGCCGGAATCCGAGACCCTGGGCCGCCATCGAGGTCACGTCGAGAAGGCGGGCCCGCGTGCTGGTCCCCGCCCTGTCGGTTGTGCGCACCGCCAGCGAGAAGATCGTCGACCGCACGTCCCGGATGGTGGCATCGAGCTCCTCGATGGACTCGCCGATGCGGTCGAGCGCGGGCGGATCCGAGATGGACCGGGTGGCGGACTGCAACGCCATGCCCACGGCGAAGAGCCGCTGGACGACGTGGTCATGCAGGTCCCTGGCGATCCGCTCGCGGTCGCCCATGACGGCGAGCTGTTCGCGGACGTTCTGGGCGCGATCGAGCTCGATGGCGAGTCCTGCCTGTTGCGCGAAGCTCTCGACGACCCGGATCTCCTCCGGGCTGAAACCGGCCCGACCGACCAGGCGCACGACGCCGAGCACGCCGTCGTTGCCGTGCGACGTCGTGATGGGGACGAGAAGCAAGGGGCCGAGCCCGGCGGGCACCGCGTCAGGTTGGTCGGTCTCGAGCACCGACGAGGGATCAGTGGTGACGGTGGGGCGCCCCGAGGTGAAGACCCGACCCGCGGCCGAGCCGTCGATTCGCACGAGCCTGCCCCGCAGCGGTGTCACGAACGCTCCGTGGGTCGCGATCACCTCCAGACGGGTGTCGTCGTTCGGGGCGACCACGCTCACGGTGATCCCGTCGGCGTCGGACAGCTCTGACGTTCGCCTCGCGATCAGGGCCAGCCACTGGGCGAGCCCGCCGCCGCCGAGCATCGACAGCCTGACTTCCGAGATGGACCCGAGCCAGCGCTCGCGCCGTTGCCCGTCGACCAACAGGCGGCGAAGTTCGCGTTCGGCCTGTTTGCGGTTCGTGATGTCCCGCAGCACCGCCGAGATCCCCGTGGATGCCCCGGTGGGCTCTCGAATGAGCGAGAGCGACTCGGCAACCTCGATCTCGTTCCCGTTCTTGTGAAGGAGCACGGTGTCGCGTGTGGGGACGTGCATGCCGCCGCGCACCCGTGCCATCTGCTCTTCGACATCGGACCGAAGATCATCGGGGACCAACCGCGACATGGGCTGACCGCAGATCTCCTCGGCGCTGTACCCGAGCAGCCGTTCGGCACCGGGGTTCCAAGTGCTGAGGGTGCCGGCGAGATCCATCGACACGATGGCGTCCTCCGAGGACGACACGATGGCCGCCAGCCACGCGCCGGCTTCCCACTCCGAGCGCCGTTGCGTCAGGTCCCGTACCACCGCCAGGGTGAGCTGCTCTTCGGGCACCCCGAGCGGGGCGAGACTGATATCGGCAGGGAACTCCGTCGTGTCGAGTCGTTTGGCCCACAGCTCAGGGCGAGTCCCCATGGGCCGGCGGGTGGGATGGGCGCCATAGCTGGCGCGGTGGACCGCATGGTCGTCCCGGAGCCGATCGGGGACCAGGACATCGACGTGGACGCCGGTCAGAGCACCGGCGCGGTAGCCGAACATCGATTCGGCTCCGGAGTTGGCCGCCACGATCACGCCGGCGGCGTCGGCGACGATGGCCGCGTCGGGAATGAGACGAAGCACGACATCGATCAGTTGTGCCGAGCCCGGGTCGGTGTCGAGGTCGGGGGCGAGGTGGGGGTGGGTCGACATGCCGATCAGCCCTGTTGGTGTGATCGCACCGGTCGAATGCTAACGGGGGTTTGCCGCGGCGACTCCGGGGGCGACCCTCCCCGTTGCATCACGCCCCGTCGATCCCGTAGAAGACGCGCTCGACCACCCGGCGGGCCCGCCGGGTGACGCGGCGGTAGTCGTCTCGAAGCGTCGCCGGGGTGGTGCCGAGGCTCTTCGCCAGGTGCGAGAGCTGGTCGGCCTGGGTGGGGAGGGCGTCTCCCGGGGACCCACCTCCGGCCAGGGCGCCGACGAGGTGCCATCGGTTCCTGGTGCGTTCGCAGAACCGGTACGCGTCGCGCAGCGCCACCAGGTCAGCCGGGTCGATCAGGCCACGATCCCCCAGTTCATCGAGCGCGGTGTGGGTGCTCGCCCCGGGAATGTGGTGGCGGAGCTGGAGGAGTTGCACGGTCCATTCGATATCGGACAGGGACCCGCGTCCCAGCTTCAGATGGAATTGCGGGTCCTCGCGCGCCGGGATGCGCTCGCGCTCGATGCGCGCCTTCATCCTTCTGATGGCGGCCACGTCCTCATCGGTCAGAGGCCTGTCCCACACGAAGTTGTCGACGAGGGCGGTGAACCGTGCGCCCAGGGCGCGATCGCCGGCGACGATACGGGCCCGGGCCAGTGCCTGGCGCTCCCAGGTCTCGGCCCAGCGGTCGAAGTACGCCGCGTATCCCTGGAGGTCGCGCGCCAGCCGTCCTTGCCCGCCTTCGGGTCGGAGCCCGAGGTCGATGGTGGCCACATGTTGGGCCGGGCTCGGCCCGTGCATGAGGTGCAGCAGGGACTCGGCGACTGCCTCGCCCTCGGCGTCGGCGGCGTCGTCGTAGACGAGCAGGAGGTCGAGATCGCTCGCGTAGGACATCTCCGCGCCGCCGAGCCGGCCCATGCCCACGATGGCGAACGGCATGGCGGGCGCGACCACCTCGAGAGCCGCCTCGAGGAGTGCTTCGCTCATGCCGGTGAGTTCCCGACCCGTGGTCACGACGTCATCGATGTCGAAGAGGTCGCGCGCCGCGATGCGAACGTGCTGGTCCTGGCGCAATCGCACGAGCTGTGCTCGGCGCCACGACTCGTCGTCGTTCCGGTGCAATCGCTCGCCGGCCTCGGCCACCAAGGCGTCACGGGGTGTGGGCGCCAGGGCCACGTCGTCACCGATGGCGGGGATCAACTCGGGATTGCGCTCGATGGCCTCGACCAGGGTACGGCTCGACCCGAGCAACAGGCACAGGCGCCGGGCCGCTTCGGGGGATTCCCGGAACGTGGAGACCAGCAACGAGCGCTGGTGGGGGTGCACGACGAGATTGCGCAACCCGAGAAGTCCGAGGTCGGGATCCGGGGAGAGTGAGAGCCAGTCGAGCAGGAGCGGAAGGAGCTGGGCCATGAGCCGGGAACTGCGGGTCAGGCCGCCGGCGAGATCCTCCACGGCGGCCCGGGTGCGCGTGGCGTCGGAGAACCCGAAGGCGGCGAGACGTCGGGCCACGGCCTCCGCCGACATGACCGGTGAGGTCGTGGCGCCACGTTCGGGCTGCGTCGGGGCCGGTGCATCGATGGCGGCGAAGGATTCGAGAAGGGGGCGGAAGAAGAGCCGCTCGTGGATGGTCCTCACGTCGCGCTGGCAATGCCGGAGCGCCTCGTCGAAGCGGGCCGTGGCCGAGCTCGAGGCATCGTCCCGGTAGCCCAGCACCAGCGCCAGTCGGCGCCGGGCGGATGCCTCGGTCGGCACCGAGTGGGTCTGGCTCTCCTCGACGAGCTGCAGCCGGTGTTCCACGGTGCGCAGGAACCGGTACGAGTCGGCCAGCACCGTCGCGTCCTCGGTCGCCACGTATCCAGCGGAGGCCATCTGGGCCAGCGCGCCCAGTGTCGAACGGTCCCTGATCCCCGTGTCGTGGCGGCCGTGCACGAGTTGCAGGAGCTGCACCGCGAATTCGATGTCCCGGATCCCCCCGGGGCCGCGCTTGATCTCGCGCCCCACGAGGCCGCGACCGGCCACCACACCCTCGGTCCTGGCTTTCATCGATCTCACCGCGGCCAGTTCGTCGGCGCTGTAGTTCTTTCCCCACACCCGCTCGACGGCGGCGCGCTCGAAACGATGACCGAGCTCCACGTCACCGGCCACGGGGCGCGCCTTCAACAATGCTTGGAACTCCCACGTCGCCGCCCACCGCTCCCAGTAGGAGCGGAA